>Ga0115002_10008071_pt1 | contig 11716 bp, 9 predicted proteins | sample ArcticOcean_MG_C_8_FD_89576 | JGI IMG/M metagenome (GOLD analysis project Ga0115002, IMG submission 89576) | Marine microbial communities from western Arctic Ocean - ArcticOcean_MG_CB11_86 | ecosystem: Environmental > Aquatic > Marine > Oceanic | place: Arctic Ocean: Canada Basin | collected...
AGATTCCAACGCGGGGCAGCGTGCCGCCGGAGCTGTTCGTCGTCTCGACCTGCAAGGCAAGCGGTTCTCCCTCACAGGGAAAGGGCTGACCGGTCGCACGATTTCCGCCGCCGATTATCGTGGCAAGCTGCTGTTGGTGCTTTACTGGTCGACATGGTGCAAGCCTTGCACCGAAGACCTTCCGCAACTGCGTGCGTTGTACGCCCAGTATCACGATTTGGGGTTCGAGGTGTTGGGTATTAATCTCGACGCAACCATCGACCCGGTGGCTCCCTACCTGAAGCAACACCGCGTGACCTGGCCCCAGATGCGTGAAGAGGGCGGCCTGGAAAGCGAACCGGCCAAGGCCTACGGCGTCATTTCACTCCCGACGATGATTCTCGTCGGACGAGACGGCAAGGCCATCAAACGCAGCGTATCGGTGGGCGAGTTGAAGCAGTCGCTGCCCGATTGGTTGAAGACGAAGTAAGGGTTGATCGCGAGTCTTGTCGCCGTTACAAGGCGTCCGTCGCGATCGTAACAAGGCATCAGTCGCGGGGATCGGTGGGCGTCTGTGGATCAATCGCTTCCCAGGATGCATCGGCTCTCGCCGCGGGGGCCCAATCGCCGGGCGGTGTCTGAGTCGGCGTGATGGGTTCCGAGTGAGCTGTCGGCGACGGCGAGGTAATTTCCGTCAGTTGTCCGAGCAAATCGCGAATGATCTCCTCGGCTTCGACTTTCTCGTGAATCCACCGTTCCTGGATCGCCTGCCATTCCGCTTCCTGAGATTGAAGCTCGCCGGCTTCCTTTCGTAGCTGCTCTTCTCGCAGTCGCAGCTCCTCGTCGCGCTCGGTAATCCATTCGGTGAGTGTCTGACGTTCGTTGCGAAATTCGTCTCGCTCGCCGCGCAAGCTCGTACGGGCCTCTTCCAGTTCGGTTCGCTGCTGCGAGAGAGATTCCCGCAGTGTGTGGTAATGCTCTGACAACGCTTCTCGGGCACGATCAACCCGTTCTTTGGCGGCTGCCGTGCCGTGGGTTTGGCACATCTGTGCCCAGGCTTCTTCTACCCCCATCCGCATTTCAAGCGTGCTGCGGTGCGTCTCCTCGAGATCGGCACGGAGTTGGTCCAGCCGGGCCCGGCGCGATTCAAGGTTTTCGGCGTGTAGCGTGAGCATGTTCTGCTGTCGCTGCAATTCCGCCCGCTGGGCCTGTCGCGATTCTTCCCACGATTCACGGTCGCTTTGCAATCGCTTGCGATCATTGGCCGATTCGCTGTCGACGGAACGGTGAAGCTTAGCGATCAGATCACGCTCGCGTTTGACCGACAGTTCACGTTCTTCGAGCAGCATCAGGTAATGGTCGAGCTGGGTCGTGCGCAGCCGGAGTAGTGTTTCCGACTGTTCGATTTCGGCTCGATGCCGCTGCATGGTTCGACGATGATCGTTCTGTTCTTGTTCCAGATCGTGACGCGCTGTTTCGAGATGTTCCTGCTGAAAGCGAAGTCGATTTTCGGCCAGTGCGGTTTGCCGATCAAATTCATCCTGTTGCGTTCGCAAGCGTTCTTCAAATTCCTGTTGATCTTGCTGTTGGCGTTCGGTTTGTTGCGTGCGTTTCTCCGCAATTTGCTCTTCCTGTTCGCGATGCCCGGACGTCAATTCGGCTTGTGCGCGTTTGAACGCCGTTTCGTGGAACTCGCGGTCCTTTTGCAGCTTGGCGAGTTCCTGATCGTGAGTTGTCTCCCATTCCTGACGATCACGATCGAAGGCCTTGCGTTCGGCATCCAGGTCGGACGCTATTTCGCCCCGCAGGCGTGTCCGCTCGGTTTCGAGGTCGGCACGAACACGTTCCATTGCCCGCGCATGTTCTTGGCGATGCTGCTCGGTCACTGCTTCCAAACGTCGACGTTCCGTCTCGGCCGCCGCGCTGTTGCGCATCAATTCTTCGCGAGATTCATCCAGCTCTCGGCCGAGTACGTCTTTCAACTCGGCTCGCTCGGCGGCAAAGAGGTCGCGTTCCTCTTCAAAGCTTCGCTCTCGAACCTCCAGCTCGATCGCCAGCCGCTCACACGTTTCGAGTTTCTCAACGAGTTGCTGTTCGTGCTGCCGCAACAGGCCTCCGCGCTCGTTGATCTGGTCTTCAAATTCTTGCGAGGCCAAACGTTGATTTCTTTGCTCCTGGTCTAATGCAGCCAGTTGTTCGTTGAGACTTTGCTCACGCCGGTTCAATTCGGAAAACCGCGTACTCAATTGCTTCGCCGCCTGGCTGGCCTGCAATAGCAACTCGAAATCGGCGGCCCCGGTCGCGTCGATGTCCGGTTCTGCTCCCGTTTCGCTGGGAGAGGTTTCGCCGATCGAGATTCCGCTGGCGAATTCGTCCGAGGACTCATCGGAAACAGGATGTCCCGGGTCGACTCGGCGAGCCAGCTCCTGGTCGCCCGATGGGATCGGTGCTCCCGCAACGTGATCGTCAGCCCGCCGAATGCGGGGCGCGGATGATCGCTCCGTCGTTTCCGGCGGGCCATCGGTTTCAAACGCATCGCTCATCTCGGGGATTCCTTTCCCGCGCAGAGAACGTAACAGCACGCCACAATGTCCGATGGGCCGGACATCCTGTCCGACCAGTGACTCGTAGCGACGCGCTATCGTAAACTAGGACAATTGACCGTCCAACGCCGCTGAGAACTTTTCCTTGGGTGTCACGCCGACGAATCGTTCGACCAGCTTGCCACCTTTGAAAAGCATGACTGTGGGGATCGCCGAAATCTGATGTGCCGTGGCGGTTTGAGGATTCTCATCGGTGTTGACCTTCCCGATGCGAACCTTGCCCGCGTAATCGTTGGCCAATTCCTCGATCGTGGGGGCGACCATTTTGCACGGCCCGCACCAGGGTGCCCAAAAATCGACCAGCACCGGCTGATCTGAGTCGATAACATCCGATTGGAAATTGTCGTCGGTGAATTCCAGAACGTTGTCTGCCATGAGTCGTCGGGCCTTCCTTGGAAGGGGGGGAAGAGGCGTTGTACATCGTTACGTCGCTGCGCGGACCACTCCGCTGATGGAACACTCCCCACCAAGCGCGTGGCAAATTATAGGCATTTTCTGAATTGTGTCAACGTCCATCGGAATACCGAAAATCGCCATAAGTCGTTCTCCATCAGTAAGATTGGTGTTTCCGCCATACTCGATGAACACTCGCCACTTCCGACTCGACAACTGAGAAACATGCTGTGAGAATACAGATCGACGGCTCTCTCCAGCGTGTGTCTTTCAAAACATCGGCTCCAAGACAGCGGACTCTATCAGCGATGACCGGCCCCCCTGCCCGTATTCTCACCATTGGGCTGCTCATGGCAGTGACGCTGTCGCTCTGGTTAGAGAACGCGACGGCTCAAGTGTCGGATTCCACATTGCAAGACATCCGTGACGCGGTTCAGGCAGCCAAGCTGGATCCGTCGCTGATCGAAGGCATTGTCGATGGTACACCCGCCGTACTGCCGAAGGAGTTGCCGACTCTGATACAAATCGACTGGCATTTGCATAGCTTGCCTCTCGAGCAGCAGTGGCAAGCCTACCGAGCACACTGGAAAAAACGTCGGTCGGAACTGTCCGATATCGAGGCGAACCCCAACGCCCCGTTCCCTTTGTTCGACGACGTGAGAACCCACCCCAACAGGCATCGGGGGCAACTGGTGTTGGTACGCGGCCATGTGCTGCGTGTGAGTGCATTACCAAGTCAAGATATCGAGAAAGAGGCGGCAGAAGAGTGGTATCGACTCGATGTCGTCCCGTTCGGTGAAGATGAGCAGGCACGCATCGTGCTGATTTGCAGAGACATCCCCGTCGGCCTGTCGCTCAAGGACGACCTGAACGAGGCCATCTCTGCGGTGGGTTATTTCTTTAAACTCGCCGGCGACCCGGAGTCGAGCGAAGCCCGGCGTCTTGATCCGGTCATCATCGCCCGTTCGGTCGATCTGCACAAAGTGGACTTGCCCCCTGATCTGCTCTCGGACGTTAAGGACCGCACCGCGTTTCCACGCACTGGTGATCGCGAAGCATACCTCCGCCTGCTCTCCCACGTGCAACTTGTCGACTACGCCACACAACGGAAAGCCGCCGCTGCATTCCGCCGACAGCGAATCCAGGAGGCGAAGCCGAAACTCGATCCGAAGAAGATTCCCGACTTCGTCGATATGTACGTCGACCTCTTCAAGAACCCGGCTGTCTACCGTGGTCAGCCGGTCGAACTGCGCGGCTACGCGCGAAGAATTATCGGCACGCCGGCCGGCAAGAACGAGTTCGGCATCGATCAGCTTTACGAAATCGCGTTATATACCGACAAGTCGCAAACCCGGCCCGCAATCGTCGTCTGCACCGACATTCCCGACGCGTTGAAACAGGAACTCCGCAAGAGAAAAGGCGCCAACCTCGACGAGCCGATTCATGGTATTTCGGTGACCGGCTACCTGTTCAAGTTCGGATTTTATAGTACGCACGTCGACCGCGAACCCGCGCCGATTCTCGTCGCCCAACGCCTCACTTGGAACCCGCCTGTTCCCCTGCCGGAATTCGTGATTCCCCCTTGGGCGTATGCCCTGATCGCGGTGATTGCCGGCGGTATGGTCGTTCTGTTTGTCCGCTCGCGACGCAAAGATCGTGAATTCCAGCGAACTTTGCGGGGCAATGATTCCGGATCAGCCGAACCGGATCTTTCCGGGTTGACGGTCGATGACGCTCCTGGGATCGGTGCTTTTGCAGCCGAATTCAATAAAACATCGCCGGTTGTCGAGGAAGAATCCGACCAGTCTTCTGAAACGTGATTCGTCGCGAGCGACACACAGATTTCCAAAACCAGGAACCATTTATGACGGCTGTTCGCCCCGTAGAGTCTCCGCTCGATCACCCGATTCGTCTCGGCGTGTTGATCTCGGGCGGGGGTACGACATTGCAGAACCTCATCGATCGGATCGGCGACGGTCGTCTCGATGCGTCGATCGCGCATGTGATCGCCAGTCGCACCGATTGTGGAGGCATCGAGAAAGCGAACGCCGCAGGCATCCGTTCCGACGTTGTCTCACGCCGTGACTTTCCGAACGTGAACGAATTCAGCGAAGCCGTATTTGAACGGCTGAGGGAATCGGACGTGGAACTGGTTCTCTTCGGCGGCTTCCTGTCGCTGCTGGAAATTCCCGACGACTTTCTCCACCGGGCGATCAACATTCACCCCGCGTTGATTCCCGCGTTCTGTGGCCAAGGGTTCTTCGGGCATCACGTGCATGAAGCGGTTCTGGCGCGTGGCGCGAAAGTCAGCGGCTGCACGGTGCATTTCGCCGACAACGAGTACGATCACGGCCCGATCATTTTGCAGGCCTGCGTTCCCGTTCACGACAAAGACACGCCCGACACGCTAGCGGCGCGCGTCTTTAAGGCCGAATGTGAAGTCTATCCGGAAGCCATCTCGCTGTACGCCTCGGGACGACTGACGATTGAAGGATCGCGCGTTCTCACCGCGCCGCGTGCCAGATAATCGCTGACCGACAGGCCTTCACTTCGGCAACAGCACTTGCGTGGGACTCGCCAGGTAGACGACCAGGTCGCGAATTTGCTCGGGGGTGAGTTTATCGAGCATACCTTCGGGCATCATCGAGACAGGCGAGCGTTTGCGGATTTCGATTTCATCCAACGGGACAGTCACGTCGTCGTTGGCCGTTCGCAGGGTGACACTCCCCTCGTTCTCAGCCACAATGATTCCCGAAACGGTGCGACCAGCGTCGGTGACGATGATCGTGATGCGGAAATCACGTCCCACGGCCGAGTTCGGGTCGACCAGGTTCAGCAGCACGTAATCGAGATTGTTCCGCTGTGCCCCCGTCAGTTCCGGGCCGACTTTGCGACCTTGTCCAAAGAGGACATGACAAGTCGCGCACGTCTTGGCGAATACCGCTCGGCCTTGCACGACGTTTCCTTTGGCGAGAATGTCGGTGCTGAGTTGTTTTTTTAGCAAGGCGATCTTCGCGACCTTGTCTTTCGCCGCCGGCCGGACCGAACCCCAGACCTTTTCCAAACGCGCGGTAATGTTCTTATTGCCGAGGTCGGCCAGTTGGCGGGCGGTGAAAGCGGACAGGTCTCGTGAGGGGATCCGCTTCCGCTCCATCGCGTCGAGTAAGGCCATCACGTACTGCAAACGCGACGCCAGCGTGCCGATGGCATCCTGTTTTTCGACCGCATTGAGTTTGGGGTACGTTGCCAAAATGGCCTTGGGAATGCGGGCATCGTCGTAACCGGCCAAGCCCCGTAACACTTCGCTGCGAATGTCCCCATCGTCGAGCAGGCCCAACAGTACGCCTAGAAGTTTAGCATCCTGAATTTGTACCAACGCACGCAAAGCGGAGGCGCGGTCGGCGGGTTTCGCCTTGCGATTGGCCACGCGCTTGCGCAGCCGGTCGATCGTTGCGCGGTCGCCGAACAACAGCGAGAGCAGTTGCGTCAACTCGCGGACTTTCGCGTCGGGGCTTTTGGCCAGTTTCCGTGAAACCGTCGGCCAGGACTTGGGCGTTGTTAGTTTGCGACGCCCCTTCACAGCATCGTGAATGCCTTTGAGCACATCGAGTTGAAACGCCGCATCGTCCACCTGCCCGAGCACTTCGACAAGCGGATCGAGGTTGGAAGGCGTTTCCTCCTCGGCGACCGAGACGGTCACCGTGAGCAGGGGTAGTAGAAGACAGAGTCGAAAATAGATCCGCACGATCAGTGAACTTTCAGAGAGAGACTACTTCGACAACGAGGCCACACGGCGGGCGATGTACTCGCGAACGAGCGGAATCTTCGATTTCACAACCAGTTGAATCGCTCGGGTTTTATTCGCCGGGACGAGCGGTTCGAGACCGTACCAGATCATCAGAGGTAGATAGGCATCTTTCGCATCGTCGGCGTGCGAGAGCAGACCTTCCACGATGCCCCAGCGTTGATCGAGCGGCAACCGTTGCAGTCCCGACGCCAAACTCAAACGCACGACCGGCGACTTGTCTTTCTTCGCCATCAGCTCGAACTGCTTCAATTGCGTGGCCGAGATGTTGCGGTCACCCAGTGCCAAGCGAACCGCCCAGCTACGAATATGAGGTTCCGCGTCGTTCAGCAGGCTGGTCGTCAGTTTCGCGCTCAGCCCGCCGGTGGCGTACACCGTCCACAAAGCACGCAGGCGTTGCACCACATCGGCCTTGGAACGCACGATGGTTTCCAGGTTTCCTCGCGTGCCGGCTTCAAGTTTTCCCAATGACGCGCGTTCCTGCAGAACACGGCGGGCATGTCGGACGAACCATTCGTTTTCATGGCTGTGCAGTTCAACCAGTTCGGCATCGGTGAGCTTCGCCACGTTTACCCGGACCGGTTCGGGGTCGCCGAAGGTGATTTTGTGAATGCGACCGTTGGTCCGATCGCAGTGATCGTAGTCGTGACATTCGCCCGTGTCGGACCAGTCGGTAATGTAAACGCCGCCGTCGGGTCCGTATTTCAGTTCGAGTCCGCGAAACCATTCGTCGTTGGCGAACAGGAAGTCCTGCCCATGTTTGGCGACGTAGCCGGAACCCTGTTGCACGAGTGAGTCGCAATTCACGCGCAAGCCGTGCAGATTGCAGGTGTAAAGTTTGCCGCGATACTTGGCCGGCCAGTTGTCGCCCAAGTAGACCATCGCCCCCACGTGTGCGTGTCCGCCACCCGGCTTGTCGTGTTTGCCGTGGCCGCCGCGCGACGTGGTCCATTTTCCGCCGCCCCAGTGAATGTGGTCGGCACAACTTTGGATGAGTCCGTAGGTATGCGGGTTGAGATCCTGGCCGTACATTCGCTCGAAATGTGCGCCGGGGACGACGTGGAACAGATGTTTAATCACGCAATTCGTGATGAACATCTGCCCGTAGGCGTCGAAGTCGAGACCCCACGGGTTGGTGGTCCCCCAGGCAAACGCCTCGAACGTATGCTTGGTCGGGTGATACCGCCAGACGCCGCAGTTCAGCGGCGTGCGTTTTTCTTTCGGTGTTCCCGGCTTACCCACTTGCGACGTGGCAACGATTCCGTTCATGCCGTACAGCCAGCCATCCGGCCCCCAAGTCAGGCCGTTGTAGACGTTGTGCCGACATTCGAGCGACCAACCGTCGAGCATCACCTGTGGTTTTCCGTCGGGCTTGTCGTCACCGTCGGCGTCGGGAACGAACAGAAAATTAGGCGTCGAGCAAAGCCAGACTCCACTGAAGCCGACTTCAATGCCGGTCAGGTTCGATCCGTTGTCGAGAAAGACTTTGCGTTCGTCGAACTGCCCGTCACCGTCGGTGTCTTCAAAGATGAGCACGCGGTCGTGCCCGGTTCCGTCGCTGCTCCATTTCGGGTAGCCATGACATTCGACAACCCATAACCGGCCGCGATCATCGATCGTGAACGCCATCGGTTGCACGACATCCGGTTCCCCGGCGAACAATGTCGCACGAAACCCTTCCGGCAACGACATCCGCCCGGCGGCGTCCTTCGTGGGAACAGGCGCGGCTTGCGGCTTGGCCTGCGGCTTCTTTTCTTCCTGCTTCTTATCCTGCTGCGCGGCGGGTGCGGCCGAGTCGGCGGACGGAACCAGGAACGGTGCCAAACCAGCCACGACAGCGAATCCGATGGCGAGTGAAGCGAACAGTCGACGCGACATGTGTGGTTTCCTCGGGGTAAGTGATCGTGTCGAAGGGAGCACAGACATTCTGCAGTAAATCCAAAGTTGGTCTAGAAAGACGCCAGACGTTTCGTGCACAAGGGGTTTCGTAAAGGAACCCTGGTCGCGCACGGAAGTACTTATACATCATACAAAATATCGAACAGCCTGTGCAGCATGGCAAGCTCAGGCCGGAGATTGAGTTCGGGCAGGACATTGGCAGTTGAGCAGTCAGTCCGAATCGCGTGTGATCCCGAGTAGCTGGACATCGAAGTGCAAGACAGCATTCGGTGGGATCACGCCATCGACGCCGACAGCGCGGTAGCCCAAGTGCGGCCCAGCGTAAAAACGTCGGCGACCACCAACGGCCATGCCCTCAACGCCGTAGTCAAGTGCTGCGATCACGTCGCGCGAGCCAAGCGTGAATGCGTACGTGTTGAATGATTGAACGACATCGCCTCGGTTAAGCATTAAGTCGTACGAGATGGTCACTGTGTCGCCGCGAGTGGCAACTCGACCGTCACCGATGGATTCTGAATCGAGTTTGACACCGGCGCGCATCGAAGACTTGAGGTCGTGCAACGGTTGGGACAGCCGTCGCCGCACTCTGACGGCATCAAACAGCGGTGCATGGCATTGTTCTGGCACGCTCGCCTACAGGCAAGGCGATTCGACATGGATGTCGAACAGAGATATGACCAGCAGGCAAAAAGAATCCGTGCCGCAGTGCCATTCGACACTGCCTCGTCAAACGCTCCACCGCAACGCGGCGTGTCTCTGGCGGCACATCCTTGTCGTTGAGTTCCCGTCCGTTGCTGTCGATGAACCTAATCCAAGTATGGCAGCGACCAGTCCGACTACATATCAGACTACACATCGGACACCGTGAAGGTGAAACGGATTCAATGCCGCCCTCTTGGTCAAGCTGAACTACATCGCCATGGCAGGCATGGCTGGCAACGAGAAGAGTGCTCTTACACGTTGAACGACGTGCAGCCTCGCGTGCCTTGAGGATTTCTGGTACTGCCAACATGACGACAACGCCAATTACGCCGATGGCAACGAAACACTCAACCAGGGTGAAACGACAATGCGTTTTCCTACGATTGAAAAAAACGTGGACATTTTGGACTGTGCCCCGAATGTTTGTTCGCCCAACGGGTTGTATTGCCGACGCCGCTCGTCATCAGAGCGATTCACGTCAACCACTGGTTTCAGTCTACCGCCACGTCCCGCGTCGATGAACAGGGAAGGTGTTTGCGGCCGGACATTGTTGGGCGGTCGATCGCGATCATCCGTCGACGGAATGTGTTTGACATCTTCCATCTACCACATAAAACGTAATCTGATGAGGATCATCCTCTTCTTGCCACTCGAACCGCATGGTTATTGAAAACTGATGTTTGGAGGATAATTCAATACTCAGAAGCACTTCTGTCCCCCATAGCTGATCAGCGGCATCGAATCTTGGAACGCCAGGGACAGCATCTGCATATGGTTCATAGAACGCGAATGCTTGCTCCTGAATTAGACTTCGCACCTGTGGCCAGTGAAATTCAATCCAATCGTATCCAGACAATGCCTCCTCTAACGGGCCTTCAGCGGAACAGTTAGTGAAACTCACGGCAATTGCAGCTTCCGCGAACGGAACTGACACCTCATCAGTCTGCCAAGCGAAATTCTCAGCGTAGAGCGCCGAGCTTTGGATGAACATATTCGTCACTCACTTGCACCTCGGATTTGTTCTGGTGCGTGGTCTCCATGCTGGAGTCTCGACAACTCGCCGACAGGAGTACGACACTGGCGAGAGCAATGTAACGCATGGATGTTTCTCGTTCGCCCAACGGAGTTCCCGACGACAAAGTGTCGCAAAAACGGAGAATGTCCCTGTTTCCCCGACACGAGATACGCCCCATACTGAAGGAAACGGCGTGGGACTCCGTTGATTCTCTCGCCACAAGACCAGGGAGTCAAGCACTTTGTCCCCCTATCTGGGTGCCGCACGCACAAGATGCTGAGCCTTCCGCATGGAATCTGACATTCGTATGACCAAACGGATCTGATTCTCCCCGGATTCAAACTCAACAAGACAGGGCACTCGGAAGGCGCAGCATCTTGTCGCTTCGCGACCCGGCCGAAACGGCCGGGCCACCCACTTTCTTTATTTTAACTTTGGATCGACTGATTCCTGTCTGTCGAAAACTGAGGAGTTCTCTGCCGGGTGGGGACGGTTTCTGGAATTTGTTTTTTAGAACCACGGATTACACGGATGGGCACGGATCAAAAAAGAGCGTTGTAGCGAGTTTTATCCGTGCCCATCCGTGTAATCCGTGGTCAAGAGTTTCCGTCACGCGTCTCAGCTTACCTTCCAAGGCGGCAGACAGGAATGTCTGCCCCACCTATTGCCTCAATGTCTGATCCACCCACTGCCTTCGGGTTACAGATGCGCGCACGAAAAACACCTTCCGACGACATAAGTCGCCGGAAGGCGTTGATGACAATTGGTTAGTAAGAAGAGAGATTCATTTTCGAGAAAACGAGATGCGTTCCTCGGAGTTATTATACTGACTCCCTTGATTAAATGGACGAATCCATCGGCACTTGGAATGCCAGTTCCTATCGCAAAATCCTTAGAAAGGAGGTGATCCAGCCGCAGGTTCCCCTACGGCTACCTTGTTACGACTTAGTCCCAATCACAGAGTTCATCTTCGGCGCCTGCCTCCCGAGGGTTAGCTCGGCGACTTCGGATGCCCCCCGCTTTCGTGGCTTGACGGGCGGTGTGTACAAGGCTCAGGAACATATTCACCGCAGTATAGCTGACCTGCGATTACTAGCGATTCCGGCTTCATGCAGGCGAGTTGCAGCCTGCAATCCGAACTGGGGCGCGCTTTTTGGGATTTGCTCCATCTCGCGATTTCGCTTCCCTTTGTACGCACCATTGTAGCACGTGTGCAGCCCTAGACATAAAGGCCATGATGACTTGACGTCGTCCCCACCTTCCTCCGGTTTGACACCGGCAGTCTCCTTAGAGTCCCCACCATTACGTGCTGGCAACTAA
>Ga0115002_10008074_pt1 | contig 11713 bp, 10 predicted proteins | sample ArcticOcean_MG_C_8_FD_89576 | JGI IMG/M metagenome (GOLD analysis project Ga0115002, IMG submission 89576) | Marine microbial communities from western Arctic Ocean - ArcticOcean_MG_CB11_86 | ecosystem: Environmental > Aquatic > Marine > Oceanic | place: Arctic Ocean: Canada Basin | collected...
CCTTTGCTCATAAATCTCCCCTTTGTTTTCTGTTATCTATCGATTTCGTGATTTCCTAGAATGCATCGGCGTATTTGTAACTCTTTCATAGTTCAAAAGAAGTTTCAATATTCATTTCCAATGAATAGGAATAGTTTTTCACGATGATTAATTATCTAATGCTTCTGCTTTAAATTGAAAGATTCCACTATTATTTTCGATTAGGTGCCATGAATGTTTTATATATTGTATATCTGGACTGTTATAGTCAAATTCTAATTCACGAGCACACTTGTGGAAAAGGCTTCCATCCAAAATAGACTCTTCAGTTATCATGCCTTGTTTAACCATGAGATTTAGCGCGGCTGCTCCCCATATGTCTGGTTCTGTATTTTGAACTAGTCTTTCGCTACGTTCAAAAGCATGATATGCGAGATCTAAAATTTGACTAAGATAATTTGTTTTACCATGAATTTCAGCTACTAACCATATAGCAAAATAATGAGCTCCGCCTTCAAACATCCATACAGAATTTGAGTTTTCATCAGCCTCTACTCGTTTACGTCGACATTCACCTTCCATTTCTAAATCTTGCTGGAATGCATGATAAAACTCGTGTAACAAAAAAGATTGGAAATTTTCTATTGGCTCATGATCCCGCATTCTTTCAGGTACAGCCATCATAACAATCCGTGTTGTTTCACATAATGCATGTTGAAAGGAAGCGTCTGCACCTTTTTCAAGGAATGTCCTATAATCAGATAGAGCTGATACTTCGCGGCTCTTATGGACACAAGAGTCTCCTTTAATCCACAGCTCTATTTCACTCAATATAGCTTCTATTTCATCTTGGGACAACAAAACTTCGTGTTCTCGGTGTACACGATCAGCATAATCAGATCGAATTCTTTTTTCAGGTTCATTTACTTTTCCCACAGGATATATAAATGCGAATATATTAGCTTTGCGACTTTTCATTTTTGATTCTGCCAAACCTACCCATTCATGAATATCTTTTGTTGAAAAACTAGAGTAATTAACTATTTGTATATTTGGTACTGGGATTGCAGTAGTGGCCTCAGTAGCTTCCGAAACTGGTGTTGCTTGTTCACTCGTGACAATTGGATCACTTGATGAACATCCAAGAGTAAGAATCAATATTCCTATGAGTAGTAATAGTTTTTTCATGATGAACCCATGATAACATTCAGGAAAAATCTTCGCAGAAATTAAACTGTCATGGATATCCAGACTAGTTAACCGGTAAGCTTAGCTCTTTTCCCTGTTTCAGGCAGAAATAAACCTGATATTATCATTAATAGTGGCATGATCGCCACAACAGAAAATGCCGGGATATAAGAACCTGTAAAATCAGTAAATGAGCCTATGAAAATAGGAGACAGCACGGCCGTACCGTGGCCAATAGTAAGTGCCCCGGCTGTAACTATCCCAACTTTGCTCGCATCAACTCCTGGCAATTCCATGGGAATAGTCAATATAGTTACTATATACAATGCAAACATAGATCCCAGACCAATAATACAAATTGCAATCAAAATAGTACTTGTCAGCATAAAGGATCCAAAGGCAAATAAGGGCAAAGTAAGCCCTACCACTATCAAAATTGGTCTCCGTATACCTGACTTTGATACTATAATGCCACTCAAAGGAGTTGCAATGGCTGCAACAAAAGGCAAAATGGCCACTAAAGAAGTTGATCTCTCAATAGTCATACCATGAACTTCATTGTAATAAGTAGGGAGCCAAGAACTGTAACCTATAAAAAGAGCAAACGGTCCCATGCTGGCAATAGCAATAAGAAGAGTATTACGATTGAATATCAAATCAATGTTATTGGATAAAGAAAATTCATCAGATTGCTCCTGCACAACATCTACAGATCTACCGCCTACAAGCCAAAGAACCGTAGCAATAATTGGAAGCACACCAAAGAAAAAGAAAACCATATCCCATCCAAAAACATTAGCAATTGACACTGCGCCTAAAAGGCCAACAGCAACTCCTACAGATCTTCCTGATTCATTAATCCCGTTCAATATGGGTAGTTCGTTTGATTTAAACCACTCCATTAAAATGGAACTAGTCACCGGAAGACATATGGCCGCACCAATACCAAATAAAAGCCTCATCAATACCATCATAGTGAATGAATCAAGCAATGGCGCAATTAACCCTGAAGACATTAATAATCCACCTATAGCCATTGCTCTTTTGGACCCTATTTTAGCAATCAAAATGCCACTGGGCAGAAGTGATACGGATAAAGCAATTATTGGTGCCGAAATCAACAAGCTAACCAAACCTCTGTTAATACCATAATCATCCATGATCAAGGTGAAGAGAGGTGTGGGAGCCATAAAATTAAGACCTAAACTTATCTGCATAAAAATAAGAATGCCTTGAATGGTCCAGCGATATGAACTGTATTGTCTATCTTGCATATACAGGATTCCTAATGTATAACCGGGCGATATTAACACAAGCCACCACCACTAGCATGAAAGATATGAACATCAGTATTGAGAATATGTTTTTAAGATTCATTTCACTATCTTTTTAGTTCTTCGTGATCCAATCATAATTAAATCTTTAAATACGGCATCCGACCAGATAGTTCATATATGGCATTCACGGCCATAGTTTCTTCGTCTCAATGAACGTTAATCCTGCGAATGACATCCATATCAACACCAGCAATGGGCTGATATGCAAAGTTGGAATCTACCCGTCTTGTACCATTCAGGAATGACAATACGGACACAACAATGTCGACAAAAGGGAATTTCATTAACAGTCTCCTAAACTGGTGTGTCCTAATCTACGCTTAACGCTATCTACAAGCTCACCTGACTTTTACGATGATTATACGATGGTAGCAACATAACACAAAATGCACCCGCTATAGTCATAGCTATCATGAAAATAACTCCAAGTGCATATGAATCAGTTATATCAAAAATCCATCCAAGAACAACTGGCGCTAAAATTGCTCCAAAACTGCCTATGAAATCTTGTGCTCCAGAAATACTTTCGTATGAATATCCTGCAAAATACGCAGCAGTAATCACAGGTCGACCTGAAATGATTCCACCCATGCTAATACCGAAAAATGCAGCGTACAAAACAGCATGCCAATAGTCCGTCGCAAACAGCAAAATTCCAAGTCCTATTATTCCGAAAATTAACAGCATAAGCACAACTAATCTGTTATCAAAATAATCCATGACCCATCCAGTTCCAATTCGACCAACTCCACTAAATAGCGTGAGAAAAACAAATGTTGATGCTGCTGCAGAACGGGAAAAGCCTACACTCTCAAAATATGGAATTTGGTGAACAGCCATCCCAATAACTGCAGCTTCACTAAATCCAAAAATAAGCACTAATCCCCAAAAAGAACGAGAACGAAAGGCTTCTTTAGTAGTCATACCTGTGTCGATCGTAGGATCATCTATCTGTTCATCGATCGAATTAACCCTGCCATCCGGCTGATAACCATATGGTTCTGGTCTGTGGCGAGCAATAATGCCAGCTGGAATATTAATTAGTAAACTAAAAATTGCTCCATATGCTATTGTTTTTCTCCAGCCAATTTGGTCAATAATCTTTACAAGCAACGGGATTAAAGGGCCAGCTATTATCGGGCCTGCAAACATAATTCCCATCGCTCGTCCTCGTAACAGTTTAAACCAATTGGCAACTGCGACAACAAAAGGAATTCCCACCGTTGCTGCTGTTCCTGCTGAAATAATAAAAAATCCAAAGTAAAACACAATCAAGGTATTCATGGTGCTAATTATTATCATGCCCAATGCAGTAGTCAAAGCACCTACTAGAACAATTTTTCTTGGTCCATATTTGTCAACCAATACACCGATCAAGGGGCCACTCAGGGCCCATACGAACAAATGAAGACTCGAAGCAAAACTAAATTGTGCATGGGACCAACCCATATCGTCAGTTATGGGGCCAATAAAGGCACTCATGCTATATATGAACGCATAGGTAACAAAAAAAAGTGTAGCCATATGGCCAATAACAATGAACCACCCATAGAAAATCAAATTCATAATGATTCCATGGTAATTAATTATCGCTTCCGTGGCTATATAAATGATAGGGGTGGGTGTTGTGCCTTGGCTCGGCTCTTTGATAAATCTCCTTGATGAATTAGGACAATCCCCCTGATAGATCGCCCCATTTTTCCGATTAGATCAAATCCTAGCTCACTCGTTTTATAGGTGATTCATCGCTCTCATCACTAGATATTTAGATGTGGCATCCGACCAGATAGTTCATATATGGCACTTACGGCCATAGTTTCTTCGCCTCAATGAATGTTAACCCTGCGAATGAGATCCATATCAACATTAGCAATGGGCTGATATGTAAAGTTGGAATCTACCCGTCTTGTGCCGTTCAGGAATGACAGCACGGGCACAGCAATGTTGCCAAAAGGGAATTTCATATAACACTTTCCTGTGCCTATCTTTGCAAAATAATATATAAATTTACTCATTAACATAATAAAACATAATAACATTTTGGAAAGAATATTCTTTCAATCTTTTTGTTGAAAGGATAAATTAATCCATTTTTTCAAGTGAGTAAATTATGTCTGTATTATTAGAGCATCGCCAACGTTAGTACAACTCTTAAAAAGAAAGTGAGGATAAATATTGTGTAAATACAAAAATGTAGGTACTCATGAGTCTAAAAAGCTCACCAGGAAAGCTACTAAAATTGACACCAATAAGGTCAATGCTCAAAATCTGAGGTTAGTTACTATGTTCCTAAACGATAGTTTTCTAATAAGCACATGTAAAGGAAGACTGATTGTGCAAATCAACAACATGGTTATTAAGGCAATTAAAACAAATTCCAAAACCAATTATCGCCTGATCGACCACATATATAGTTGTCTAAGTAGGGAATATAGTTTCTTCATAATGAGACCAATAATAATTAATTATCACTTGCATTATCATATTCATTAAAGTGGAGACACATTGCCGTTAAAAAAGTTTCAAGTAAATTCCCTGAAGTAATATGAAAACCATTCAAAGCTGGGGTGTTATGTTTCGTTATATTTCTTTACTAACCATAATATTTATTCTAACCGTTGCATGTTCAGGTGGTTCTGAAACAGAATCTTCAATTATGAATTCACCATCTTCTGCTGAAGTATCAGAAACAATGTCAGTGATAGATTTACAGTTTAGTGAAGCAGTAACAAAACACATCCAAACAAGTTGGGGAACTTGGTCTAAAGGAGAAAATATAGGTCGTTGTTTTATCGCTAACACCGAATCACTAGATAAAGAAACAAAAGAGGCTGTGATTGAACATGGAATAGAGGGAGCCTTTGACAATCTCACAGGAAAACACCTGCAAAACCTTAGTAAAACATGGGACCTTTGTGAATCCAAAGCTACGAGTGTATCTACAATGCCAACACTGAAGAAGTTGGACGCAAGTAAAAAAACTCCTTCTGACACCAAAAAAACTACTTCATCCTCAGTGGAGATGTTGGATTTTGAATCAGTAGCTGATCATCAAAATTTCTCAGAAATTCTTCAAACAAAATTTCAAGATGCCGTCGATGAGTACTACGATGCCGCCACTGAAAAAGCTGGAATATCCGTGGCAGTGTATAAGAATGACTATCTTTGGCGATATGCCAAGGGAAATTCAAGTTCTTCAGACATGATGACCGTAGGCACTCCTGTCCTTGTTAGAAGCACCTCAAAGATAATCCTTGCAGGATTAATCTTGCAACAGATTGATGACGGCTTATATTCACTATCGGACACATTAGACTCTGTTCTTTCAGGTAATAGCGATTATAAGTTATTAGACAAGAACATAATTAACTCTAATGTAACAATCGAGCAACTCTTGAGCATGACATCTGGCATTGAAGATGTGAACGATTATTCCCGAAAAGAAATAACTGATCTTCAAGAAAATCGAAACTGGAAACCAATTGAATTAATACAACTTACAATTACTCCGTTTACATCACCAGGTACCTACAAATACGTAAACACTAATTCAATGCTCCTGGGATTGATTGCAGAACATACTGGTCAACGTCCTTTAAATGAACTCTACAAGTCAGAACTATTTGATCCACTTGGCCTTGTGGGTGTTCTCCTGCCACAAGACACTCCCCCATCGAACACTGCTCGCCCCTATGGTGACCGCTCGCTGTGGGGAGGTACTGGATTCGGTGATATTTCTGAGACTTCTCATCATTCTAACTGGTACCAAGCAACTGGGAGAACTACTTGGGCAGCGGCTGGAATTATTACCACTCCTGAAAATATGGCTCAATGGACTTATGAACTTCTCAGCAATCAAGGGTCAGCCCTTTCACCCATGGCCCGTGCAAGCCTTTTAGAATCCTTCACCGGTCCACTCATAGCAATTGGCGGAACAGAACCTGAACATCAATACGGCTTTCATATCACAAAAACAACTCTTATGTTAATCAACAGTTCAATAACTGCTTACGGTCATCCAGGAAGCGGAGGCGGGTATATCTCCGATGTCTTTTATTCACCTGAATTAGACTTATCCATTTCCCTCGTGGTCAACTCTCACTCGAACGCCAGAAACCGTGAAGAAGCTCAGGGCAAAGTTACTCATACTACCCTTGGTGAAATTGCTCGGGAGATTTTCGAAAGTTATACATCAAAATAAGCTAACTATCGCAAAGTTCGCATCAAAACCTAAAGGGAAAATCTAGACTTCTATATCTATTCCACATGGTCATCATAAACATTATGTAAGCATTCTGATAAAAATCTTTCCAGAATCTTTTAACAATTGGCTATTGATCGACTCTCTTCATGGAATCGCACTGACTGGAATGAGATTCTGGAAGATGAATCGGTACAGGAATTAATCAACGAATGGTTGGAAAGTTAGACTCTGTGCTACAGCTAATACGATAGACCACTAACATCTCCACCTGCACAAAATGCTCGCCCTTCTCCTCGAAGCACAAGGGCTCTTACATCAATATTTTCTTCCATATCCTTCGTTACACTTAGCAAACCATGTGTAATTCCCGAGCTTAATGCATTTAATTTCTCTGGTCGATTAGGGTCATACTCCCTACTGATCCATCTACGTCGAATGAAAATCTTTATAACTCATCTAAATCCCCTTTTCTAATAATAATATTATAACAATCTAACTAAAGTGCGGTAAAATTTTTTCTGCAGCTAATTTCATTTGGTCATGGGCATCGGCCGGATCACACATCCAATTAAACATGAAGTGATTGGCACCAGCATCGATATATTCCTGAATACGCTCAATAGCACTTTCTACAGGGCCAAGAACTGTATATTTTCCAATTATATCAGCAATATTGCCACCAGTTTTGAAAGAACCTCCAACACGTTGTGCTGCCATCTCAGCAGATTTTTCACGTGTTTCATATAAGCTTATAAAAGTATAGTGAGCCCATTCAAATCCATCAAGATTGCGTCCAGTATCATTAGCATAGTTAACAATATAATCAAAACTAGTTTTGTATCGTTCTGGACTGTAAAAATAGGGAAACCAGCCGTCTCCATAATTAACAGCTCTTCTCATGGCAACATTTTGCCGACCCGCAACCCAAATTGGTATTGAGGGAGTTTGAGTAGGTTTAGGTAACAAAGTTACATCTTCAAGTTTAAAAAATTCGCCTTCATAAGTAACATTTTCTTCAGTCCATAACTTCCGTAAAATCTCAAGACTTTCATTTGATCGTCGTCCTCTACCTTCAATAGGAATCTCAAGAGAAGAGAAGTCAGTAGGGTGCTCTCCACCGACACCTATGCCTAGATCTAGCCTTCCATGAGATGCAACATCAAGTGTAGTAGCTAATTTTGATGCCATCACAGGATGATAAAGTGGAAGATAAAGGATTCCGCTTAATAAACGGATTTTTTCAGTAGCACCAGCTGCAACACCGAGAACAGGCATGCTCATACTCCCTCTGTTTCCAGAACCCCTTACATGCTCGCCAGTACTAAGATTATGATATCCTAAATCTTCAATAAATTTTGCTTCTGTAGCAACATTCTCAATTCCACCTGTCATTCCTGAACCAAAACGAATACTCATATATACCTCCCCATCTTTTCAGCTAGCCTTTTTTTGTATAGTTTTTTGTATAGGTGGTACTATAATATTTCATCGATACATATTCAATCGTTTATTTAAAGTATTAGGGAAGTAAAATATGACAGAAAAAATGGTTAATGGAATGCTCTTTATAATTGCTGGTCTCGGTCCAATCGCTGTTTATATGATTCTAGGTGAAACAGGACTTCTAGATAAGGGGCATACAGAAAAAATTGCAGCTTATACATTGGTTACTATCCCACTAGCTTTTATGATGACAAGGAATGTTGTAAGAAATCCTTTCATTGATGCAGGGTTACTAATAATAGTTGTTGGTTTGATCATGGGACTTGTTGCAGATGCTACAAATAGTGCAGAAATAAGTGCTGAATCTGACTTAATTTCAGAAGCGATTGGGATGACAGGTTGGTCTATTATGTATCTTGGAATATTTATAACTGGAATAGGATATTTACGAACCGACCTTTTCCCTAAATGGCTATCGGGTTTATTATCAGTTGTCTCCTTAGTGTTTTTTGCTTTTATTGCTATTTCAAGTCCTGAGCAATTATCAACCAGTGGTGACAGCATTGTGCCACCTTTATGGATGCTTAATAGTCTGGCCTTAGTCATCTTGGGAATATTCACTATGAGAAGAGCAGGGTTGGATTAACGAAACTCTCATTATCAATCGCTACCCTTGGTATGCTCATGCTAGCTGCTGGATTGTATGGCCTAGGAGACTCAATCGCCGGAGGTTCTGAAACGCTTTATGCAAAGATAGAGCTACTTATCTACCTTATTTAAATTAGCAAATTCGTAAAGTTTGCTCAAAAGCTAAAGGGGAAATCTAGACTTCTATATCTATTCCACATGATCATTATTCGCATTATATAAGATTCTGAAAAAATACTAAGTTTCCATTTTTTAATAGAGTCTACATTTAATACAGTAATAATAAACTAGAATAATTTACCTATAAAAGATCTCTGAATTAGCTGGCATTTCTGAAGGGCAATCTCCATTTCCGAAAGCCACTTCCATATCCATATCTCCGATTGGTTTAAGAAAACCAAATTTTTTACTAGACCTATCATAAAAGCAACTCGCATCTACAACTGTTTTGGGGTCTCGGAATGTTGGATCGTTAGAATAAACTTTCAAAGTACCATTGGGATGACCAATATTAAGATTTCCATCGGACTTTATTCTTATAGAAAGCCCCCAATCAATAATAGTTTTCCCATCAGTATCTGGATCATGAGGGGTTTGAAACCAACCACCTGCAATCGTGCCGACTTTATCAGGTGACATATCGCAATCATATCCAATCGGCCGTTCGTCTTGGTAACCACCAAACTGCGATGACCACTCCTTCCTCATAAGCGCAGGATAGTAATCAAACGGACATTCTGCACGAAGAAGATTCTCGAGATCTCCTTGGATAAGATAGCGATCTTGGTTTGCAAACTGGTTCACTTTTTTATTGTTAGACATAACAAAATCAAAATTGTCTGCTGCTCCACTAAGGTTGCGGTAACGTGCATACCCAAGCAAAGTCCCTGCCTTTATTTCCATTGGTACAAATGCATAATATCCAATATGTGTGCTATTTATTGCAGCTTCAGTTGGTACTAAAGATGCAAATGGTTCGACAAGATCTTCTACGTGTCCAAAATAGATTCTAATATCGCATGAAATCTGAAGTCGAACGTTAAATTGCAGTCTCTCTTGATGAGCGCCTGATTCATCCTGATAGTATTGTATCCAACGTAGCAATCCCACATTCGTTGCGTCTGAAGGAGCGTATATGGGGGCATCCTGATCAATCCAAACGTACGAATTGGGTTTCAACCAGTTCCCGCTAGTTACAATACTTGGATAGATTCCACTTACAAAATCAAGATCAGTAGCATGGTGTGTGAATAGTACTGAATCCCTCTCCACGCAACCTTCAAGACCAGGATGAATTTCTTTACCATTAACTGGAGTCGTCGGAAGGCTTTCTACAGTTTTCTTTTGCTCTTCACCATTATTGGTTTTTGAATCATCTTTCGATGACTCTGGCACAATTGACGAGGTATCAAGTGAAACCTCTACAGTTTTACAACTGGAACCCCGACACTCTTCAAGTGTCACATATACAGGTGATACGAGTTGGTGTGGTTCTATCAATTTGAATTCGTATGACTTTCCAGTATTCCAACCTGAGGCATTGGATTCCCATCGAAGTTGAGAACCATTAGCTGTAGTCCCACTTGCCTGACAAGAAATTTTTGGTACGGAAGAATCAAAGGAACAAATTGCTGCTAATTCTAATTTATCAGCAGTAGGGGTTAAGGGTAGTTTCTCTTGACTATCTGAAGACTGATCAGATTTACCCGAATTTGCTGTGGTAGTAATATCCTTGACACTAATCTCAGGTTCAGACGAACAACCTAGACTAAGAATCAATATTCCAATAAAAAAAACTAGCTTCTTCATAATGTTCCAATCTTAATTAATTATCGCTTCCGTGGCTATATATATTATTATGAGTTCATCATGAGAAATTATTATCGAATAGTCCCAGGCAGTAGAGCCATTTATATAGAAGAATGTAAGGCTGAATCTTTTATTGGAGTAGACTTTGGTATTTACCAAGATTTATCAAACGATCTTCCTGAACGCTGGCAAGATTTCAATGAGAAATTTCGTCCAATATGGTTAGAAAACAACGAAGGTAAAACTAAAGTAGCCGCTGGTCTTGCTTGTGGATCCTTTGCTCACCGAGCGGTTGATGGATTCGGTGTTAGATTTCAAGGATACGCCTGGGGCGCTGGGTTTAGCCTGAACGTATTCTGAGATTGCAGATTGCCAAGTCCCCAAAGAAAGTGACATTCAAACGAAGTAAGGAAAGTTATAGTATGTATCATATGTTCCTCAACTAATATAGTGGATTCCTGAGTTTGAAAACAAAAATGTAAGATGCTAAGCATTAACTAGAGGTGGTCCAGTTGACTCGAAGTTTGAGTAAAAATATCTTTCTGGTTACGGTATTGGTGATGGTAATACTGTACTTATTTAGTGAGACATACCTTCAAATCCATGCGGGATCAGGCGGATATATCGGAGTACAAAAAGACGGTGTCGACTCTGTCGACGGGCTCAAAAATAATAGCGATGTCGCTATCAGCCCTGACGGTAATTTTGTGTACGGGGCAGGAACAGCAGATGACGCTATATCTGTATTTGCTCGAGATTCCTCCAGTGGTGTCCTAACCTTTGTTGAAGTCCAAAAACATAATGTTGACGGTGTTTTGGGATTAGAAGGACCTAGGTCTATCGCCATTAGCCCGGATGGAAAGCACCTTTATTCGGCGGCATACCAAAGCGATGCCATAGGTCTGTTCGAAAGAAATGAATCAAATGGGACTCTGACATACATTGATCATTACCAAGATGCTGTAGGAGGAATCGATGGAATTAATGGAGCGATTTCTGTAATAGTTAGTCCTGACGGTAATCATGTATATGCCGCTGGATACATCGATGACGCTATATCTGTATTTGCTCGAGATTCCTCCAGTGGTGTCCTAACCTTTGTTGA
>Ga0115002_10008076_pt1 | contig 11709 bp, 11 predicted proteins | sample ArcticOcean_MG_C_8_FD_89576 | JGI IMG/M metagenome (GOLD analysis project Ga0115002, IMG submission 89576) | Marine microbial communities from western Arctic Ocean - ArcticOcean_MG_CB11_86 | ecosystem: Environmental > Aquatic > Marine > Oceanic | place: Arctic Ocean: Canada Basin | collected...
ATCAATTCATCAATTCATCAATCTCCCAATCTCCCAATCTCCCAATCTCCCAATCTCCCAATCTCCCAATCACTCCTTCACTCCTTCTCCACGGGCCGAATCGCCGGCACTTTTTCAAAGACCGATTCCAGCGTGTGTTTCGGATAACCAGGCAGCGACCCCGCAGGCTTCTCAGCCTTTTCCCAAGCCTCTTGGAACAAGGCATTGGCGGCATGGAGGTTAGGAACGTGTGCTCGGCCAGCGTACTGGGACTTACGATTTTTGGTGGCAAAGATAACATGTTGTTTGGGGAAGCGGTCTGCCTGATCGGCTTTCGGTTCCTCGAAATTTCGCTCAAACACTTTTTTCATTTTGAACGATTTGGGAGGGAATTTAGCGGTCATTGCATCCATATTCATGAATGACATTTCACCAGAACCATCCGAGTTAAAATGTAGCTGCCATCCCATTCGAGTGAACATTCCAATCGACTTTGCACCTTTAATGGTTGGTTTTTCTGTACCATATATTCCAAGCGAAAATCGGGTCGAACTGGGCGCAAACGGTGGCAAAAAGAGGCGCAGGTAGTCGAGTCGATTCTTGGCGTTGCCGGTGGCATTGAAGCCCTTCTCGAATGCTTCTTGAATCGCCTTTCGATTCGTCGAATACATAACGCGGCGGTTTTTGGTTGGCTCGAACACGATTCCACAAAGTTGATTTCGTCGAGCCTCGTCCGATTTCAATTCTTCTGGCAATAAATCTTGGACGTAAAGCTTCTTCTGTGCTGCGTTGAACAGTGATTTAAAATCTACTGTGCCCGCTGGAAATTGACCTCCGTCTCCGAAGCTCGACCCATATTGAATCGAACCCGATCCGTCGGGGAGAAAATCAATTATCCAGGCCGCTGTGTGCATGTAGACGTGAATATGCGTGCAGTCTTCCAGCGGTACGATTTCAGCCGCGGGATTCTCCTTGGCAGTTTTATCATTCGGCTGCTTGTCATCGGAACGAACTTCTCCGACCAAGATGATCAGCATCATCAAAAAAGAAACCGCAATGGCACGAGCCCTACCGGCTCGAAATAGAAAGTGCAAGTGCAAGTGTGGAGAAGGCATCATGATTCGGCGCTCCGATTGGTTAATCAACTGCTGAACTGTTATTAACTCTCTCACTCGATCGAATCATTGATTGTACGATAATTCCGGGAACGCTCTTGGTAAATACTTTGTAACGTGGTTCAACTCTGAAGGCAGGTTCCAAGAATACCGTTGCTTCGATTTCACCGAATTGGTCATTTGCATAACTCTAATAGCTGATCGAGTTTCGGTTTCCATATTGACTTTTGGACTTCGCCGGACGTTGCAAAGAGGAATTTGATCGATTGGGCCGCGGCTTCCTTTTCGTTGAGCCTGTATTGTGCCAAGGCCACATGATATTTGGCGCGAAACCACGATTCGCTGTTGGGCTTCCGACCTTGCACAACTCGCCGCCAACGGTCGAGACCAAGTTGCAAAGATTCTCGATCGTTTCCAACAAGAAGTACCTGGGCGTACTCCTCTTGAAGCTCGCCATTCTTCGCGTGAGTCTTGCATAGTTTTTCGTACAACTTCAACGCCTGTTGTCGTTGCCCTGCTGCCGACAACGAGGAAGCGTGTGCTTTGTCGAGTCGCAATTGATCAGCTGCAGAAAGGCGGCTGCGAGTTGGCTGTACAATTGCAACCGCGTCAAGTTGCAGATTGGCCAGACCTAATTGCATATTGCTAGGCGCCGTCGTACGCAGCGCGGAAAGTTTACCAATCAAATTTATCAGCTGCGTCGGGTCGCCACTCTGCGCACCGATCTGTCGCAGAATCTGACGAGCATCCGTTTGCCGAGTCGGTTGGTTGGCCAGCGCGACAACCAACAGCATACGTGCGGAGGCAACCCAATCCGGTTGAGCCTGCGGAGAATTCATCAGAGCCGCAGAAAGAACTGTTTCGACGTCGATGAATCCAGTATCTAGATACATCAATTGAACGCGTGCGAATCCTTCGGCCGCGACGCGATGAGTTTTTGTCCACTGCTGCGGGAGTTGTTGCTCGCTATTGAGCAAGATAAGTCGGAAGTAGCGCGAAGCTTGCTCTGACACTTTTGAAATATCGCGTTTGTGATCGCGTTGCTCGTTGAGATATCGCAACCAGTTTCGATACGTCGCTGGGACTGCCTGTTCCATCAGCGGAGAACTCCTGGCTACCGTTTGATAGGCAGCGATTGCCAGCGCCCATTGGCGGCGACTCTCATGTGCCTGACCCAGCCACATTCTCACCTGATCGGCGGTTGGACTGTCTTTCCACTTCGAAATGTGCTCGTTCATTAAAGCGATGTAAGCGTCGGCTTGCGTCGAGTCAGCTCGAACCACTTTGACCATATTTGTGATAGCCATCAGGTGCGCTTTGGGAGCGCGGCTGTACGTAGGCATCTTGAGGGCCAACTGTCGCCAGCGGTTGCTGGATTCGGCAAACTTCGCTCGCCCTTTATCGATCTGGGCAGCTCGTCCATACAATGTGAACGCGTGATCTAAATCGTTGGCAGCCTGAGCGGCAGCACCAGCTTTTGAGTACGCCGATATCGCCTCGTCCAATCGCTTTTTGCGATATAGATCGTCAGCTGTCAGCGCCAATAACTCGGCGTTGCTTCCCGACGGGCCGGCAGCGTTGGCGGCAAACCCGACTAAGATCTGTTGCCCTCGCCGACCCCAATAGGGACCGTGCAATTGCTCCATATACCGAACTTGTTGCAACGAACGATCTTGCCATTGCTTCTCAATCGCCGCATTGTTTTCAGCATTCGCTTGCCGCCACAAAGCAACCGTCGTTTCCAAAACCGCCAGGTCCAATTCCGCCGGCGCCCTGGCCCGAGTTTCCGCTGGTGGGATTAGCGCCAAGGCTCTTTGAGGTTGCCGATTAGCAAGCTCTAATCGAATCGCTTCGACCAATGCCAGCCATTGGATTTGCTGAGGCATATTTTTTTGCCGCAACAAAGTCACGATCTGTTGAGCTCGAGGTAACGCACCCAACAAACGATGATACTCGGCTTGATCCAACCGAATCTGCAACACCAAGGGATCGTCGTGCGACAACATTGTCAAAGGTTTTTGCAGTCGATTGAGCGCCTCGGAAACCGCGGCAACTCGATCGTTGCTCTCCGGCGGAAAACACAAGCCGCGACATCTCAGGCCACGCGCTATCTGATAACGAACGTGATTTTGTAACGAAATCAACTCCTGAGCACTCAACCTTTGCGGATCCGGTCGCCGCTCGGCATCTCGCACCGCTACATCGATGCTCTTCTCGACGGCTTCCAGTTCGGGAATCGCCGCTCGCACCAAACCCAACGCAGCATTGATCGCCGCACTTGGATCCGCACTGATTTGCGACTCCTGTCGAGACAACTCGGCTTGCGAGATTAGCATCAAACCCTGTTGAGTTCGCACTAACAGTGCCCTCGGATGCGCGCCGTTTCGCGACTTGAATTGCGCCGCAACATCGCTCGCTTTCTTCCAAACGGCTGGACGATCCACAGCCGATAACTCTCCCGCATATTGAGAGTAAACCTGCATCAGCTCAATCGTTAACTCAGATCGGGTCAACACGTCCAATTCTGGACTCGCTAACCGCTCGCGACAATACACCTCGGCCAATTCGTACAAACGTCGAGCGCGCAGACCTTGCAGGAATACCTTATCGGCGTCCTGACACATCGCACTATCGACGAACCCGCCAACGAAGAACCCGCCAACGAAGGCCGACGCCACGATGGCTAATACGAGCGAGCGAAAATTACGCTGAGCAAACAACAGGTGAATCCCTCTACTTCAGTGCGAGTTGGTTCAGTCGGTACGCTTAGTTCAAATCGATTCCGAGGCGGCAAATTGCACTTTCTCGAAGCCCACTAATCTCGACAAATCGTAGACATCAATCACGTCCCCTAATGAAACCCCTGGATCTGGATGAAGAATTACCGGCGCATCCTTTTTGATTGACGCGATTGTCTGCAACTGGCGTTTCAAATCACTGAGGTTAGCGACGGGCTGATCGTTAACTCGCCAAACTACACGGCCATTTTCCGACACAACACGAACCACGACGTCCTCGAAATCTTCGATCTCTGGCACGGGTTGGTTGGGATCGATCGGTGAAGTTCCCGTAACGGCGGAGACACTGCTCGGCAAAATGTGTTCAACGACTTGAAAACTAGCAGTCCACACAAAGAATATTAACAACAAGAATACGACGTCGATCATCGGCGTCATTTTGATGTCGAGTTCGCTTCGTCGGCTGGTAAACACGGATGGTTTTCGCATTATCTCACATCCTCCGTTCGGTAGACTGCAAAAGTAACGTTCCAGATTCCCGATCGAGCGCAGCTCAACATGATCGGCTCGACGAATTGATACGCCGCTTTGCGATCGCCGCGAATTCGCACTTCCAAATCGGGACCAACTTTTGCTTTCTTAGCAACCAAAACCTCCTGCAGCTCCGCAGCTTTGATCGCCCGACCCGATAGCATCATCGCACCGTCGTTCAATACGTTTACCGTAATCCGAGGGTTCGTCGATTGCTCGTCCGGCAGACTTCCACTATCCGCCGCTGGCAACGGCAGCTCCATTTGTGACTCTTGCTTTGCCAGATGACTCGACACCAAAAAGAAAATAATGAGCAAGAACACGACGTCGATCATGGGAGTCATATTAAACTCCCCACTCGCATTCCGCAGACGATCGGGCATTCGCATTACTTCGTCTCCTCTTTTGGAGGGGGCGGAGGAGTTACAGACGTGTATCGCCTCTTGATGGGGGCGAAAGCGTGAAGTGCGATGTACGCGGCTTCCGCTGTAAACTGGTCGACTCGATTGCGAAAAATTGCGAACGCACCCAGCGACGGGATCGCCACAATCAACCCGCCAACGGTCGTCACCAAAGCCTGATAGATGCCCTCCGCCAATTGTCCAGCGGTCGCACCACCTTGAGTTGTTGCCACCTGCTGAAACGCGAAGATCATACCTGTCACCGTCCCCAACAACCCAACCATGGGAGCGATATTTCCGATCACCGAAAGATACTCGATCTTTCGCAGCAACCGAGCTGACTGTTCTGCCAACGCATCTTCCATCGCTTTTTCAATCGATGTCCAACCACCTTCAATTTCTGCCAAGCCACTAATCAAAACGAACGATAAGAAACTCGGGTTGCCGCGGCAAATCTGGTCGGCTTCACTGACTCTTCCGTTGGCCAGCAATTGCCTTACTTGCTCGCCAATTTCGGCTGGCACTAACTCCGATTGGCGAATGCTCATCGTCTGCTCGAACACTAAATACGCCGCGGTCAGTGAAAGCAGGAACAAGACCAGAACGATCATCGCGCCGACAATTCCGCCAGAGAACAAAATCCCAAAGAATCCACTCGGCGCTGGATCGGCTGGCGGCTGGACGGGTTGATTGACGGTCGGGTCTACCGGCAACGCTCCTTCTTGTGCAAGGGTCGCAGTTGCCGCTAAACATATAACGACTGCTAAGCTAAGTATGGCGACAGCAAAAACGATCCGCCACGCTGTTCTAATCTGTTGCAAAGGTCTCTCCTTTTTCACTGGATTCAATCCAGTTATATCTGTTACAGGTGGCCAAGAATCTGAAAGATTCACGACCGCCCGCCCCTTTAGTTTTGATTGGCCAAACGTTCGAGTCGCTGAGTGGCTTCGTCCGCCGCAATCGACGTTTGGTAGTCGGTGATTATCTCTTGGTAAATTCGTATCGCTTGATCAATGCGCTGCAGACCTTCGAGTGCTTGCCCGGCGGCCAGTAATCCATCGGAGGCAATTTCAGTATCGTCTGGATTGAGAATCGGGGCCCGCAAAAACGCTAGCGCTGCAGCTTCGTACTTTCTATTTCGCAACAAGCCTTGCCCAATAATGAACTGCGGGCCAACCTGCAAATTCGCCGGCAACCGCAACACTCGTTCGCGCCAAACATCTAGCTTCGCTACGTCGGCTGTCACTACCTCAGTCCGCCAACCCTGCGACTCTGCCAAAATGGCGACTCGAGCATCTTTCGCCGTCGCCAGTCGTCCCAACACCTGTTTGCATTTTGCCTGATGCTGAGTCGACATGAGCCAACTCGCACCCAGCAATTGTGCCGCTGGATTGTCCGTAAGTTCAAGCCAGGAGAGGGCCCTCTGCTGCATACCTGTCGAGGGCTGTGCCGTTCGCCAAGAGAGAGGGATCACATCAAAATATTGAGTCGTCGGGTCGTCTTGATAAATAAGGCGAAACGTATCACCGGCTGCTTCGTGTTGTCGAGTGTTTCGGAAACAGACAACCATCTGCGCCAAAATCTGCCGCCGCATCCAACGCCGCTTCTCCTCGCGAATCGCCAGTCGATAGAGACCGAGCGACTTTTCGTAATCGCCTTTGGCGAAGAACTTCTCGGCCTCAGTTTGATTTGCGGTTTTCAAAGTCGCCACTGCAATGACTTGCGAAGCTTCCAGCGATTCCTCGCGACCAGCCGATGTTCGAAATCGCAACTCCGCGCCTGTGTACTCCGTCACCGTCCCTCGCAACTCGCGCGAACCTGCTCGGTCCGAGGTGCGAATGAGAATGACGTCGCCCTGGGCAAAACACGTTTCGGTGTTCGCACAAACGATCGCGAATATTGTGGCCGCGAATACAGCGAAAATCAATGCGAGGTGCGCAGCTGATCGCGGTAACGGTTGATGGAGTGAAAACATTCGGATGCTAAAATCGCCTTGAGTAATCGATGTGTTCTAAGAGGAGGTATTCTAAACGGGGGCATTCTAAAAACGAGGAAGCCGACTAATGTCAACGTATGCATGCTGGCCGCGATGCTGTTCCGCAAGTCGCGTCAAAAAATTTGCCCCACCGGGAAATGGCCCCGTTCCGAATTCGATCGTGTTGATGACCGTTCCGCCGCGATTAATCCGCCGCAGCTCGGTCAATTCTGATTCCGACAACACGGGTTGAGCCGCATCCGTCAGGAAGAACACAACATCGGGCGACATGTTCAATGCCAACCGCAAAGCTGGCATGTGGCGGGTCGCACCGTCGGCGACGATTCCATTAATGAAATCACCTGCCAGCCGTTTGTTGTTATCCTCTCCAAACAGCAGCCGAGCGGGCTGTGGATGCTGCGGATTGAAAACGAATGCTCGTTCGTTGTAAAAAATAATTTGGAATTGATTAACGGAATCGAGTGACGCGAGGGAACTGGTTAACTCTCGCTTGGCCGCTTTCAACGGTCGCCCCTGAAAGCCTTGCATGCTACCCGAGCGGTCGAAGACATAGACAAACTTTGTGCCTTTCCCGGTCACGCCAAATACGCCAACTTGAGTGCTGCCGTCAACGTTACGCGAAGGACTCTTGCCTTCAGTCAACGTGCCTACGTTCGGCGCAGCTACTTCTCCTCCGCCGCCACCAATCAATTCGCCAGCATCTGGCAGTTGGACCAAACCCTGTCCGATATTCGCCGCGATGCCTTCGTGCGGCAGAGCAACTTCGCCGATGTTCAGCGACGACGTGTTATCGATCGCGGAAGAATCATTGGCGTCGGCGTCGGCCTCCGAAAAATACTCATTTGCGTTGTTGTGCTGCTGAACCAACACGATCCCGCCGTCGCGATTCGGCTCGACATCCGCACCTTTTGGAGCAACTTGCAGCATCAATCCGAGCGCCGTCAACAAGCTACAGTGCAGCACTGCGGACATAATCCACGCCGGTAGCCGTCTCTGCGAGAAGTTCGCGGGCGGCGAAATGCCGATGGAGGACGGCGGCGCTAAGGACATACGCTGTTCCGAAACCGTTATAGAATAATAGATTAGGACTCTTCTTCCTGAATTCTATGCAGCCCTTTCAATGTCGTCAACGTAGATCCTCGGCGCCCTCCCGAGCAAAGCCTGCTGAGCCTATAATCATTCGAGGTGTATCCGGATTCAATTGGCGAAAACTTGTGGTACACACGGTGTTTGCGATTGATTCCAACCGGACCGATTCACCAGATTGCCCGGTCGAGCGGTGAATGGGCAGCTACGGCGGTGTGGCAGCAACTGACATCCTGGACACCCTATAACACTTGACTCAACCCGAAGGCCGATTTCAATCGGAGGAGATTCGACTTGCAGATTGTGACCCACCCGCACCCAACACTACGTCATAAGTCCAAAACCATCAAACGCGTGGACGCGGAGTTGCGTGATATCGTCGAAACGATGTTCGACTTGATGTATGAAGCCAAGGGTATTGGGCTCGCCGCAAACCAAGTCAATTTGCCGATCCGACTCTTCGTTGCAAACCTCGACTCCGATCCCGAAAAAGGTGAGCAGCTGGTTTTCATCAATCCAGTGATTAGCCGTCCGCGAGGAAATGAAGAAGCCGAAGAAGGTTGCCTCAGCATTCCTCAAGTGTACGGCCCAGTAAAGCGACCCAAGCAAGTTCGAGTTAACGCTTTTAATTTGAAGGGCGAAGAACTCGAAGCTGATGTTGATGGCTTACTCGCCCGCGTCGTGCAACACGAAACAGACCACCTCGATGGCGTCATGTTCACCGACCGCCTCTCCGAAACAGCTCACGCAAACTTACTCGGAGAACTCGAGGAATTCGAAATCGACTATCGCAGTAAACAACAAACAGGACAGGTCCCTTCCGACGAAGACATTCTCGCAGGACTAAAAGAATGGGAAGATCGATACTGTTAAAATCACGCGATTGTCTGTAGAGCGACTAAGAACACCCTCGAGTACACCGAAATACTGCAACCCGGTTCGAGGGACGATAAAGGAGCTGCTGGAATTTTGGAGACGGAGGGCAAATTCGATTCGTCAACGAATCTCGGTTTGACCAAACGACAACCTCACGTGTCAATTCCTAGGCGCTTCCTAGAACAGGAAAAGGTAATTGGATGCGAATCTTGATGATGGGTACCGGCCCGTTTGCGGTACCGACGTTCGAATCACTGTTGAAGAGTGAGCACGATGTCGTTGCGCTCATTACTCGACCCACTCCGCCTCCGCGCGGACGTCGCAAATCTCCTCCCAACCCCATGCGCGATTCGGGCGAAAAACATGGAATAGAAACTTACGCGCCCGACGACGTAAATCAACCGGAAGTTCACGAAAGAATTCTCGCTTGGAAACCCGAGCTGTTCGTCGTGTGCGACTACGGTCAAATTCTTTCCAAAGATACTTTGGGACTGGCCAAGTACGGCGGAGTCAACCTGCACGGCTCGATCCTCCCCAAGTATCGCGGCGCCGCCCCTATCAATTGGGCACTGCTCGAAGGTGACGCCGAGACGGGAATCACTGTCATCCATATGACACCTGGCCTCGATGCAGGGCCCTGCCTGACCAAAGACTCCACAACAATCGCCGAATCGGATGACGCCGAGACCCTCGAAGATCGGCTCTCCAAAATGGGAGTCGAATCTGTTTTGTCCGCAATCGATATCCTCAGCGATTGGGATGGCGAAAGTGAAATTGGCACACGACAAGACAAATCGCTCGCCACCAAAGCTCCCCGACTCAAGAAAGCTGACGGTGATGTCGATTGGACTAAGTCGTCTCTGCAATTGTTCAATCAGGTTCGAGCTCTCAAGCCGTGGCCCGGAACCTATACGAATTGGCTCCGTGAATCCGGTGCGCCAATTCGTATCATTCTCGACCAAGTTCGGCCCGAACCAAAAGATGGTCTGGACGACGAAAATGCAGGAACACTAGCGCCCGGCCAAGTTGCTTTGTCGGACGGAAAAGAAGTTTGGGTCAAAACGGGAGACGGGTATCTCGCTTTAACTCACATTCAACCCGCTGGAAAACGTATCATGGAAGTTGCCGAATACGTGCGCGGACAAAAGATACGACAAGGCGATCTATTTGGCCCCGCACCAAAGTAATGACTCTCTCTTCATTCTTAACTCTTACTCTCGTTTCTTAATCTTAATCTCCTACCCATTGTTATCTGCAATCGGTGTCTTGCGCTTGCGCGATACAGCAAAAGCCAACAAGAATTGGTTGGAGATTAAGAATAAGATTAAGATTAAGAGACTAGAATAACGGTCTTAGATACTTACGTTATTTGCAAACGTTATAGGTAAAGCTGTGGAAACCCTCTGGATTGCGATTGCCGCTTTCAACCTTGCGGTTGTCGTATTAATCGGAGGGCTTTGGTTGTGGGGTGATTGGCAACTGGAACGCGTCGGTAACATTGAACCCGCTTTGCAACAGTGGCCGCGCGTCTCCATTATCGTTGCCGCTCGTAATGAAGAGCGAAATATAGAATCCGGCGTACGATCGCTTCTGCAACTCGACTACCCCGACTACGAACTGCTGGTCGTCAACGACCGCTCCACCGATTCAACTGCCGATATCTTGGATCGTCTCAATGACGAATTTCCAAAACTTAAAGTTGTCCACCTCGAAACTCTCCCCGACGGCTGGCTCGGCAAAAACCACGCACTCCACTCGGCAGCTCAAGGAGTCACCTCGCCCTACGTTCTGTTCTCTGATGCCGATGTCGTCATGGAACCGTCGCTGCTCCGCCGAGCGATGACCTGGATTGTCGCTCGTGAACTCGACCACCTCGCGATCACCCCCGAAGCTCGCATGCCCTCCCTCATACTCAAATGCTTCGTGGCTACATTCACGATGTTCTTTTGCGTATTCGTTCGCACTTGGGCAATTCGGAATCCCAAGAGCCTTGCACACGTTGGCATCGGCGCTTTCAACCTCCTCCGCACGGAAGCATTCAAAGACATTGGCGGCTTCGAACCGATTCGCATGCGGCCAGACGACGACCTGAAGCTCGGCAAACTAATTAAGTTGAACCACTACAAACAAGATTGCCTCATCGGTGCCGGTTCGATGTATGTCCCTTGGTACGAATCGACATGGGAAATGGTCCGTGGGCTCGAGAAAAACACTTTTGCTGTTTTGGAATACAGCGTGTTCAAAGTCGTCTTCTCTTCTCTATTGATTTTCGTCATTGGCATTGGCCCGTTTGCCATTCCGTTTTGGACAACAGGCTTGGCCCAGTATCTGTCGATCGCAAATGCGATTCTATGGTTAGCTCTGATCGGAAACTCCGCTCGACATAGCCTTCTTCCTTTTTGGATCGCATTAGGATTTCCGCTCGTCATCTTGCTCAACATCTTCATCCAATGGCGATCGATGATTCTGGCAATCACTCGTGGCGGTATCCAGTGGCGAGACACGGTCTATTCGCTCAAAGAGCTCAAAGCGAATCGCATCTGAGTCTAGCCGAATCGAAAACCGATTTTATCGACTCGATAGTCCTGTTAGCGCGCACTTGATTAAGCGATAATAGCGATATGGAAAGCGAAACCAATTCAGCCGAATCGCCCTCTACAAAACCTTCGCTCAGTTGGCGGCGGACGCTGATCTATTTCGCGCTCAGTTCGACGATGCTGATTTTTGATGGATGTGGTGCGAGCCTGCAATACTTTACCCTCGGAATCATCCCGGCCGCTCGCATCGGAACGGAAGACGGGCTTTCGTTGGAACTAGCATCCTTTTGGTTCGCCGGATTGCTGTTTCACGTCGCCGTGTTCTTCGCCGCCGCCTGGTTCATCAAACTTAATTGGCCCTGGCTCACCAGAAAATTCCAATCCTTCAAAATGCTCGTTGCCTGGGTCCTGGTCTGGGCGGCTCCCTCACAACAGCTTTAGTTTTCCAAA
>Ga0115002_10008077_pt1 | contig 11709 bp, 15 predicted proteins | sample ArcticOcean_MG_C_8_FD_89576 | JGI IMG/M metagenome (GOLD analysis project Ga0115002, IMG submission 89576) | Marine microbial communities from western Arctic Ocean - ArcticOcean_MG_CB11_86 | ecosystem: Environmental > Aquatic > Marine > Oceanic | place: Arctic Ocean: Canada Basin | collected...
CCGGCGTTGAACCAGAAGCCGAGGCCAACACCACGACCGACGTCCTCGCCCTGTAGCTCCGATGTGTAGTGCGGGTGGTTCTTCACCGCGTCCATTACCTCTTTGGCGCCGATGCGCGGGAACGGCACTCCTGCAGAGTTGGGCTTTCCCTCCTCGGTCGCGTTCTTGAGGCGAAGGTCTATCGGGTCCATTTCGAGACGCTCGGCCAGCTCGTTAATCGTCGCCTCAACGGCGAACTCCGAGGCTGGTGCACCCGGTGCGCGATAGGCGGCGCTCTTTGGCCCGTTGGTGACCACGTCGAAGCCGTCGATTCGCTGGTTCTCGAAGTAGTAGGGGCCGAACGCGCAGCCAACGCCGGCGCCGACTGGAGAGCCCGGGTAGGCGCCCGCGGCGTAGACGAGATAGGCGTGGGCTGCGACGATCGTTCCGTCGCGCATCGCCCCTAGCTTGACGCGGTTATAGGTGGCGGAGGTGGGGCCGGTTGCCTGGAACACCGCTTCGCGGGTCATCGTGAGCCGCACGGGGTGGCCGCTCTTCTTCGAAAGCAGCGCAGCCACGGGCTCCACGTAGAGCGGGATTTTTCCGCCGAAGCCGCCGCCGATTTCTTGAGGGACCACGGTGATGTCCTGCACCGCGATTTTCAGCAGGTTGGCCGTCGCATCGCGCTGGATGAACGGACCTTGGCTGCTGTTCCAGATCGTCAACTTGCCGTCCCGGTTCCAGAACGCCGTTGCGCTGTGCGGTTCGATGTAGCCCTGATGGAACCAACTCGTCTCGAATTCGCGCTCGATTACGACATCGGCTGACTCGAACGCCTTGTCGAGGTCGCCGCGCTCCAGCCGCATGTGTGTGGCGATGTTCGTCGAGATATCGGTTGGAGTGTCGACACCCTCGGCGCGAACCGCCGTGCGCATCTCCGGGTGGAGGATCGGTGCATCGGCCAGCATCGCTTCACGGACGTCGGTGACGGCGGTCAGTACCTCGTACTCGACCTCGATGAGCGCGAGGGCATCTTCGGCGATGTGCGGGTCGGTTGCGGCAACGGCGGCGACCGCGTGGCCGTGGTAGAGCGCTTTGTCAGAGGCGAGGATGTTGTCCAGCAGCCACTTGGAGTCGGCGCTGGTTTCGCCCATGTCGATGATCTCGCTTTTCGCCGTAGGGAAGTCGGCTGCGGTGACGACGGCTTTGACGCCGGGCAGAGCGAGCGCCTCCGAAGCGTCGATTGACTTGATGTGGGCGTGGGCGTGGGGGCTGCGCAGGATTTTCGCGTGCAGCAGGTCTGTCATCTGGGTGTCGGCGGCGTATGCCGCACGACCGGTGACCTTATCGACTCCGTCCGGGCGAACCGGGCGGGTGCCGATGACGCGATATGCGCTGTCCTTTTCGGTGGTAACCATTAGTGAAGCCTCCCGTGTTCAAGCGGGTTGATGAGTGCTCAGTCATAGTCCGAGCGGGTGGATCAGGATCCGGAGTTGATGCGTTCAGCTGCGTCCTGGACTGCACGGATAATCTTGTCGTAACCGGTGCAGCGGCAGAGGTTACCGGCCAGCCACCAGCGAATCTCTTCCTCACTGGGGTTGGTGTTCTGGTCCAGTAGTGCCTTGGAGGCGATCAGGAATCCAGGGGTGCAGATCCCGCACTGAAGGGCAGCGTCTTCGAGGAACGTCTGCTGTAGCGGGTGCAGTTCCTCGGTGCCGGCGAGTCCCTCGACGGTGGTCACTTCGGCACCCTCGGTCTCCGCCGCCATGACCAGACAGGAGTTGACCAGGCGACCATCCATGATGACGGAGCAAGCGCCGCAGTTTCCATTGTTACAGCCCTCTTTGGAGCCCATCAGCCCGATGCGATCACGCAGAGCGTCGAGGAGGCTATCACGCTCGTCAGCGAGGTACTCACGCTCCTCGCCGTTGATGTTGGTTTTCAGAACGATTTTGGACATCGGTCGTCTCGATTCGTGTGTTCGTTGGTTTGGCTAGGCGCGGGCGCGATCGGCGGCGATGCGGAGAGTGCGCTCAGTGAGCACTCCGGCCAGATGCTTGCGCTGCCTGATGGATCCACGCATGTCGTCGATTGGCGTCGCTGCCTCACTGGAGGCGGCGGCCGCGGCAGCGATGGTCTCGTCGGTCAGCGACTTCCCGATCAGCGCCTCGGCGGTTGCCGGAGCCATGATCGGCGTCGCGGCGACAGCACCGAGGGCGATTCGTGCATCCGAGATGGTGTCGCCATCGAAGACGAGGTATGTGCCGCAGTTGACGACGGCGATGTCCATTTCGTTACGCGGGATGAAGCGCTGCCAGGCGGCACCACTCCCGACTGTAGGAGCTGGGAACTGGAGGTTGACGACGAACTCACCAAGTTCGAGCACGTTTCGGCCGGGGCCGGTGAAGAACTCGGTCACCGCTACGTCGCGCTCGCCGTTCGGACCGGCGATGTGAGCGATCGCGCTGCGTACCATCATGGTGGTCAGCGTGTCACCGGCTGGCGACGAGTTACAGAGGTTGCCACCCAAGCTGGCTCGACCCTGCACTGCTGTGCCACCGATCACCGAGGCGGCCTCGACTAGCTCCGGGTAATGGGTCTTTACTTCGGCGTTGCCATACACCTGATATAGGGGTGTGGCGGCACCGACTGTCAGCCCGTCCGAGGCGCTGTAGCTGACGCCCATCACCTCAGGAATATGTTTGATATCGATGAATCGATCAACGTTCCGCTTGCGTTCGCGCGCTTGCACGATCAGGTCGGTTCCACCGGCTAGCACGCGGGCGGTTTCGCCACCCTCGCGTAACAGGTCGATCGCCTCGCTCACGGTGGAGGCTCGCTGATAGCTGACTGCCTGCACTGTTCCCCGCCGTTTCTGTTGGTATTGGTTCTTTGGAAGGATAGAGTAACGCGCGCCCGGCGTCAGTCACCCGGCGGACGCGTCGGAATTAGCCACTTTCGCAGCCGACTTAATAGTGATCGCGATCAAAGCGGTGCGGCTCCGGCGGGAGCATCTGCAAGCGATGATCGGGATGTCTCAGCAATTGAGATCGGGTGGTGGTGGTGGGAAGCAGATGGTTGGATACGACGGAGCGCAGCCCGCGCGGGGGTCCGTCGTTGCAGTGGACTTGGCTGTGGGCGCTGCCGTAGCCGTTCGTGTTTGAGTAGGGATCGCAGTTGGCGAGGAGCCCGCGAGTGGTTGAGTCGGTGCTGCTGTTGGTACTGGGATCGCCACGGGGACGTCGTTGGAGATGCGGTTGGTGTAATAACCATTACGGTTGCTGAGGCGCGGGGCGTCGAGGACGATACCGGCTTTCGATGATGTGCGCGCCTCGATAAGATCAGGGAAGAACTGTCAGGAGGCCCGATGCGCATCGTTGCCAAGCTGCTTGAGGATTTCGCCGGTGACTGGCACTGGGTGGAGTTGCACAACGCGCGCGAGATTGACACGGAGAACCGGATTTACGAGATCGATGGTGCCAGCACGGCCTGTGGCATCCGACTGAGCGGCCCCAGACGGACGCGGTTGCACGATACCGGTGCACCCTCGGAGCCCGATTGTGAGAACTGCCTTCACGGCAACGGTGGCAGTCTGAGCCCTGCCGCTCACGCAGACATCGAGGAAGCCCTCGGTGACGAGGTTCTCGAGCCGGTGCTGGTTCCGCTGGAGCGCTAAGCCGGAATCGATTCGCGAGATCGTGAATCTACTGTTTGAGGAAGTACAGATCGGGGTCAGGGGCATCCAGCACGTGGAACTTCAAGAACCCTATCGGTCTCTTTTGAGGGTCGGTGGTCGAATTGGTCGGGGAGGCCGGATTTGAACCGACGACCACCTGTCCCCCAGACAGGTGCGCTACCAGACTGCGCCACTCCCCGAACGAATTTCGATGCTAGCAGAGACGTGCGCTCGGGTGCGTCTGGAGAGGGAGCGATATTGCTTCAGAGTCGCCTCCGACGCAGTCGTCGCCGCGTTCCTGTTTCACTCCAGCGCGCCGTGCCACCTGTCTGGCTCGATGCGCTGCTGATCGAGGTATGGGCGAGTGAGGCGATGCCAGTAGCGATACAACCGAGGTTGGCCGTCAGTCCGCCTGCACGCTCGAGCCGCGGCTACATCAACTACGCGCGAGTGCCCTTTAGGATCGTGGTTCACGTGGACGAAGACGAGCACACGATGCGAAATACGCTGTTACACGAGTTGGCGCACGCGGTGCATCGGACACACGCATTCGAGCAGGAAAGCTGCGGCTGCGAGCAGCGCTGCATCTGGGACGGTCACGGTCCGATCTTCAAGCGACACCTAGCACGCCTCGAGCATCGATTTCAGTCGGGCATGCACTCGCGTTGGGGGCTGGCAGGCTGCAGAGGACTGCGGCGCGTCCCGGCCCAGACGCCGTGGCACTCCTCGATCGTGTGTCCGCGTGGGTAAGTGAGTTACTCGCCGATGGATCAAAGGTTGTGGTGCTCGAGTCCAGTACTGAGTGAATTGTGTGTCTGGTCGGTTGCGTCGGCCGCATCGCTCATTGAGTAATCGGCCCAGAATTCAAAGACGATCCCGTAGTAGCCAGCACTCAGTCCGAGGTAAAACATGGAGTAGCCGTACCACTGGCGTGCGAGATTACAGTTCTGACCGTACTCACTCAGATCGGCTTCGGTCAGGATCATATCCGAATAGCTGTAGCCGACCTCTTGGCGGTTGTATATCTCGGTGGCGGCAGTTGGCTAATCGAGTGCGCTACTGTTCGTCCCGGCCAGGACGTTTGTGATCCGACCGGCGAATTCAAGTGTGTTTGCGTAAATCAGGTCACGGACATCGAGCGCAGTGTTGACGGGTTCGGTCGGTGTCGGTGTTACCGCTGGTTTCGGCGTGTTGTCACGGTTGCGGTCGGAGGCGGCCACTCCACCGTTGGCGGAGAGTTGGCCGAGTAGCGGTTGTGTACCAAGGATACTGCGGTCCCATCATCGGCGAAGTTCTAGCCGTCGCACGCGTTGATGCACTCGTAGTAGATGGTGACGGCTGACCCGTCCGGCCAAATCCTGTCGATCTGAGCACTCTCGAAACAGCCATTTTCAGGGCGAGGCCAGTTCACTTAGTGTCCGCGGCGTAGCGCTCGACTGGCGCGATCTCCTTGGCGACGACCATCCCCAACACGGAAACCGATCGCGTGAAGCTACAGGCTTGGGTCGCCAGTGCCGTCACTGATGCCTGAACTGTCGTCGGAGAGGCAGTAGGCTCGTCGTCGGATTGCGGCGAATCGCCGACGTGTACCATTTCAGCGAGCGAGGTCACAGCCGTCAGTGCGATAAAAACCTTGATCATGCTAGAGAAATAACTAACTGCTCACTGAGGGAGTTACCCGTATTCAGGCGTTAGGCGAGCCCCAGCTGACTGGCGAGTGCGACCAGCACGATGCCGGCGGCCGCGATCACCACGTACTCAGCCGCGACTATTCGATTGAGATGCCGGGTGAGGTGTGAGTGCAGCATGCCGCTCACGAGGAAAAATGCGAGCAGCAGTGTCAGGCCGGCGAGGTATCCGCCGACGGGGATGAAGTACAGCGTCCACCGTACCTCGGCGAGGACGAGGCCGGTGACGGCGGCGAAAATCAGCGTCTCTGACGGGTCGACCTGACCTTCTCGGAAAATTTCGATGCCGAGCATGGTGCCGATGATCATGGCGGTTATCAGTGCGGGCAGCAGGTTAAGTTCAAGGACATAGCTCAGTGAGATCAGCGCGAACGCGACAAAGTACGCGCCGCCGGTAGCGACGAACCGCGCGAGCGGGTAAGCCGGAGCCGCGACTCGAACCGATGTGACTTGTGCGGCGAGGACGGCGGTGAACAGCACCGTGCCGAGGAGTGCGGCGGTGACTACGAAGTATCCGCGGATGTTGTGTTCGATCAAGAGCGGAATGGTGACGGCCAGCATCGCCGGGAGGAAGAGGTAGGGGGTGGTGTCGGCTCGATCACGCACGCGTCGGAATGGGCGCGGCCACGCATCTCTGAGAATGCCATCCGTACCGAGGATCGCGATAATCGCCGCGAATAGCAGCAACCAGCGAGGTGTTGGTTCGATTCCAACGAACATCAAGAACGTGCTGCCCATCAGCAGCGAGAGGGTGATTAGCGGTGCTGTGATGCGAATACCATCGAACCAGCGAGGCACCCGAGACAGCTCCGGCTGGATGGCGGGTTTGGGCCATTGGGTGGGCGGGGCCAGCGGACGTTCGATCTCCAGCAAGTTGAGTATTTCGATAGTCGTGACGGCAGCTGGTACTAGATTCGCGTCTGGCTCGTCGTCTGTCTCGACGGTTGTAACCGGGAAGTTCACGGCGCCCTGGTCCTCAGCATCGGTGGATGCGTGAAATTCCTCGTCCGAATCGACTTCATCGAGGATATCGCCCTCATCATCTGAGCCGACGCCGTCCGTCTCGTCCTCATCTTCAGTGTTGTCACCGGTGGCCTTGTCAGCGTCTTCATCAAGATCGACGACAAAGAACTCCTCGTTATCGAGCAGTTCCTCGTCGTTGTTTGCGTCGAGGTTATCGTCGGTGCCGGCCTGATCTCGGTCGTCGCTCACGGTCTTGTGGTCACTCGCTCGTCGCTACGCGGCCGCGAAGGTGCGCTCCACTTCGCCGAAAATCTCCGCGGCGTTGCGGTAGCGGATACGGTCGCGCTCATCCTCGGTTAGGTTGACCTGATCGAAGATGAGTTCCAGGTTCGTGACGTGGTCGGCGATTTCGTCGTTGCCACAGGCCGATCCCCATGTCAATTTCTCGACACCGATTTCGTGGCCGACGAGACGGCGCTCGACCGCGTGGCGCTCGATCGTGTCGCCGCCAGACATGTCCAAGTAGACGTTGTGGCGCCAGCGGGTGACGGAGGCGGCTTCGTCGTAGTTGCCGGTGCCGCCCATGTGAGCACCGATCATCTTCAGATTAGGGAAGTTGTTCGCAATGGTGTCCATGTGGAATGGGCGCATCCGGGTGGCGGAGACGTCGCGGCCGCTCGCCCGGGAGCTGTTCTGCATGTCGCTGTAGCTTTGCGCCGCTTTCGGGTCCCGACGAGGGTGAGTAATCGAGTAGTCAATGCCGCCACCGATGACGCCCATGTGCATCAGGATCGGCATATCGAGCTCTTCGGCAGCCTGATACACGCCGAAATATTTGTAGTCGTCATAGGGGCGACGGACACCGATCATCTTCAGGCCACGGTAGCCGAGTTCGTGGAATTTTTTCACGTCCCGGTAGGTGATTTCTTCGGGATCGATCATCGCCGAAGGAAGGAAAAGGTCTTCGTGGCGTCGGGCGTAGATCAGTGATTCTTCGTAATCCATGCCGAAGCGGCCACCGGAGAGCAGCGACGCGCGGGTGACTCCGGCAGCACGCAGCGAGTCGGCGCGGAGGTCGATCTCCTTCGCCGGGTCGAAGTTGTCCGGGTCTTGCCAGTTACTAGGGAAATGACAATGGATGTCCCAGATCACAGACTCACCTCTTCGCCGCTGTCATGTGGAGTTCCGAGTTACGTTCGGCGGATCGTACCTGACGAGGGCGACTATGTGCCCTCCGAGGGACCGCGGGCCGCATGTACTCGAGCGATTTCGGCCGTGACCTGCGACGGAACTGGCTGTTTTGGCGGATTTCGGTTGAACTCGAACGGGAACAACGTGGTTGAGGGGAGGCGTCCATGTGGTTGGAGAGCTGGGGATTCGTGAGCGTGGCTACCATGGCGGGGGCGTATAGCTTCGAAGGTCGTGGTGCCATGGCAGTGCTGATCTTCGCCATCGCCATCGCCAGCACTTCCGGCTACGCGGTAGCCATCGAATCCTGGCCGTTCGCGTCGGTGGAGGCGGTCTGGGCGGTAATTGCATTGCGACGCTGGTGGATCCGGCGGCGCGAAGAGGTAGGTTCCAAGGAGTAAGTAGGCGGTCGCGTCGCTCTGGATGCTGATGCTGACGGGCGATGGCGGGGATGTCATCGCCCGCGCGGCAGAGCGACGCTGGTTGCGCTGACCGCCGAATATCGATCGGCCGGTGGATCGGGCACAGGGGCGGATCCGCACTGTGTACCTTGGTTGTGGATCTGAACAATTGACGCACGAGGTGGAGACGACCAATGCAGATCGGACTGACCAGCGGCGCACCAGGAGTCGCGCGAACGGTAGCGGACGCACAGCGTGCAGAGTCCGAGTGCTTCGCGGCCTACGCGACGCCTGGCGACTCGACGGCCACGCTCGCGCTGATCGGCGCGCAGACGGACCGCATCCGGCTGCTGACGGCGGTCGTGCCAATCTTCGGGACCCATCCGGCCACTGTGGCCGGGCAGGCGCAGGTGGCGCAAGACGCCTCGAATGGTCGTTTTACGCTCGGCGTTGGTCTGTCGCACAGGCCGATGGTCGTGGACCAGATGGGCCTGCCATTCGACCGCCCAGCGGCGCGGATGCGCGAGTACCTGCAGATCCTCGTCCCACTGCTGCGCGGCGAGACTGTCGACCAGTCCGGCGAGTACTACAGCTTCCACGGCGAGCCGCGCCCGTCAGCCGGCGGCGACGTGCCGTGCGCGATTGCCGCCCTGGCGCCGGTGATGCTGCGGCTCTCGGGCGAGCTGGCCGGCGGCACGATTCTCTGGATGGCGAACGCGAAGGCGATCGAGGATCACATTGGTCCTCGCGTGAACCGCGCCGCCTCGAACGCAGGGGCGCCGGCGCCGGAGATCATCGCTGGGCTACCGATAGCGCTGACCGACGACCCGGCCGACGCGCGCGAGCAGGCGAATCAGCAGTTCGCTATGTACGGCACGCTGCCCTCGTATCGCGCTGTGCTCGATCACGGCGGTGCGGCGATGCCTGGCGATGCTGCGCTCGTGGGTAACGCGGCGGAACTCGACGCTGAGCTGAACCGCCTCGAGGCGGCCGGCGTGACGCTCTTCAACCCGGCGATCTTCCGCACCGAGCAAGGCGGCCCGGCGCGTACTCGGGAGTATCTGGCGAGTCGAGCGAAGGCGCGGAACGGGTAGCGAGAGCTAGCCGAGCCGCCAGAGTATCGACACCGCGCGATCGAGTACCAGTTCGTTGCGCTTTCTCATCTGACGGTCGCCGCTGTCGAGGTTGCTCGCGTCTTTGTTCCAGAAACGTCACCCCATCCCACGTGGCGAGGTCGTGGTACCAGGCCATCAGCCAGATCCGTGTCTGCGCGGGCGCGGGCGCTGAGTGGCTACGCCAGAGGCCGAGCACGTAGTTCTTGGCTCCGGCTTCCCAGTCGTTCCACGCCGGGTCGGTCAACTCGATGAACCGATCGAAGTCGGCATCGGCGACATCGATCCAGCGATGTGAGAAAACGACGGCGGTCGGCTCGATCGTCGCGCCCGGTGCGGGCGGAGCGTCGGTTTTCACACTTCGTCGCGCTCGATCTCGAGTCCCTCGATGCCGGCCAGCAATTCGCTCGCGTGGGCCGCGCCGGTCGCCTGATCGGGCCACTCGACGAGCGCCACGCAGTGATCGCGGCTGAGGCCGATCTCGGTCTTGAACACGCCAAATAGCCGTCCACCGCTGCTCTCGATTCGCGTTGCACCCTCATCGAGGATGAGCTGCCCGACCGCTTCGGAACTGCGCGGCGGCACGTGGATCACGAGGTGTTGATAGATACTCACGAGGACAGCCTGTCTGTTGGGTACTAGTGAGTGCCCTCGACGGCGAGCACCGTCGGCATGCCCTGCATGCCACGCAGCGTGTTGATCTCACCGCGGTGGCCGTTGAAGTGGCCGAGCATGTGCAGGCCGATCGATTCGGCCACGGTCTCTGGGCCGTTACGGGCGGGCACCTCGCGCTCCAGATCCTCTTCAGAGGCACCATCGAGGAACGTCACGCTGCTCGCCCAGACCGCCGATGAAGGCGTCCATGTTGTCGACGTGGATCGCCTGGGCGTCATCGTCTGACATGCCGGTGCCGAAGCCTTCGCCCGGCAGTCCGGTGCGCTCAGCCCACTCGTCATTCCAGATTGGTGCGCCGCCGCCGATCACGGCGTTCATGATCAGGTCCTCGACGCGTGTGGTGTGCCAGACGCACCACACGATGGAATGGCTGCCGTCCGAGGGGATGAAGTGGAGCTGTTCGTCCGTGCCGTTCGCTGCGTCCGTGAGTGCTCGGTGGGCGAAATCAAGATTCTTTTTGATGAAATCTCATGCTGTCCTCGCTTCGCGCTCGGCTATCTCTCGATTCGGGCGCACAGACTACCTGAGTCTCTGGTGGTCAGTCGGTGTTGCGAGCCGGATCATCTGCTCGCAACAGATCGCCGGCGCCACGCTTCACCATGTTCTGTTTCCAGTCCGCAATCGGCGTCTCGACTTCGGCTTTCGGCACGTATTGAGAGCGCTCTACCAGCTCCATCTTGTGCACGTAGCGTGGGCAGTTGCTGAAGACCTCGCGTGCCCGCACGCGCACCATGAACTGCGCCTCCGGGTACTCGCTCATCAGCGGGTCATCGAAGTGCAGCGTGGCGACACCGTTGAGGCGCATGCGGCTCTGCCCCTCGAAGTCGATGAACAGCAGGCCAACCTCACCGTTGTCGGCGATACTCCCGGTTGTCATGTACATCCCATTGCCGTCGTAGATCGGGAACGCCACTGTGTGCTCGTCCAGCACGCGCACGAAGCCTGGCTCGCCGCCTTTGTATGAGCAGTTCGCGCGCCCCTCGGCATCCACGGTGGCGAGGAAGAACATGTCCCGCGCCTCGATGTACTCGCGGTCGCTGTCGCCGATCGTGTCGTGGATGACCGCGTTTGCCATCTGGTCAGCCAGCCGACGTGTATCGACGCGCTCTTGCACCTCGCGCTGGCCATCAGTGAAGTAGTTGGACATGCGTACCGCCTTTGGGCTTCCTCGGAGGCGGCGATGGTATCTGAGCGGCGGCCGCTACGGCTTACGCCCGGTCTGTAGAAACTGCACCTGGAATCCGAGGCGCTGCCAGAACTCCTTCGCCGGCTCGTTGGCGATCAGGATGTCCGCCTCCACGAAGTAGGTGCCGCGGGCGCGGTGCTCGGCGAGCATGGTCTCGACGGCGGCGCTACCGATGCCACCTCGTCGGAACTCGGGCGCGATGTAGAACTCCACGACTGAGGCGATCAGCCGCTCGGCGTGTGGCCAGTCAGGCAGCGTCCGCACGATCAGGAAGCCAGCTCGCTGCGCGTCCGCGACGATCCACTGCAGTTCGCGCCCCAGCATGTCCGTCAGCATCTCCGACCATGAACGTTCCAAGTGCTCGTCAGGGTCTTCGGAATCCGGGTCGTAGGAAGCCAGCTCGACGAAGTAGTCGCGCATCATCGCGCGCAGCTCAGGGCGCTCCATCTTGGCGATCGGCACCAGGGCGACAGGGGTACTCACGAGAGCTGTAGTTCCTCGAGTGTGTGGATCACGGTGACATCGAGTTGCTGGCCCTCGGTGCGGCCGTCGCGGTCGATTAAGATCGCTTCCATACCGACGCCGCGCGCACCGACGACATCGTGCTTGTAGGAATCACCGACGTAGATGGTCTCGCGCGGCCCCGTCCCCGCCAGACGCATTGCCGCTTCGAAGATTTTCGGATGTGGCTTGCGAACACCGATGCGAGCGCTGGTAAGCACACCTTCGAAGCGGGCGCTGCCGCCCAGCGCGCGAATGATCTCTGGCAGCCGCCAGACGTGATTCGAGACGATCAGCGATTGCACCCCGGCGCGCCCGATCTGTTCGAGTGCGGGCACCG
>Ga0115002_10008078_pt1 | contig 11709 bp, 9 predicted proteins | sample ArcticOcean_MG_C_8_FD_89576 | JGI IMG/M metagenome (GOLD analysis project Ga0115002, IMG submission 89576) | Marine microbial communities from western Arctic Ocean - ArcticOcean_MG_CB11_86 | ecosystem: Environmental > Aquatic > Marine > Oceanic | place: Arctic Ocean: Canada Basin | collected...
AACGTTGATTTCACTGTTGATGAGATGATCGAACTCGATCGTGAAAATGCGACCTGGCCGCACGACATGGACGAGTACGAAGACTTGTGGCGCAAACGGCTCAAAACCGCAGTACTCAGCATGAAACTCAGCGATAAAGAGTTGCCAGAAATTGCTGAGCTGTTGACCAAGCGTTACAAGAATCGGCTCAAACAGACCCTGCAAACGAAGAGTGAAGACGCCTTTCAAATCTAGGTAAATGCGTTTGCCAGCACCTACGATCCACACACGCAATATTTCTCACCGCGTACGTCGCAGAACTTCAACATCAATATGTCACTCTCATTAGAAGGCATCGGAGCAGTACTAAAAAGCGAGGATGACTATACCTCGGTGGTACGCCTCGTGCCCGCGGGTCCCGCTGACAAATCAGGCGACGTGCACCCAGCAGACAAGATCATCAGCGTCGGCCAGGGCGAAACCGGCGCACTCATCGATGTGGTTGGCTGGCGCCTCGATGATGTCGTGGAACTAATCCGCGGGCCCAAAGACTCTACAGTTCGATTAGAGGTCATCCCTGCGGCAGCTGAGGACGACAGTAGCAAGGTCGTTCAGATTACGCGCAACACGGTCCAGCTAGAAGAGCAAGCCGCGCAAGCGAAGCTATTAACAATCAATCAAGGTGGCCCCGACTATCGCATCGGCGTCATTGATATTCCGACGTTTTACGTCGACTTCGCGGCTAGCCAACAAGGTGACCCAAATTTTCGCAGCACCACCCGCGACGTACGCAATCTGATCGCCGACCTTGAAGAAGAAGGAATTCACGGGCTAATTATCGACCTTAGAGACAATGGCGGCGGCTCGTTGCAAGAAGCAGACACGATGACGGGTCTTTTCATCAAGTCCGGTCCGACAGTACAGGTTAAGTCAGCACGACGCCGACCCAGTGTCTACTCCGATACCGACGACCAAGTTGCCTATGACGGCCCAATGGCGGTTATGGTCAATCGCCTCTCTGCATCCGCTTCGGAAATCTTTGCCGGCGCCATGCAAGATTACGGTCGAGCATTGATCCTTGGCAGTCAAACATTTGGCAAGGGTACGGTCCAGACGTTAATTCCGCTCAATCGTGGCCAGCTCAAAATCACCGCAGCTAAGTTCTACCGAGTCTCCGGGCAAAGCACCCAACACCAGGGCATTTTGCCGGATGTCGGATTCCCGGATCTCTACGACGCCAAGAAAATTGGCGAAAGTTCGCTAGATGACGCGATGCCGTGGGACATGATTCAACCGGCAGTATATGACGAATCGGCCCAATTCGAACCGTTCCTGATCGAGCTCAATAAACGACACCAAGCGCGCGTTGAGGCCAACCCCGACTTCAACTATTACCGTGCCTTGGTAGACAAGGGCAGGGAAAACTCTCTGCGCACGCACATATCACTGAACGAATCGACGCGGATAGAAGAGAAATCCAAGGAAGATGCTTGGCGCTTGCAGATCGAAAACGATCTGCGCATCGCGAAAGACAAACCAGCGGCAGAGTCTCTCGACCAGCTCGAAGAATTTGAAGAAGCGGAAGGCAAGTCGGAGACACCCGACGCACACGGCGGTACTGTTGCCCAGGATGACTCGTCAGAAGATGCTGACACATCAGCGAACGCTGATGTGATTGCAGACGTGAAAGATGATGCCATGATTGAAGAGGCCGGCCAGATTCTCCTGGATCTCATCGGCCTATCGCTCCAGGTGGCGCAGATCGAAGCCGTCCAGGATACTCCGGCGGTTACCGATACGGATGCCAACGTTCCAGGTCAGGCGACTGTCAGAACTGATGGTTAACCAAACTCGCTTTGCGAGTTTGGTTTTGGAGAACAGCGAAGCGCTGTTCTCTTTCGGCTAGCCATATTCACAGATCTCGCTTTGCGAGTTTGGTTTTGGAGTCACTTATTTTATGACCTGAGCGACGACTCCGAATATTCGGCTGTCGTCGCGCACTGGGTCCCCCGCAAGTGACCCCACTAGTTTCTGCAACTGAAATCCGTTTCTCTCTAATTCGATTTCGAGTGTCGTTGGCGAAAAGTACTGCAGCCAGTTAAAAATCTCTCGATTCTCGTCGGGCTCGACAATGAGATACCGTTCTAGGGAGACTTTCGCAGCGTCGTATTTGAAGGACTTCAATAGGCCAATGTAGTCGCCAGCCGCCCAAAAGCCGTTCATCATTCTCTCTGCGACCTCTTCGCGCTCAGTGAAAGCTACCAAGTCAAACTCGGTAAAAACGTCCATAAGGAAGTAGCCGTTCGGCGCTAGCGCTTGCCTGATGGTACCCAACAGTGAACTTCTCTGGGTACCCGATAGTGCACAAAAATCACCAAAGATGAGCGTACACAAATCTAAGCCCTGTGGTAGGACAATTTGCGTGTAGTCGGCCTGAACATACTCTATCGAACGACCTGTACTCTTGGCGGTGGACCGCGCGTGGCTCAACGAACTCGACGAAAAGTCGATCCCGATTACGTGCGCGCCCTTGTCAAAGAAACGCGTAGTATATAAACCGGGTCCACAACCCAAATCGCAAACCTTCTTGCCCTGCAAAGGCACGCAATCGTCAATCCATGCAACGCTTGCGTCGATGGTCGTTACACGGCGCGACGCCAGATCGGTGTTGGGATCGAGGTGCGCGTGCAACATTTGCTTAGCAACATGTGGATGGGTCCATAGATCCGCTGCGGTATAAACCGAAAACGGTTCAGGACGCTTTGCGAATTCGGCCAACAAATCAAACATCATTGGACATCTAATCGATTGCGAAACTCAGTCTGCGCTCGTTTATCGTTGTCCGCAGTGCAGCTTCGAAGTCATCGACGGTCATAGTCGCCTGCTCTTTGTGACTGTAACGCCGTAAGGTGACCGTGCCCTCTTCCACCTCGCGCTCACCCACAATCAATAGGTTCGGAATCTTACGCGTTGTGCCCTGACGTATCTTCTTTGGTAGCGTGTCATTCGATGGTGCCAACTCCGCTCGAATCATGTGCGTGCGAAGTCGATCAACGATGCTTTGAGCATAGTCATCGAACTGCTCCGACACGGTGAGTATCTGTACCTGAATGGGCGCAAGCCAGGTAGGAAACGCGCCGGCAAAGTGTTCGATCAGAAAAGCTACGAATCGCTCATGGGTACTAAACGGCGCCCTGTGAATGCAATACGGCACGTGCTCTTCGCCGTCCGATCCAACGTACTTCAGGCCCATCCGCGGCGGCACCGCAAAATCCAATTGCACGGTCGATACCGACTCTTCGCGCCCAGTCACTGTCTCGAACTGAATATCGATTTTGGGACCATAAAAGGCCGCTTCACCCGGAGCATCGACATACTCCACACCCAATTCTGTGAGTACCTCAGTCAGAATACGTTCGCATTCTTGCCACTCCTCGGGTGCGTCGACGTACTTTTCTTTGCCTTTGGGGTCTTCTGGATCCCATTTGGATAATCGCAGGTGATAGTTGTCCAGACCTAGGACCTCGTACGCTTCGTCATACATCGCCATCACGGCTTTGAATTCGTCCTTGATCTGCTCTTTGGTGCAGTAGATGTGTGCGTCGTTCATACACATTCCGCGCACGCGCATAAGCCCACCCACGGCACCGGAGTCCTCAAACCGGTACACCTGGCCATACTCGGCCAGGCGCAGGGGCAGGTCGCGGTAGCTGCGCGGTTCGGCGTCGAATATTTTGTGATGGTGAGGACAATTCATCGGACGCAAGCGATACGTTTCTTTTACGCGTTGAGTCTTTTTCCTATCGCTTGCATCGGAGTCGCCCGTTGCTTCATCGTCGACGGCTTCTAGAAGTTCCATCGAGGGATACATGTCGTCCGCGTAGTACGGAAGATGGCCCGATGTGTGATAGAGCTGCTCTTTCGCAAGATGCGGTGTTACCACCCGTTGATAGTACCCTTTGAACTCGAGTTCTCGTGCAAGCTTCTCTAGCTCATCGCGAATCACCGTTCCATTTGGCAGCCAGAGAGGTAATCCCTTACCAATATCGTTGTCGATGGTGTATATCCCAAGGTCGCGGCCAAGCTTTTTGTGGTCACGCGCAAGCCCCTCCTCGTAGGCCGTAACATGTTTATCCAACGTTTCCTTGTCGAGGTACGCCCATGCGTATATCCGCGTCATCATGACGTTGTCGGAATTGCCACGCCAATAGGCGCCAGCGACGCTGCGCAACTTAAATGCGTCGCGCGGGATGTCCTTCGTTGTGTGTACGTGGGGCCCCTCACACATATCGAGAAACGGACCGTTGCGATAAAACGACAACCCAGGCAGCCCGTTCTTTTCGATCAGCTCCGAACCATACTCGCGCTTGTATGGCTCGCCCATTTCGTCGATGCGAACTAGCGCATCCTCTGCCGACAAATCTTCTCGATCAAAGCGCTGACCTTTCTTGATGATCTTTTTCATCCGCCGCATGATTTCCGGAAAATCCTCCTCGGTGAGCGGCTCGGCCAGAATGAAATCGTAGTAGAAGCCATTGTCGATTGGCGGACCAAATCCCAACGTGCTGCCGGGACGTACCTCCAATACAGCTTGCGCCAGCACGTGCGCGAGGCTGTGACGGATTTTGTATAGGTCGTCGTGTTCGTGGTCGTCGCTGATCTGTTCTAGACTCGCCATTTTTCCATTCCTCAAAGCAAAAACCCCGGTGGCGCTGCCTTCCGGGGTTTTCATCGGAAGCGGCGCTGCTAGAGTCGCCGCATTTTCCTAGTGTCTATCCATGCGGCGCCTCGGCAACCCAAGTTCGGGTTTCCGTTGTCATCGTTTGCCTATGTGTACGGTACATATCCGCGCAATCATAGTAGTCCTTTGGGCGAATGCAACCATAACTTCCCTGCTAGATCGTTACACCGCAAAGGCAATGTAACTACAATGGTGCGCATGCCTGACCTGCCCAATCTGCATGCGCTTGCAACGATGCTCCTTACAGCGGTCGCGCTGTATCTGTTTACCAAAGACAAGCTACTCCTCGAAATCACTTCTCTGGGTTTGTTGGTCGTGCTCGTGGTCGGATTCGCGCTGTTCCCGTTCAATGACTTTGATCCAATCGATCTATTTTTTGGTTTTGCCCACGAAGCGCTGATCGCCGTGTGCGCGTTGATGGTGCTGGGACAAGGATTAGTCCGGACAGGGGCCCTGGAACCGGTCGGACGGGCACTCGGACGCCTATGGGGCAAAGCACCTTTTCTATCTTTATTGGCCACACTTTTGGTCGGCGCCTTTCTGTCCGCATTTGTGAACAACACGCCCATCGTTGTCCTGCTGTTGCCAATTCTGATTAGCGTCTGCCTGCGCAATAAAACCTCGCCAGCAAGGGTGCTAATGCCAATGGGGTTTGCAACATTAATTGGCGGAATGGCGACCACCATTGGCACCTCGACAAACCTCCTCGTTGTAAGCGTCGCACGAGACCTTGGGCTCAAGGAGTTCGGCATGTTCGACTTTGCAATTCCTGCGGTTATGGCGGGTGGCGTGGCCATTGCCTATCTGTGGTTGATCGCGCCCCGGCTACTTACACCGCGCACCTCAGAGCTTGCAGCAGCATCGCCACGCTTATTCGAAGCGCGGCTATTGCTGGGTCCAAATAGCCTCGCCGTCGGTAAAACCCTTGCCGAAGCAATCAATCTTGCAGGCAGTGACATGAATGTCGTTCGCATAAGACGCGGCGACACCGCCGTGATGCCGTTGCCAGATGTCACGCTACGAGAAGGCGATCGGTTACGCGTGCGCGACACGCCGCAAAACCTCAAACTGTATGAAGACGCGCTTAAAGCCGAACTGTATTCAGACGACCAGAAAGTCACCGCTGAGCATCCATTGTCAGCGGAAAATAAAACGTTGGCTGAAGTCGCCGTTGTCCAAGGTTCGAGCCTCGATCGTGCAAATCTGTCTTACGCACATTTCATTGACCGATACCAACTCGCGGTACTGGCCTTGCACCGTAACGGCAAAGACATCTGGCAAGCGCGCGAGGAAATCTGGGAAGTCATATTGCAGCCTGGCGACGTGCTTTTGGTACAAGGATCCCGCGAACAATTGCGCTCGCTCAAACAGTCCACAGAACTCCTGATTCTGGATAGTAGTGTTGAACTACCCCGCACAAAAAAGGCGCCATTAGCTCTCGCGATAATCGTCACCGTCGTTACCATGGCCGCCACCGGCCTGATGCCCATCGCGATTGCCGCATTAGCCGGCGCGGCAGTGATGTTACTCACTCGTTGCATCAATGTCGGTAGCGCAATTCAGGCGATCAGCCCATCGGTCTACTTCGTCGTCGCCGCCAGTCTCGCACTGGGTATGTCACTTCAGGTAACTGGCGCGACTGACTACTTGACGGGGGTTTTCCTATACGCAACAAGCGATTCTGGGCCGGTTGTGGTGCTCTCGGCGTTGATGCTCTTGCTTGCTGTTTTAACCAACGTTGTATCGAACAATGCTGCCGCTGTGATCGGAACACCAATTGCTGTCGGAATAGCGCAACAACTCAATTTGCCCGCAGAACCCTTTGTGCTTGCCGTGCTTTTTGGCGCCAACATGAGCTACGCAACGCCAATGGCATACAAAACTAATCTGTTAGTCATGAGTGCCGGTAATTACACCTTTGGCGAGTTCGTCAAAGTTGGCGTGCCTCTCACCTTCCTGATGTGGGTCACGCTCAGTTGGGTACTGGGCGCGATATATTTCTAGCCGCATGCACAAACGATTTACAGCCCTCGTTTGGCTCGCGATCGCACACTTGGTTGCACTATCCGCAACTGCACAGGCCGCAACTGCACAGCCCAATATCCTGTTGCTCGTTGCCGAAGACATGAGCCCACGCCTGGGTAGCTATGGCGACGAAGCCGCCCACACCCCAAATTTGGATCAGCTAGCGACAGTCAGTACACGCTACACCCATGTGTTTACCACCGCGGGCGTCTGCGCTCCCAGTCGGGCAGCCATGATTACGGGTCAGCACCAGATCAGTTTCGGTGCGCAACACATGCGCACGTCGACCAGCCCATTGGGTACCTACCTTGCACAAACGCCCGCGAACTTGCGGGCGTTCCCAGAACTGTTGAGACAGGCCGGGTACTTTACTTTTACCGATGGCAAACTCGACTATCAATTTAGTGGGATTGCGGCCGGTAGCGGGCCATTCACAATCTGGGATATCGATGACGCCCGTGAGCCTGCTTGGCGAGAACGTGCACCCGGGCAACCATTCTTCGGCTTGATCAATTTGGGAATCACCCATGAAAGCGGGGTATTTCGGACCACGGGTACTGCACATAGCGAAACCCACAAGCGCACTCAGGCTTCTAGGAGCGCACTCAACACCCCGCAGATCATCCAACCTGACGCGGTTGAACTGCCGCCTTATTTCCCCGACCTACCGGTCGTGCGGCAGGATGTTGCTCGTCATTACGACAATATCGCCGCCATGGACGCGCGCGTAGGCCGAATCCTAGACGCGTTGCAGCAAGATGGCTTACGGGAAGACACAATTATCATATGGACTAGCGACCATGGGGATGGGTTGCCGCGTGCAAAACGCGAGCTTTATGATTCTGGCATACATGTCCCTATGTTGCTCCACAGACCATCAACACAGGGTGAGCGTGTCGACGACCGATTGGTCTCGTTTGTCGATCTTGCGCCCACAATATTGAGCTTTGCGGACATTGAACCGCCTGCCTATCTACATGGCACAAACTTTCTACTCCAAAAACGCCGATTCGTTTTTGCGTCTCGAGACCGCATCGATGAAGTTGAAGATCGGCAACGCGCGATTCGCGACTCGAAGTACAAATACATTAGGAGCTGGCATCCGGACGTGCCAGGGGGCCATCTGCTCGCGTACCGAGACAATATCGATATGGTGCGGGCGTGGCGCGAGTTATACCTGCGCGGAGAACTCACACCCATTCAGGCCCGCTGGTTTGAAGGCGCCGGGGAAGAGCAACTGTTTGACACAACCCGCGACCCACACGAAGTTAACAATCTCGCAAACAAACGCTCGCTTGCATCTACCAAACGCCAACTCAATCAAGCGCTGGATGCGTTTCTCACAAGAGTCGGTGATTGGAGCGAGCAACCCGAGGACGAAATGCGCACCCGCCTGTTGCGCGACAGTGAACTTCGCACCACCCCGCCGCCCAGATCTATCCAGAAAGACGGGGTAGCTACTCTGGTGAGCCCGATCGACGCGAGCATCGGGTATAGACTGCCCGGTGAAGACCGATGGCGCCTCTATGTTGAGCCCATTGCGCATCCTCGCTTCGAAGCAAAATCCGTACGCTACGGCTGGCTGGAAAGTTCGACAATCGAAGTCGAGTAGCAGCCCGGCAGGAACATCATGCGAGTAGTACATATGTACTATGGTGGAGACTCAGCGGTTGCAATAGTCGATTTCCAAGGGGAGCGGATATGCGCTGCATAATAAGACTATTTAACAACGAACCGGCAAGCGCTCAGCGGCGCATTGGCGAACGCCACCATCGGGCTAAGCCCTACCAAGCTGTCACCATCTATCATCGCCGAATCATGCTCTGCCCTGCCGCCGACGCTGCGGCAGGGCAGAGCTATCCTGCCGAGGATGCGCCTGTCTTACCCTTGACGGATTGCATAAGCCCAACATAGTGCCGGTGCCGTTACAGGCATCATGATGATCGACGATTAGACGTCCGCCGTGACGTCGATGCTGGTTTGCCGCTCTTGACCGCCATCACGAACGACAGGCGTGCACCCCCGGAGCGGCGCGGCAACACGAATTGGCGCTTGCCAACGGCCGGCCAGGGGCGGCTGGCTTCTTTCTCGGCTACTTCGCTACGCTCCGCATTCGCACATCCATGTGCTCTTTACCTCCGGCACGCTGAAGGCTCATTTAGCCCAAAATCAACCACTTAGCAGTGGTCGTTTTTGCTTGGCCATCCTCTAGTGATAAGGAGGCCAGAAATCATTTCACCGAACGTTAATCTAACCTGCGGATCTCTGGTGGTTCGCCGGTACTGCCTTTCGTGACGCCCGACACTTTCGAGTTCCTCGCTGAAGCACGCGGGAACTTCACGGATAGACCCGGTCCGGCTGCCATCAATCCACCATCGACAACGACCGATTCACCGGTTACGAAGCGTGCATCCTCCGTCGCGAGAAACAAAGCCACGCCAGCGATATGTTCACCGCTACCGTACTCTGGCCACGGTTGGGATTTGGCAAAATTGTCCCGCGTCGCTTCCGGTCGACCACCATCTGCGAGCGGAGTTGCGATGAACCCGGGACAAATCGCGTTCACCCGAATCCGATCCGGAGCAAGCTCGACGGCAGCCGATTTGGTCAGGCTCACCACACAAGCTTTGCCCGCAGAGTAAACCAAAGGTCCGCCATCGCCGCTCAAAGCCGCGATGGACGCCGTATTGATGATCGACCCACCACTGCCTTGGGAACGCAAGACACGCGCCGCGTGCTTGATGCCCAGAAACACGCCTTTGGCGATGACGTTCATTGTGTAATCCCACGACTCGACGGATGTTTCCGTCAGCGGGCCAACCGCGCCGCCGACTCCTGCGTTGTTGAACACAACATCGAGCCGACCGAAGCTATCCAGAGCACACGCGAGCATGGCTTCAATGTCGGCTTCACTAGCCACGTCGGTTTTTATGAAGCGCACTTGATCGGCAAAACCAGCCTCGCTAAGTCTCGCGGCAACTGCCTCTCCCGTTTGCTGATTGAAATCCGCAATCACGACCGAAGCGCCCTCAGCGATGAAACGATCAACCGTCGCTTCGCCCATGCCACTCGCCCCACCGGTAATGACCGCAACTTTGCCTTCAAGACGCATAAACCCCCCTTTTGTTCCCTGTTAGAGCCGACCAAAGATCGGGCCAACTCAAGCTTAGCACGAGGCGCAGTTGTCCGAGCCTCCGTGAGTATTGGCCCCATCTAGCAATAGTCTGGCGCTTTCTTTACCAGCCGTCGCAGGCGCTTGACCCACCGTAGGCGCCTTACATACGCTGAGGGCAACAGGGGTTCAACGTTTCAGGAACTACTTTCGAGGACACAGAATGATTGACGTGCACTATTGGCCAACGCCAAATGGCTGGAAAGTTACCATCATGCTCGAAGAGTGTGGTCTGGACTACAACATCGTCCCGGTGGACATCGGCGGCGGCGACCAGTTCAAGCCTAGCTTCCTCAGAATCAGTCCCAACAACCGCATGCCCGCCATTGTCGACCACGAGCCACTCGATGGCGGCGAGCCGCTAGCTATGTTCGAATCCGGGGCTATTGTCGAGTATTTGGCCGAAAAGACCGGACGATTCATGCCTAGCGACACCCGTGGCAAGTATCGTGTACTGCAATGGGTCCACTGGCAGATGGCCAACTTGGGACCGATGATGGGAAACGCCAATCACTTCAAGAACTACGGCAAGAACCTCGCGGATGATCCGAAGCAACTCGAATACGGCACGAAGCGATTCGTGGGTGAGGTTGATCGGCTGTCCGGCGTCATGGATGCGCAACTCGGAGCGACGAAATACTTAGCAGGTGAAGAGTATTCCATCGCCGATATAATTAGTTGGCCTTGGGCTTTTCTAATAGGTCGAATGATCGACGAGAGCATTTGGGAGACCTTTGTGAATCTCAAGCGCTGGGTCGATGACGTCGCCGAACGTCCAGCCGTCGACAAAGGATTCAAGGTCGGCCGCGATCTCGGCAAGCGCGATCTGACTGACGAAGAAGAAAAAGCGCGCCGGGAGCTGCTCTTCAATCAGACCAATGACAAGGTACGTAGCGCGCGCGAAGCCGCAGCGCAAGCCGCTACTTAAGCCCAAATTCGAGTTTTTTCCCAAGAAAACCTTCAAGCGGCAGGCTACCAAGATTGACCTGCTTGCCGATCCCAACGGCCAGCGGCAGTGGCACGTCGTGATACTCGACTAAATAGGCAGCCCACAAATGGCTGGCGCGCCATGCCACCGTACAATGCAAGAGCACGTTCCCCTTGGCGTCTTTGACTGCGCTCGCAAACTTCGCCACCGCGGCTGGCGAGTACGGCGTGTCAGGACCACCTTGCGGAATATGCACATACGTAAGCCCAAGGTTATCGATTTCGGCCGCTTCATCGAAGTCAACGGTACCGCGATCGTTCATCTCAAATGCCGTACGCAAGTTAACAACCGTGGTCACGCCAAGTTCTTTCGCTTTGGCAAGCCCACTCGGGGTTGGTTGTCCCGACACATAGATATTGGGAGCAACTCGACTAAATACTTGCTGAAAGCCATCCGCAGCAAGAATATTAGGCTCGTCTAAATAATCATGATCGGCGTGGGTTAAGACGCAGAGCGACAAACACGACCAGCAAACAATTGTGCGCAAACAATAGAGCATTTTCCCTCACTCAAGACTAAACTTACCCGCTTAGTCCGATTAGATTCTCAATGTCCCCATTTCAGTTCTCGGTTTCGAGATCCAAATAAGGAGTACAATTACTAGTGTCCTGTCTGATTGATGCGATGATCTACCGAGTTTCCATATTCATCAAGGACAAGATGTGCTCCGCAGCTTATGTTGGAACATTAGCAAGCGACACAACGCGGTTATTGGCGAATCTGGGCCTCCCGAAGGGCGCTTCCCACAAGCCCTTTGCTTTCGCACCGCTGAAGGCTCCGTTGCGGCCTTTGGCAAGGTACGAG
>Ga0115002_10008079_pt1 | contig 11708 bp, 8 predicted proteins | sample ArcticOcean_MG_C_8_FD_89576 | JGI IMG/M metagenome (GOLD analysis project Ga0115002, IMG submission 89576) | Marine microbial communities from western Arctic Ocean - ArcticOcean_MG_CB11_86 | ecosystem: Environmental > Aquatic > Marine > Oceanic | place: Arctic Ocean: Canada Basin | collected...
CAGGTTCGGTGTTTAGCCTGGGGAGTGATCCGATTGCTGTCGTTTCGCCGAAGCCCCGCATTAGCCTGCAATATCTGATGTATGTATGCGCGAGCCTTGCGGTCATTATCATTTGGGCTTTCGTTTTTTTTTCGTTGGGCGGGGCTGACGAGCCAGTCGATAACCCACAGCCGCCAACACAGGATGTCTCGTCTGAGGCGGCAAAGATTGGCGTGCCAACGATCGGCGTTGGGGACGGGGCACCAACGATTGGCGCGCCATTACTTCGCGGAGACGAATCGCGGGTCGTGCAGTCCGACCAAGATTTGCCTAATAGTGAGAATGCCGAGGTTGCACTACCGGTTGTAGCCTCACAGGTAGATGACAGCGTGCAAGTCCCGGTGCCCGAGACACAAGAGTCTTTTATCGCGCCGGTGGCACTGGCCGACGAATCAGGCCCGGCATCACAAGTATTCGACGGTCCACGACGGCTCACCGGGAGCGGGGACGACCGTCTGACGCTTTCGTTCAGCCAAGATTGTTGGCTGGAGATCAGTGAACCGGACGGGATTGAGCTGTTTGCCGATTTGGGGCGCGCGGGGCAAACGCTCTCCTTCATTGGTGGGGGCCCATTCCGGGTAAAACTGGGGTATGCCCCGGGCGTCGAAATGGAATACAACGCTGAGGTTGTTGCGCTTGCTGCCCACACGCGTCGAGATATGGCAAATCTGGTCGTGGGACGCGAGCCTGGTGTCCGGTAAATATCTTTCGTTTCTCCTTTCTATCTAATTCGTTGCATAAAGAGAGCATATGGTACAAGCGGTCAGAGGGATGCGAGACGTGCTGCCGCAAGAGGGTCGGCGCTGGCGCACCGTTGAGGATGCGTTGCGCGTTGTGTTGTCAGGCTTCGGCTACGAAGAAGTTCAATTGCCGGTGCTCGAATTCACGGATTTGTTCGCGCGTGGCGTGGGTGAAGCGACTGACATCGTCGAGAAGGAGATGTACTCGTTGCAGGACCGCGACGGCGATAGCTTAACTTTGCGCCCGGAAGGCACGGCGGGTTGTGTGCGGGCCTTGAACGAGAACGGGTTGCTCTACAACCAGACGCAAAAGGTCTTTTATACCGGCCCAATGTTCCGCTATGAGAAGCCGCAGAAAGGCCGCTATCGACAATTCTCTCAAGTCGGTGCCGAGGCATTTGGGTTTGCGGGGCCGGACATTGATGCAGAGCTGATCTATCTGTGCGCGCGGGCTTGGCAAGAACTTGGAATTGTCGATCACGTCAAGCTGCAACTGAATACGCTTGGGTCTGGTGAAGCGAGGGTGCGCTATCGCGACGCGCTGGTCGCCTATCTGCAACCGTTACACAGCGAATTGGATGAAGACAGTCAGCGGCGGCTCGAGACCAATCCGATGCGCATCCTCGACAGCAAAGACCAGAAAACTCAGTCGTTGTTGACCCAGGCACCGCGGCTGCCTGACTTTGTCGATGACGCCAGTCGCGCCCACTTCGACGGCTTGTGCAAGCTCCTCGGCGAGCTGAATGTTCCATTCGAGATCAATCCGGGTCTGGTTCGGGGTCTGGACTACTACACCCATACGGTATTCGAGTGGGTCACTGACATGCTCGGGTCGCAGGGTACGGTATGTGCCGGCGGTAGGTACGATGGATTGGTCGAAAAACTGGGTGGTAAATCGACGCCTGCGGTTGGATTTGCGGTCGGTCTAGAGCGCGTTATGCTACTGCACGAGGTTGTCAATCAGGCAACCACCCAGCCTGTCGATGTTTACGTGTGTTGGTTGAGCGAAAGCTGTTTTATCCAGGCAATGACCGTCGCGGAGCGCTGTCGCGATATGCTCTCCCAAGCCAAAGTCCGTGTGCATATGGGTGGTGGTAATCTCAAGAAGCAAATGAAAAAAGCAGATGCGTCTGGTGCAACGTTGGCGGTGTTAATTGGCGAAGACGAGATCGCCGCCGGCGAACTCACGATTAAGCATTTGCGTGATCAACAGATAGGCCAGTCGCGGCTACCCCTCGAAGAGGCGCTGCGCCTGGTTGTGCAATCGAGCTCGGATTTGCTTTAAGTCTTGGCCTCTTGTGAGAGAATGCATCGCCCCAAACTGTCGCCGACTCTTGGGGAACTAATTAGTTTCTGTCCAGAATACGCAGTATCTGGGCGGAGGCTTTGAGCGCAGGACAGCGCGACCTAAAAACCGTAGTTTTTTGGGAGGTTTCCGTAAGGAAAACGTTGGGAAGAAGATGGCCTGCGCCAATGGTAGATTGGCGAGATGCCATTTCTGGACAGAAACTAACTAGTGTGCGTCCCAAATACTCAGTATTTGGCGATGCGCACTTCGAGGGAGCGCCTGCGCCGGGGCAGGATTGCCGCGATGGCAATGTGGGGACAGCAACTAATTAGCAATGACCAGGGTTAGAGGAAATACGGGTGTCTGAAGATCTCAGTGAAGAAGAGCAACTTGCGCGGCTAAAGACGTGGTGGGGAGAGAACGGTACAACACTTGTTGTGGCGGTCGTTGTTGCTGTGGCGACCGTCGCGGGCTGGCAATGGTACGACACGTACAGCGAAACGCAGATGCATGAAGCATCCGATGCATACGTGTCGTATCTAAGAGGGGAAGACGATGCGGTCAATAATATCACTGCTGATCACGAGGGAAGTGCTTTCCACGTGCTAGTACTGTTCGACCAAGCCAAAGAGGCCGTGCAGGAGGGTGACCTTGTACAAGCCGAAGCGTTGCTCGAAGCTGCTGTTGAATTGGATAGCGGCGCCTTGCTTGGCGATCTAGCGCGCATCCGTCTGGCGCGTGTACAGCACGGGCTTGATCGCAGCGATGCAGCTTTTGCCACCTTGCAAGAGGTCAAGAGCACCGGCTACCGGGCGTTCGCGCTCGAAGTTAAGGGTGATATCCACAGTGCGTTGGGCGAACTGGAAGCGGCGTACCAATCGTATCAAGCCGCGGTCGATGCATTGCGCGAAGGCGAAGAGCGGACGATTTTGAGTATGAAGCTAAACAATGCGGCACCTTATGAAGGAGAATTTTTCCAACCTCAGAATTCACTAGCCGATGCGCTTGAAGCGGCACAGGAAACTTTGGGGGCCGCGATAGAAGGTGAAGATACTAATGAAACGACCGTTGCGACGGATAGCGCAAATGACACGCCTACACCGCTACCGAGCGATGACGCCAGCGCTTCCGAGGAAACTGATGGCAACTAAACCTATACCTAAGCGATGGCCGCTATTGGTCATTACAAGCCTGCTGCTTGGCGGATGCAGTTGGTTCACCTGGCTGCCTTGGGTTGATGACAAAACGGCCGTGGAAGTTTCTACCGATCCGTTCCCGTTGGTTAAGTTCGAGGAGGAAGTCGATCTTGATCGATTGTGGCGAGCGAGCGTCGGTGATGGGCTGGGCAAGAAATACTTGCGACTGTCCCCGGCGGTGGTCGCCGACCGGGTCGTCGCGGCTGACGGTTATGGGAACGTCGAGGCGTTTGATCGATTCAAAGGCAAGTCCGTATGGCAAGTGAATTTCCATGAGCTCGACCGAGGCTTTTTTGACGCGCTAAATTTCATGGACCGCCGTGACCCGAGTTTTGTTAGTGGTGGGGTCGGTATTGGCGGTGGAATGGTGCTTATTGGCACGACATTTGGTGAGCTAATCGCACTGTCTGCAGCAGACGGCTCGATGGTCTGGCGTGCGCCGGTTGACACCGAAATCGTATCTGTACCGAGCGTGGGGGACGGTTTGGTATTCGCTCAGTCAATCAATGGACGGTTGATGGCACTCGATGCCGAGACCGGCGAGATCGTTTGGAGCTATGACAATCAGGTGCCAGTGTTGACCTTGCGCGGTACTAGCTCACCTGTTTTTGATGCCGGGGTTGTCTATACGGGGTTTGCCAATGGCAAAGTCATTGCTCTACGCGCCTCGAATGGCGAACCCATCTGGGAGCACCGCGTAATGCTTCCGGAAGGGCGTTCCGAGCTTGAGCGTATGGTTGATGTCGACAGTAGTCCACTAGTCAAGGGCCCGTCCGTGTATGCCGCGGCCTACCAAGGTCGGATAAAGAATCTGTCCCGGCGTGATGGGGGTCCGCGTTGGGAGCATGATATTTCGACCCACTTAGATCTCGCCGAAGGTTATGACCAGGTATATGTTGTTGATGATAACGATGTCGTCCATGCAATCGATCAAAACTCGGGCGAGATCGTGTGGACCCAGGAAAGTTTCAAGTATCGCCAGCTCACGCCTCCAACGGCTTTTTCAAACTACATCGTTTTCGGCGACGCCGAAGGTTATTTGCACGTCATTGCGCAACGCGATGGCCGCTTGCTCGGACGGCGTAAAATAGATGGTGATGGGATCCGTTCAGGCATCGCGCTTGCTGACGGCACGCTGTATGTGTTGGGGAACTCTGGCAAGCTCAACGCAATTGACATTCAGTTGAGGTAAGTGGTGACAATCCATGGCGCGACGGTCCACGGCGCCGCCACCGTCGCATTGGTCGGACGGCCCAACGTTGGTAAGTCGACGATATTCAACAAGTTGACTCGTACCCGAGATGCACTGGTGGCCGACGTGCCTGGTTTGACGCGGGACCGGCGCTATGGCCGCATGCTGTTAGACGAGCGCGCGGTCACGCTGATAGATACAGGTGGGCTCTTTGGCGATCATGACCTAGCCGAAGTGCTCAGTGCGCAAACCCAATTGGCAATTGCCGAAGCTGATCTCGTGCTCCTCATTCTCGATGGCCGCGAAGGCATCACGTCAACCGATGAGGAGGTCGTGGCCTACCTACGACGCGAAGACGTCGTGTTCGTTCCGGTCATCAATAAAATAGACGGTGTTGCGGAGCATGCGATCACAGGGGAATTCGCGCGCTTTGGCTTTGCTGCGGATCAGCGTATTTCAGCCACACACAATCAGGGTTTGGCGACTCTGCGCGAAACGATTGAAGGCGCGTTGGGTCCAGAGTCTCATGATGAGGACCCATTTGTTGGACGGCCAGGGGTCAGAGTTGCGATTGTGGGTAGACCGAATGTTGGCAAGTCGACCTTGGTCAATCGCTTGCTCGGCGAGAATCGTCAGGTCGTCTTCGATATGCCGGGCACCACCAAGGATGCGATCGATATCCCGTTTACCCGCGACGGCACAGACTATGTGTTGATCGATACGGCGGGCGTGCGCCGCAAGGGTAAAGTGTATGAGACGACAGAAAAATTTTCCGTCGTCAAAGCGTTGCAGGCGATGGAACGCGCGGAGGTCGTCATTCTGGTTTTCGATGCCACCGAAGGCGTCGTTGATCAAGATCTGCATGTGCTCAACTATGCCTTGGAAGCAGGCGCAGGATTAGTCGTGGCGGTGAATAAGTGGGATGGACTGAGTGAGGGAGACCGGGACCATGTTCTGCACACCCTGGATCGCAAATTGGCATTTATTCCGTGGGCTCCCGTCAAGCGCATATCGGCACTTCACGGAACCGGTGTTGGCCACCTATTGCTAGAAGTCGACAAGGTCTATGCGGCCGGCGAGTTCGATGTATCGACATCCATGTTAACAAAGCTATTGGAGGGTTTGGTTGGCTCGCACCCTGCGCCGTCGATACGAGGTCGGGCTATAAAATTGAAAGTTGCGACCCGTGCGGGCAATCATCCACCGCACATTACGATCCATGGCAACCAAACCGACTCCCTGCCGGCAAGCTACAAACGCTATCTGCAGAACGGTTTTCGCGAAGCGCTAGATTTGGTGGGCAATCCGGTCAAGCTAGAATTCAGGGGCTCAAAGAATCCTTATGCGGGCAAACGCAACGCTCTAACGGATCGACAGCAGCGACGCCGGCGGCGTGTCATTCAACATCGGAAGAAGCATTGAGGGTGTTTGCGAATGCTTGCATGAATGCTCCGGGGTCAACACGATAGCCATTCAAGCTCACAGACCAATGCAGGTGCGGCCCTGTCGCGCGCCCAGTAGTCCCAACTAGACCGATCACATCACCTTGGGCGACAACCTCGTCGACAGCCACTTTGTGTTGCGAAAGGTGACAGTACATGGTGATCAAGCCCTGCCCATGGTCGAGAAAGATCGTGTTGCCATTAAAGAACAAATCGTCGGCCAGACGCACGGTTCCAGGCGCCGGGGCAATGATCGGCGTACCTCGATCGGCCGCGATGTCCAACCCCGAGTGAGGGCTCCTAGGCTGGCCGTTGAAAAATCGGCGATGGCCATACAGGCTGGTTGTGATGCCGTTTAACGGTAAGACAAAGCTACGATCGAAGCTTAGCGTTGGCGTCACACTATCGTATAGGCGGCGTTGCCGGGCGGCCTCGTCGCGAATGCGCTCGAGGTCCTGGGCGGGTGGATCGACTTTTGTCGTATCCACGATGGTGATGTGTTGCTCAGAGTATTGTTTTGACCGGACGGCAAACGGATGCGACTCGGGTGTTCCATTGAGCCTGTAGTAGATCTCGTTTGTCCCGGCAGTCTCGGTAATGGGGATACCGACGATCGCTTGTCCGTTGTGCGTGAATACTGGTCGATTCCGGTAGGAGAGCGATTGTGCGCCCTCGGGCACAATCCAGCGGTAAATCCCACCCGGGACGGCGTCGGCAAGAACAATCTGCGAAACGCTGAGTAGTGTCCACACCGTTAACGTTTTAATGGACCAACGCTTCATCACCTTGGTGGTCCCAGCGATGTTCCACGCGCGAATATGCTTGCCCGGGCGCGGCACGCTGAGGGCTCTAAAAACCAACTCATGAGCTCGGGTTCTCCAAGACGTTGCCAACGTCCACCGCGTCAATGGTTGAGGTGAAAGCACCGTCTGCAAGGTGCGTGACCACCGATTGCCCAGTTTGGGTTTGGCTGGCAGATGTAATCACGAGCCGAGATGACTCGTCTCTCACGACAGCATAACCGCGCGCTAACGTCGGTAGCGGACTGACGCTCGTCAGCATCCGTGACAGATTGCTGAGATCACGTTTGTTACGAGTCAACAAGCGTTCAGTGCTGTTCGTCAGCTGGATTGCGTAGTTGGCGACGTTGGATCGCAATTGTTCGAGACGTCTTTGCGGGCCCAACGCCTGCAGTTGGCGCCGCAACGACTCTAATCTAGCTTGTAATCGGGCCAATTGGTGGCGGGTTGCAAGATGCACGCGCGAAGCGGCGTCGTCCGTTCGCTGATGCGCTTGCTCGATGGCAGCTTGGGGGCTGATAAGCCCACGCCGTAGGTTTTCCAATGTGAGCGAGGACACTTCGCGATAGCGTCGCCATGCGCTTTGGATGTCGCGCATGTACGTGCTGAGGACGTCCTGGACTTCTTGTTGATGCGGTACTGTCATCTCAGCGGCGGCCGACGGCGTCGGCGCCCGCACGTCGGCGACGAAATCGGCGATAGTGACGTCTATCTCGTGCCCAATGGCACTAATGGTCGGGACTGGGCACGCCGCTATCGCGCGGGCCACGCTTTCTAGATTAAATGCCCAAAGATCTTCCAGCGAACCACCACCTCGCGCTACGACCACCACGTCGACGTCGAGCCCGGAAACTTGGCCCAAGCCGGCAACTTGGCCAAGGGCGGCAAGTAGTTGTGGCTCTGCTTGTGCGCCCTGTACGTCGGTCGGGATTAGAGTGACGAGCAGCGCTGAGAATCGCCGTTGCCATACTGCGAGTAAGTCGTGCAGTGCAGCCCCGGACGCTGATGAAACCACCGCGACATGACGTGCGAATCGAGGCAAGGCACGTTTGCGCTCGACGGCAAAAAGTCCTTCGCCGTCTAACTTCAACTTCAACGCATCGTACGACCGACGCAATGCCCCTTCGCCGGCCGGTTCTATTTGGTCGACGATGATCTGAAATTCGCCCCGCCCTTCGTACAGACTCACACGTCCACGTATGACGACTTGTTGGCCGTCACCGGGTTGAATACGTGCGTGGCGATTGCGATTCACGAACATCGCGCAGCGTACCTGGGCGTTATCGTCTTTCAGCGTGAAATACCAATGACCGGAGCGCGGTCGTGCGAAGTTCGACAGCTCACCAGTGACCCAGACCATATTGAAGCGTTGCTCGATGGTGATCCGAGCTTGATGGTTGAGCTCGGATACGGTCATTACTGGACGCTGGTCCGTAGAGGTAGAGGTTGTTGAGGTCTGCACGCGCTATAGTCTATCACTGCCATCTCTAGGAGCTACTGATGGAAACTACCGCAGACCGAGCGCTGTTGGCCGACGCGGGCCGTCTAGTCTAAGAGCACGCAATGATCTGGATCAGGCGCCTGCCGGCTCCAATCGATGCAGTTTGGCAGGCCGTTAGTACCCTCGATGGTCTCGAAGCGTGGTGGATCGTGCCGCCGACAGTGTTCGAAAAACGTCCGGGTGGACGTTTTGTGCACCACTGGGAAAATGTTGTAGCCGACTTTCGCGAACAAGAGTTCATAGATTTTAAGGAAAATTCTGCTGACTACGCGACGACCGGGGGCATGCGGTTTGAACTGAAGCAAGATGGCGATGCGACGATGTTCATGTTCTTGGACACGTGGGGTAAGGACATGCCCGCCGCAGACGGCCCCGGCAATATGGTCGTGCAACCTGGTGGGCTAGGCACGCCTTGGTCCGGGGTGGCGGCCGGTTGGCACGCGATGGTCGATAAGCTTGAAGCTGTCCTCGACGGCCGCGTGTTTGACCACACGTACGACGACCTCGCAGATTTCTACATGGGCTACCTGCACGATTCGTTTCGGTGGAAGGCCATGGTGCAACGTGGAGATCAGTAGGTGGCGCTTGCGGCACCATTGCCTAAGCGAGCACATCGATGTACGAGCCCAGAACGCAGATAGGCCGCTCATGGCGAGCTTTGTTTTACTTATCGGTCGACCATAAGTAGAATCTCGCTTTTGTGGGGTCCTAAAAATGCTGCGTATAGCAAGCGACGCACTTACTTTCGACGACGTACTACTTCTTCCCGCTTATTCCCAAATTCTGCCATCTGAAGTGTCCCTGCAAACCAAGCTGACACGGGACATCAATTTGAGCATCCCACTGATTTCATCGGCCATGGATACTGTGACTGAAGGGCGCTTGGCGATTGCGATTGCGCAAGAAGGCGGCATCGGCATCGTGCATAAAAACATGAGCGCCGAGCAACAGGCCAAAGAAGTCCGCATCGTCAAGAAATACGAATCGGGCATAATCCGCGACCCGATCACGATTAGCCCGGACGCGCCGTTGAGCGCCCTGTATGCGACAACTTCAGAGCACAAGATATCGGGTGTTCCGGTCGTCGAAGGCAACAAGCTAGTCGGCATCGTGACGAGTCGTGATGTCCGCTTCGTCGATCGCCTCGACATACCGGTACGTGACGTGATGACCCCTCAGGAGCGATTGGTGACCGCTAAGGAAGGTACCGACTTTGATGAAATTACGCGCATCTTGCAGGAGCACCGCATCGAAAAGGTGCTCTTAGTCGATGATGATCACAGACTCACCGGTATGGTGACCGTCAAAGACATTACTAAAGCCCAGGCGTTTCCGACAGCATGCAAGGACGGCTTAGGTCAATTGCGAGTTGGTGCCAGTGTCGGCACAAGTGAAGAAACCGACGAGCGTGTTGCCGCACTTGTGCAAGCGGGTGTTGATGTCGTTGTGGTTGACACAGCACACGGTCATTCCAAGGGCGTACTGGATCGCATTGGATGGATCAAGCAAACCTATCCCTCATTGAACGTAATCGGCGGTAACGTTGCGACCTATGAGGGTGCCAAGGCGCTGATTGAAGCGGGCGTTGACGCAGTGAAGGTCGGCATCGGCCCGGGCTCGATCTGCACGACCCGCATTGTCGCAGGCATTGGTGTGCCGCAAATAACTGCGATCGCGGAAGCGTCGCGTGCGGCAGATGAAGAAGACGTGCCTGTTATCGCAGACGGTGGAATTCGCTATTCAGGCGATATCGCCAAAGCCATCGTAGCGGGCGCAAGTTCGGTCATGGTAGGCAGCCTCCTTGCCGGCACCGATGAAGCACCGGGGGAAGTTGAGCTATACCAAGGACGGACATACAAATCGTATCGTGGCATGGGTTCGATAGGGGCCATGTCTCAAGATCATGGATCGAGTGATCGCTACTTTCAGGAAGTCGAAGGCGATGGTCACAAACTGGTGCCCGAAGGCATTGAGGGACGAGTGTCCTATCGCGGCCCGGTGAGCCCTATCGTTCATCAATTGATGGGGGGGGTACGGGCAGCGATGGGCTACACCGGCAGTTCGAATATCGCGTGGTTGCGCAGCGAACCGGAATTCGTAAAAGTAAGCGCGGCTAGTATGGTCGAGTCGCACGTTCACGATGTTTCGATTACTAAAGAAGCCCCGAACTACCCGCTAAGTTGACGTTGAGTACGGACACGGACATTCACGATCAGCGATTGCTGATCGTCGACTTTGGTTCCCAATACACGCAATTAATTGCACGTCGCGTGCGCGAGTGCGGTGTGTACTGTGAGATACACCCGTTCGACATGCCGGACGAGTTCGTCACTGAGTTTTCACCGCGGGGGGTCATTCTGTCCGGTGGACCGGAAACCGTTACGGCCAAGCAAACGCCGCGCATCCCAGAAGTTATTTTGCAGCTCGGCGTGCCCATTCTCGGTATTTGCTATGGCATGCAATCGTTGGCTTCGCAACTCGGCGGCGCGGTAGCCGGTTCGGAAGCGCGTGAGTTTGGTCATGCATCGATCACGCAAGCCGTACCGAGTAGGCTGTTGGATTCACTCGGGATGGCAAACGGGCATAGCGCTGGCGTTTGGATGAGTCACGGCGACAAAGTGACGCAAGTTCCTCCCGGGTTTCAAGTCACAGCCAGTACTGCCAGTGCGCCGATTGCAGCCATGGAGGATGCATCGAAAAACATCTATGGCGTGCAATTTCATCCCGAAGTTACCCACACCGCGAACGGTGGTGCTTTGCTCAATCGATTTGCTCGAGATATCTGTGGCTGCGAGGGTCAATGGAACGCGGCGAATATTGTTGACGACGCCTTGACACGAGTGCGCGAAGAAGTCGGCGATGACCCCGTTGTGCTGGGGCTTTCGGGAGGCGTTGATTCGTCGGTGGTAGCAGCCCTGTTGGCCCGCGCTATCGGCGACAAGCTAACGTGCATTTTTGTCGACAACGGTTTGTTGCGAAAAGATGAACGCGCTGAAGTAGAGGCGGCTTTCAGTAAAGAAGCCGGTGTCGGGAACACGTTGCCGCTCAACCTCGTAACTGTCGACGCGCAGGATGAATTTCTCAGCAATCTGCGTGGCGTCGATGACCCGGAACGGAAACGCAAAGTTATTGGCGCGACGTTTATCGATGTGTTCGAGCGCGAAGCGCAAGCGATTGACGGCGCGAGGTGGCTTGCCCAAGGTACGATATATCCCGATGTTATCGAGTCGGCGGCTAGCAAATACGGCAATGCACACGTAATCAAGTCGCATCACAATGTTGGTGGCTTGCCTGACCGCATGGCGCTCAAATTGGTCGAGCCGTTACGCGAACTTTTCAAAGACGAGGTGCGCAAGATTGGGTTGCATCTCGGACTGCCGAAATCACTGGTATTCCGACATCCATTTCCGGGCCCGGGCCTTGGGGTGCGTATTTTAGGCGAGATCAATTCGACCTATGCCCAGGTATTGCGCGAAGCGGACGCGATCTTCATTGAAGAACTGCGTCGCG
>Ga0115002_10008080_pt1 | contig 11708 bp, 10 predicted proteins | sample ArcticOcean_MG_C_8_FD_89576 | JGI IMG/M metagenome (GOLD analysis project Ga0115002, IMG submission 89576) | Marine microbial communities from western Arctic Ocean - ArcticOcean_MG_CB11_86 | ecosystem: Environmental > Aquatic > Marine > Oceanic | place: Arctic Ocean: Canada Basin | collected...
ACAGACCGCGCGACGTGCCGCCGCGCATGAAGATGGCCGGGATCGCTGATTGCATCGTGTTGGGTTCCCACCCTGAATGGCTCGTTAAACCAATAACATTTTTCAGCTCCGGGAGTCAGGGTCCCGTTGTCGGGCGTATCGCCAAGCCAATTCCAAGCTGATAGATATCGTCCTAGAAAATCGCAGCGGTCTAAAAAGGAGCCGGGAAAAAATGAGCGACAAGAATTGGGACGTTATCATTGTGGGCGGCGGCAATGCCGCGTTTTGTGCGGCCCTCGCCGCGCACGAACAGGGCGCTTCCGTGGTTATGCTGGAAGCCGCGCCGGTCGACGAGGCCGGCGGCAATTCGGCGTTCACGGCCGGCGCCATGCGCGTCGTCTATAACGGCGTCGAGGATATCCTCAAACTTGTGCCCGATCTGTCCAAAACCGAGATCGAGACGACCGATTTCGGCACCTATACACAGGACCAGTTCTTCGACGACATGGCGCGCGTCACCCAGTACCGCGCCGATCCGGATCTGGTCGAAACGCTGGTCACGCAAAGCCTGGATACATTGATGTGGATGCGCGAAAAGGGCGTCCGCTTCGTCCCTATTTATGGTCGCCAGGCATTCAAGATCGACGGCAGGTTCGTGTTTTGGGGCGGGCTGACCCTGGAAACCGTCGGCGGCGGCCCCGGGCTCATTGAGATGTGGACCGACATTGCAAAACGCGAAGGCATCGAAGTCCGCTACGAGACCCGTGCGCTCGACCTGATCTCGGAGAACAACCGGGTGAGCGGCGTCAAGGTGCGCGACAATGACGGCGAATATGACATGACCGGCAAGACCGTGATCCTCGCGTGTGGCGGGTTCCAGGCCAATACCGAAATGCGCACGCGCTATCTCGGCCCGGGCTGGGATCTGGCGAAAGTCCGCGGCACAAGGTTCAACACCGGCGAAGGCATTCGCATGGCGATGGATATCGGCGCCAGTCCCTACGGCAACTGGTCGGGCTGTCACGCCGTTGGCTGGGAAATGAATGCACCGGAATTCGGCGACCTCGCGGTCGGCGACCAGTTCCAGAAACATTCTTATCCGTTTGCGATCATGGTCAACGCTACCGGCAAGCGATTCGTCGACGAGGGTGCGGATTTCCGCAACTACACCTATGCCAAGTACGGGCGGGTGGTTCTCGAACAGCCGGGCCAGTTCGCCTGGCAGATTTTCGACCAAAAAACCAAACATCTGCAGCGCGACGAATACAATATTCGCCAGATCACCAAGGTCACGGCAAATACGATCGAGGAGCTCGCCGGCAAACTCGACGGTGTAGACGCCGATGCCTTCGTCACCGAAATCGCCGAATACAACGCGGCGGTCAATCAGGACATCGAGTTCAACCCGAACGTGAAGGACGGGCGCACGACAGAGGGGCTACCCGTCGACAAGACCAATTGGGCCAACACCATCGATCAGCCGCCCTATGAAGGTTACGCCGTTACCTGCGGTGTGACTTTCACCTTTGGCGGCCTGCGCATCAACAACGAGGGTGAGGTGCTGAACCGAGATTTGAAGCCAATTCGCGGGTTGTTTGCGGCCGGTGAACTGGTCGGCGGCATCTTCTACTTCAACTACCCGGGCGGCTCGGGCCTGACTTCGGGTTCGGTGTTCGGTAAGCAGGCGGGCACATCCGCCGGAAAGCGCGCGGCGGGAAACTGATGCCGCACGGCGCAGACAACGGTTTGACGCGATGAATCTCGCCGAAGCCCTCGACCAGAATGCCCTGCGGCGGCCCCGGGCGCCGGCCGTCATCACCGCAGATGGCACAATCGACCATGCCGGGTTTCGCGACATGGTGTGCCGCCGCGCCGCCCATCTGGCGTCGCTGGGCGTCGAGCGCGACGATATCGTCGGGGTCAATCTCAAAGATACCCCCGAGCATTTGGCGGCGTTGTTCGCGGTCGCGCGGATCGGGGCGGCAGCACTGCCGATGGACTGGCGGTGGACAATAGACGAGAAATCCCGCCTGGCGGAATTCTTCAAACCGCGCCTGGTGCTTTCGGAACCGGACGATCCGTTTTCCGCTATCGCCGGCGGCTGGCACACGGTTTGCGTCGATGACAATTGGCAAAGCGGAATTGCCGCTGCCGATCCGGAAGCGGTCGCGCTGGCAGACGGCGATCCCCCGCTGTTGCTGGCGCTGTCGTCCGGCACCACAGGGATCCCCAAAGGTCCGCTGATCTCCCACAATCAGTTTTTTTCCCGGTTCATGATCTATTTCGTCACGCTGGGGTTTTCTGAACGCACCCGGTATCTGTGTGCCACGCCGCTCTATTTCGGCGGCAGTCGCGGCTATTCGATGTGTTCGGTTTACGCTGGGGGCACTGCGATCCTGTATCCACCCCCATACGAGATGACCGACCTGCTGGCAGTTGCGGAAACCCATGCTGCCACCAAACTGTTCCTGGTGCCGACATTGCTGCGCCGGGTGCTCGACCTGCCGCCGCGCGCCGACGGAAAGCTGCTGATGCCAGGCCTCGACATGCTGTTTTCCACCGGCGCTATCCTTCACCCGGAGGAGCGGGCGGGGCTGATGCGCAACGTGTCGCCATATTACCTGAATTTTTACGGCTCAACCGACGGCGGCGGCGCGACGGCGCTATTCTGGCACGACCCGCCGGAGGCGTCGGCGTCGGTCGGGCGTCCGGTATTCGGCGCCGAGATCGACATTGCCGGCGCAGACGACGCGTCTCTCCCCACCGGAGAAGTCGGACGCATCCGGTACAAGCACCCGGGAACGGCAACGGGATATTATAACGACCCCGACGCCAGCCTCGAGGCGTTTCGCGGCGGCTGGTATTATCCGGGCGATCTGGGGTGGCGCGACGAGGACGGCTTCCTCTATCTCGCGGGCCGCGTCAAGGACATGATCATCCGGGGCGGCGTTAACATCTACCCGGCCGAAATCGAACACGTGCTTAGCCAGCATGAAACCGTCATCGAGGCCGCGGTCGTCGCCTGGCCGTCACGCGAATTCGGCGAGGAAATTGCCGCTTTTGTCGTCGCCCGGACGACAATGGATTCGCAAACGCTTATCGCCTGGTGCACAGGCAAGCTCGCCCGCTACAAGTTGCCGCGCGAAATATTCTTCGTTGAGGACTTGCCCAAAAGCGGTGTCGGCAAAGTGTTGAAGGCGGATCTGGAAAAACGGCTGGCGGCGCTATAACCGTGCCCGGCTCCGCTGCCGCCGCACTCCGATCAGCGCAATACCTGCCAGAATGAATACGAAGCAGCCCGGCGCCGGGATCGCTTCGGCAAATCCGTTTACCTCGACAAAGATTTCAATGTCTTCGAAATCCTCGGGGTCGATGATCAAAGAGAAAGCCAGCGGTGTCCCCAAATTCGAAAACGACGAAACAGGTGGGCCGAACAAAGCGTCCGCTTCGACGGTTTCGATGAAATCCAGACCCGAGGAAAAAAACGGAATAGGCATCGACGCCGGCGAAGGCGAGCGCGTCCTCGAGCAGAAAATCGTCGACGCTTGCGTCGGTCATGAGATCGACGACCAATTCGAATGAAAATTCGACGGTATCGCTCATCGACAAATTTTCGATGGTGATCAAGCCGAAAGCAGCATTGAACGCGTCGGCATATCCGATCGGATCGGCCGTGCCTGAAGCTGTGAGATCGATCGTCAAGCTGTCGCCGATACGCAGCGCTGTCGGATCGTCAAAATCGGTCGGAGTCAGCCCTGGCGAGACTGCCGAAGTGGTCGAGCCACTGGCGGCACCTACGGTGAAAACCTCTGCAAGCGGCGCACTCCCGAATGGATCGGTTTCAAATACCCCGCCGAGTATTTCGATGTCGAGCGGGTCGCCCGAGGTCAAATTGGTGATTCCGGTCACCGTCAGCGAAACGGAAGCCGACGCCGACGCCGAAAACAGGGTGGTCGCCTGAGCCCCGGTTGTGATCAACAGGGGCGCCACGAAAATGGCACTCAGGAATGGGGCTGCACGCACTACGCAATTCAGAAAACGGGCCATGACTGGCACCCCTCGTTCTGCATTAATAGTCATAGCTCGTTCTGCGTTAAAAGTCGTAGCAACTATTCGGTGCAAGAATCGTGCCATCTCAATAAGCCAATAAAATCGAAAACCCGAAATTGCCAATGTTCATGCTCCAGTTCAAAAAGCCGGCTAAGGACAGCAAGTGGAGCCGGGCCAACTGGTTCACCCGCAACTGGTCGAAGGCCAATCCCGGCAAGAACGCCGCCGAATGGTATCAGTCCGATGCCCGCGTGAAGACGGAGCTGAAACAGACCGGCGTGCTGGGCATTCCCGGGCTCAAGCCGCCCAAGGAATAAGGCCGCGCGCGTATCGCAATAGTCTGGCGGCGTTGGCACTCGCAGCAGCGATCGTCGTCGCGCCGGGAACGGCGCCAGGTGTTGCGCAGGCGGCGTCGCCGCCGCCGCTGCCCTTCGAAAAACTGTTCGGCGGCGCGTTCAGCCTGGTTGACCATGATGGTAGACAACGCACCGACCGGGATTTCCACGGCAAATTCCTGCTGATCTATTTCTACTACACCTACTGCCCGTCGATCTGCCCGACCAACCTCGCCCATATGGCCGACGCGCTGAAGCGGTACGGCCCCGCCGGCAAGCGCGTGCAGCCGGTGTTCACCACCACCGACCCCGGCCGGGATACGCCGATGCAGATCCACGACTACGTGAAGAAATTCGACGACCGCTTTATCGGGCTGACCGGCACCGAAGCGCAGATTCGCGATGTCACGCGCAAATACGGGGTTCACCGCCGCAAGGTACGCGACCCTGATGCCGAATTCGATGGCAGCAACGACAAGGACACTTATCTGGTCGACCATTCGTCAATTACCCATCTTGTCGGTCCCGACGGTAAATTCGTGACCCTGTTCCCTCACGACACCACAGGAGATGTGATGGCCCAGCGGATGCGTAAATACCTCGATCGGCAGAAAGCAGCGACGGAGTAACGCGCGCGATACGCTTGCTCCGCATTGCTGTTTGCATCCGAACAGTGGCAGCGTCATGATCGTCATGGTCGGCCACTCGGTCGACTGCCGGCGGGAGACTATACATGACGATTTCCTTTACGTTGAACGGCCAGGATGCCTCGACCGACGCCGCACCAACGCGCCGGTTTGCCCATGTTCTGCGCGACGATCTCGGATTTACCGGCACCAAAGTTGGCTGCGACGCGGGAGACTGCGGCGCCTGCACAATTCTGGTCGATGGGGAACAAATTTGCGCCTGTATCGTACCGGTTGCCCAGATACAGGGCCGGGATGTGATTACGGTCGAAGGACTGGAAACGGCTGATGGGCAATTGTCCGCGCTGCAGGACGCATTTCGCATACATGGCGCCGCGCAATGTGGCATCTGTACGCCCGGCATGCTGATGGCGGCCGCCGATTTGCTCAACCGCAACAGCGATCCTGACACCGGCGACATTGAAGATGCCCTGGGTGGCGTCCTGTGCCGCTGCACTGGGTATTCGAAAATCGTGGACGCGGTAATTCACGTCGTCCGACCCAATGGCGTTGCCTATGAAAATCCCGATTCCGGCAAGGCGATGGGCGCCCGGGCGCTAAAGACGGACGGGTTGCAGAAACTGAACGGCGCGGAAATATTCGGTGCCGACGCTGCGCCGGACGATGCGCTGTGGGTGCGCGCGGTGCGGTCTCCCCACGCCAGCGCGACCTTCACGATCGGATCGTTCGACGACCTTCACCGCAAACATCCCGGGTTGAAGCGCATCATCACCGCCGACGATGTGCCCGGGGAAAAATATTTCGGATGCTATCCAGACCTGAAAGACCAGCCGGTCCTGGCAATCGACGAAATCCGGTTTCGGGGCGAGGCTGTCGCCGCCCTGGTCGGCGATTACGCCAGCGTTTACGGCATTCGCGACGAGGAGCTACCGATCGAATATCGGCCGCGTGTACCTATCACCGGGATTGAAGAGGCGCTCGCCGACGATGCGCCGCGGATTCATGAAAACAATCCGGGTAACATTCTCGCCCACGGCTATGTGCGCAAGGGCGACGCCGTAGCGGCGATGAAACGGGCCGATGTCGTGGTCGAGGACAGCTTTGAGACCGCCTTCGTCGAGCACGCATATATCGAGCCCGAAGCGGGCTGGGCGCGCCGTGTCGGCGACCGTCTTGAAATCACGGTAACCACCCAGAGCCCGTATCTGGTGCGCGACGAGATGGCCCGGATTATCGGCGTGTCCAACGAAGAAATTCATGTCATCCCCACCGCCTGCGGCGGCGGGTTCGGCGGCAAGCTGGATTTGTCGGTGCATCCGCTTATCGGTATCGCCGCCTGGCTGCTCGACCAGCCGGTGCGCTGTGTCTTCAACCGCATAGAATCGATGTCATCCACGACCAAGCGGCATCCATCGCGGATTTTCGCGCGATACGGCTGCACCTCCGAAGGCGATCTGGTCGCCTACGAACTGAACGGCGATTTCAACACCGGAGCTTATTCGTCATGGGGACTGACGGTGAAAGACCGCGTCCCGGTGCATTCGACCGGACCGTACTACGTTCCCAACGTCGAAGCCAAAACCTGCGCGGTCTATACCAACGACACACCGGCCGGCGCGTTCAGAGGGTTCGGCATTCCCCAGGCGGCGATTGCCCACGACACCCTGATGGACCGGATGGCCGAACAGATCGGCATGGACCCCCTCGAATTCAGGTACCGAAACGCCATCCGCAAAGGCCAGGAGACCGTCAGCGGGCAGCTGCTACACGCCAGCGCCGGCCTCGATCAATGCCTTGACGCCCTGCGCGACCCCTGGAAAAAAGCGCGCGCGGATGCCGAGGCATTCAACGCGAAAAACGACGGCACCCTGCGCCGCGGCGTCGGGATCGGGTGTATGTGGTACGGCTGCGGCAACACTTCGATGTCGAACCCGTCGACGATGCACATGGGCGTCGATCCCGACGGGATCGTCACCCTGTATTCGGGGGCGCAGGACATCGGCCAGGGCACCAACACCACAATGATCCAGGTTGCCGCCGATGGGCTCGGCGTCAGGATGGACCAGATAAAGCTGGTCTGGGGAGATACCGACCTCACCGCCGATGCCGGTAAAAGCTCGGCGTCGCGCCAGGCCTATATATCCGGCAAGGCGGCGATGCTGGCGGGAATGGATTTGCGGACGCAGATACTCCGGCTTGCCAATGTCGGCGATGACGCCACGATCGAGCTGCGCGACGGCGCCGTTGTAGTCATCGAACACGACACGATGCATGAAATCGATCTCGCCAAGCTTCCGGCCGACAAGAGACATGGCAATGTACTCTTCGCCGAAGGAACGTTCGATCCGCCGACCACGGCGCTGGATGAATACGGGCAAGGCGAACCATACGGAACATACGCCTTCGGGGCACAGGTTGCGGCGGTCGAGGTCGATACCGAGCTCGGCACGGTCAAGGTCATGCATGTATGGGCCGCCCATGACCTTGGGGCGGCGATAAATCCGCTTCAGGTCGAGGGACAGATTCATGGCGGGGTTGCGCAGGGACTTGGGCTGGCGCTGATGGAAGAATTCATCCCGGGGAAAACCGAGAACCTGCACGATTACCTGATTCCCACTTTCGGGGACGTGCCGCCGATCGACGTGTTTCTGATCGAAGACCCGGAGCCGACGGGTCCTTATGGCGCCAAGGGCATCGGCGAGCCCGCGCTGATCCCTACCCCGCCGGCGATATTCGGTGCGATCTATCACGCGACCGGCGTGCGCATGAAACGCGCGCCGGCCACCCCTCACCGTGTCCGCGCGGCGATCCTCGCGGCCGAGGCCGGTGCGGTAGCGTAACAAGGAAAGAGAGGAAATTATGGGTGTCGATGCGAATCTGGTTGGATTGTTTAAGGCGGAACTCGAACTGTGCAAGGTCGGCCCCGGCGAGACGGTATCGGTCCTGTCGGAGGGTGAGGTCCGGGCCGATTACGCCCAGGCGTTCCTCCTGGCAGCGCAGCAACTGGGCGCGACCGCCTTCCACGTGAACGTGCCGCCAAAGGTGGCATCGCAAGGGTTTGCCGGCAATATGGGCAAAACTGCAATCGCCGGAAACCGCGCCGCGATAGAGGCGCTGAAAAGTTCCGACATCGTGATCGATCTGATGTTTCTGCTGTTCTCCGAAGAACAGCTCGAAATCACCAATTCCGGAACCCGAATGCTCCTGGTGCTGGAACCGGTCGAGGTTCTGTCGCGCATGTTCCCCGATAACGACCTGCGAAAACGGGTCGAGTTCGGCGCGGACCTGCTCCGCAAAGCCGAGCAACTGCATATCACGTCGCCGTCCGGCACCGATATCATCTACAAGCTCGGCAATTATCCGGTGATTACCGAATACGGATTTACGGACGAACCGGGCCGCTGGGATCACTGGCCAAGCGGATTTCTGTTTACCGGCGGCGATGATGAAGGTGTCGACGGCACGGTCGTTCTGGCCCCCGGCGACATCATCTGCGCGTTCCGGCGCTATGTCGAAAACCCGGTCCGGCTGACCGTTGAGCGGGGATTCGTCACCGAGATCGAGGGCACGGGACTGGAAGCGTCTCTCCTGCGCAATTACATGGCAAGCTTCAACGACAAGCGGGCCTACGCGATCTCCCATATCGGCTGGGGACTGAACCAACTGGCCGACTGGCATCACATGGCGGTTGCCGACCCACAGCAGGAAATCGGCATGGACGCATTGGCGTTTTACGGCAATATCCTGTTTTCGACCGGCCCCAATCAGGAACTTGGCGGGACCAACGACACGCCCTGCCATCTCGACATACCGCTGCGCGACTGCTCGCTGCGGCTCGACGACATGGAAATCGTCAATGCCGGCAGGGTCGTGCCGGCGGAGATGCAGGCCCCATGACCAGCGACGCCCGCCATTCGGCCCCGTCCCGTGGACGTCACGTCACCGTGAGCGGCGTACGTCTTCACTATCTCGACCTCGAAAACACCGGCGGGGAAAGCGCGAACCCGCCGATCGTCCTGATCCCCGGCATCACCAGTCCGGCCATCACCTGGGAGTTTGTCGGCCAGCGCCTGGCGGCGTTCGCCCGCGTCATGATCCTCGACAATCGCGGGCGCGGTCTGTCGTCGGGCGGCGCGGAGCTCGGTTATTCGCTGGAGGATTACGCGCACGACGCAGCCGGTCTGATCGAGCAGCTCGGTCTGGAAAATGCCGTCGTATTGGGTCATTCGATGGGCGGACGCGTTGGGTTCAAGCTCGCCGCCCTGCGCCCTGATCTTGTCGGCAGTCTGATCGCCGCCGACCCGCCGGTGACCGGGCCGGGGCGGCGTCCCTATCCGATCCCGCTGCAATGGTATCTCGACGGGATCGACGCGGCGTCGCGCGGCGACAAGGAAGACACGTCATCGCCGATCCTCAAAAACTGGAGCGCCGACCAGCTGGCGCTCCGCGCTGAATGGCTGCCGAGTTGCGACAAGACGGCAATCGCCGCGTCGCACGCATCGTTTCACGACGAAGACATCCATTCTCTTCTGCCAGCAATCCGGTGCCGGTCTCTTTTGATCTATGCGGAGAACGGAAATACAGTCGATGAAGACGACGCGAAGGAAATCATTGCGACCATCAACGATTGCCAGGCGGTCAGGATCGACGGCGTGGGCCATATGATCCCGTGGGACGATCTTGACGGCTTCGTGACGGCGGTGCGCGGATTCGTGGAAAATTGATCGGAATTCGGCAGGAAAGGGTGGAAGAAAAATATGGCAAAGAATGCGCGTATTGCGATTATCGGCGCGGGGCTCGGCGGAATACCGGCAGCGGCCATGCTGCAGGCACGGGGCCAGAACGTGACGATCTACGAACAGGCGCCCGCATTTGCGCGGCTTGGTGCGGGGATCAATCTCGGACCCAACATCATGAAGATCATGCGCGAAATCGGGATCGAGGATCACTTGCGTCGGACCGGCATCGAGCCGAATTCCTGGGCCAACCGGGAATGGAATACCGGGCGGATGCAGTTCGAATTCATGATGAAGGGCGAATTGGGCCGGGATTACGGCGCGCCCTATATGCTGATCCACCGCGGCGACTTTCACGCCATCCTGGCGCAAGCCGTCCCGCCGGAAACCGTCCAGTTCGGCAAGCGCCTGATCGGCATCGACGAAAAGGAATCGGTCGTCGAATTGTCTTTCGATGACGGCACGACGGCGGAGGCGGACATCGTCATCGGCGCAGACGGCATCAATTCGATGGTGCGGGAACTCATCCTCGGGCCGGAGGAGCCGACCTATACCGGTTTCGTTGCCCACCGCGCGATTTTCCCGCGCGCGCTTATCAAGGCGCCACTGCCGCACGACTTCACCAAATGGTGGTCTGACGACACTCACGAGGCCGCCGATGACCGCCATATTCTGGTCTATTACCTCGACCGGACACGGGAAGAAATTTATATCGTCTCGGGCGTGCCCGACCGCAACTGGGACAGCGGCGTGTCCTATGTCGATGCCGATTTGGACGAGATGATCGACGTGTTCGACGGGTTTCACGACGATCTGATGCAGGTGCTGTATGCCTGTCCGGCGGCGACGAAATGGCCGCTCTTCGACCGCAAACCGCTGCCGCTCTGGAGCCAGGGCCGCGTTGTCCTGCTCGGCGACGCCTGCCACCCGATGAAACCGCATCTCGGCCAGGGCGCCGCCATGGCCGCCGAGGACGCGGTGATTCTGGTCCGTTGTCTCGAACAATTCGGCTATGAAGACTTAAAAGGCGCCTTCGCGCTTTATGAGACCAGCCGCAGGGCCCGGACGTCGGACGTCCAGCATCATTCTTATAAAAACCAGTGGATGCGCCACGAGACCGACCCCGACTGGGTGTTTGGCTACGACGCGATCACCCAGGAGCTTGGCGTCGAAGCGGGCGTCGCGGGTGACTGACGGGATGGTCTGAACGGTTCGAGCCGTTTGCCGCGAGCATTGTTTCAGATCCGCTGCTATCCCGAAGCGCGATTCCTTCATCGTTTCGCGGGAAAATGCATCCAGCCGGTGATGATGTACTTGACCCCGGAATTCAGAATCCGGCCCGAATGGGCATGCGTCCACTCGGCGGGCCAAATCAGGGTCATGCCCCTTTGCGGTTGGACATCGAGATCGTAGTGAGAAAAATACGTCGATCCGCCATCCTCAACATCGTTCAGATACGTCATCCAGGCAAAGACGCGATGTAACGTCGATAACGAGCCGCGTTCGGTATGAACTCTCTGGAAATGATCGCCCGGTTGATAGCGTTGGATATTGAACGACCCGATATCTATACACGGCATAAATGTTTCCAGAAACGGCCATTGCTTCAGATAATCCGCATAACATTCATATAATAATTCGATATATTCTTTAAATGGCTCATGACCGGCTTTGGAAATGTCGGCGGGATGGATGAGGATATCGGTTGTCTTCTTGATTTCCCTCTCCTGTCCCCCGGCCAGATCACCGGGCCGCTGTCTGGTTGGATGAGCTTCGAAAAATCTGACAATCTGGTCGCACATATTTGCCGACTCCGTCATCCAGGACCCGATGAAATGCGGCTGCGCGCCCAGGTTCTCCAGGCCGATGCGCTTCAAAACAGTTCACCGTGACCGACGGTCACGCCTGCGCCGACATCGAAACGGATGACGCCGGAGGCATTTGCGAGCGCTTCCAGCCCC
>Ga0115002_10008085_pt1 | contig 11701 bp, 8 predicted proteins | sample ArcticOcean_MG_C_8_FD_89576 | JGI IMG/M metagenome (GOLD analysis project Ga0115002, IMG submission 89576) | Marine microbial communities from western Arctic Ocean - ArcticOcean_MG_CB11_86 | ecosystem: Environmental > Aquatic > Marine > Oceanic | place: Arctic Ocean: Canada Basin | collected...
AAAAAACAAAAAGAAGTGCTTAATAAATCGCTTTTAAAATAAGATATTTACCTTTTTATGAGTTCTACCTATTGCCCCACATCAAACGCCCACCCATCCCACATATTATCCTCAGTTGCGGGCACATCCTCTCGAAAGTTTTTGGTATCAACCCACCACTGGCGGTTTGGTGCAGGTCCATGCGACAGGTTAAAATAAGACGTCAACCCATCCTTTTGATACTCACAAGGAACGATGTAGCGCACAACAGGGTGATCGTGGTCAGCAGAGCGATTGACACCTGGCGCGTGAACAAGGCGAGGATGCCAGAAAACCACATCCCCTGCTTTGCCAGAAAACTCAATCGGCGTAACCGTGCTCAGCACATCGTCACGCGCCTTAACATATTCCTCTGCCAGGTCAGGATCAAGGGGACCATAAACAGTGCGGTGATACACATGGCTCATACGATGGGAACCCGGCCAAATGGTAAAACCACCACAGTGCGGCGGCACGGTTTCCACAAAAACCATGGCAGACAGTTGCGCACCTGTATGGTCTCCATGGGGCCCCAAACCACGTTCTGAATCTGGTGATTTCGGAAAGACACAATAGACCCCGCGCACCCGATTGGCACGCTTAACCGGCTCGCCAATCATCGTTGAAACGAACTGTCGCATCCGTGGGTGGTTCGCAATCTTGTCGACCAAAAAAGGCTCCGTGCCAATCTTACGCGAGCGCATCTTCCAAGAACCCCGCCGAAAGGGTCCAGTATTTTCAGCATCCGCCTCTGTCCACGGTCCGTGTGGCGCATCAATCCACGTTTTTACATCGGCGCGGTTGACAATCTCACGCGGCACATTTTCCCATACATGATCAACGATGCGCGCAAACGTCTCCTTCTCGTTCAGCAACCCACGTTTCACAAGAAAACCATTCTCTTTGAAAAACGCGACTTCGGCTTCACTGAGGGTTGGATCGCCGTTTGTAAATTCGGGATCGGCCAAGAGCGTTGGATCTCCGTCCTTCAATTCTAAACGGACCAATACATTGGGTTCACGGATGACAACGTCTTCGCCAATCCCCAGTGCATGCAACCCGCTGCCTTCAAATGGTGGCACCAAGAGATTGTAAATTTGTTGTGCTTTCTCCTCCTCATTCATGCCCGCCATTTCGGCTTTCACAGGCTCAAAATCCATATTTAAGTACTGATAAGCTGCAAGCCGCATGCATTCAAATGCGCCCTCATAGGAAAAGGGTTGCACCTGTGGCAGTGTCCACGCCTGCTCACCCGTCCCGTCGGGGAAAAGCGAATCGAAAGCGTGTCGCCGAGATCGACCATCGGCAGATTCAAAATTGATCAGGTCAATCCCCCACTGTCGGCCAATTTCAGCCAGTTCCAGAAGAATTGCCAAATTCATACTGGCATATCCAAACGCCTTTGTGCGTGCAAGTTCTCGCGGTTGTTGACCGTCCGGTTCAATTTGATCCGCAATCCGTCTTTCTCCCACCCCTTCTAAAATCATGCGCGCAAGATCTGACTGTCCCACAAAAAGCGCATACGTCACAACCTGAACATCATAAGCACTCGAATGGTTGTTGCCATGACGCGCTTCGCTAACCCCATAAGGATGTGTCAACATCCATTCAAGAAACGCATGAAACCAAGCCTGCAAACCTGCCCTATCTTCTCTAGACCAGTTCTCTGAATCAATTAAAAAACCAACGGCAGGGAGCATCTCGCGTGCAAACGCCGCCGTCTCAATCAACCCAATCCCTCGCCCATCGCATATCCCCGGTATGGCCTGTCCAAACAAAAGGTGTGGGTTCATCCTTGTTTCAGGATCTAAAAACCATGTGCGCAACAACAATGCAGCATGCGTCGCATATTCTTCTTTGTGTGTAAAACCATACGCAAACCCCAGCGTTTTCACCGTTGAAACCAGTTTTGCCAACAAAGGCCGATCCGTTTTCTCAACCTCAGGATTGCGCTCCCCATCTCGTCGGATATAAGGCAAACCGTCAGGCGTCTCAGGGTCTGGCCACCAATAAGGCCCAACACTCATATAATCATGTTTGTCACCACTAACTGGCAAGATCGGTTTGTTCACAATCGTCAGCGGTTCCTGCTTCAAAGCGACATCCGCTTGCACAAGCAAGGCTTGAAGGGCCCGCCCACACGTGCCATCTTCCTGCTTGCTCAACGAGCGAGCCCGTGCTATATAATCGGGGTCCACTGTAAATATGGGTTCAGCGGGTGAAAACGCCTTGAGCTGGTCAGCTTCTTTGTCTGGATACATGTCAATGCTCCTGTTTCAAGTTGGTCATTGCAAAATGCCTACGTTTCATCAAGGTTGTGCAGATGCACTGTCCTGGGCACGACTCAGGAAATACATCTCGATTTCGCCTTTGTTTTTTGCCTGGATTTTCCCCCGAGATTCACACTCACAATGATGTTTGATCAATTCATATGTTGTGCCAGACATATTGACCCGCCCAGCTTCTCCAGAAGACTCCATTCGACTCGCAGTATTCACCGTATCTCCCCAAACATCGTAAGCAAATTTGTGACCCCCAACGACACCAGCCACAAGCGGGCCAGTATGGATGCCCAATCTGCATTCAAAGTAGAGGAGGTTTTTTAGCTTTTTATCTTCTTTCAGATCATCCATAAACTGTTGAATTTCCTGGCCTGCAAGAACACAGTCTAAAGCGTGGGTACTATTCGATTCCGGGATGCCACCCACCGCCATGTATGAATCGCCAATGGTCTTGATCTTTTCAAGTCCGTTTTTTCTCACGATCCGGTCGAAAACCCGAAACGATTCATCCAATTCCTGAATCAGTTCTTCCGGCGTCATCTTCTCTGCAAATTTTGTAAACCCGACGAAATCCGTAAAAAGGACGGTGGCACTTTCGTAGTGGCGAGGCGTCGCGTAATCCTTCCTTTTGAGTTCCTCTGCAACTGCCGCTGGCAAAATGTTCAGCAAGAGACGGTCTGATTTTTTTCGTTCCTGATTCAAACTTTTGGATAAGACCAACACCAGAATGCCGGAAAATATTTGCACAAAAACAAAATTGAGAGACACATCGGTATATCGCTCTGTCATACTTGCGTATTGTCTAATCCATTCCAAATGGGTGTATTCTATCCAAAAGAGAACCCCCGTTACACCGACAAAAAGAGGAAATAAAATAACGTATTGATACGTTTTGCTTGCCAGAATAACGGAAATGATAAACGCAACAATGAAATAGTAATGCGCCCCTCCTGTTGAGCCCGAATTTTGTACCCTGTTAACAGATAAAAAGGCAACAATAAGAAGAATAAAAGGCCAGTAAAAGAGCTTACATTTTCCGTAAAACCTGGAACAGTACCAGAAGAAGACAAACAGTATGCCCGTAACGAAGTTTAAAAAGAACAGCACGGTAGGCTGCCCTAAAAATAAGTTAACACCAGCCCCCCAATGTTCGCGATGCCATTGAGCAGGCTAATACTGTTGAATAACCGGTGTTCCAGGGGGTTTTCTCGGGCATCCCCTATTACTTTTGCAAGGAGATGCATGATCGTTTCGTTCATAACGTCCTCTTTGATTTCATTCTTTGAAGCATTGTAAGTTACACAAAAGCGACACGTCTAACGTTCTAACGTTCTAACGTTCTAACGTTCTAACGTATCGCTTTTTTCAAGTTCATCTCCTTTGAATCCGCACCTTCTTGCTGCGCATATTTTAAAGCACAATACCAACACTCTTCCCTGCATAAACGCCCCGCGGTAAATCGATGAGTATGAGCGTGTTGTTCTCAGTTTCGTTGGATATTGTAAAAAAATGATCGCCTTTAGAAGAGTAGTTACCGGAAACCGTTAGTGTCATTCTGCCTAACTTTCTTGACGGATCAGAAACGGTCAGTTTCTCTATTTTATTTCCGTTCATGTGAACCATAACCATGCCCTGACTGTCCATCTTTATTTTTAATCCGTTTGCGATCTCAACTTCACCTGCTTCATAAAATGCAATTTGGCAGACCTCGTGTTCCAAATGCTTCACACCTTGGATGTCACCCGTATTGATAAGAATCTCAATGTTGCGATTCGCACTGTCTTTCAATTCCGCTTCCGTAACGTTCGGCACAACAATGTATTGATAAGATGCATTTTCCGGACGCTCACCATGGTTGAACCACAGCATGAACACTTTTTCACTTACAACTTCATCAGAGATATTTTTTTCATCCGTAATGTCCGACCATCGTCCCTCTTGTATTTGATTTGATATATGAACCGTTGCAGTGTCAGGAAAAATGTATCCAACCTTATCTTGATGTACCCAATTTACACGCTCCAACTCACGATCACCCTCAGACAATTTGACCATCTCATCATTCTGAAAAACGGTTACGTCGCTCCGAAGCAAAACTTGGTTAACGGTCGTGGCCACAGGCAACCTCCGGTTCGCGTTGATACCTGTTCCCAAACAAACATATTCTTTATCAAAAAAGAACCACGACTTTTTGGCCGTAACAAAATCGTGCGGGCTCCTAAAATCAAAAGCAACAGCGCCCAACAAACCATCGGTAACCGCACCCACAAAATCAGTGAATCCATCTTTCTGAATTTCCTCGGGTGGATATAGTTCTGGTTTTTGGACAATGGTCGTCCCTGAAATTTTCTGCCAGTCGTAAACCGGCCAGATGTTATGGTAATCATCTCCCTTAAGCATCAAATAATTGGTGCCATCGGCCCTGTGGTGCGTGGGTTTTCCGGGGCCATTATAGGGGACTTCCATATTTCTGTTTCGGGTTGAAAACATTCTCACAGTTGTGTAAAAGTCGGGACGTTGAAACACAAAGTGCTCCGTTTGCCAAAAAAATTTCGCGAAAGACTGTGAAGGTTTGGTCTCTCCTTTTCTCAACCGGATGACCTCCTCCAGTTCCGCCTGTCGATAATCCGTGCTTTGCATCAAACGTTCAATTTCAAGCGTGCTATGCGGTTCAAATCTTGACTCGTGTGTTATGCTTCTGTTCACAACACTCACATCGGTATAAGTCGCATAGACCTGTTGCTTGAATATACCATCCAAATAATAGTCAATCAGATGATTGATCTTTTCAACCGAAAAAGCGTATTCCGTTTTTGCCACATAAAAAGACCATTCCCCAAAAGCATTGGCATATTTTCCATATCCATAAGACGTCGTATTGTTGACCCGATCTTCCCGGTGATGAAAACTGAAATCGTGCTGCATCCCCCGGCTGCCCGTAGAGAATTTCACCTCGCTCTCTATGAGCTTGATAATCTCCCCAAATTGCGCCCGGTCCCCTTTAAAGAGAAGGTTCTTGGCCAAAATACCAGCAATGACAATTCTGTCACCGCTGGGCCGAGCCCCCGATGCCGTCATGTGTGCCCGACCAATAATGGATTGTCCTTTTCCAACCAGATCCGCTGGTAACTCGTCACCAATCAACAACATCAACTCAACCAAACTGGTGGGTGTTGAAATTTGATTGTTATGCCAGTTATCACCAAAAAAATCGTTATCAACCCAATATTTAAAACCCAAAGTGATGGTTTCTTTTAGGGTCTCACTTTTGAAAAACGTCGACGACTTGCTTTGATAAGCGCTTGCCAAGTAAGCCAGATCAGATGTATGCCGCCGTTGCGGGAATCCTGCCGTCCTACTTAAATCCACATAATTGATGTCATTGAAGCTGCCCTCTTCATTCAGTCTATCAATGATGGTCTGCACACGATCATCATCAACTTCCGTTTTCATAAGTTCAGCGACCACTCTGTCCTTGATTAATTCAAAATTATCCATTTTGGCTCCTAAAGTTGACTTGTTCTTTATGCTTGGCGGGTCAAGAAATTGGCGGAGATTGACCAAATCTTTTCTCGATTTCCGCGAGCATCTCGTCGGGCAACCTGCCCTGGTCTGCAGCGCGCACGTTCGACTCGAAGTGATCGAGATTCGTGGTGCCAACGATCGCGGTATGAACGTTGGGCATGCTTAACAACCACCTGAGCGCGACGTCGAACTGAGACAAATCCCCTATCACCTCGTTTGAAAGGAAGGTCTGCCCCCGGTCCCAAATTTCATTGCTATTTTCTGGACGCGGTTTCGCAAAAATGGCCTGGGCGATAGGCTCCTTTACAATGATGCCCATGTCTTTCTTACGGGCCGCAGCAATGATATCCGCAGGCTCTTGACATAACACATTGTATGTAATCTGGAGCGTGTCGAACGCACCCATCTCAATCGCCTTCCGAGCGATATCGCCGTCAGCCGATAGACTGATGAATCGAACCTTTCCCTGTTCCTGAGCACGTTTCAATCCTTCCAGTCCGTCTCCAGAAGATAGGTCCTCGTAGCTGGGGCTATGCAGCTGGATAATATCGATGTGGTCCGTTTTCATTCGCTGAAGGCTGCGATCTATCTGCGGTGCGATCGCTTTGGCCGAATAGTCCAGTGTCTGAACCCATTCACCGTCTGATTGTAGCACGCGCCCCGACCCACACTTTGTGGCAAAATAGAATTCATCCCGTCGGTGGCCAACATGCTTGGCAATGAGTTCCTCACTCCAGCGATACGCCGCTGATGAGTCGATGAAGTTGATACCAGAGTCGAGCGCACGGTTGAGGAGGCTGCCTACGTCATCGCTTTCTTCCGGTCGCGTCCAGCCGATTTCCCATGCTCCAAAACCGAGTTCAGAGACGCTGAGTCCAGTACGGCCGAGTGTTCGATAGTTCACAGAAGTCTCCTTAGCGTTTCTGCCGACGCGGTTTCTTCGCCGGCGGCTTCTTTGTCGGACGGATAGGCAAAAAGGGAAACAGTTGGCGCCACCGTTCCTCCGTCAGCGACGACCCGTATTCGCAAACCTCAAACGCCTCGGCGTATTTCACCTTCTTCCCTTGCGCACGACCATACAATGCCACCAGCCGATCGCGATACTTATCCGCAACCGCCGCAAAACCCGGCAAACGCCGTTTTGCTAACCAGGTTTTCCGTTCGTCCTCATCTTCGGGCACGTCGTCCAAAACCCCGCTGTTATAGGGCAGCCACTCGTACATCTGCGACGTATGGCAATGCAGCGCCGCCATCTTCTGCTCGATCACCTCATCAATAGCCACGACCACATCCGGATCAAATGGAATGGGCTTCTGGAAATTGTCGCTCAAATACATAATCACTGGATTGCTTGTCAAATGATCGGTCAACGGGCACATGTTCGGCACCGTAACGATATAGGCCGCATCCTGTACCAGCATCGCGGAATAGCGATGATCGGGATGATAATCATTGGGTCGGTGCGACATGACCAGATCCGGTTCAAACTCACGCATGATCCGAATAACTTCCTTCCGATAGTGTACCGTTGGTTCAAGCTCTCCCGTATGATTGTCCAGCACCTGATACGTAATCCCCAGCACCTTGCCCGAGGCCTGCGCCTCTGCATACCGTCGCCGCGCCAGTTCAATGCCCCCAATCTCGTGATGCCCCGTCGCACCATTCGTATGCGACACAAACTTCACCCGGTGCCCCAATTTCGCATACAAGGCGGCCACTCCCCCAGCCTTGATATCGCAATCATCCGGATGCGCCCCAAAAATCAGAATGTTCAATTTTTCATTTTTCATACTTCTCTCCTTTTTTTATTCATCTTTCTTGGGCTTCTGTCTAAATTCTGGATAGAGCTCATGCATACAATCAGGACAAATCCCATGCGTAAAATCAGCCTCTGAGCGCGCTTTAATGTACCGCTCAAGATCCTCCCAATGCCCCTTGTCATCTCTTATTTTTTTGCAAGACGCGCAAATGGGCAACAACCCACTCAGCGTTTTTACTTCACTCAAGGCCGTTTCCAAATGTGTGTTTTGCTCAAACAATTCGTGGTGGTGTTTCTCAATTTCCGTTTGTTGCTTTTGTGTGGTTTTCTGATAAGAATGGAGAGTAAACCCCGTGAGTACAATCACAACGCCCGTAATCAACACACACACCATCAAATTCAGAATCAACGTGTCGAAGAGGCCACTAACCGCCTGCCCTTCCATTTGCTCTACCAATAAATACCAGTTCAATTCGGGTACAAAACGTGTGTGCAAGTGGGCCACCTGACCCATTCGCACATACTGAAACTGGTGAGCATTTGGAGTCATGATAGAATCCAAAACGGTGTTTGATCCGACCAACTCACCAATGTCGTTCACACCATCCGGCAAATCGGCATTGTGCAAAATGATTTGACCCTTGGCATCAACAAAATAGATATTGCTGTTGTACTTTTCTTGGTATTCGCCAATCAAGTCAAGCACCGCCCGAATGGTCAGGCCCACCCCAATGGCCCCCATATAATGGCCATCATAATCAAACACCCGATGGTTGATAAAGATCGTCAACGCATCCTTATTGGCCAAATCTGGATCGAGGTTGATCTCATAGTCCGATGCCATCTGTCGCACCCGAAAATACCACGCATCTCGGGGTTCGTCTTCCTGCACCGTTTTCAAAATACCATCTGCGTGATAATAAATATGCGTTTTATCAGACACAAAAAAACTGGTAAACGTATTGTATTTCACCATCATCTCTTTGAGATAGCGCTGAATTTCCTTCTCATTTTTTTCGCCCGCAATCACCCAATCGCGCAAAAAGGTATCGTTCGCCATCAGCGATGATAAAAAAATCGGCTTGAGCAAATCGCGTTGAATCTCAGAATACACATTGTCACTGGTCAAGGGAAGTGCATTGAGGACAATTTGATCGCGTACAGAAGACCGTGCCATCACATAGCTCACCAAACTCGTTGTCAAAAACCCACCCACCAGAATAAAGCTCACCTGCAACAACAATCGTTTTTTACGGTTCATTTTTTGTTACCCTTGAAATATCGTATCATTAGCAATGATATGCTCTCCATTACCAAGGAAATGCCAAAGTTGGTTGATTGGCAAACCGCTTTAACGTGAGTTTAAGTTGTGCACCACAACCAGGTGAAAGGAGGACCGTACAGGCACTGTCCTCAACGGTTATCTCCTGATCACCCAAAGAAGCCTTCACAATTTCATGTTCCGCATATCCCCCGGCTTGCACAACAACCGTTCGCAATTGGACCGGGTTTACATTCACCAGTGTCAATGTCACTTCATCGTCTGAAATATGCTCTACCAGAGCCGCCACATCTTCTGGAATACCCGCACGTCGTCGCTCGGGATCAAAATACCGTACGTGACAATACAGGGGTGATCCAACCCGTCCTGTTGGCAAACCACCCAACATCAGCTGTGTAAGCGTTGCGGTCTTAGCCGGATTGATATGGTTCATATCGTCAGAAAGCCGTGTGTCTGGCGAGCAAGTGTCAGCAGTCATTTCTGCCATATCCTTGCGAACTCGTTCCAATGAGGCCTTCAAAGCTGTCGTTGGATATTCTGCATTGTCGCCTTCCAAATACTTCACCCAAGGATCATTTCCAACACGCTTTGCATCCTCCGAATTCATCGACCAATACCAAACTTCCTTTGCGCCAGAGCTAAAAGGATATTCTTTCCAATCGTACCAGTCTTCCTCACCAAAATAATCACCATAGGCATTGGGCCACATCGTCTTGCCATCAATCTCACGTGCGTTGGCATTGATATGATCAATCACACCACGCCACGTATCCACATACTTTTGATCACCCGTTAACAACAAGCCCACACCAAATCCATTAATCGCCCGCGTGTGTGAATAGGTACGGTGTGCCAATGCACCTGTTTGAGGCACCTTCACCGTAAAACCCCACCCATAAATACCGCCATACCATCGCCCACCACATTCACCCCCAATGGTGCCATCAAGCCCTATATTGGTTGGAATGATCCCGCCATTTTCTGCAGTTCGCTCACACCACGCATCAATGTATTCCAAAGCCCACGCTTTATATTTGTCTTCGTGTTGAAACATATAGGCATTCAAAGCCAAAATCGTTGATGCCAAGTTCATGGGGTTGTCACCCACCACATCGGTATAATCCTTAAAGTGATCCACCATTTCTTCAAAAGACCGCTCACCATGCCCCAGTCGAAAACGCCCTTCAATCTCAATCGGGTCTCCTGCCCAGTCTAATCCCGTCGCCTTGCGCAACAACGGCCCCCGACTGCCATTGAAACAACTGCGAATGATTTTATGCTTGGGGTCATAGTTGGCAGCCTGCGGGTCTTCGTTCATATAAAAACCTGCATACCGTCTGGCACGAATCTGCATGGCCCGATCATTGGGGTCAGACAATCCCTGAAGATTAAAAGCCGAAAGCCCCTCGCCGTTATGAAACCAGTCAAACATCACCGTAAATTCTTTGTAATACATGCCTTCTCGTGCCATCGGTACGACCGTTGTCTTGGCTTCTGTATACTGCCGCAAATGCCCCTCCCAACCCCGTTTATAAAGATCCAAAACAGAATCATCCCCACCCAATGCATGCAACATGGTCCAGTTCAAGATATTTTCTGCAGCATCATCGGGGCCATCATCCCCACCCCAACGTGGCACGCACAAAAGATATCCGCGTTCATCAAAGTAGTGATCAAAAAATGCCACACAGGCGTCGCTTTGTGATTTGAGCAACTGGCGTTCAAGCAAAGCCCACTCCGGGGCTACCATAGGTGTATCAATAGTGATCGTCATCAAGACCTCGCTTCCTTATAGAGCACTTTTAGCTCAAAATGAATAGACAGCCGTTCTAAGACACGACTTTTCGAAACCTATCAATAACAATGTCCACCTCATCCTCAATCAGATGTGCAACAGCAATACGAATCTGGTTCCCTGTCGCCCGTGTCCAAATCGATGGATCACCCGCCTTCAGCTCTGCCACCACCTGAACAGCGCTTTTTCCCAACCCCACTTCATCAATCGTCAGCATCACACCGTTGCTCAAGCTATTGTCTTCAACGTGCCGTGCCGTTATTACATGGGCGACGCCATCGAGGCGACTCATAATGTGGTCTGCCTTTCGCCAATGATCGGCAATGCGTGCCTCGTGATCCATCGCCAGCCATTCCTGTAGTGCAACAACCACCGCAACCACTTCTTGTCGATCAAGCTTGAGAGGCCGCCCCACTGTTTCCAACTCACTGGTTTCAAAACCGATAAAACTGTGTTCGTAGGCCGCCTCAACAAGTTCCTTTTTGCCACACAAAATACCCGTCGAGTTGCATGCCCCAATATATTTGGTGCCAAAGCCGATCAACGCATTTGGTGTTTGTGCATATGCCTTCATGGTGTTCAGTGGATATACCTGATATGCTGCATCAATCGTGACGGGAAGATCGTGACGTCCCGCAACATCCAGGATACCATCGAGATCCAAAATCGATGGATCAGAATCCCCAGACGCGAAGTAATGGATACCCGCCGTCTGCTCGGTAATCGAGTCATCCAACTGTTCCACAGTCGTCCCATTTTGAGTGCCAACCATCACTATGTGCCCACCAAAAGTCGTGAGACAACGCTGATAATGATATTTCTGACGACGCTGAAACAAGAACTGATTGGGAATTCCGTTTGTATGGGGCAACTGCTCCATCCGACCTGCATCCCCCACAGACATACACGACGCTGCCGCAAGCGCAAGTGCAGCGCCACACCCAGGAGTTACAAATGCAGCCTCAGTGCCAAGCATATTGGCAATCATCTCTCCCGTCGAGTGAAACAACTCGTCCATGGAGACATAGTAGCGATTGGCA
>Ga0115002_10008086_pt1 | contig 11701 bp, 9 predicted proteins | sample ArcticOcean_MG_C_8_FD_89576 | JGI IMG/M metagenome (GOLD analysis project Ga0115002, IMG submission 89576) | Marine microbial communities from western Arctic Ocean - ArcticOcean_MG_CB11_86 | ecosystem: Environmental > Aquatic > Marine > Oceanic | place: Arctic Ocean: Canada Basin | collected...
ACAATCTACAAATCTTATTCAATGTATATTATTTCGAAAATATTAAAAAATCTTCTTTTTCTTGGGGTATTGTCGTTTTTTACAAGTTTTTTGATATTTGTGTATTTTTTGTGGAAATTCTCACCTGAATTACCAAGCTATATAGAATTAAAAAATTATAATCCTAGCTTGAGTTCTAGAGTTTTTACTTCAGACGGGTTATTAATAGATAAATATTATATTGAAGAAAGAATTTTTGTTCCAATTAATAGAATTCCGATATCATTAGTTAATGCATTTCTTGCAGCTGAAGATAAAAATTTTTTTAAGCATCCTGGCATCGATATTCTGGCTATTCTAAGGGCAAGCTTTAGAAACATAATAAATAAATTTTCAAATAAAAGAATGATTGGAGCTTCAACTATTACACAGCAAGTTGTTAAAAATTTACTTCTTACAAATGAAATTAGTTTTGAAAGAAAATTTAAAGAAATCATTTTAGCAATTCGTATTGAAAACATTTTAACTAAAAAACAATTATTAGAATTGTATTTAAACGATATTTATTTAGGATACGGCTCTTATGGAGTTGCTTCTGCAAGTTTAAACTATTTTAATAAATCTTTAAATGATTTAAACATTGAAGAAAGCGCTTTTTTAGCAGCACTTCCCAAAGCTCCCAACAATTATAATCCAAAAATTTATTATACCAAGGCTCTTGATAGAAGAAATTGGGTTTTAGAAAAAATGTATAAAAATAAATTTATAAATTCACTTCAATTGTTGCGTAAAAATGAACCTATTGTAATTATTGATAGATATGAAGATAACTTTCAAGAAGCAAGTTATTATAAGGAGGAAGTGAGGAAAAGATTAAATCTTTTGTTTGGTAAAAATTCTCTTTACGAAAAAGGGTTAATTGTCAAAACTTCTATAGATACTAATTTGCAAAAAATTTTAGACAATGTGTTAATTGAGGGACTAATTAAGCAGGACAAAAAAAAAGGATGGAGAGGAGCGTTAAATAACACTCCAATATCGATCGCTTCTAACAAATTTTCTACAAATATAATTAATCCTTTCCCTAAAAATTGGGTATTGCAACAAATTATAGAAGTTAATGAAGCTTCATTGTTAGTTAGGGATAAGGAAAATCATTACGAAACAATTAATTTAACATCTGATAATAATAATTGGCTGTTAAAAGAAAGTTTTAAATTAGGTGATATTTTTTTTACTAATATAGAGGATGGGGGTGTTACAATTATGCAGATCCCACTTATTAATGGTGCTATAATTGCTATTGACCCCCACACCGGGAAGGTGCTTGCTTTATCTGGCGGTTTTAGTTTTAAATTAAGCGAGTTTAATAGAGCGACTCAGGCTAAAAGACAGCCTGGTTCGGCATTTAAACCTTTTGTTTATATTTCTGCTTTAAAAGAAGGTTATACCCCGTCTACCTTAATATTAGATGCCCCATATGTTGTGGATCAGGGTCCAGGTCAGCCAAAATGGAAGCCTTCAAATTATACAGATCAGTTCTATGGATTAAGTTCCATGCGTACAGGTATTGAAAAATCTCGTAATTTAATGACAATTAGATTGGCTGATAAAATTGGCATGGAAAAAATTTTAGAAACATCAAAGGATTTTAAAATAAATAATTATATGGATGGTAACTTATCGATGTCACTTGGGGCTGGCTTAGTTTCGTTAATTGATCTAACTAATGCTTATGCAATGATTGTTAATGGTGGAATGGATATAGAACCCACTCTTATTGTTAGTGTAAATGACAAAACTGGCAAACAAATATTAAATAATGAAACTAACATTTGTAATCTCTGTTCTCAAGATGGAGGAAAGCTAGACTATACTATCCCAAAAATATTAACTTCTAAGAAGCTTATATTAGATTCAAGAATAGCTTATCAAATTACTTCTATGTTGGAAGGAGTGGTACTGAGAGGTACGGGGAAAAAAATTGCTTCCTTAAATGTTCCTCTGGCTGGAAAAACAGGGACGACGAATGAGAATAAGGATGCTTGGTTTGTTGGTTTTTCTCCTGATTTAGCTGTAGGTGTTTATGTTGGTTATGATAGACCTAGAAGTCTTGGATACAAACAAACTGGTTCAGCAGTTGCAGTTCCAATATTTAAAAAATTTATGGAGGCTGCAGATATAAATTCCCAGAAAATTCCATTTAGAATACCTCCAGGACTAAGCTTTGTAAAAATTGATCCTAGTTCAGGACTAATTTCAATGAATGAGAATGGCATTCTTGAGCCTTTCATTATTGGAACAGAGCCATATAACGAAAATTATGTAAAGAAATTAGAAGCTTTAAGCTCACTAAATAATGATTCCATTACTGGAACGGGTAGTTTATTAGAAAATTAAATATGAATAGCGAAGATTTAGAAGCAAATATTAAGCAAATTAGTTTTAATTTTGATCTTCTGAGGGGGGGAGTTTGACTATAATAAACTTGCTAAAGAATTAAATGAATTAAAACAAAAAACCAATAACCCTGATATTTGGAATAATGCGGATGCTAAATTCCTTTTTCAAAAAATAAAAATTATAGAAAAAAAAATAGCTGATTTTGAAAGAATTAAATTATCTCTATCTGATTTAAAGGAGTTTTATAAATTTGCCATAGGTGAAAATGACTTCGAGACAATTGAACAATTAATAAGGGACTCTGAAAATATCCTTAGAGATTCAATTGAAGTTAGATATTTAAATCTTATGAGTGGTGAAGCAGATAATAATAATGCTTTTCTTGAGATTCATGCAGGTGCGGGTGGAACGGAAAGTCAAGATTGGGCAGCAATTCTACAGCGAATGTATATTCGATGGGCAGAGAGTAAAAAACTTACAATTTCTTTGTTACAAGAATCGAGAGGAGATGAAGTTGGAATTAAATCATCAACTATTAAAATATCTGGAGAATTTACATATGGATGGTTAAAAAAAGAGAGTGGGATTCATCGTTTGGTGAGAATTTCACCCTTTGATAGTAACAAAAAGAGACATACCAGCTTTGCTAGTGTTTGGGTCTATCCAGAAATAGATAATAAAATTGATATAGAAATAATTGAATCTGACTTGCGAATAGATACCTATAGGGCTTCTGGAGCGGGTGGTCAGCACGTCAATACAACCGATAGTGCAGTAAGAGTAACCCATATTCCTTCAGGCATAGTGGTTCAGTGTCAAAATGATAGGTCTCAACATAAAAATAAATCCAGTGCAATGTCTATGCTTAAATCAAAAATATATGAATTAGAGTTGAGCAAAAGAAAAAATGAAGAAAGTAAAACTAATAGTGAGAAAAAAGACATTGGTTGGGGACATCAAATTCGCTCTTATGTTTTACACCCTTATAAGATGATTAAAGACTTAAGAACAAATTATGAGACCTCAAATGTTAATGATATTCTTGATGGGAAAATTGATAAATTTTTAGAAAAATCTCTTACTCTCTAATTTAAGAATAATTAATTCTATATAATTTTAATTATTCCAATTTTTTTCTTTCCTACGGTTATTTTAATTTCATTTTTATTAGCATGATCAGATAAAGAAAAATTATTCGAAAAGTAGTTCTCATCATTTATTTTTACCCCATTTGATTTAATCAATCTTTTAGTTTCACTTCTACTTTTTATTAAACCAAGTTTTTCTATTGCATCAATTAGGGTAAATGTTGAATTCAATATAATCTCTGATTTTACAGAAAAATTAACCACTCGATCATCCAATTTTTTATTAGTAAAAAGATTGTTACTTATCTCTTCAGCTTCTTTTGCTTGATCTTCTCCTCTTGAAATTTTTGTTACCTCATAAGCTAGTATTTTTTTAGCTTCATTTAATTCCCGCCCTCTTAATTTAGTAATTTTACTAATTTCTACAATAGGCAGTCTGGTAAATAAAAGCAGAAACTTTGAAACTGAAGCATCATCAATATTTCTCCAAAACTGGTAAAAATCATAATTTTTTAATTTATTTTCATCAAGCCAAATAGCCCCATTCACTGTTTTTCCCATTTTTGTACCATCGGGATTTGTAATCAATGGAGAGGTAATTGCAAAAGTTTTATTTGAACTCATTCTCCTGATCAAATCGGTTCCACTGATAATGTTTCCCCATTGATCAGATCCACCCATTTGTAATTCGCAGTCATATTCTTTATTTAAATGATAAAAATCATAGGCTTGTAGCAACATATAATTAAATTCTAGAAATGTTAGAGGCTGCTCTCTATCAAGTCTATTTTTAATAGATTCAAAATTGAGCATTCTATTAATTGTTATCTTTGGACCTATATCTCTTAAAAATTTTATATAGTTAATATCTGCAAGCCATTCATAATTGTTTAAAACTTTACCATTTTTATTTAAATTTATAAATTTAGAAAAAGTACCTTTTATTGTTTTTATATTATTTTCTATATCTGTTAATTGGAGTATTTTTCTTGATTCATCTTTTCCTGATGGATCTCCTATAAGGGTTGTAGCTCCTCCTAACAAAGCTATAGGCTTGTGATCATAATGATCTAACCAGTATAATAACATCAACTGCACTAAACTCCCAACGTGAAGACTGTCGCTAGTAATATCAAAACCAATATAGGCGGTAATTTTTTTTTTTAACATCAAAGCATCTAAATCTTCGATATCAGAAGATTGGTAAATAAAACCTCTAGAACTTATTTCATTTAAAAAATCAGATTTATAATTCATCTTAATACGTAAATTGAGCAATAAAATATCACTATTTTTTAAGTTAACCTATCTTTAATATAAGTATCTACAATACTAGAAAACTGCTCATTATAATTCTCATAAAAATGATCAGCCCCTTTAATTGACTTAAATTGAATATCAACCTTTTTTTGTTTTTGAAGTTTTTCAGATAAAATCTTAGATGAATCAAAAGAGGCTATTGTATCTTTATCCCCATGTAAAATTAATCCCGGCGATGGACAAGGCGCTAAAAAACTAAAATCACGTATATTTGCAGGTGGAGAAACACAAATAAAGCCATTGATTTCAGGTCTTCTCATTAATAGTTGCATTGCTACCCAGCCACCAAAAGAAAATCCAGCTACCCAAACGATTTTTGAATTAGTATTGTACTGCTGTATCCAGTCTAAAACACTAGCAGCATCGCTTAATTCGCCTTCTCCATCATCAAACAAACCTTCGCTTTTCCCAACTCCTCTGAAATTAAAACGAATAGTTGAGAAACCGTTATTAACAAATAATTTATAAAGACGAAATATAACCTTGGTATTCATAGTTCCACCTCTAGATGGGTCGGGGTGTAAAATTAACGCAATTGGGGACTTGTCATTATTATTATGAGTATATCTTGCTTCAATTTTACCTTCTGGTCCGGGTATTAATAAATCTACCATATAATTAAGGGTCTTATTGAACTAAAGTGAATTTGTAAATATAGATAAAACTTATTTTATGAATAGTCTTGGATTTGATAAAGAATGTGGGGATACTAAAGTAGTAGTGGCAATGTCAGGCGGAGTTGATAGCTCTGTTGCTGCCGTTATGCTAAAAAAAGAAGGCTATGATGTGACAGGAATAACGATGAATTTATATAGTCAGACAGAAGCTAAAAGTTCTAAATCTTGCTGCGCTGGAAAAGATATTGAGGATGCTAAAAAAATTGCTAATCAGTATGACTTTCCTCATTTAACAGTTGATTTTCAGGATAAATTTTTTGAAGGAGTAATAGATAATTTTATTGAATCATATGCAGAGGGACAAACTCCTGTGCCCTGTATTCAATGTAATCAAACTGTTAAATTTAGAGATCTACTTAACGAGTCTAAGAAAATGAATGCAGATACTTTGGTTACGGGACATTACGTAAGGAGGATAGGAGGTCATTCAAATGCAAAATTATTTAAAGCTAAAGATGAGAAAAAAGATCAAAGTTATTTTCTCTTTGCTACTCTTAAGGATCAATTAAATTATGTACGCTTTCCTTTAGGAAATTTTTTAAAATCAGAAATTAGAGATATGGCTGAAAATTTTAATTTAAATGTTAGCGATAAGCCCGATAGTCAGGATATTTGCTTTGTTACATCCGATTCTTACAGAGATTTGATAAATAAATTAAAACCTGATTTAAATGTTGAAGGAGACTTCATTGATTCACATGGATATGTACTTGGAAAGCATAAGGGCATCGCCAATTACACTATTGGACAAAGAAAAGGACTAGGTATAGGAGGCTCCCAATTTCCATTGTATGTAATTAATATAAATAAGAAAACAAACGAAGTTATTTTGGGTGAAGAAAAATTATTAAAAAAAACAATCGTAATTTTAGAGAATATTAACTGGTTAGACGAATCAATCAAAAAAATTAATTTAAGATGCTTAGCAAAAATTAGATCAACACAAAAAGAGAGTTCTGGCATTTTAAATATTGTTTCAGATAAGGCTGAATTTATTTTTGATGAAGATATAAGTACTACCTCTCCAGGCCAAGCTTGTGTTTTTTATTTGCAAGATCAGGTTCTAGGAGGAGGTTGGATAACAAAAACTAGTAATTAATTTAGAATCAGTTCTAAATTTAGCTATTTCATATTGAAAATGCTGGCTTTTCTTTATTTTTAAGCTATTTGATCATTGTGAGTTCAGTACAAACACAAAAACAGCTTAATACCTATGCTAACGAAAAGTATAAATATGGTTTTGAGACCTTTATTGAATCCGATAAACCTGAAAAAGGCTTAAATCAAGGTATTATCAGATATATATCTGCCAAAAAAAAAGAACCTCAATGGATGTTAGATTGGAGGTTAAAATCTTATGAAAAATGGAAATCTATGAAAGATTCAACTTGGGCCAATATCGAATTTCCTAAAATTAATTATCAAGATATATATTATTATTCTTCTCCAAAAGGATTTGAAGATCGCCCTAAATCCCTAGATGAAGTTGACCCCAAACTTTTAGAAACATATAAAAAATTAGGAATACCTCTCGAAGAGCAGAAAGTATTAGCTGGTGTAGCAGTTGATGTTGTCTTTGATAGTGTATCTGTTGTCACTACCTATAAAGGCGAATTAGAGAAATTAGGAATAATTTTTTGCTCTATTAGTGAAGCAATTCAAGATCATCCAGATTTAATAAAAAAATATTTAGGTTCGGTTATTCCGCCAGGAGATCATTCGTTCTCTGCTCTTAACTCAGCTGTTTTTTCAGACGGGTCATTTGTTTATATTCCAGAAAATGTACATTGCCCGATTGAGCTTTCTACTTATTTTAGAATTAATTCTGAAGATACTGGGCAATTTGAGAGAACATTAATAATTGCTGATAAAGGCAGTTATGTAAGTTATTTAGAAGGATGTACAGCTCCGCAAAGAGATACAAATCAATTGCATGCAGCTAATGTGGAACTGATTGCTCTTGATAATGCTGAGATAAAATACTCAACTGTTCAAAATTGGTATCCAGGAGATGAAGATGGTAAAGGTGGTATATATAATTTTGTTACAAAAAGAGGATTATGCAAAGGTAAGAATAGTAAAATTTCATGGACGCAGGTAGAAACTGGTTCAGCTATTACCTGGAAATACCCAAGCTGCATCTTAAAGGGAGATAATTCAGTGGGAGAATTTTATTCAGTAGCTATTACAAATAATTTTCAACAAGCAGATACAGGAACGAAGATGACTCACATAGGAAAAAATACTAAAAGTAAAATTATTTCAAAGGGAATCTCTCTTGGAAAATCTCAGAATACTTATCGAGGTCAAGTAAGATTTTTGAAAAATGCTCATAATTCAAGAAATTATACTCAATGCGACTCATTATTGGTTGGCAATCAGTGTGGAGCGCATACCGTACCCTATATTGATTCTAAAAATAAAAGCTCGATTATTGAACATGAGGCTTCAACTTCAAAAATTAATGAAGATCAACTCTATTACTGTCGTCAAAGAGGCATTTCTCATGAGGATGCTGTTTCTTTAATTGTTAGTGGTTTTTGTAAGCAGGTATTACAAAATCTTCCAATGGAGTTTGCTGTTGAAGCTCAAAAATTAGTTTCAATCTCATTAGAAGGAAGTGTTGGATAATGTTCTTATCAATAAAAAATCTTTCGGTATCAATTGAAGATAAACTAATTTTAAATGATTTTTCTTTAGAAATGAATAAAGGAGAAGTGCACGCCATAATGGGACCTAATGGATGTGGTAAGAGCACTCTATCAAACGTTATTGCTGGAAACGAAGAATATACAATTTTAAAAGGTGAGATTGTATTTAAAGATCAAAATCTTTTAGATTTAAATATCGAGGAAAGAGCTCAACTTGGCGTTTTTTTAGCATTTCAATATCCTATTGAAATTCCAGGAGTCAATATAACCCCATTTCTAAAAGCATCTTTAAATGCTAAGCTTAAAAAAGAGGGAAAAGAAGAAGTTGATGCTCTGTCTTTTGCAAAAGAATTAAAACAAGTAGCTACCGATCTTGGAATAAAATCAGAGATGCTTTCAAGGTCTGTCAATGAAGGTTTTTCTGGAGGTGAAAAAAAACGTTATGAGATTCTTCAAATGAGTATTTTGAAGCCGTCATTAGCAATTTTGGATGAAACAGATTCAGGATTAGATGTTGATGCTTTCCAGACAGTAACCCAAGGAATAAATAAAATTAAGAATGATAATAACTCTTTTCTTATTATTACTCACTATCAAAAACTTTTAGATCACATAACCCCAGATTTTGTTCATATAATGAAAGATGGCAAGATAATTAAATCTGGTGATTATTCTATTGCCAAACTAATCGAAGAGTCTGGTTACAAAAATTTTTAAACCTTCAGATGTCAATTCAAGAAATTTATAATGAATCAAAAAATAAATTTTTATTTAATGATTCAAAGAACTTCTCAGTTCTTAGGTCAAATATTCTTAAAAACTTAGATATAACACCTAAAATAAAAAAAAATAATGAAAGTCTGAAGTATCTTGATCCTCAAGTTTTAAATTTTTTATATAAATATACAGAATTATCTAATGATATTTTATATTTAGATTATGAGATGGATATAATGAATATTGATTCAGTTAATGGAAAAATTTCAACAATTCATAAAAAAACAAATAATAAAATTGATATAAATATTAGAAATATTAATAGCTCAAATAAACTTGCTGAAGAAATTTTTTTAAATTTTCAAGATTATTTTGAGGATGATTATATTTTAAATTTGAATTCTTTAATGCTAAACTCAGGATACGAAATAAACATAGGTGAAAAGCAGGAAGTTACAATATTTATTTCCAACAATATAACAGACCAAGCCTTAACCTTGTTCCAAAAAAATATTATTTCTTGTTCTAAAAATAGTAAAGTTACTATAATTGAAGAATTTGCAACTAATAAAAAATCAAATAGCAATATAGCAAATTTTATCAGCTTAGAAGAGGGAGTTGAACTCACCCATCTAATTTTTCAAAGAAATAGTTTAACAGCCAGCTTGCAATCAACAAGTTACACTAATTGTAAAAAGAACTCACTTTACAAACAATTAATAATAAATATTTCAAACGCATCTATTAGAAATCATCATTATGCTAACTTAGTTGGTGAGAATGCTTCAGCAAATCTTGATGGTATTTTTTTTGCTGGGAATGATCAAGTTATAGATAATAAAACTCAAGTTAATCATAATTTTCCTAATTGTAAAAGCAGTCAAAGATATAAAGGTGTTTTAACCGATCAGTCTCAAGCAAGTTATCTGAGCAAGACATTTGTAGATAAATTAGCTCAAAAAACTGAAGCATATCAACTAAGTAAAGGAATTTTATTATCTGATAATAGCTATTTTCATTCAAAACCTGAATTAAAAATTTTTGCTGATGATGTCAAGTGTTCGCATGGATCAACGATTGGACCTATGGATAGAGATCTATTATTTTATCTTCGATCAAGAGGGTTAAATAAAAAAGATTCCACTTCTCTTCTTATTAAATCATTTTTTCATGATATGATGTTTGGAGTACCTAATAAAATTTTTCTTGAACAATTTAATTATTATTCAAATAAATGGCTCGAAATGAATAATATATAATGTTTGAAAATATAAAAGATTACTTTCCGATCTTTAAGCAAAAACCTGAATTAGTTTTTTTAGATTCTGCTGCCTCTGCGTTGAAACCTAAGGAAATGATAGACGCTGTAAGTAACTGTTATTCATATGAGTATGCCAATATTCATAGAGGGATTTACTCATTGAGTGCAAATTTAACTAAAAAATTTCAAGATGTTCGAATAAAAGTTAGTAAATTTATCGGATCTAATTCACAAAAAAATATTATTTTTACAAAAGGTGCAACAGAAGGAATTAATTTAGTAGTAGAAAAATTTAGTGAGAAGTTTTTATCAGAAGATGATGAAGTCATTATTTCGTATTTAGAGCATCATGCAAATATAGTTCCTTGGCATTTGGCTGCAAAAAAATATAAATTTAAAATAGTGGCGATTAATTTGACAAAAAAGGGAGAAATTGATTATCAAGATTTTGCTAAAAAAATCAATTCTAGAACGAAATTTATTTCTTTAACTCATATGTCTAATGTTACAGGCTCTATGACAGATTTTAATATTATTAAGGAAAAAATTAAAAATACCAACATTCCACTAATGATTGATGGCTGTCAGCATGTTGCTCATTCCAAATTAAATGTTGTTGATATAGATTGTGATTTTTATGTGTTTTCAGGTCATAAATTATACGGACCATCTGGAGTAGGAGTTCTCTATATGAAAGATAGATGGTTTGATGAGCTTAATCCATATCAAGGTGGAGGAGATATGATAGAAAAGGTTGAAATAAATGATACAATCTATGCTTCGGGTTATAGTAAATTTGAAGCAGGCACTCCACCAATTGTTCAAGTAATTGGATTGGGCTCTAGTATTGATTTTGTTAATTCTTTAAATTTAGATAAAGTTTTTAAATATGAAAAAGAATTACATGATTATACTGTAGATAAGTTAAAGTCGTTTAGTGATGTTGATATTTATGGCAGCTCTTCAAGCAAAGGTTCTATAATATCCTTTAATTTTAAAGGTGTTCACGCTAACGATTTGGCTATGATATTAGATCAAAAAAATATTGCAATTAGAACAGGGCATCATTGTGCTCAACCTTTAATGAAATATCTAAATATCAACTCTTCTGCAAGAGCTTCTTTTGGAATTTATAATAATTATAAAGATGCTGATTTCTTTATTGATTCTTTGAATAAAGCTAAAAATTTTTTAACATTAAGCTGAGATGACTGAAAAAAACCTTAGTGATTTTTTACCTGATAAAAATGTATCTTATTTTAAGGAATTTAAAATAAAAAAATTTGAAAAAAATATAACTAAAGATCAAGTTGTAGATGAATTAAGGAAGGTAATGGATCCAGAGATACCTGTTAACTTGTATGATTTAGGTTTAATTTATAATATTAAAATAGATTCTAATAATAATATTTCAGTTGAAATGACTCTTACCAACCCCAATTGTCCTGTAGCTGGAACAATGCCAGAAAGTGTAGGCTTAGCAGTTGAAAACATTCCAAATTTATCTTCTATAAAAGTAGGATTAGTTTGGTATCCTAAGTGGGATAAAAGCTTGATGTCAGAAGATGCAAAACTTGCTTTAGATATTTTTTAAAATGAACTATA
>Ga0115002_10008087_pt1 | contig 11697 bp, 6 predicted proteins | sample ArcticOcean_MG_C_8_FD_89576 | JGI IMG/M metagenome (GOLD analysis project Ga0115002, IMG submission 89576) | Marine microbial communities from western Arctic Ocean - ArcticOcean_MG_CB11_86 | ecosystem: Environmental > Aquatic > Marine > Oceanic | place: Arctic Ocean: Canada Basin | collected...
ACGCCAGCAAACGCGTCGTAGCCCTTCATGAACGAGACCGGACCACTGGCGGTGCCGCCGCCCGCCAACAGCTCCTTCGACGAGCGGATGGAGGAGAGGTTGCTACCGGTGCCAGACCCGAACTTGAACAACATGCCTTCGGTCCTGGCGAGCGTCAGAATCGAGTCCATCGTGTCTTCAACGGCGTTGATGAAACACGCCGAACACTGCGGCGCCTTCTCAAATCCGCAGTTGAACCAGACGGGGCTGTTAAACGCCGCCTTCTGGTACACGAGCAAATGCTTCAGCTCCCCGGCAAACGACTGCAACGCGTCTTCGCTGGCGAAATAGTGCTGCTCCCCCGCCCAGCGCTGGATCGCGTCGACCACGCGGCCGATCAACTGCTTCACGCTGCGCTCGCGCTCAGGTGCCCCGAGCTGACCGCGGAAATATTTCGACACGACGATATTGGTGGCCTGCTGGGACCAGAACGCCGGGATCTCGACGTCGTGCTGCTCGAAAACCACGTGGCCCTTTTCGTTCCCAATCACCGCCGATCGACTCTCCCACTCCACTTCGTCGAACGGATCCACACCCGGGAGCGTGAAATAGCGGGGAAACTCCAGCCCCGGCGCCATGGTGTCCTGCAGCTCAACCGTTTTCCGCCCGCGAGACGATTCGGGGACCGGCGACTCTGGTGTCGCTCCCGATGATTGTGTCTGCTGGGCAGCTGCGGCTGCTTCGCGGGCTGGGCCTGGTTCCATGAGTCCTCCGAACAACGAATGCACCCACCCCTTCTGGCACTCGCGACGTTTGCTGAAAATTTCTTTAGACGATCTGGGGGAATTCGCCTCGGCCTGGAGCTGTGAGGCCTCGCCTCACCTCCTCAAGCGCGAGCGCAAATATGGCCCCTGGAGATTGGCTTGTCAATAAAAAACCACAATATGTAGCGCTTTTCAATTAGGGCATGCGCAATATATGCCCTATTCGCTGGAGATGCACCGGCGTAAATCGTCAGCGACCGACCAACTCGAGCGCGAGCGTGGCGGCCTTCTCGGCCAGTGTCGAGGCGAACATCAGATTCCTATCCCGCAGCGCCTGATGAGCCTGGGCGGTGAAGCGCTCGGACTGTTCGTACTGCGACCGCCCGGCGACGCTGAGCCGGCTGACGTTCACGCTCGCCCTGTCACGTGCGGCTCGTGCCAACATCGCCCGCACGCTCGGTCCCGTTGCGGCAGTGGCAGCCGATCCCGCCCGCAGGTCGCCGGCGCGGCCGACCGAACCCGGAGCGTCTGGCGCTGGTGGCGTCGGCCGAGGCCTCGACTGGGTGACCGGTCGCGCAGGCGCGGTGGGAGGCGCAACCGCAGCCGGCACCGGAGCCGGTTCGGCAACGACCTCGGGAGTCACCAGCGCCTCAACGGGCGTCAGTACCCGCTGCGGAGGCGCGGGAACCAGCAGTGGCGGACCATCCGCTGCGGTTTGCGCTCGCGCCTTTGCACATGCGGCACCCCCGACAACAAGCACCATGGCCCCCAACGCCACGGCCCCCAGCTGGGTCGCGCGTCTGGCACAACGTACACGGCCAGGTTCGGCGCGCCGCTGGCGCTGGACCGCGCACGGTGTAAAACCGCAAAGTCTGGCGGTGATCATATTCAGACCGCGTTCACGCGCGGAAGCAACAACCGAAACGCCGTGCCCCGTCCCAGCGTTGACTCCACCTCGATCTCGCCCTCATGCATCTGCAGGATCCGGTACACCATCGAAAGGCCGATCCCTGTCCCAGGATCCTTCGTCGAGTAATACAGGTCAAAGATCTTCTCAAGATCCTCTGGCCGGATGCCGATGCCAGTGTCTTCAACGAGCACCTCTACCCGATCCTGCGACGCTGCCACACATGCAAGCCGAAGCGTCCCGCCGTCCGGCATCGCCTGGCAGGCGTTGATCGCCAGGTTCAACAACGCCTGACGCAGCATCGCGGCGTCTCCGTTCACCTTCGGCAGCGATGCCGGCGTGTCGAACACGACCTTGACACCGGTGGCGTGCGCTTCGGACTCGATCACAGGCTGCGCCTCCTCCAGGAGCACCTTGAGATCGATCGGCTGCGGCCTTAGCTCCTCGGGCCTCGTGAACTTCAGGAAACCCTGCACCACCTCGTCCAGTCGTCGAATCTCACCTTCCATGAGCTCAACATGATTGAGGGCACCCTGAACCAAGGGGCTCGACGGGGCCTCGTGCCCGGCCCCGTCGAGCCCGATGACAGCGCCGGACGCAATGACGAGGGCGGCCTCGTGGGGGACGGCGAGCGCGCCATCACGAATCTTCGTGCGCAGCAGCTCCAAGTGAATCATCATCGCGTTCAGTGGATTCTTCACTTCGTGCGCTACACCCGCCGTGAGCCGTCCAAGCGCAACCAGTTTGCGAGAGGATGCGATCGTCGACTGTACTTGCGACAAACGCGCGACATTTCTCGACAGAAGTAGCACGCCCATCAGTGTGTGGTCGGTTCCTTCGACCGCGTACGTCGTCAGCGACACATCCCCGTCCACGAGCGCTCGGACCGGTCCGCGCGCACGACACGTGGCGAGCGTCTCCTCGACGATCGTGCGGTAGGGGTGCCCCTCGGGCAGCAGCGCCTGCACGGGTTGTCCCATCGTGCCCAGGGGAAGCGTCGGCTGCATCGACGGACTGCTGAACAACAACTCCCCGGACGGGTTGAACAGGGCCACGGCGTCCGCCAGGTCGTCCAGAGCCGAGGACGGGTCAGCGCCCTGATCGGCCAGCGCCTCACGACCCGCGGACAGGCGCTGGCTCACGCTGTTGAAGAACGTCCCCAATTCGCCAAACTCGTCACCGGGCGGGAGGTCGAGGGTCACGCCGAACTCGCCCTGGCCGAGTCGCGTGAGTCCACTGCGGATCACGTGGATCGGGCGCAGGAGAAGTTGTGCCAACAACGCCGCCACGAATACGGCCACGCCCAGCGCCAGTGCCGCGGTCCACAGCGCCGGACGAAGCGCCGTATTCAGCTCTTGCCGCATCAGGAGCGTCGAAATACCGATGCGAATCGATCCGAAGGCCTCGTCGCCGAGCGTCATGGACTGGCGCACCTCAAGCGTTCGACCCTCTTGTGAATACATCACCCGGAGCTGCTGAACCTGCCCCTGTTCAAGAAGTTCGGTCAGGTCCGCACCCTCCTCGCGCTGCAGCCCCACCAGCGTCGCGTCGCTGGCGGCGACGACCGTGCCGTCGGTGTCGAGGATGAAGGCGCCGGTTTCCGTCTCACCGTAGATCGCGGATTCGAGAATGGCGCGAAGACCGGGATCGGCACCCAGCGCCTCGTAGGGCGCTGGACTACCAGTCACGACTTCACGCGCCCGATGAAAGATGGCATTGGACAGCAGCTGGCCGCGCGCATGGCTCGCGCGCAACACCACCTGGGCGAGTTGCGTGACGTACAGGCCGCTCAACACCGCGACAGCGATGGCGACAATGGCCGTCACGCCCGCAATCTGTTTGCCTTTGATGCCCAGGCGCATTTACGATTTCTGCACGGCTCTCAACTGGTTGGCGAACCTCGTTCCCGTAGTTTGTTCAACTTGTTGTGTAAGGTCTTGAGACTGATGCCAAGTATTTCCGCCGCGCGGGTCTTGTTGTCGGCCGTGTACTCGAGCGTCATCAGGATGAGCCGGCGCTCCCCCTCGTCGACCGTTGTCCCTGGCGCGAGCGAGATCGCCGACGTACGGTCCGTTGCGGAGTCGACAACCAGCAGCGGAAGGTGTTTCGGCTCGATGAATTCACCCGTGCTGAGGATGACAGCACGCTCGATGATGTTACGAAGCTCGCGGACGTTTCCTGGCCAGGCGTGCCGCTCCAGAATGCTCATCGCCGCGTGGTCGGCGGCCGACACCGACTTGCTGTAGCGCTCGTTGAACTCCGCGACAAACGACTGAATCAGCAGCGGAAGGTCCTCCGTCCGCTGACGCAATGGCGGCAGCTCGATCGAAAACACATTGAGCCGGTAGTACACGTCCTCACGAAGCCGGCCGTCCGTCACCGCCTCTGAAGGCACAGCATTGGTCGCGGCAATGATCCGTACGTCGACGGTCTGCTCGGACCGACCACCCAGACGCCGGAAGGTGCGCTCCTGGAGGACGCGAAGCAATTTTGCCTGTGTCGCCGGCGTCATCTCCGCGATCTCGTCGAGAAACAGCGTGCCGCGATCGGCCAGCTCGAAGCAGCCCTCGCGCCGTTCAGACGCACCCGTGAACGCCCCCTTCTCGTGCCCGAAAATCTCGCTCTCGAGCAGCGTCTCCGGAATTGCGGCGCAGTTGATCGCGATAAACGGCATGCGCACCCGCGGCGAGAGCTGATGGATCATCTGCGCGACGACCTCTTTGCCGGTTCCTGACTCTCCCCAGACCAGGACCGACGCCGACGTCGGCGCGACCTGCTCAACGATCTGGTAGACCTTCCGCATCTGCGCGCTGTTGCCGATCAACCGACCGAACGTACCCTGCTCGCCAAGCTGGCGCCGGAGTACTTTGACTTCGCGACGCGTGTCCTGGCGATCCACGATCTTGTCGAGCAGGATCTTCAGCCGCTGCGGCTCGATAGGCTTGGTGAGATAGTCGTAGGCGCCTTCCTTGATCGCTTCGACCGCCGTCTCAACCGTGCCTTGCGCGGTCAGTATGACAACGGTGACATCGCCACCCTCCGCCTTCAGCGCGCGCAGCAGCTCCATGCCGCCCATGCGCGGCATGACCAGGTCGCTGATCACAATGGTTGGCCGGAAGGCGGTGATACGCTGGAGTGCTTCCTCGCCATCAACGGCGGCGTCGGTGGCGAACCCCCACGCGCGCACAAGCTCGGTGAGTCCGAGCCGTGTCGCCGGGTCGTCTTCGACGACCAGGACGCGATCGTGAGAGGTCGTGGACGTCATGTGGGCAGCACTCCGCAGCAGAGACGCGGGTGCCTTGGCTCGATGTTAGCCTGTCGTTTTTGCGGGGTCCAGCACATCCGTGACATTCGAGCGCTCTCACAACCAGATCGTGGCGATCGCCGAGGTCCTGCTCTGTTCAAGCGTTCCGACACAGCTACTGGTTGGTGCGCTGCTCGGCATGGCGGGCTGGTTGCCCCTCGATGATGCAGGGCAGCTGTCGCTCGCATTCGTGCTGGTGCTCTCGGTGACCGACACGGTGCTCCTCATCGGCCTCATGGTCGTACTGACGCGCGCCCACGGCGAAGACATCGCGGAACTGTGGCTGGGTCACCGCCGCGTACTGTCGGAGGCGCTGTACGGCGCGCAGCTTATCCCGGTGGTGTTTCTCGTGGTCGTCGTCGCGCTGAACGTCCTGAGGCTCGTGGCGCCAGGGCTACATAATGTGCCAACCAATCCGCTGGAGCAGCTGGCGGGCACACCGAGCCAAGCGGTCGTATTCGGCGTGGTCGCCATTTTCGCCGGCGGCGTGCGGGAGGAGATGCAACGGGCGTTTCTGCTTCGCCGCTTCGAGCGTCACCTCGGTGGTGCGCACGTCGGCGTTGTGCTCCTCAGTCTCGGCTTCGGCCTCGGCCACATCGTCCAGGGCTGGGACGCGGTAATCATCACCGGTCTACTGGGTGCCTTCTGGGCGTTGCTCTACATTCGCCGGCGCAGCACCGTCGCGCCCCTGATTAGCCACGCGGGATTCAACGCTGTGGAGGTGCTGCGGGTAGCGGTGTGGGGAGCATGACCGTAACGTCGCCCCGGGCTCGCAGGTCGCCTGTCCACTGCGCGACGATCGAGACGCGGCGCTCACTGCCCGCGCGCTGGCGAGACAGCGGCTCAGCCTGCGTGAACGGCATCAACGCCCCGTCCCGAGTAAACTCGTCCGGGTGGATCTGGTAGTACCGCGCGACGTCTTCCTCGGTGAGCTGCTCAGCTGTGCCGAACCGTTGATCAAGGTAGGCCTGAATCCTGAGGTTGTCGCGCGCCAGGCCGCGTATACCCGATTCGTCGATACCCGTGGACGCCATCACCGCAGCCAGGCGTGACCCCACGTGCGCGATCAGTTTCCCGGCTTCCTGAGCGATGGCAGCGGCGGCCGGCTCCGGGGGCGCATACCTTTCGACCTCGGCCAGAATCAGGTGTCGGTCGACCAGCTCCCCGATTGCGTCACGATCGTCGATCTCTTCAGAGACGTCCACCACGCCAAGGGCCATCGCCGCTCTCAGATCCGTCAACGTCAGAAACTGGCCATTGACCCGCGCCACGACACGATCGAGCAGCTGCTGGGCGGCGAGCGGGCCCCACCCCACACCGATCACCACCAACGCAAGTACCGCCGACGCGGTCCGGCGCCACCACGCTGGCGCGTCGCGCCAACGCGTGAGACGAGCTCCCGACAGTTGTCTGCTCACGTCAGAACGCCTGTCCGAGTGAAATATGCAACACGCTACGCCTCTCAAGGCGCCCTTGTGCCAATTCGCGTCGATCGAGCTTGAAGCCAAGATCGATACGAATCGGCCCGACCGGTGACTGATACCGCAATCCGAAACCCGCCGCAACTCGCAGTCGGGCAAAACGAAGATCCGCCGCACGCGGAAACACGTTACCAGCATCCACGAAGCCTACAGCGCCAATCCCGCCGATCACCGCCGTTCGGAGTTCGGCGTTGAGCACGACCAGACCGTTGCCGCCGGTTGGAAAGCCAGAAGCACTGATCGTGGCGTCGGTGCCGAGTCGATCGAGGGCAAAGCCCCGCACGGTCGATTCCCCGCCAGCAAAGAAACGCTCACTGGCCGGCAAATCCTGCACCACATCCACGATCGGACTACCGTCAGCCTCGGTCAGCGCATCGCCGTCGACGTTGGTGCGGACCTTCAGGCGGCGGAATCCATGGGCGATACCCACGCGAGCGCCTATCGCGATGACAATTCTCCGAGGCGCCGGCACGCGACGAAACCAGAATCCTTGCAGAAACGTCTTTGCGAAACCAACCTGCGAACCGAGCGCCCGCGGAGCCACGTCGCCATCCATGACGAGCAGCAGTCCGTTGTCGGGATCGATCACGTCATCGCGCGTGTCCCGGATTGCCGAGACCGAGAACTTCGAGATACCCACCTCAGGGAACACGCGGTCGATCAGCGGTTTCTCGTCCTCGGTAAATCGCTCGTCAAAGAGCCGCGTCTGCCGGTAGGCGTACCGCGTCGCCAGACTGACACGCTGACCGACGCGCAGGCCCGTCTCGACTCTGACCTCACGCGAGATGAAGTTAAAGCTGGATCGAATGGCCTGGTCGAAAATCCCGGTCACCAACAGATCCGCTCGCGTATTGAATACGCGTGGCTCCCTGTACGTGCCGAACAGGCGATATTCATTGAACCCGTAGACGCCTTCTGCCACGGCAACGCCGGTCGGGGTCACGGTGTCCAGCAGGGTCCTGTCGCGCGAACGGAGGCTTGCGCGCGCGAACAGGTTGATCGCTCGATTCTTGCCCCAGAGGTTACGACGGCCCACCTCGAAGAATCCGCGAGGTGCCACCTCGAAACGCTCCTCGGCCTGACCGCCATCGCCGGTCGGCCGCAGCCGCGTGCCGCCCTCGATGCCGCCACCGAAACCGATGGTCGTCGGAGGCACCTCGTCCACCCGCACGAGCACATCACGGCGTGGCTCGTCGCCGTGACGCACTTCATCGATCACGACACGCCGAAACAGTCCCAGCGCGATCAGGCGCTGCTGGGATTCAATCCGAGCTGAGTACCCGAGGGGCTGGCCCGGCTGCAACAATAGCTCGCGCTCGATGATCTCGATACTCGTGCGCTGATTGCCCACGACGATCACGCGGTCAACAAGCACCTGATCGCCCTCGCTGACGGCGAAGAGGATCTCCGCCCGCGCATTGTCCTGCACGAGCGCCACTGTCGCCTCGATCATGACGTTGTCGTAGCCCAGGTTGCGATACGCAAGGTCAACCTCATCTCGATCGCGCGCAACATCGACCTCTGCATACGGGCGGCCGGGGGTCATCGTGATCAGCCCCTCCAGCTCGTCCACCGCAAACACCGTAACTCCGTCAAAGGCCACCGAGTCGACCGTCGTCCGTGGGCCCTCGGTCACAGTGAACACTAGGTCCACGGGACGATCGGCATCGCTCGTCACGATCTCGCCAGACGGTTCCACCACCGTGACCAACACGGTGACGCTCGAATACCCACGGGCCCGATACGCGCCCCTGATCGCAGCGGCGGTGGCACCCGCATCAGCCACGACAAAGGGCCTGCCCTGCTCCACCCGCAAGAGCTCGACGATCGTGTCCGACGACACCGCCTCAACGCCCTGGACCCGCACGGCGTCAACGACATACCGCAAACCGCGCGCGATCGTAAACGTGATCGTCAGCCGGCCCGCGCTCTCGGTCCGGGCATACGTCGCGCTGGCATCCTGGTACCCACGGTCACGCCAGTACTCCCCGATCCCGACCGAGGAGTCCTCCAGCAGATCCTCGTCCGCGGTTCCTTCGGCCTGCACCGGCACCAGGCGTTCCCGGTCGGCCTCAGGCAAAGGATCCCCCGCGAACACCACAGACACCAGCGGCCCCGGGTCGATGGTGATTCGTACGCTCGCGGTACCAGCTGGCTCAATAAACGCGGTGTGGAACGCCCGTGCCTCGTAGTAACCGAGGGCGCGCAACTCTGCCAGCTGCCGGTCCAGTTCAGCCAGGATGGCGGTGTTGTCGTAGGGATCACCGGCGCCCACCTCCAGTGCGCCTGGCGCCACGAGTGGCCGACCACCATCAACCTGCTCGACATCGATTCGTCCGATCCGCGCCTGCCGCCCTGCCAGAATGGCAAAGGTCATCGTCGCGCGGTCCGGATTGTGCGTGGCATCGATCTGTGGCGTGACACGCGCCGAGGCATAGCCTCGATCCCGGTAGAAGGCGACAATCGCCTCGGCCACGACCCCTGCGCGATCTGCGTCTGGTGCCGCGCCAAACCGATCGGTCACCGCCTGCCGAACCTCACCCTCGGACACACCTAGCTCACCGCGAAATTCGATCCGGTCAACAGGGTGCAGCGGGTACAGGACGTAACGCAGGCGCACCCCGGCGCCGACTGTCTCCTGAAGCACCTGCACGTCTTCAAAGCGATTGAGGCTCGCGAGGTGCGAGATCGTCTCCCGTACGTCGCGCATCGACAAGAGCTCCCCGGGCGTGGTCTCGATTAGGGCACGGATCGCTGGCTCATCGACAAACCGGCCCTCCTGCTCGATCTGGACCTGGGCGACCGGCGGAACGGACTGGGCAAGTCCGGGGCGGGCGCCAACGACAAAGACAAGGAGCAGCCCGACCAGGAGTCCTGGGCGATCCGCCATCAGAACGCGCGCCGCACCCGGACGTCCAACGCGTACGTGCGATCCTCGTTCCGCGAAAGAATCCAGGCGAACTGGTCCGTCTGGTCGTACTCAAGCAGGATGATCTGGTCACCGGTCGATGAGGAGAGGCTGCGCGCGTACGTGAGATAAATCCGCTCAGACAGTCGTTTACCGATGGTGAGCCTTGCGGCCGGATCGAGGCGCGACGACTGCGCGTTCGGATCAACAAGCAACGGGGTCAACTGGAACGTGTCGACGCCGAACGCTTGTTCGACGACGCGGCCCACCTGAGATGACAGCGTGCCGGTCAACGCCCGGGTGGCGGCCCCGCGGAGCAACTGCTGCTGCGGCGTCACGTCAGTGCTATAGCGAAGAAACTCCACGTCCTGCCCTGGCGCGACGTCGCCAAATAACAGGCCCAGGACTTCCACTTCCACCAGAGGCGGGTCGGCCTCGAACGACGGAACCAAGCGGTCCATGGTTCCGGCGGCGCGCGCGATGACTCGATAGGTCTGGCCCGGTACGCGCACGCGCGTCTCGGTTTCGATGTCGAAGAATGGTTCAACCCGGGTCGGGTTGTTGAAGTCGATGGTGCCGCGCGTGATCTGATAGCGTCGCCCTTCGAACGCGAATTCCCCGCGGATGACTTCCGAGCGGCCCAGCAACATCGGGCTGTCGAACGTGCCGCTCAACTGCAGATCGGCACTCGCGAACAGACGCGCGGTGCTGTTCCGGATTTCCAGCGTCGAGGGCGCGACAATCTGTACGTCGTACCGCAAGGCCAGCGTCGGCGGAGGCACGGGCCCCACTACATCCAGAGGCGTGTCGTCAGCAGTCAGATCGAAGAGGAGAGGACCTTCGCCAAACTCCCGTGTGTACACCGCGTTTCGTACGGTCACGATACCGCTGAGCTCGGGCTCATCGAACATGCCTTGAACCGCCAGATCCGCATCAACGAGCGACCGCATCCCCTCCGGGAAACGCAGGAGCATGTTTTCCCCTGCCATCGTGACGTCGAGCCGCGTCGGCTCGTACCCTTCCACGTCGATCTGTCCGCCGAAACGGATCGGTCCGCCAGCAAGCTGGGCCGTGACCTCGTCGAGCCGGACGCTACGGCTGTCGAATCGCACCGGGCCGGACAGATTCTCCAGTGCATGGGGCAGATCGAAGTGGCGAATCCTCCCGTTCTCCACGGTCATGCTGCCCGTCACGATCGGATCGCTGATCTGGCCCTGGAACGTGGCCTCGAGCGAAGCGCGCCCAGAGCTATTGATATTGGGAACGAACGCCTGGAGTATGCCGAGACCCGCGTCGCCGATCGCACGTACCGCCATGCGATCGTCGTGCAAATTGACCGTGCCCGTGATGTCCAACTGCGTGTCATCCCCGACCAACTGCATCGTGGTCAGCTGTATCACGTGACGATCGAGGGCGACACGGATCGGCGACGCGTTACGCACGACGTAGTCGAAGAGCCGGAGATCCAGGCGATCGACCGTCGCGTCTACCAGAAGCTCGTCGATGTTGGCGAGGTGGCCGGCCACGCGGACCGTGCCACTGGCGACCGCGGTCGCATAGGCGGACACATCTGGATTAAGCTCGCGCACATAGGGATCCAGCGACGTGTCGGCCACCGTGAATAACAGCTCGGTCTCCATCTCCGGCGTCAGCGCGATCCGCCCGGCTCCGGACACGGCAAGGCGCGGCGACGCCGCCTCAATCTTCAGCGTCAGCACATCGACGTTGATGTTCAGTTCGCCGATGACCTCCCCGATTCCCTCGTCCCCGACAAAGAAGTCACTGATCGTGCCGCGTACGTCGTAACGCGGCCGTTCGAACGTTCCGCTTCCACCAGCGCTGAAATCAAGCCGTCCGGTCAATGGCGGCGCCGAGGGAAACGTCACCATCGCGACGGTCTCGACCGGCAGACCGCGACCGTCCAGGTTGAAGGCATACGTGCCATCCAGCCCTACCCAGGCGGCCCCGGACGCGCGGCCGGCGGATTTCACGATTTCCAGAGAATCGAGCCGTATGCCGTCGCCGTCCAGGCGCACGGCCGATGTCGCGGTCTCGAAGGTCTCGCCGTACGACGTGCCTGGGGCGATAGTCATCTGGCCAAAACCATACGGCGTGAGGTAGGCGCCATACACGCGGAACTCTCCGGAAAACGATCCGTCCAAGTCGTAGTCGTCCAAATCAAACGCGTGACGCAGATCCGCCAACGGGCGGTTCGTGAGGAGGATTCTCGCATCGATCTCCTCGCCACCATCGGAGCGAGGAAAGCCAAGAGAGTAGCGCCCATCCGCGCGCATCGTCGAGTCGCCATCGATGATCAGGGTGTCGGACACGTCGGCGTACGAGTTCTCGATGGC
>Ga0115002_10008089_pt1 | contig 11697 bp, 13 predicted proteins | sample ArcticOcean_MG_C_8_FD_89576 | JGI IMG/M metagenome (GOLD analysis project Ga0115002, IMG submission 89576) | Marine microbial communities from western Arctic Ocean - ArcticOcean_MG_CB11_86 | ecosystem: Environmental > Aquatic > Marine > Oceanic | place: Arctic Ocean: Canada Basin | collected...
GTCTGGGACGATATCTGTCGCGATAACCAAACCTTCCGGCCCAACGATTGACGCGGCCTTAAGGGCTGGCTCGCCGGGGCCGGATGCGAGATCAAGTAATTCATGGTCGCAGTGCAAATCGATCGCCGCGAACATCTGTTGCGTAAAGTCGTCATCGCCAGGGGCGAGATGTTCCGACCATTTGATCCAATACTGTGCACGTTGTGCCCAGTGATCGATTGACGATTGGTTGGATTGCGTCATGCGAGGGTAAGGAACTTATTGAGTAAATCGAACTCTAGAATTGTCGTGCTGTCGCGGTCGATGGTGCAAACGCGCCGCCTGCCCGGGAGAGTGCCGCATGCAGTGCAGCGCCCGCATCTGTAACGACTTCATCGGTATCAACTACCAGAAGTTTGCCTCCACGCTTAAGGATGCGTCCGTCGGCAATGACTGTATCGACATTCCCAAGTGTCGCCGATCGGACAACGGCGCCGTCGATTTCGCCGAAGGGTACCATATTGAGGTCTGTTGCGCGCAACATAATCAAATCGGCGCGCTTGCCCGGAGTCAATGAACCGATCTGATCGTCCAATCCCATTGCCCGAGCACCGTTAATTGTCGCCATTTCAATGCATTGGCAAAAGCTCACAGCCTGAATATTTTCAGTCGGCGTGTCAGGCCAAGGAATTCCGGTATACCAAGCAAAACTCATATTCTCGAATGGATTGACACTGGCCGCCGACGTCGCATCGAATGAGAGACAATGATTGACACCGTCATCAAGGCAATGAAGCAGGTGCGATCTTAAGTCACATTGAGCGCCAAAGTGTTGCTCCTACTGCATGCCGATGCTCAAAGATGTGCCGGTTTCTACAAGCGTTTGTCGATCTTCGGCACGTGCTTCCAGGAAATGAACGAACAGCGTCTCGGGCCCCAGAAATCCTTCATTCGGCATTTGGAGGGCGTCGACTTTGTGGGGAGGGCCTTGGCCGGCGTGGGTGGTGACAGGAAGGCCTAGATTCCGAGCCGCTTCGAATTCCGGTCGGTACACTTCCGGTGGCGTTAAAAGCGGTCCACGCCATGAGTAGCCGAGGCTAAGCTGATCTCCGGCAGGTCCATTTGCACCGAACCACTCCCGTTGTACCCGCGGCAGGTCGTCCAGCGGCATGACCTCCGTTGAAGGCATTGCGGAGACGTGACCATAGGAGAAGCGCCGACGGAGGCCGCTTTCTATATGGGCTACGATCTCGGCATCGGCATGGGTCGGGGTGCGTGTGTTGTGGGAGAAATTGAGGATCTTCGTGATGCCAGCGGATGTCGCTTCCGCAAGTGCGAGACGGAAACTGCGGTAAACATCCTCGGCGTCAAAATGTGGGGCTAGGCCTAATAGAAGGTCGTAGTAACCACGATCAGGACGCAGCAAATTGCGGAACAGTGTGCTCCACAGATGCCAATGAGCATCGACAAATCCCGGCATGACGATCATGCCATCTCCATCGATTTCAGTGGCTTCACCTGCATCCAAACCGACGCCAACGGCAATGATCATGCCGTCGCGAACGTGCACATCTGCGCTCTCCAGATTTCCTATCTGACGGTCAACGCTAAGGATGAATGCGTTCCGGACGACGATGTCTGCGTGTTTTGGAAGCGCAAGCTTTGGCTCGAAATGCGGGATGTCAGATGCCATAAACGACTCTCAGTGCACCTACATAGCCGCTGCTGACGTTTCACAGATGCGGCGGATCTCGGCTTCGCGTTCGTGAGACGCTAAGTTGGCGTCCGCGACCTCGCTGCTTGAGATTTTGCGCCCAAGTTCCCCCAGCAACGCTCGGTCATCTTCCGCCTTTGCGATCTTGAATACAGTGTCCTGGCCATAGGTTGGAATGCGGCCGTTACTGGACACGGGCATTTTTAACCTGCGGCCTTTTTTAACTGACAGGGTTCCTCGGCGGATCAACGTACGCAACTTGGCAACGCCCTAGTCTGTCGCGCCTAGGTTCTCCATATCATGCATGCAAAGCGATTGGCCGTTGGGGGACCTGGGCTTCGAAGTCACCCGGATTACGTTGCCGTTCTTCGTAGGAGCGTTCGTCTTCGGTCTGACCGACAAAGTCGATCTTCTCTTTGCCAACGTTGGAAATGTCGCCGATTTGTTGAGGATCGATTAGGGCATTGTAATAACGCCAGCCGATCGTAATCGTGTGGGTGTCGTCGACAGGCACCATCCAACGAGTGAAACCGACGCGGCAGAAGAATTTTTCTTCGTCAGCTTGCTCCCAAATCGCCCCGGTCTGGTTACAATTCGGCAACAAACATTCGACTGTCCGACACCACACAAGATCACCCCAACGGCGGGTCTGAACATTCGACATGCCAAGCGGTGTGTCAAAATACTCCAAGACCTGCACTTCACCCCAAGCATCGCCAAAATGAACATCGTTGCCGCGGGTATGCAGAAACACCGTATGAATTGGATCTTGATGATTTTCGTAAACTTGTAACCAGTTACACGGCGCTGACAGAGAAAATGCCGCCGACTCCGTATCCGGCAGGTCGTAGGTATCATATATGGGAAACTCTGGAACTTCGTCTGGCGGCCCCATCTAGGCGAAGATGAGCCCATTATATTCATGGGTCGGGTAGGCACCGTGAACGACATCGGCAGGAATTTTGCTGTTTTCTGTGGCTCTGCGCCGGCGATAAGAATGGTCCCATCGTTGCCGTAATGCCAACCGTGGTAACAACAGCTAATGCCGTGCTCCATGACGAGGCCGAATTCGAGCGATGCACCCCGGTGACTGCAGTGACGATGAAGCAAGCCCAACTCACCTGACTTGTCCCGATACAAGACCAAGTCTTCGCCCATAATACAAACGGCAACTGGTAATAACTTGATTTTATTTGACAATGAAATTGGTTGCCAGTAACGCCTTAGGTATTCGCCAGATAGTGTCCCCGGTTGGACGTGGGTAGGTTCGGCATTTCCTCTGGTAATTCTGTGTGGAAGTAACGGGAGAAACCTCTAGTGGTACCCTTCATGCGTGCAGCCATTGTCAGCCTCGCTCAAAATTGGGTGTAGCTACGAAATGGATTCGGTATGGCCTGAATACTGCTACAAAGGGTAAAAGTAGCATAGACTGTTTTGTCGGCGAACCATCGTTTCACATAACGGTGCATAGCGGCTCAACAGTCGAGATTCGCCGGAGAAATAACGATTCCATGAAGAACTTTCTCATCACATGCCTGACTTTAGCACTTACACTTGCTGCTACATCCGTAAAAGCACAGGACAAAGAGCAATTTTTGACGTGGCGGAAGGAATTTGTGGCTGAGGCCGAAGCAAAGGGCATCAGATCAGAAACATTATCGGCTTCCTTGGATGGGGTTCAACTCATCCCACGCGTTATCGAACTCGACCGCTCTCAGCCCGAATTCACACTGACATTTGACGAATATCTCTCCCGTGTCGTGCCGGATAGCCGGATTGAGCGTGCACGCCGACTTTATGCGGCAAACCGTCCTCTTCTTGAGGAAATTGGCAAGAAGTTTGGCGTACAGCCTCGCTTCATCGTTGCCTTGTGGGGGATCGAATCAGACTTCGGTAGACTGACTGGCGGATTTGCAGTCGTGCCTGCACTCGTCACTCTCGCCTTCGACGGTCGTCGCAGCAAATATTTCCGTGGGGAATTGCTCAACGCGTTGCGAATTATCGATGCTGGTCACATTACGGTCGATAAGATGAAAGGATCGTGGGCAGGAGCGATGGGACAGAGCCAGTTTATGCCTTCCAGCTTCCTCAATTTTGCGCGTGACTATGATGGGGACGGTCGTAAGGACATTTGGACCACGTTACCGGATGTATTTGCGTCCACGGCAAATTACCTTTCGCAGTCTGGTTGGCGTGCTAGCGAAAACTCCGCGCGTCGCGTCGCCCTGCCAAATGGATTTGACGCTAGCATGGAGGGGCTTAAAAGGTCAAAAACAGTAAACGAGTGGCAATCGCTTGGTGTTCGCAAGCCAGATGGTGGAAACTTGCCGTCCGCTGATATACCGGGCTCCCTCCTCAGGCCGGCTGGTGCGGATGGGCCTGTTTACCTCGTTTATAATAATTATCGGGCGATTCTTAAATGGAATCGGTCGCATTATTTTGCCGTTGCCGTCAGCCATCTTGCGGACAGCATAATCGGGCTGTAGATTACAACATCCTGCAGGTCGATTGGGCTTAAACTACAAGATCATGTTTTTTAACGATGTCAAATGGATCCGTGGCGGCATTCTCGCCGTTACTGCGGTGCTCCTCCTCTCTGGTTGCGCGGAAACGCAGCTCTTTTTTCATGCGGCTAAAGAGCTTCAAAACCAAGTAAAAGCTGCGTCAAAGCAGCCTCAACAAGGTCGTTATAAAGTCGGCAACCCCTATCAGATTAGCGGTATTTGGTACTATCCGAAGGTCGAGTATAATTATGACGAAACCGGGGTTGCGTCTTGGTATGGCAAGCAATTCCATGGCAAACCGACCGCGAACGGAGAAACCTTCGACATGAATTTGGTGAGTGCCGCACATCGCACTCTGCCGTTGCCGAGCGTGGTACAGGTCGTGAACCTCAAGAACGGCCGCTCCATTCAGGTCCGGGTTAACGATCGCGGTCCTTTTGCCCACTCGCGTATACTCGATTTGTCGCGCCGTGCAGCGCAACTTCTCGGCTTTGAGCGTGAGGGAACTGCACCTGTTCGCGTGCAGATCGTTACTGATGAGAGTCGACGTCTTGCTGGTCTTACAGGAGCCACTGAGCGCGGTGTCACGCAAATTGTCGATGACCATCCGGTTCCCAGCGCAGCGCCACGGACCGCTGTAGTCAGTTCGGAGCTGCCAGCGCCAGATGCCGCTAAATCTCGCTTACAGCCGACTGAGAAAAAGAACGCAGTCGCGACCATTGAGACTGTATCCCTCAATACGACCCCGTCGACTTCTACGATTTCTGTGAACGGGGCTCTGGTCGCGCTAACGCCGGTACCTGACGACCCGAAGATGTATATTCAGGCAGGGGCCTTCGTTCGTTTTGACAATGCCAATCGACTGAAGGCAATTCTGTCGCCTATCGGCCCAGTGGAAATAACGCAGATTCGCGTTACCGGCCGACCGCTATTTCGAGTTAGACTCGGACCGATTTTGACAGTTAAAGAAGCAGATGGCATGCTTGCTTCAGTGGTTAGGGCAGGCTACGCAGATTCTCGACTCATCATCGACTAGGCGTTTCCGTAGGCGAGACATAACGCACCGTTGGCGCAACTGGCGCTATAATCGGAAGCAGGTGCGACAGCAATGTATCGGATATCAATGACAACCGGACCTATCACCAAAATCGAAATAAAGCTCCGGTTTGCATGTATCACATGTGCGCTTTTTCTTGCGGTATGGACAATTGGCACGGCGCCTGCGGACGCTCAGCTTTTCGAAAGCGACGCTTCGCACGTTTATCTTGTCGATTTTCAAACAGGTGATGTGCTCATCAACAAAAACGGTGATGCGATAATGGCGCCGGCATCAATGGCCAAAATGATGACGGTTTATCTTTTGTTCGAGCGTCTAAAGGATGGCCGTCTGTCGCTCGAAGACACGTTTCGAGTGAGCGAGAAAGCTTGGCGCAAAGGCGGCTCGAAAATGTATGTAGATGTTGGCTCCCGCGTGAAGGTTGAGGATTTGCTGCGGGGCATTGTTGTACAGTCCGGCAATGATGCCTCGATCGTAGTTGCCGAGGGATTGGCCGGTAGCGAAGATGCTTTTGCAACCGAAATGAACCGGGCTGCACATTATCTAGGAATGACGAAAACTACGTTCTTCAATGCCAGCGGCTGGCCCCATCCGGAGCATGTGACCACCGCACATGATCTTGCCGTGTTGGCCACAGCGACGATTCGCAATTTTCCAGAATTCTACCATTACTATTCGGAAAAATTATTTAAATACAATGGAATAGAGCAATACAATCGAAACCCTCTTTTGCGGAAGGAGATGGGTGCGGATGGCCTAAAGACTGGGCATACGGAGGCCTCAGGATATGGCATTGCTGCCTCGGCAACGCGAAATGACCGCCGCCTTATTTTGATCTTGAATGGGCTGTCGTCAGAAAGCGATCGCTCTTCTGAATCGGAACGAATTCTTGATCTCGGATTTCGCGAGTGGGGCAACTACGCCTTATTCAAAGCGGGGGATGTTGTATCATCGGCCAACATATGGCTTGGCAACGTGGAAACTGTTCCACTGGTAATTGAACAAGATGTAATGTTGACGCTGCGTCGCAGGGCGCGCCGAGAGATGGTCGTAAAGGTCCTGCATGAGGACCCAATACCCGCGCCGATAGCAAGAGGTGCCCGTATAGCAAAGGTAGTTGTCACGGCTCCGCATACAGGGCCGCAGACTGGGTCGCTGGAGTTGCCATTGGTGGCTGGGGCCGACATTGGCCGATTGGGCATGATCGGCCGGTTTGGCGCTGCCATGAACTATATTGTGTGGGGTGACGAGGCAACACAGTGATCTGCTATCAGAGTCGTTGACGAATATGACGGATACCAACTGTGGGCGTTTCATTACATTCGAGGGCGGTGAAGGTGCAGGAAAAACGACTCAACTAGGTCTGCTGTCTGAAAGCCTTCGGTGCGCAGGCTTTCCTGTACTTCTGACGAGAGAGCCCGGCGGATCAAATGGTGCCGAGGAAATTCGCAATTTGCTCGTCACGGGAGCCATCGGTCGATGGGATGCCATCTCTGAGGCTCTCCTCCACTTCGCCGCGCGACGCGATCATGTTGAGACAAAGATAAAACCAGCCTTAGAAGATGGCACTTGGGTTTTGTGCGATCGATTCGCCGATTCATCGATGGCCTATCAAGGATATGGCTATGGTTTGGGCCGAGAGAGAATCGAGGCTCTACAACAGTTTTCGATTGGCGAATTCCTTCCCGACCTGACATTAATTTTCGATATGCCGGTCGAGGCAGGGCTCGCGCGGGCCGCGGGACGGGATGAAGATAAGAGCCGGTACGAGCAGCTGGATATTGAGTTTCATGAGCGCGTACGCGACGGATTTCGAGAGATTGCCGTGGCGGAGCCCAAGCGCTGCATCATCGTCGACGCGCAGGATAGTGTCGTCGCCGTACAAGACGGCCTGAGAAAAGCAATTGTCGACAGATTTGATATCGATCTGGCATGACTGATACCCTCCTAAACCCGCCACCGCGAGAAAATTCGGAGCTTGTTGGGCAAGAAGCGGCTGAGAGAATTTTGGTTGATGCCTGGACATCCGGCCGGGTCCCCCATGCGTGGCTCTTCACTGGTCCACGCGGAATCGGTAAGGCGACACTCGCTTACCGATTTGCGAGCTTTGTGTTGGCAAACGGCGGGGAAGGAGCTTCGCTGCATGACGAAAAACCGCAAACATTGGCGCTCCATCAAGATGATCCGGTCTTTAGACGCATTGCGTCAGGCGGTCATCCCGATCTTCTGACGTTACAGGGCGGCGATATCCATCCCGATACTGGCCGCGCGACAGAAGGGATCGTCGTTGCGCAAGTCAGAAAGGCTGTTGGCTTCATGCGCTTGACGCCTGCCATGGGCGGTTGGCGTGTTGCTATCGTTGATGCCGCGGACTCCATGAACACAAACGCTGCGAACGCGCTTCTCAAGTGTCTGGAAGAACCACCGAAACGGGTACTTTTTTTACTCATTGGTCATGCTCCCGGCTCCTTGTTGCCGACAATCCGCTCGCGGTGTCAACAGCTTTCATTGGCGCCGCTCGACGACGTAAAGGTTTCAGAACTGCTGAAGCGATATCGTCCCCAGAGTAACGAGGCGGATCGGGATCTCGCATTACATCTTGCAGACGGAAGCATTGGTGAAGCTTTGGCGATTACTGATGCCGGTGGCCTTGACCTCTATCGAGAATTTGTCAGAATCGTCGGTACATTGCCGGATTTGGATATTTCCGCGGTGCATACATTGGGTGATCGAATGGCCAGAGGATCGGCTACGGAGAATTTTGCAACATTCTCGCGGCTTGTCGATCGTTGGTTGTCTGAAATGATACGAAGCATATCAACCGGCCGGCCACGGATCGAATCTGTCGTCGGTGAGCAGGCAACAATTGAGCGACTCGCTCATTTGGCTGGTCTTGAAGAATGGTTAGAGGTATGGGACAAGGTGAAACAACTTCTGTCCCGGGCAGAATACGCCAATCTTGACCGTAAACAGGTGGTGATCGGCATGTTCCACACCCTCGCAAACGCGGCGGGATAGGCCTGGATACCTGATCAGGGAGAGTATTTTCATGTCCGGCAAGACGCCGTTCTACATCACCACGGCAATTTCGTATGTTAACGGCCCCCCTCATCTTGGGCATGCCTACGAAGCCATTGCGACTGATGTTATCGCACGCTTCAAGCGGTTAGACGGACACCGCGTCCATTTCCTCACTGGCACGGACGAGCACGGTCAAAAAGTTGAGAAGACTGCGCGTGAAAATGGCGAAGAACTTGCCAATTTTTGCACGAGAATTTCCAACGAATTCAAGCAGATGGCGACCTTACTGAATATCTCAAATGATGATTTCATTCGAACAACTGAAGAGCGGCATATCAAAGCATCTCAAGCTATTTGGGCCAAGATTATGGATGCCGGTGACATCTATCTTGGTAAATATGCGGGTTGGTATGCGATCCGCGACGAGGCTTTTTACGGCGAAGACGAACTTAAGAAAGGTGAGGACGGAAAATTCATTGCGCCGTCGGGTGCTGAAGTCGACTGGGTTGAAGAACCAAGTTATTTCTTTCGTCTATCGGATTACACGGACAAGTTGCTCAAGTATTACGAGGATAATCCTGATCTCATATTACCTCACACCAAGCGCAACGAAGTCGTCAGCTTTGTCCGTGGGGGATTACAGGATCTCTCGGTGTCACGTACGGGTATGAACTGGGGCGTTCCGGTTCCAGGCGATCCTGACCATGTCATGTATGTCTGGTTGGACGCGTTGACCAATTACATGACCGCTGTTGGCTATCCTGAAACGAACAGTGAAATGTTTGCCTTATTCTGGCCGGCAGATATTCACGTCATTGGCAAAGACATCGTCCGCTTTCATGCGGTCTATTGGCCGGCATTCCTTATGTCAGCCGGTATTGAGTTGCCGAAACGGGTGTTTGGTCACGGCTTTATCAATATAGAGGGTCAAAAGATGTCCAAATCGCTGGGCAACGTGATCACCCCGAAAGCGATGATCGACGAATTTGGTTTGGATCAAATGCGTTACTTCCTGATGCGGGAAGTGCCCCATGGCAGTGATGGATCGTTCACGAAAGAAAGTCTGGTCAATCGAATCAATGCGGATCTTGCAAACGACCTGGGCAACCTGGCGCAGCGGGTTCTAACTCAGGTCATCAAGAATTGTGATGCGCGCGTGCCGCAACCGGGCGAGCTATTGGCGGCAGACAAGGCGCTTCAGAACGCTGTTAAAACCGCTCTCGACACAATGCGGGAGACGATGGAAACGCAAGCAATCCATCGCATGCTCGAAGCGATCTGGTTTGTCGTTGGCGAGGCGAACCGCTATGTCGACGCTCAGGCTCCCTGGGCATTGCGAAAAACGGAACCGGAGCGTGCGGATACTGTGTTGTACATCCTCATCGATGTCATCCGTATCCTCGGGATTTATGTGCAGTCGGTCGTTCCCGGCAGCGCGGCCAAGCTCCTTGATCAAGTATCTACGCCCAAAGACAAGCGTCTGTTCGAGCATATTTCCGACCGCATCGCGCCGGGAACTGAACTTCCCGAGCCGTCGCCGATATTTCCGAGGTATGTCGATTTGGAGGAGGGCGCAAAGGCGCCGGTTTGATGGCGGACGCCATGCCGCAAGCCCACAAAACCATGGCAATGTTGATCGATAGTCACTGCCATCTCGACTATTTGGCACGCGACGAAGACCTTGACGATGTCGTGGCCCGCGCTCGCGACGCGGGGCTCGGCGGCATGGTTACTATCTGCACAAAAGTCAGCGAATTCGATGATATTCGAGGGATTGCCGAGAAATACGACGATATTTGGTGCACGGTTGGTATCCACCCCCACGAAGCTGACGCAGAACCAGAGGTTTCTGCTGAACGACTGATCGAGCTGGCCGCCCATCCAAAGGTCGTCGGCATTGGTGAATGTGGCCTTGATTACTACTACGAACACAGCTCCCGTGAGGCGCAGCAGCGCAGTTTCCGCGCACATATTGCTGCGTCACGTGTTACCGGACTTCCGCTTATCGTCCACACCCGTGATGCTGATGACGATACGGCTGCAATTCTTCATGAGGAATATGCAAAAGGACCATTTACCGGACTCATTCACTGCTACAGCACATCGCAGGAACTCGCCGAGAAATCTCTTGAAATCGGATTTTATATCTCTCTTTCGGGGATTGTGACTTTCAAGAGCGCCGAAAGTTTACGTGAAACAGTAAAAATCCTTCCCAATGATCGCGTTCTTGTTGAAACCGATGCGCCATATTTGGCGCCAGTGCCCAAGCGCGGTAAACGCAACGAACCGGCATTCGTTATTTACACGGCTGCCGCAGTCGCTGAACTGAAGGATATGAGTGTCGACGACCTAACGGCGGCAACCACCGCAAACTTCTTCCGTTTATTTTCGCGAGCACGTCCGCCAACTGTTGCGACATGATGTCGTCGATTGGGGCGGTGGCGAGCAGATTCGACATAGATAAAATTTATGAGTAAGAAGAAATTTAGTAAAAATCAAAAATAATAATATATATCAAAGAGATATAATGTTTATTGGTTGTTTTTTTGACGATAAATTTTCCATAATATACATTATGCAACATAACGATTGTAATTTTATATTTAGGCCTGACGCATTTGCACTTTCTCTATGAACTGGTCCCCTACGCAACAACTCTAGTTAATCCAGCCCTTACGCTCGGCCAACTTCGAATGCCAGATCAGAAATGCAGCTACTGCCAGCGACAGCGACGTCCCTATAAGGACCAGGTTGAAGTCGATTGTTCAGTTGGCCATCATGCTAAATGCGTGGATCACTATCACGATGACGCCGAGTAGAGATGCGATAAAGACATAGAGCGCCGCTGATTTTCTAATTAGAAGCAGCAGGCATCCAAGCACGCCACCGAAAACGGCTATTGCAAATGACACCGTGGCCCATGTGGGTCGTCCATTGATGACTGCGCGATACGCTTCGGGTATTGCGGCACTTGGTCGGCGTTCAACTGCATGACGAAATTCATGCTTCCCGCTCCATTCCAGATCAACATGATCTGCGCCGATTATCCGGAAACTCCAGTGAACATCACCAGCGGCCTTATCGTTCATCGCCTCTCCCTTTTCGCTACGCATTGTTTGCCTGCAGTTAGACAAACAGCTCATCCATGAGTGCGTATCTCCCACCCCAACCGTTATCCATACCAGCCATCATCGTGGCAAAACAGGTGATCTCAGCCTCTGTGGGGTCAATGGGGACTTGAGGAAGGGCACCTTTGTTTTGGCGTCCATGTCCTCAAATTTTACAGTCGTCAGAAGGACCCGAGGCCAATCCGCCATCATCGGGCTGGTGATGATATTTTAATCGAAAACCGAAAAAGAATGATGCCAAACCAGCTTTTCCAGCTCGATAACCTCCTGAAAACCCATTCTGCTGAAATCGGA
>Ga0115002_10008090_pt1 | contig 11696 bp, 9 predicted proteins | sample ArcticOcean_MG_C_8_FD_89576 | JGI IMG/M metagenome (GOLD analysis project Ga0115002, IMG submission 89576) | Marine microbial communities from western Arctic Ocean - ArcticOcean_MG_CB11_86 | ecosystem: Environmental > Aquatic > Marine > Oceanic | place: Arctic Ocean: Canada Basin | collected...
AGAAGAGGGTTGACCGATGGATGACTTACTAAATCACGACAACAATTTAATTGAAGAAATGATAGGCTGGCGCCATGAATTCCATCAATATCCGGAATTGGGTTTTGAGGAACATAAAACATCAGAAAAAGTTGCAGAACTATTACGAAACTTTGGAATTGATGTATATGAGGGCATTGGTAGAACGGGTGTTGTTGGCATTCTAAAATGTGGAAACAGTTCCAATTCCATTGGGTTACGGGCTGATATGGACGCGTTGAATATACGCGAAGAAAATACATTTTCACATAAATCTAAAAATGATGGGCGTATGCATGCATGTGGCCACGATGGACATACAACCATGTTACTTGGTGCCGCAAAAAGACTGGCCAGCCAACTAGATTTTGATGGTACTGTTGTCTTCATTTTTCAACCGACTGAAGAACACGGTCATGGTGCTTTGGCAATGATCGAAGACGGCTTGTTCAATAAGTTTCCAGTAGACTCTATTTACGGAATTCATAATATGCCGTCCCTAGCAACGGGACATTTTGCAGTACGTTCCGGACCGATCATGGCTTGTGAAGATAATTTTGAAATCACCATTTATGGAAAAGGTGGACACGCCGCCTTACCACATTTGACAATTGACCCTATTATTGTGGGATCAGAACTTGTGCTGGCATTACAAACAATAGTATCACGTACCCTTGATCCAGTTGATAATGGTGTTGTATCTGTCACTGATTTTGCAGTTGATGCGACCCGCAATACTATACCAGTAAAGGTTGTATTACGAGGTGATACCCGCGCCTTTAAACCTGAAATACAATCTCACATCGAAACAACTATGGAACGCATTACATCGGGAATTTGTGCTGCACATGACGCCCAACATTCATTTTCCTATTCTCGTGAATTTGCAGCAACGATTAATTCAGCTAATGAAGCAGCCATTGTTGCTAAAGTTGCAGGAGAAACCTTTGGTGCGGATCGTGTCGATATGAATTGCCAACCAATCATGACATCTGAAGATTTTGGATTTATGCTTCAACATAAACCAGGCTGTTACTTACTCTTGGGAAACGGTGGAAATGGCCCAGGGGGTTGTGGTCTGCATAGCCCCCACTACGATTTCAACGATGAAATTTTGAATACAGGGTCAGAATTTTGGGTACGTTTGGTTCAGTCACAACTCAATGGATTATAAAGTATGAGGCCCATTCCGGACAGAGGGTTTGCAGTTAGTGAATTTGAAACTCGGGTCAATCGAGTACAAGCCCAAATGCGCAGTAAAAAACTTGACATCATTTTAATAACAACAGAACCAGACGTTAGATATTATACAGGATTCTTTACTCAATTTTGGCAAAGCCCAACGAGACCATGGTTTGTCTTGCTGCCCTTGGACGGCAAGCCAATTGCAGTTATTCCTGAAATTGGAGCTGCTGGAATGGCTGGCACATGGATTGAAAAAATTTATACGTGGCCAGCACCGCAACCTGAAGATGATGGTATATCCTTACTGCAAAGCGTCATTGAAAAACTCCCCCACCGGTTCGGACGAATGGGAGTGCCATTAGGTCATGAAAGCTCATTACGGATGCCCGCCGGTGACTACCAGAGACTATTGAGCCAGTTAAGGCCCACAGAAATCATTGATGTATCACTTTTGCTGCACCAAATACGGTATATAAAATCACCCACTGAAATTGAAAAAATCCACTATATCTGTGATCTGACATCCGATGCCTTCGAAGCATTACCATATACTTTAAAATTGGGAGAGAGCGAACGGAAAAATTGTCATCGAATGCGAATTGATCTGTTGCAACGCGGAGCAGATCATACGCCCTATTTGATTTCTGGTTCTGGCCCCGGTGGTTATGACAGCATTATCATGGGACCAACAGACAGAGTTTTAGAAGACGGTGATGTCTTAATAATAGATACCGGGACGACGTTTGACGGTTATTTTTGTGACTTTGATCGGAACTTTGCGTTTGGTTATGCGGATGATGAATTACGTCGAGCTTATGATGTTGTTTATAAATCAACCGAAGCTGGGCTAGTTGTGGCAAAGCCAGGGGCCACAACTAGTGATATTTGGGCCGCCATGTGGCACGTTTTAGAAAAGGGTGGTGCACTTAGTAACAACGTTGGACGTATGGGTCATGGATTGGGTATCGAGTTGACTGAGTGGCCATCTAATACACCATATGACAATACACCGTTAGAACCAGGTGCTGTTCTCACTTTAGAACCCGGAATGGAATTTGCTCTAGGCAAACAAATGGTTCATGAAGAAAATATTGTCATAACAGAAGATGGCGCACGTTTACTAAGCCGTCGGGCGCCTTCAGAACTTCCAATTATCAGCTAGTTAAAATGGATGTTACTTACATCTTGGACGACCAAACGCTAGCTATTCAAATTTAGTTATTTGCATTTTTTCAACCAATGAGATAGCTAAAACAATCAATATAACTTGCCAATTAACATCGATTTCTCCCAGTTGTGGCCTTAACGCCAACTACTGAATATTAATAACTTGTGGGCTATGTCAGAAAAAGACACACAACTTGCTCGCGGTATTTACAAACTTATCGATGGTGAAGTGTTTAAGATGCGGCTCAACACGTGTTGTAAAATTATCTGGCGCGACTTCCTTAAACAAATTAGATTTAAGTGATAATAGAATCAAACAACGAAAGCATAAACCATGTCAGGGTTTTTAAACATCGCATGTATTCAAAACTGTGCTGGCATCGATGTGGAAAAAAACCTTATAGAATTAAAGACAATGATCTATACAGCTCATAACAACGGTGCAGAACTAATTTGCTTGCCCGAATATGGAACATGTCTTGGTGTGCAAGGTTCTGAATTTTTAGTTGGTGCAGCACCACTGGAAAATCACGCCGCACTTATATTCATGACAGAATTAGCTAAAGAAATTGGTGTATGGATCTTAATAGGATCCATAGCCGTTAAAACAAAACGAGGAAAAATTGTTAATCGTTCCGTGATGCTCAATGACAAAGGGGAAGTGATCGCATATTACGATAAAATACACCTGTTTGATGTGGACTTGGCAAACGGTGAAAAATATCGCGAATCAACAACAATCCTCCCAGGTAACCGTGCCGTTGTTGCCAATACCCCTTGGGGAGGGATAGGCTTGAGCATTTGTTATGATATTCGGTCTCCACAGTTGTATAGGTCCTTAGCAAATGGTGGAGCTGTTATAATTACCGTTCCAGCAGCGTTTGCACGAACGACTGGCGAAGCCCATTGGCATGTACTATTGCGCAGCCGCGCAATCGAGACAGGCTGCTTTATTGTGGCACCTTGTCAGACCGGGATGCATGGATCATCCGAAAGCTATGGACATTCCATGATCATCGATCCTTGGGGAATTGTTCTAGCTGACGGAGGGCTGAAACCCGGTATAATTTCTACGACCATAAACTTATCCCTTGTCACAGAGAGACGCGCAATGATTCCGTCTTTGCAACACGACCGACCCTATTTAGAAGTTGGCGAAACGGTCGTTGCGAATGACACGAAGGCAGAATAAGTGTAGATTGATGATGCTACTATCATTTATAACTGGTAATCTAGCTTTCATTTTTAAACCATATAGAAAGAATACTAAACCATAAATGAATTTATGGAACCACTAAGCCAAAGAATATGAGAACACATTTGAAAAAGTATATTATGCTTATAGGGCTACCTGCGTCGGGAAAATCGTCTTGGGCCAATGACTATATTTTACAAAATCTAGAAATGGCTTTTGAAGTTGTGTCAAGCGATAACATAATTGAAGAAAAGGGTTGGCAGGAAGGTATTAGTTATAAAGAATCACATATGAAGCACATTGGATTTGCTGTTAGCAGAATGGAGAAAGAATTTAAAAAGCACATAAAAAATGGTGTCAACATTATCCATGACCAAACTAATTTAACAGTTAAAACCAGAAAAAACCATTTAGATAAAGTAAAGTGTTATTACAAATTTGCTGTTGTCTTTACCATCGCCAAAGAAGAATGGTGGCAACGTTTTGAGAAGAGAAGGATTAAAACTGGAAAAGATATACCAGAATCTATTATAGAGATTATGACTAAAAATTTTGAATTTCCAACTAAAAAAGAAGGCTTCGACAAGATCATTAATATTCAATATTAAAGTATTCTCTGGCTTACACTAAAATGTGAAATCTATACGCCATTTTCGAAACATCACGTTTGATGATACTAATAATTCTTAATTAAAGTATATATTATATCCTAGAGTTTAGTGTATTTTAAAATAGTTAAATTTGTTATTTGAAAGCTACTCTACCCTGAACGAAATGTGCTTGAACCATACAGCTCAATTTGAGTAAATACATTATATCAATCGTACCAATCTACAAATGTTAAAGAAAAATTCTATATTTCATCTGTAATACCTAAATGTGGGCAATCTAGATATTGAACTATAACACCTAGTTATACGTCAACACATGGAAACTAAATGACAGAATTATCCATACCTTTTGACAATACTTATGCACGCTTACCTGAGCGCTTTTTCATTCGTCAGAAACCTAAACCGGTGGACCATCCAAAATTGATCCGTCTCAACGAACATTTATGCCTAACACTAGGTATTAGCCCTGTCTCCCTATCATCTAGCTATGGTGAGAAAATGTTTGCTGGAAATTTGGTGCCCCTTGGTGCAGATCCTATAGCACTAGCTTATGCGGGCCATCAATTTGGCGGTTGGGCACCACAGTTAGGTGACGGTCGCGCAGTTCTTATGGGCGAGATTGTAGGTATTGATGGCATCCGTCGTGACATTCAGCTTAAAGGATCAGGACAAACTCCATTCTCACGTGGCGGCGACGGGCGCGCTGCATTGGGTCCGGTTCTACGTGAGTACCTTGTCAGCGAGGCAATGCACGCGCTGGAAATACCAACAACCCGCACTCTAGCTGCGGCAACAACAGGCGAAGACGTGATTCGGGATAGACGTTTTCCTGGTGCCATCTTAACCCGGGTAGCGGAAAGCCATGTGCGCGTCGGCACATTCGAGTATTTTTCCGCCCGACAGGATCAGGACGCGATAAAAATCCTCGCCGACTATGTCATAGACCGCCTCTATCCTGATGCAAGAAGTTGTGTAAACCCCTATAGCGCTTTACTCAGCGCCGTGGTTCTTCGGCAAGCCAAGCTAGTAGCAAAGTGGTTTGGGGTAGGTTTTATTCATGGTGTAATGAATACAGACAACACCTCTATTGCAGGCGAGACAATCGATTATGGTCCTTGCGCGTTCATGGACATCTATAATCCACAGCAGGTTTTTAGTTCTATCGATCATAACGGCCGTTACGCCTTTGATAATCAGGCGTCAATCAGTCAGTGGAATCTTGTACAATTTGCGCAGTGCTTATTACCATTAATAGACGTAGACATTAAAAAGGCTATTACCGTGGCGGAGGAAAAAATAGACTTGTACCCTAACCAGTTTAAAGCGTCTCTCAGTGCAGTAATGTGTTCCAAACTGGGACTAACGACGGTTGGAAATAACGACTTGTCGCTCGGTATGGACCTGCTTGAGTGCATGGCTGACAGCGGAGCAGACTTCACCAACACCTTCCGTCATCTGGCCAATACTATAGATATAGACCAGAATGATAATTCAGACGTACGCGAACAGTTCTCAAATCCAGTAGCATTTGATCAATGGTATGTGAGGTGGTTGGCACGTTTGGATGCAGAGAAGTGCCCCCAGGATGCCGTAGCCACGATAATGCGTGAAGTCAATCCAGCTGTCATCCCACGCAACCACCTCGTTGAAGCAGCAATTCGCTCCGCTGAGGATAATGATGATTTCACTTCCTTCAACAGTCTACTTGACGAGGTCTTACAGCCGTTTAAGTCGCGCCAGCCAGGATCATATTTTGTCCGTCCACCAAGCCCAAATGAGGTCGTGCACCATACATTTTGTGGTACATAATTATATCTATACTAGTTACCCTCAACAATAACAAAAAATAATTATTGTTAAGTAGTAACCTAAAATGTAACACGCAAAGAAAAGCTACCCAGCAAGCCATCCACCATCCGCCATCAGGCACGACCCCGTCGTAAACGAAGAAGTTGGAGAAATTAGAAATAGGGCCGCGCGTGCTATTTCATCTGGTTGTCCTAAGCGACCAATAGGGTGGCGGGCAACAGACCTAGCTTTAGCCGCAGTGGGATCATCCGATCGGGCAAAAGAGCGAGATAAAAGAGGCGTATCAATTGCACCTGGTATTAAAACATTGACACGAATGCCATCTGGCGCATGCTCCACGGCTAGAGTACGTGCCAAAGAGACAACGGCACCTTTACTAGCGAGGTAAGCAGCATTCGACCTTCCTCCTGCAAATGACAACTGTGATCCGATCATAACGATAGACCCTCCAACTGATTTTCTCATTGCGATGACTGTTTCCCGTGACCAGAGAAAAGTGCCTGTGAGGTTGGTTTTCAAAACAGATTCCCAATCTTTGAGAGATGTATTTACAACACTTTTACCATTGGAAAACCCTGCACAATTGATGAGACCATCAATCCGCTTATACCGAATAATAACTTTCTGTATTTGTGCTTTGACTGTTTCTTCATCACCAACATCGCCTATAAGCACCATATTGTTATCAGATTTTAAATCTACCAATGGTGCTGCGTTATCAACGATGACTACTTGAGCGCCCTCACTCTCAAATAATTTGGCACAAGCAGCCCCAATTCCTGATGCGCCACCAGTAATTACGACAACTTTTTCATCCATTTGCATATCCATGCTGTAGTATCCTTGTTAGTTATAAATAGATTAATATGCGCAGTTATTAGTTGCAGGTAGTTTAGGTAATACTGTTCTCTATTGTTAAGTTAAGTTTAGCTCTCTTTATTTGTTCCATAAAAGAACCATGCAACAACAAATAAATCACATACTTGGCAGGAAGATTAACAGTCAATTTGCAACATTCTTTGTTACAATGATGAAATACTTATGGGGTCTTAATCTGAATATCTAATCTAATGACACCTGTAACTGGCCAAGAGCTCCATAATCAGCAACGATAGTATCACCTAGATTGATTGAAATCGGTATGGTGCACGTTCCCGTCGTAACGGTCGAGCCCGCATAAAGAATAATATTATTTTTAGAGAGTTCATTTACCAACCATGTTAAGGCAATTCTAGGATCGCCTAATACGTTGGCCCCTACCCCTTCATTTTTTTTTCCACCTAAAATGGAAATAGTTACCTCTTGTTTCGAAAGGTCCAATGTTCGCCACAAATCAGGCATTTTGGATCCAACAACAAATTCATGGGCACATGCGTTATCTGCAATTAATTGTTCTTCTCCAACTAAGGCGAAATTATCAAACCTTGAATTCGGCAATTCCATAGCGGGATGAAGAGATACCACAGCAGACATGACTTCAGCCTGACTATATTTAATATCTCTGGGCTTTATAGTTTCGCCCATTTGAAAGGCGAATTCAGGCTCAGCCACCGCCATTTTGTTTTTTCCAAAAGTCAGTTTCGAATTTGGAAAAAAGACCCGTTCCTTTAAAAGTCGCCCCGCTAGAGGGCCCGACACTCCTATGTGCTTTTGGCCAGCCAAACTTGTGGCTGCAATTTTCCAACCAAAAATGGATTGCCCACTGAAATTCTCGAAATGCGTTTGGATAGCATAACCCTCTTTCCGATTTTGTGGGCGCAAATCATCAGGTAGCTGCTTTATTGTTTTTCCATTTTCCCAGCAGTTCCATATTAATTTTGCTGCCTGTTCTGTTTTTCTATGTTGGTTAGACATGTTGATGTTCTTATCCCTCTAATTCAGTGAGTATAATTTTAATTGATTGCCTAGATGCAATTTATCACAACGTCCTCTTCCTAGAACCAGCACTTAAAGGGGTAGAGTAAAAAATAACCAACCTTTTCTAGTATCAACTACATGATGAATATTTAAAATAATTAGCCATTAAAAACATTACTAATATCTAAAATTATGATAAAAATCTCCAGCTAAACCCTCACAATCTCACTTATATTTCAGATCAAAAATCAGAATAGAACCACTTCAAAACTTAAAGCATATGCCTAGAGCACACCATATTTTTCATATACCTGAGTCAGCAGCAAGCCACGCTTCAGTTCGTCACGGGTTTTATTTTCACTTTCGATTTTAATCAATGCGGCTTTAATAATTTTGGCTGTGATGCCTTCCGGTATGACAACAACGCCATCAACATCACCAAAAATAAAATCACCCGAGTTGACAGCTACGCCCGCACATTCGATGGGCACATCACGCGCGATCATTTTGCCTCGGCCTTTGGAATCCAGTGGACCAATACCGCCATGGAAAACAGGAAAACCTAACTCCCTGATCTGGCGTACATCACGAACCAGTCCATCGGTGACACAGCCCACAGCTCCGCGTGCTATGCTAGCCGTTGTTAGCAATTCACCCCAGGGGGCAATACGCTCAGTTGGGCCATTGCAGCCAAAAATGGAAATATCATTGGGCTTCAAGTCATCGACTAGTGCTATCTCAATATCATAGGGGTTTTCACCATGGGGAGCATCATAAACCACCGTATACAAACCGGTTCTCGCTCGCCCAAAAAGAACTTTAGTTTCATCCAGGGGCCGGATAAAGGGTCGCATGGCTTGACCTGCATAACTATGATCGTCTAGCACATCTGAAAGCACAGACGTATATAAAACGTTTCTAAGATTAGAAAAATCAATATCAGCGGTCATTTATTTATATCCTTTTTCACACATTAAAATTATATATCAAGATAATCAACGACCTCTTCAACTGAAAGAGAATAAATAAAATCATAATATCTAAAATTCTAAACAAATTTCAGACACTGGATTTCTTTCTCAGAAAACAAACGAAGCTAAAATGATATTTATGTCATATAAGAAATCAATTAAAAAATTCAATTAGTTTTCTTGCACAGATTAAAAGATTTTAAATATCCAAGGATGGAGCGATTAACGTAAACACTATTAAACAGACATTAAGTTTCATAACTGGGCAACCAACTTAAAATTTAAATCCATATCGCCATATTACGAGAGCTGAAAATTTTTTAGCTCACCTGTCACGATTTAGCCATCAAACAATAATATACTAAATCTATGTAGAGATCTTTAAGTAAGAGCCATCTATACTATTAAAATTAAAATCCTTCTTTTCAGGCATATTCATACAACAACTTTTGTTAGACCTTTGTTATGATGGTGTGCCCTAATATTTTATTCTATGTTAAGCAAATTATTACTTAACGGAGGTGGGCATTGTCAGATTTCAAAAAAATTCAAGATCGTACGCAATCATTTTCTGCGGAGTTTGACCTTCGGGTCCCAATTCTTCTAGCGCCAATGGCCGGAGCGTGTCCACCATCACTATCTATCGAAGTAACAGCTGGAGGTGGTATGGGAGCTTGTGGTGTTTTAATGATGACAGCTGACCAAATAGCCAAATGGGTAAGCGACATGCGTAAAGGATCAAATAGCGCGTTTCAATTGAATACTTGGATACCTGACCCTGATCCGATACGTGATCGTAACAATGAAACAAAAATCCAAAAATATCTTGAGAAATGGGGCCCAAAAGCTTCAAGGGTGGCCGCTGATAACCCTATACCAAATTTTTCGCAACAATGCGAAGCTATGCTAGGTGAAAATCCAGCAGTTATTTCGTCAATCATGGGTTTATACCCTCCGAAATTTGTATCTCAGTTAAAAGCTAAAAAAATCAAATGGTTTGCAACGGTTACGACGGTTGCAGAAGCAATTCAAGCCGAGCAAGCAGGCGCAGACGTAATTGTTGCACAAGGCATGGAGGCTGGGGGGCATCGAGGTGCCTTTCAAGCATCAGAGGCACAAAGTAATATGGTGGGTCTATTCTCACTGCTACCTTCTATATACGATGCGGTTAAAACGCCCATCGTTGCGACAGGCGGAATCTCAGATTCTCGTGGCATCGCAGCAGCGTTTATTCTTGGGGCCTCAGCGGTTCAAATTGGGACAGGGTTTCTCCGCTCACCTGAGGCAGGTATACCGAGAGCATGGTCTGATGCTATTGGTAGTGCTAACCCAGAAAACACCGTTACCAGTCGAGTTTTTTCTGGCAGGCTAGGTAGAAGTGTTCGTAATAAATATACAAATGCCGCAACTTCATCACATGCACCGAATCCTGCCCCGTATCCAATACAACGAAAATTAACCCAAGCCATGCGTGATGATTCTATTAAATCAAATAATTTAGATGGTATGCAGGCTTGGACTGGTCAGTCTGCCAAGCTCGCTCTAGACATACCAGCCAAGGAGATAGTTATTAAACTTTGGGATGGGGTACAGACGATATTAGATTAAAACTTAAACGTCATAATAGTTATATATACCGTGTACTTATTTATTTAAAAAAATAGCTAATAAGTAAAATAAACATTTTAAATCAAATACTAAGAGGAATGTAAAGTCACTTATGTGACTGGAGCTTATCTTCACTTATCCATGGGTTTGGATGCTTTCAGTTATTACGAAAAAGGGGGGCTCTCGCCCCCCTTCCGTGATTGAACTGGCGTTATACCAGTGCGATTAAGCTAGTTAATGACAAATAAAATTGCAGAGATTGCTCAACAATCCAACGTTGGCATCCTGGGAGTAACGCCTAAAATTAAAATCACTCGACATTGAATCACCTCCTTTCCATTGTTAAAATTATATTTTATTTTAGCAAAACAATTACTCTAAGATCAAGATTAATCATCAAAATTTTAGGCATATTCTTAAATATTCAAATAGAGATCTATAAGGAGATTTTTAGATTGATAAAATTGAAATAATTTGAGAACTAAAGATTATAGAACAAGTATTCATGAAAATAACTGAGACGGATAATAACGTAAGTATACATTTTATTAAACTTTTATCTCAATAGATCGAGCAGCGCACGAGCTATGTTGTCATAACCTTCACGCATTAACCAACCTGCTGCGACACCCAATGCAAATTGTATGTCAAAAATAAAGTTAAATAGCCATCCACCTATAAAAAAAAAGAGTGAATAAATGAGGCGTTTAATCCATTTCAAGTTCGTAAACTCGTCAGAGTTAGTTTTGTCATTATATCTAACATTTAGAATTTCTCCTTTTAAGAATACGAATTAATAATAGAGATAAGTACTTTAGGCTATATCTCTCAATACAATATAAAAATTACCCCCCTGTTGCCATTTTTTTACTAGCTAAATAACTTATAATAGCCTTAAAGATCTTTGTCCTTATCAAACCATATCAACCCCAATGTTATTATTCTAGTTCCCATCGTTTATAAGTGAGTGACTTTGTCCATGATCTCAATAAACAAATATTGTATGTTACTTCCTCAACTCAACCTTACTATCCTCTAGTTTCTTGTGACTATGACTTATTCTCCCAGTCGACGCCACTTGCAAATGTTACACAGACCAACAGATTGCAGTGAAGCTCGTATGAGTATACTTTTGTAGGAATTTTGATATTTGTCGTAAGTTATTTTAGCGGCCAACGGCAAATCTATTTACTGTAAAGTAAACAGTCAGTATTTCAAATTGTACGCCCTGGTTTTTTGGACTTATTTATTATCAGCCTGTTTGTTAGCTTG
>Ga0115002_10008092_pt1 | contig 11696 bp, 8 predicted proteins | sample ArcticOcean_MG_C_8_FD_89576 | JGI IMG/M metagenome (GOLD analysis project Ga0115002, IMG submission 89576) | Marine microbial communities from western Arctic Ocean - ArcticOcean_MG_CB11_86 | ecosystem: Environmental > Aquatic > Marine > Oceanic | place: Arctic Ocean: Canada Basin | collected...
CAGTGTCAGCAGCAAGAAGATGATTTTTCCTTCCCCGCATGTTGAACACAAGCCCGTTTCGTTCAGATTCTGGGGTCGCCAGCAACCATTCGGCGAAATCGGGAGTCATGGGCAACAATTCATCCTGAAACCGTTTTTGCCCCTCTGCAAAGATCCGGAAACGAGGATGTCTCCCTGAGAGGTCGATTGAGAGATCCGTATCGTCGTCCCAGGAAAGCACCAGAGACTCACTGAGGCGTAGTCCTGACAACCATAAACCTCGCAGATAGAAACACCACATGTCTGCGTCGTTTGCTCTCACTAAGGGGACAGCGGCTAGCAACCGATCAAATTCCTCACCGACGAGCGGTCGTCCTCGCATCTTCTTTGAAGTCCGTCCCCGTTTCGGCAGCGTGATTTTAGGAATGTCAGTGAGCATTCCAAGTTCATGCGCCCAAGAAAGCGCTGCACGCAGATGCTTGAGGTAACAAAGGATCGTCGATTCCTTGACAGTCTCATCCCGCAACATCGCTTGGAACCTGCTGACAGCACTGGAATCAACCTTCGCAAGATGACTGAGAGAACCTATCTGTTCCCTGCTGAATGCTTCGATGAAGTGGCCGAAATTGTCCGCTCTCATCGAAAACGATCTGTCAGCCCTGAGAGACGCCAAGAACTCCGGGAGCAGATGGGGCAAGTTCGAGCAAAGTTGCAGGGAAAACGCAAGAATCTCGGGCCTGGAACGGCCTGAGGGAGTGCTTCGTCGCCTGATATTCTTAGCTTCTGGTAGAACGGTGGAACCGGGCACTCACAAGTTGGTGAACCGTTTAGGGTTAAGGTTCGGCTGAATAATTTGACCCCACGGGCTCCTAATTTTCAGTGCCTCATTGCGGACGTGGTTTAGCCATTGGCGACCTCGACAACGATGGCGCACAAGACTTAGTAATTTCTGATTTAGAACAGCCAGTGACCGTACTCTTCAATCGTAGTTCCCCGCCGTCATGGATTCGGTTACGATTGCGGGGAACAAAATCGAACACCAGTGCCATTGGGCGCGTGATTGGATTGAGGAAGACGGCCTGCCACAATCGCGTTGGCTGACAGGGGCCGGAGTTATTTGTCTTAGTTCGACCGCAGGATATTATTATCAACCAAACAGACGAATCCGATTGAGGTCCACGCCCACTGGCCCAGCGGCTTGACTGAACGATTTCCAAAATTGAAACCCAAGCAAACCCATGAACTTGCCGAAGGAATAGGCGATGCCGAGTGAAGCTCCCGCGAATACCCCCAAAGATATTATTAGACGGGCCATCATTGCCCTGGTCGTGATCGTTGTGTTGATTGTGGTCACGGTCATGGTCCGCAGCTATCAACGAGAACAGTTGATTTCAGAAGCTCGCAGTCAACTGTGGGCACTGCTCGAAGACCGAGATGTCCCACTGTATTCTTCGCAAGAAGTGGGCCCGATTTATCAGAAGTTAATTGAATACATCAAACGTGAAGGCGACGAAAAACCTGTCGCACTACTGCTTGGGACGGCACTCGAGAGAATGAGACGCCAGGCGCCAGACGATTGTGACTCTATAGAAATTCGCAACCTGCCGACAGCAGACCTGGCACTGGCGGCAAATATTTTCGTATACACGCAGTCGATTGATTGTTCGGATCGACTTATCACCACCGCACTCAATCGACAAGATGCACTGCTCCAAGTGCTGCCGGTAGCCGCAATTGTGCGGCATCAACAGGGAAAAGAAGAAGAGGTGTTGGCACTGTGCCGTCAGTTAACGGAACTTGACCCTAAGAACGTCCAGGGTTGGAGGGGAATTGCCCTCGTTCAGAAGGAACGGGAAAACTGGAAGGAAGCGACCGCTGCTTTCCGAAAAGCTCTTGAAGCAAAGCCAGATTCCCATCCGTTAAAGCACGATATTATTGATGTCTTAATTCGGGGCGGCGAACGCGAAGAGGCTCGCAAACGATTTACGGCTGAGACTAAACCTGAAAGTGGTGTGGCGTTAGCCGTTCATTTGCGATTAGAGAGTCGATTGTTGGTACTGGAAGGAAGCATGGATGCAGCGTTGGCCGTTCTTGAAACGGCAATGAAAGAGGACGCAACCGATCCTCGAGACCGCCTGCGGAAAGGCCAGTTGTTGTATGAGATGACTCGCACGGCAGAGGCGCAAAGCTTACTAGAAGAATTGCTTGTCGAGTATCCTTCAATCCAGGATGCCTATTTTGTACTGGGAACAATTCACTCTCATGCTGAGGATAAGGAAAAGGCTCAGCACTATTTTGACATCCACAAGACATTGACTGAAAAATCTGAGATGCTGTACAACATGGAACACTTCGCCGGCTTGAACCCCGAACACGTCGAGGTCCGCCGCGAGTTGGTAAAAGTGTACGCTTCCCTCGGCTTAAATGAGATTGCCGAGTTCTGGCACCGTGCAGCCGAGTTGATTGAGGTTAAGCAATAGAAGCAGAAGTATGGTTGCTAGCCCGTGAAGTCAAAAAACTCAGACGACATCGAGTCACCGTGAATACCTGAGTTTAGGTGCAAACGGAAATCTGGATTTCGGCCGAAGCGATCCGAACTTCTCAGCTGCCTGGATCTAGTTGGTGTCACAGGACGGCCAAATTATAGATGAGCACTCCGCCGCCCGAATATGGTCCCATCACTGCATGCCGCGTTCAAAGCCACGTGCGGGGATTGCGCGCAGAATCGACGTTCATTGCTGCACCCGACTAACGTGTCACCGCTCCGTACTTCGCCACATTCTCTTGGGCTTTGCGGTAACGACTGTAAGCCATGAAGTAGAGTTCCAAAGCGGTCTTGTCGGCTCTCTCAAATATCTCGGAAAGCCAATCCGATTGAGTCCCAGGATGCAGTCTCCCGTACATGTTCGATTGATCGGCGTACGAATCTTTGCCCTGTTTGCGATGTGTCTCCTAGTCCCACAGAATCACCGTCCCGTCCCAGCTCTCACTGGCGCAATCAATAAACAGTACGTTTTCAGTCTGATACCGGACGCCGTGTTACGGCTTCATCATAGTATGTACGAGCTGAATAATGCGGTCTTCCAGCCCAGGCTTAAACGGACCATGAAATCCAAAGTACTTCATCGCACCGCCCCCTTCATATCCACCTTCCTTGAGAATCCGTTCGGAAGGCACATAGGCGAAGACTTCATTGCAATAACCGGCAACCCAGATACGGCGGCCCGATAATTCTTCGTGTAAACGAATCGCATAATCAATCACCGTTTCTCCTCCCAGGCCGATTAAAGTCAGGTCATCCCCAAAGAAGACCACCTGCACAGAAAATGGATAGGAAGTTTTAATTGATCCCGTCTCTTCCAGTTGATTCAGCAGGTAACTGTTGAGGCGTTGCGTGTAGATATCACCCTTTCCCTGCTGTGTGACTAAATCTGACTTGGTTGGCGGATCGACAAATGCTAAGTCGGTTCGCTGAAATTTCACTTCCAGAGGCCCTTTGACGGGATCCATCGATTGCCCCATCGCCCGGACTACTGAGTCGGCTAACGATTTCCCATGCTGCTCGGCTAAAGCAAGTGTGCCGCGGGGATGAGGATTCGCATCCCCTCCACAGCCCATCATAAACAGAGCCATTACGCCGGGATATTTTTTCTCGAGCGCCACCTGTGCGAACCCGGCGTAATCGCCGCAATATTCAAACAGGGCAGTCGTCGTATTATGACAGGCATACCCAAATAAAATAGCCTGTGTTTTTCCATTTGCATCATTAACTCGTAACACGGGCACAGTATGATCAACGGGACCATCCGGGTTGTATCGTCCACGACGATTCCGCCCAAACGTCGCTTTCTCTTCCCCATATGCTAGCGTGGCATCTGACAGTGACTCGCTAGCTTTCACGATTACCTTTGTCAGGTTATCTTCCAGCAACTTAGCATATTCATCAACGTCTTTCTGTTGAGCAGGATCAAAACCATAGGCCAACGCAGCACAGCCTCGAACCACCGGGCCAGAATGAGTATGCGAGGAATTCAACAGAATCTGTTCGCGGGCGATTCCTGTTTTTTGTGCAACGCGTTTACCCACCGCATCAGAAATTTCGCGTGTGAGCCCGATCAGGTCGGTCGTGACAATTGCGGCACGCGTTCCTTTTTTATCTTCGAACACCAGCGCTTTGGCCCATAAAGGATGCGTTGTTCCCTCAGCCGGTTTTTTACGAGAGGCATAACCGGCCAGCCAACCTGCTTTCACAGGCGTGATATCAACTCGCGCCATGCCTACTCGCCAGTCACCGGCCTGCAATCCACCATGATTCATAACCAGCAACGCGAACAGATAAAACAGAATTTTCTTCAACATGGCTTCAACCTCTTTGTAAAATCAAGTGAGACACCCATCTCTGCTTATCCGATCCGGGATTTCCCATTTGGGTTGAACTGAATTAAGCCTGAGATTACTCCAGATAAATTTCGGCCTTCATCTTAACATCGCGCCTTCCCTGATACTATCTGCCGCAATATCGAGCGGTTAAAATTTTACGAACTGGCAGCAATTTCGACCCTACGATGGTACGATCAGGTGGTTCCCTGATTGAAGGGTTATAACCCATCCGGTGATATCGAGGCTGGCCATGCCTATCGTCGTCGTGGTTTTCCATTGGAACAATACATAGACAAAACACCGACCGGCATTATTCGAGTGTTAACACTTTTTTGCTTTTGACATTTTTCAACAGGTCGGCCTTGTTCCACCAGGTTGGTTTCAATTGGCGAGGGGAATACAGTTTTTGTCCTTGATCCATGAAATGGGGCGAGTCGGCTTAATAAATTCAGCCGCACCTTAGGGAGAATTTAATGATTCAATACCGCATCTTGGGAAAATCGGATCAAAAGGTGAGTTCCATTGGTATGGGATGCGTTACGTTTGGACGTGAGATTGATCAACCGACTTCTTTTGAAGTGATGGACCACGCTTTGGAACAGGGTATTACGTTGTTTGATACGGCCGAAGCCTATGCGGGAGGTGCATCGGAAATGGTACTCGGGCAATGGATTGTTCAACGTAAAGTACGAGATCAGATCGTTCTGGCCACAAAGGTCGATGGAACGCTTACCAGACAGCGAGTCATCTCCTCAGCGGAAGAGAGTCTGAAACGATTACAGACCGATCGAATAGATCTGTTTCAGTTACACAGCTGGGACGATCAGACGCCGTTGGAAGAAACTTTGGAGGCTCTGACGACACTCGTTGAACAAGGCAAGATTCGCTCGATAGGCTGCAGCAACTGGAGTGCGTGGCACGTTTGCAAGGCGCTGATTCTCATTCAGCAACAAGGCCTGGCACGTCTGGAGTCAGTTCAACCACCCTATAATCTCGTGCAGCGAGAAATCGAAGACGACATGTTGCCTCTGTGTGCAGATCAGGGAGTCGGCGTGATTAGCTACAGCCCACTGGCCGCCGGGTTCCTCACTGGCAAGTATCGGCAGGGCCAGGAAACGCCGAAGGGGACAAGATTCGATGTCATTCCCAAACATCAGTCCATCTACTTCACTCATCATGGGTACGACACGCTACGGCAGTTGGAAACGCTTGCCGAGCAGACAGGACGTTCGATGGTTCAACTGGCGTTAGCCTGGATATTGGGTCAAGCCAACATCACATCGGTTCTGATTGGCGCACGCTACACGGCACAAATCGATCAGGCTCTTGAAGCGGCAGAAGTGAAACTTGATCAAGAGTTCCCACTTGGAACGAAAGAACCTTAATTTTTTCATCTTCCTGACAGAACAATCTGAGTGGAATGATTTTCACTTCACAATCAATAAAGTCGAGAATTTATGGGCGTGTGGTCAATAAACTCAAACGCCATCGAATCGCCACGAATATCGAAATTTAGGTGCAAACGGAACGCTGGGTTTCGGCTGAAGCGACCGTTGAACGAGAACTCGTGCTGAAAACTCCAGAATATCGTGAGAAACTGCAGGGCTAAATCTGTACGAATCAGCCCAAAGTTCATTTCATGAAGACTAAATTGAACTCAAAATGTATTGCACACTATAGGTAACGGTAACTCATAGTGTGTAGGCTTAAAGTCTTCGAAATGTCCAAATATTCGTCGGTCGATTATCCGACGAATTAAGGACATACTCTTGGAAGAGATTCTGGTTGAATTTGGTAACCGCCTACGCGAGATTCGCAAAGGTAAGGAGATCTCGCAGGAGAAGCTTGCTGAACTGGCCGAGCTTCACAGAACTTACGTCAGCAGCGTAGAGCGAGGCATGAGAAACATCTCGCTAGTCAACATCAAACGTCTGGCCGATGCGCTTGAGGTGGAGATGGCTGATTTGATGCCTTGAGGTTCTGGTCTATCCTGAGAATCGATTGCATTGTGGCAGGCGAATTCGGCATCGGATAAGAGAATTGATTCGATCCTATAGCATGAAAATGTATGGCCGAGCCACGCCGAACGACTGATGGAATTGACCCGAAGAAGACTGTCCCATAAACCTCGGATCTCACGGCTTTTCAGGATTATGAATTCCGAGATGAGTTTATCGGAATGCTTCTTGGGGAATTTATTGGCCGATGACGTAACGTCTGCAAAGTCCTATATTTCCAACGTTTTATGGCACTCGCTATTGATCCGTTTACTAGGCGTGTTGCGGCGACCTTCGACTCAACCGGTCGATCAATTTGATGAAATTGTTGCCCGATAACTGGTTTGCCGATCATCCAGAGGCTTGCAGAATTAGAGCGCCTGAACTGTCCCGATGGATAATAAGAAAAGTGTTGTTTATGATACTCCACCGTCGAAGGCTAGAATTTGTTAGATCAACACGGAGTCGAAAGCATGCACAAAGAACTGCATCTCTTCAGTAGTCGTTTGGCAATATCGCTGTTGGTTGTTCTTGCGTTTCACCCAGCTCTATTCGCACAGGACATTTCACCAAGACGGGACTTAGCGAAACGCCGCATCGTATTCAACGACGACGCGCAGGTACTTATGGAAACCCCATCCACGGGCAGTTCTGAGTTCGTGAAGGCTTGGTTTGATCGACAAATTGAAGCCGTTCCGTTTAATACGTTCGTTTTCCAAGCCGCTTTGCCCGACGTTTGCAACTACGAGACGAAAGTCGGCGAGGTGTACGGCGACCGCCTTGGTCAGAATTTTTTCGAGCGACATGCCAGGGGGATTCGGGGATTACGCGCAGAAGGGACCGACGTCTTACGGATTGCCACACAGCACGTTCGTGCCAAGGGAATTGAAGTGCTGGCAGCGGTGCGAATGAATGACACGCATTTCAGTTCGGTCGACCCTAAGAATCCACTGGTTTCGCGGTTCATTTTAGATCATCCGCAATACATCATTCAGCAGCCCGATGGCCGTAAGAACGAAACGGCCCTTGACTATTCGCATGCGGAAGTGCGGGCTCATCGAATGGCAATCATGCGCGAAATTGCGGAAGAGTACGACGTAGACGGGCTCGAGCTGAACTTCGTCCGCTGGGCAAAGCATTTTCCACGCGATAAGGGTTATGAAAAGGCACCTATCCTCTCAAAGTATCTCGGCAGAATTCGTAAAATGCTCGACCAGGCATCCAAGAAACGCGGACGGGGTCGTCTTACTCTTGGTGTACGCGTTCCGGAGTCAATCAACACCTGCTGGCTCGCCGGAATCGATATTGAAACCTGGATTAAAAGTGGTTGGCTCGATTATGTCGTTGTATGCACCTACAACAACACCGACCCACAAACTCCGGTTGAGCAGTTTGCGCGACTGGCCAAACCGGCTGGTGTTGAGACACTGGTATCGATGGGCAAGCTGATGTCGCCGGGGTATAACGGTCCGCCCACCATTAAGGGTCGCACGGTAATGGTTCCTGGACGAGGTCATGGATACAACGCGATGATGTTGATGCCTGAAGAAGCTCGTGCAGCCGCAGCCAATTATTACGCCTGGGGCGCAGACGGTATCTCGTTCTGGAATGTCTGTACCAATTTTGGTAAACGCGCGACACCGACAGAACGCAGGCAAATTCGCGAGTGGACCGGAGTCGTCACCAGTCCGAAACTTGCTGTCGCCGGTTCCCGGCGGTATCACTACCTGCCGCTAGGAAAGGGGATCAGCAAGTATGCATTCTCGCGGCTCAGTTTTCCTTGGACCAACGAAGGGCACAGTGTATTGGGGCACCCGAATAGCCCCGTACTGCAGTTCAACAGTGGAAATCAACGTATGGTCATGCCGTTCCGCATGGCAGACGGATGTCATGGGGAGCCATTGAAAGGACTTCTGCAATTTTGGATCTATCACGTTACAGACAAAGATGAACTAACGCTTGACATTAACGGTCACGATATTTCACACGACCGGGTCAAGAGATTCAATGCTGGTAAATATCGAGGCGATCTTTCAGGGCAACGCTTTGAAATTGACTTGGCCGATTGCTCGCCGCTAATTGGTGACAATCAACTGGGACTGCGACTGAAGCAAAATAGCCAACGAGCTGAGATTCCATTCATGGAAGAATTGGTTGTGACGGTCGAGTCACCACTTGATCTCACGAATCTCACCTTGCATCAACGAGATTCGTCTAGGCGCAATACGACAAAAATCTGTATCGCCGTTGATAGTGAAGGCCCAACCGGCGTCGCAGAATACTGGGCACGAAATGTGAAACCGGACAGTCCCAAGTTCCTACACTACCGTGAGTTGATGACTGATGACGTGAATGCCGCCATTGAGGGATGTTTTGCAGGAGGGGCCACTGAAGTCTACATCAAAGATGACGGCTTCGGAAACAAAGGATTGATTGCCGAACGGCTCGACAATCGCGCAACACTATTACCCCCCAGCAACCAGTTCTTAAACGGGTTGGATGAGACGTTTGATGGCCTAATGCTAGTGGGATTTCACGCGAAGGAAGGGGCTGAAAACAGCGTGCTGGCACATACATGGTCTAGTGCTCGGAGGCGACAGTACTGGTTTAATGGTCAAGAATCCGGAGAGGTGGCCGTCTACGCTATTGTCGCAGGTCACGACCATAACGTACCGATCATCATGGTTTCCGGATGCACGGGACTTGCTCGGGAAGTACGAAAACTACTCGGAGATCAGGTGGTCACAGTTGCCGTGAAGGAATTGCGAGACAACAAATCGGTCAGACTTTATCCTCAAACGATGACGTTGCCGCGAATTAAAGCCGGCGCAAAAAAGGCCACCGAGAACATTGCCAAGTTCAAGCCGTACAAGCCGAAATTTCCAATCACTGTACGGTTACAACTGAAAAGCAAAGAGATTATGGACGAGTATTTCGAGTGGAGACGCCGAACCAAAAACGATTGGCCTGGCCGCCGTGTCGGTGATCGCAGAATCGAAGCGACGCTTCCATCTACAAAACATCTCAATCTGTAGCCGGTCCGGCACGCACCGTGGTCCATTGAAATCCAGTTTTGAGAGTAGAATTACGTCTGACCGAGGCCGTCCTAAATGAGTAAACTGGCGGTTCAATACAACGTTTTATCGGACGGTTCAATCCAACGGTTTACGGCACTCGCTATCGATCCGTTTGCATGGTTGCGGGATGTGTTACGGCGATTGCCAACTTACGACCGCCGCAACCCGCGGTGCTATTTCTCACAACATTCTGGCATTTTAAGCGCGAGTACTCGCGTAATCGGTTGAAGGCCCTCCGTTTCCGTAGGCATTCGACTTTGGGAAATGAGATCAATCTCGACTTGCTATTTCTTGGTTGCGTGTGCGTAAGTCGAAACTGTCAATTGTCTGGAATCGCGATTGCTTGAATGTTCGAACGGAGTGATGCGGTTAGTAACGGACGGCGACTTTTTCCTCACATGTCTGGCAAATCTGGGCTCGATTAGATTCCAATCGCGATTGACGAGCAGAGATTCTGGAGTCTTCGAGCTGCTTGGGAATGCCTTCTCCAGTACCGAAATACATCTCGTCCGGTGTCTGGCCGTGAAACGCAGAATGGGGCATGTGCGCATTGTGTTGCCCAACGTAGAACTCGACCAGCTTTTTAACGGCAGCGACACTGTCAAGTGTGTTCAAGTACAACCACTGATGCTTCAATACTCGCCACCAGGCTTCGATCAGGGAGTTGGAAAAGTCGACCTCGGTTTGTGCCAGGACACGCTTCAAGATCCCGGATTCGATCACTTCGTCGACAGCTGAGTTGAAGTTCTCAATGCCGCCGTCGACCAGCACGGTCGGTTTGCCTGTCGTCGGTGTATTTGTCGCATCACGTAAGAGCTGAGCCGTGATGGCCGGTTTGAACGTACCTGCCACGTTCCACGCGAGGATGCGACGTGAGAAGTTGTCAATCACAGCGTGCAAATAGGCGCGACTGCCATCGAGTAATCGGATCAATGTCGTGTCAACGTGCCAGATTTCGTTGGCTGAAGCAGCGCGTATGCCGACTTTCGGCTTCGCGGGGTGGACACGTAGCCGACAGCGACGCCACTTATGAAGTTGGACCAATCGATACCAAGTCGCCGATGACGCGAAGACCTTGCCAAGTCGTTGAGCGAGACGTGCGAGACTCGAAGTTGGAACATGGCGGTATTCTGGGGAGGTGACCATCTCTCGGATCGTATTGACCTCTTGGGGAGTGAGTTGCTGAGGCAAGCTTCTTGGACAGGATGATCTGTCATCGAGTGCGCATCGCTTGTCACGACTCCAGTCGTGGTAGCGTGACTGGGAAAGACCGATCGCCCGCAACACCGTTCTGACTCCGACGTGAGAACGAACGCGACCGATTGCAGTCACCAATCGCTGCTTGTCGTTACCGTCAGCTAGCCGGATCCTGTGGAGCGAGAAATCTGTCACTCTTAGAACGACGATAGCCAAACGCAACAAAGCAGTGAGTTTGTTGACTCGTCGGCGAAGTTGAATCACTTCGTGCTGGAGCTGTACTGAGTTGAGATCAAGAACATCGAGTGAAACGACCTCGGAAGTTGGCCTGTCGAGCCATCCTCTCGCTGTCGACGCCGGCACCCCGTGACAAATGGCAAGTTGAATGTCGCCAGTGGTTTGTACAAGTTCTCGGAGGCGATGGTCGTATTTTTGTTGCTTACGAGTGTTTTGAGACATACCTCGATTTTGGTGAGTTGTCTGATCTTTCGATAGAGGTAGGAGACAATTGTGCGAAACTCGGATGTTGAGAACTCGCGCTCAAAACTCCAGAATGTCGTGAGAAACTGCACGGCAACAATTCTTCAAGCCGGTTGTGTCTGCAGTTTTCGCAACACATCACGTAATCAGAAAAACGCCTCATAATTGAGTGCCGTAAACCGTTGGAATTCTGACACACCTTTCGGGGCATTTTTCCGGAGGCCGAACAATTAGACGCGATTCTCAAAATACGTATGAGTTTCTGACGCACGAAACCGTGTTCCAAAAAAGGTATGAGAATTTGAGACTCTGGCTTGAGCCGAATCATAAAACGGTGGTTTTTCGGCAGTCTCGAAAACGTATCCTTAGTCGGGACATCTTTCGAACAAATGCGTATGTTGGAAGTTCAGCCAGGAAGAGCGAACTTGGCATACAACATCCACAATCACCGTCGATTTATGGACTATTTGCTATCAAGAATCTCGATCGTTCGTTTCTTCGCATCAATCGAAAACACAACTTGGCGGATGTTGCCTCCTAAGGCTTCCTGGTAATGCAAACAGAGAATCCGACCGTCGGACAATTC
>Ga0115002_10008099_pt1 | contig 11692 bp, 7 predicted proteins | sample ArcticOcean_MG_C_8_FD_89576 | JGI IMG/M metagenome (GOLD analysis project Ga0115002, IMG submission 89576) | Marine microbial communities from western Arctic Ocean - ArcticOcean_MG_CB11_86 | ecosystem: Environmental > Aquatic > Marine > Oceanic | place: Arctic Ocean: Canada Basin | collected...
ACCGGCCCATTGCCCGCGAAAAGGCCGCTGGGAATATCAGCGTTATGAAGCGGGCGTTAGAGGCCATGACAATACACCCGACAGCCGGCCAACAGCAAGCCATCATCGCCGCCGGCGTCTATTTTCTGGTCTCCGCCATCCTCTCGTTGCTTATGGAATCCGTACGCAAAACACGAGTCTAATGGACGGGCATGGGCCTAACTCCAACATTGCGGCGGCGTCAGGGCGCATGCCCGTCCATTGGCGACCAGCCTGATCAGGCTCCTAAACCGCGCGCAATGCGTCGATCGCGGCGCTCGCCGTTCCGCTCCTACCACCGGTGAGCTCGGCATAGGACACCACCCCCACCAACGCGCTGGCGCCGGCTTCGTCCAATCCAGCTTTGTCTGCCAATTTGGCAATTAAGTGCAGTTGCTTAGCACTGGGAGCAAGCCCTTCGGACTGCAATGTCGAAAGGTGATCGATCAGAGCACTCGCCTCGTCGCGATTCAGCTCAGCTCCCGCCAGCCGCAAGTTCGCCGATTCTACCGCTTCCTCTTGCGTGAGATCCGCGCTCTCCAGCATCCGCTGCAGGTAGCTGAGTTGTTTTTCGCTGGGCAGCAGATTGATACCTCGGGTTCGCAAATCAGCGAGCAACGCCCGACCCTCCTGCTCAGCGAGAGTATCGAGGTCCCCTATCTCCTCTGTTAGCTCCGGCGCAGCCGCCAAAAACTCCTGCAACTTGAGACGACTGCGAGGTACCAATGGCCCCGCGTTTCCCGCCTCCTGGGCCGAGGCATGAGCAGCCTTAAACTCGTCACGCATGGTTTCCCACACCTCGCTCGCAGGGCGCCGCCCCTCGGCCACATCGTCGAGCTGCGTCTCCATCGTAGCGGTATATTCGGTCTGAAAAACCTCTCGCTCACCCTGTAGACAAAACAACGGAGCCGCCTCCAACCAAATATCGCGCCCGCCCTTCGTGGGAATCAAAACGCCATCCTCTATAGTGACGTAGTCTCTTTCTTCCAAACGGTCCACGGTTTTGGCATAGGTCGAGGGCCGGCCGATGCCCGCCTCCTTCATCGTTCGCACGATGGTGTGGGCCCTATACCGCGCCGGCGGCTTGGTCTCGTCCTCCTTCAGCACCGGGTTCGCATGCTCAGCATCGCCAGGCACCCACTCGAAGTCCTCCCCGGTGTTCACGGTAATCGGCGTGCTCTCCACCTGATCCCCCAAGGCCTCGAAAGCGCGGCGCCAACCGAGCTCGGCATACCAACCCACTGAGCCGTCCAAGACTAGCTCAAGCCCCTCGCACTGCCCCTTCAGCGAGAGGGTCACTCGCTGTGAAGGCACCATGAGCGAAGCCAATGTCCCCGCCCGAACAAGGGCATACAGTTTCTGGGCATCGGGCTCGGCGTCGGGCACGGTCTCAAGCTGAAAATTCGTCGGTCGAATGGCTTCGTGCGCATCCTGCACACCCGCGCCGGCCTCGGCAGTGGCGACAACATCAAGCAGCTCAGCATTCCAGGCCTCGGAGATCAACGAACGACCAGCCTCCACCGCCTCAGTAGCCAAACGCGTGGAATCGGTGCGGATGTAGGTCAGGTGCCCCGCCTCGTAGAGCTTTCCCGCCAGCACGGCGGTCTTGTTCGGCGACCAGCCCCAGCGGCTTCCGGTGGCTTGAAACAAGGTATCGGTACTGAAAGGCGGGCGCGCCGCTTGCGACCTTTCACGACGGGTAACATCACTCACCTGCACCGATCCCGCGGCGACCAGTGCCGCATGTGCAGACTCGGCCAATGGCGCCTTGGCGGTGCGGTAGGTGGAGAACCGATGTTGCTCATCCAACCAGGCGTCAGGATCATCTTTATCATGAAAACGTACGCGCCATTCCGTAGCCGAGGTTTCCGCATTGACTTCAAAGTAGCGCACCGGGACGTGCGCATCCCGCTCCAACTCCCGCTCGACGATAAAGCCCAGCGTCGGCGTCTGCACCCGGCCCATTGAGTTGGTAGAGGTATTGGTATAACGCCGAGCAATGCGGCTCGCTCGCCAGCCGACCATGCGATCCATAAACATGCGGATAAGTGCAGCATCCACCACTGCCTGGTCCACGCTGCGAGGGGAGGCTACAGCGTCGTGCACCGCCGGCTTGGTGATTTCCTGGAACGATACCCGGTGTAAGTCGCCGAGTCCTGCAAGCAGCTTCTCGAGATGCCAAGCGATCAGCTCGCCCTCACGATCCGGGTCAGCCGCCAGGTAGAAGGTGACCGACTCGTGCTGTGCAGCTTCTTCTTTGATCGCGTCGATAGCCGCCTCGCCGCGTTCGGTCCAAAACCACGGCGGCTTGGGCAGATCACCGGATCGATTGGACCAGTACGCTTTACGGACCTCTTTCGGCGGGTGGACACTACGGTCTTGGGCCAAGCGCTCGATATGGCCTCCCGTGGGCAATACCCGCCACTGGTCTTTGCCCAGATGTTTGAGCAAGGTCTTGCATTTGGCCTTCGATTCGACGAGCAGAATGTTCATATGATGTATTACCAATTTCTTTGGATGGTGGATTTTGCTGATGGCGCATGACTTTCAATTCACCTATCGATATGCCTCGTTCGCTAGGCAACCACTGCATATCGGCAGCTCAAGATAGGGCCAAGGGGAATAGGAGACAAGATAGGAGAACAACAACTAGGACTATCTCAAGCTGGCTTATCCCGTGGGGCCACTATAGTGAGCAACGCCCGCGGGTTTCCAACCAGAATCTGGTCAACCTCTTCCTCGCTGATTCCGCGCATGCGCATTAACGGAACGATCTCAGCCAGAACATAATGATATCCATGACCGCCCCATTTGGCCAGTCGGAAGGCCTGCGCCATATCGTGGCTGATCAAAATCTGCTCCGTCCAACCCCGCTCAATCATCCACCCGATGTCGGCCACCCTCCCGGCATCGTTCAGCAAATGGACCGCGGAATTGTGGGGATAAAACCCGGATGGGTAGTTTCCAAAGAGGTCGTACGACAAGTAGGCCCCGGTCTCGGCGATCTCCTGCAGCGTGTCCCGGTTGAAGACCGTGCGGTCGAGGTGCGCGAGCACGACGCGCCGCAGATCGGCACCAGCCGATCTGAGTTCGTCAAGAATCTGCAACGGAGCGGTCTCTTCCCTACCGGGGTGGACGAAAATACAAGCACCGGTTTGCCGTTGGGCCCTCGCGGCCGCACGCAGACACTTTCGCTCATCGTCGTGCAGGGGCGAGGAGCAGCCAATCTCTCCGATGACCCCGGCCCGCACCCCGGTATTCTTACGGTAGACGACCCCCGTGCCAGTGGAACGCGATTCCTACTCGGCCGCCGCGCCCTCGACAATGTCGGCGACAATCATCGCGGCGATCTGCTGCTCGTTCCAGTCGGAGAGCGCTGGCGGGTGAGTTGCCGCAACATAGAATCCGCAACCCATCACAACGTGGACCCCGGCAGCCCGGGAGATTCGCTAGAGCCCCACAGGGTCGCGGTAGATACTCGCCAGGGTGAGATCGACCATCGCCTGCCCGCCATATTGCTTGAAGAGCCCCAGTTCCTCAACCGCGGTCTCGACACTATCGAGCGCATGGTGAGCCGTGCCAAATTCGGAGTAGTTCCGGCAGTACGCAGCCGCCTCGGCCGACACGGGTCTCGCGTAAAAGGCACGGGCGGTCGCCGTGTTGGGCGGGGGAAGCAGGTCGGACAAGTCAATCAAGAGGTGCTCGTGTGTGAGACAGACCCCAAGCATTTCAGGATCAATCAATCCAGTGACCGTCTGGATCTTACCGGTGAGGCCGGCGAGCAACCGCTGGTCTCCGTCTTGCCCGATATCTTCTTGTCTCATATCTCCTCCTCCGTCTAGTTGGTCGACTAATCGCCAAGGGCGAAAATGGGCGATCCAGTGAAGCACTTCAGCGCAAAGCTATAGGCAGCGGTGCTTCGAAGCAGAGCCGTTGCCCCTTGGGATCGCGTAGTCTCAGTCGATGCGCATGCAGTTGATAACCCAGATCACCAGGCAAGGCGTCGACATCCCCGACGCGGCCACCCCGGACGTAGAGCGGATCGCCGAGCAGCGGTGCCCCAATCGCGGCGAGATGGATGCGAATCTGATGGGGGCGGCCCGTACAGATCGTCACCTCTAGCAAGTTGCCGTCGGCCTCGCGCCGCAACAGGCGATAGTCGCTGCGGCTGGGCAGCCCCCGTGGATCGGCACACCACAGTCGGCCCAATCGCGGATGCTCCAACGCCCCGATCGGCATTTCGATCCGACCTTCCGCCTCCAGTTCGGCCTTGACGGTGCGACAGCGGTAGATCTTTTCGATCGACACCGCAGAAGCCTTCACAGCTTTCCCATGGTCGCGCAGGGCCGCACTGAGCCAGGCACGGCTCCGACTCCGGCGCGCACAGATCAACAATCCCGAAGTACCGCGTCCCAGCCGATGCACCGGGCGCGGAGGGTCGACGGGCCAACGCCGTTCCAACAAGCGCAGCAGCGTGTGTTCGAGAAAACCTCCAGCCGGCATCACCGGCAATCCGGAAGGCTTGTTGACAATCAGCAAATCGCCATCGTCATGGATGACTTCGAACTGCAGCGGCACCTCCGGCTCCTGCCAAGGCGGCCGGTGCCAGACCAGCTGATCCCCCACCGCCAGCAGCAGATCGTCTCGGGTACGCAAGCCATTGTGTTCAATCTCGCCGCCGGACAAGCGCCGCCGCCAGCAAGTAATATCCGAATGGCTGTAATTCTGGCTATAAAAGCCGCTGATCGAGAGCCCCGACGCTTCGTCCCGCACGTAGTCTCGGTAGGACCAGCCCCGGTTCACTGCAGATTTACCACAAAAAAATACTCCGATCCCATAATAGCCCCCGACCTAGGTGTATGAAGACGTTTTAACCATACCGCCGTAAGCCACTCCCGCAGCGGTCTAGAGTTTACGCCGATTTTTTGTGCTTATCGTATTCCCCGCTATGGCTATAATATTGTTAGGCCCGCGCAATTGCCGATGCGGGACTGTGTTACTGACAAAAGCTACTTGTTTGCCATCGGGTGACCACCACATTCATCCGCCCATCTGCTCTCAATTCAAGAAATCCACACCGTTTTGTATTCGAAAAAGGGCTCTAGCCCCATCTCGCCGTAGCGACGGCCAATACCACTCTGTTTAAAACCGCCCCAAGGCGTGCGGTGGCTCAACGCGCTGCCGCTATTAACCGTCACGATCCCCACTTCCAATCGCCGTATAAAGTAGCGCTGGCGCGCGGGCTCTTGCGTCCAGAGCGAAACGAGCAGCCCGTAATCGGTGTCGTTGGCCAGCACTAGCGCCTCCTCGTCACTGTCAAAGGTCAGCAAAGATACAACCGGCCCGAAAATTTCGTCGCGACAAACCGGACTAGATTGATCGTCAAAGGCAAAGGCCGTGGGCTCAAAATAACAGCCCTTTGCATATTCGTCTTCTGTCGCACGACTCCCGCCAAACAATAATGCACCCTGCGTCTTTCCCATTTCTACATAGCGTTCCACACGCTCTATCGCCGCCCCGTCGATCAACATACTGGGCCCTGCGGCTTGTGCCTTTTCTTGTAATAGCGCGACAAATTTGTCGCGCACTGAACTATGCAACAATACCCGACTTATCGCCGAGCACGCCTGCCCGGGAAAGGCCGAACCTATAGTCGCGTCCACGGCTGCTGTAAGATCGGCGTCGGGAAAGATGACCTGCGCCGTTTTGCTGCCCAGATTGAGCTGCACCCGCTTGAGATCTTCGGCGGCGGCGGCCATGATCTTTTTGCCCGTAGCCGTGCTGCCGGTAAAACTGATCAGCCGCGTGGCCGGATGCGCGACGAGCGCCTGCCCCACCTCGGGGCCTTTGCCGCTGAGCGCATTGACCACCCCGGGGGGGAAACCGGCTTCGTGGAAGACCTGCATGGTCCTGAGCGCCTGTGGTGCTTCCTGGTCGGGCGCTTTAACCACGATCGTATTACCGGCTACCAATGCCGGCACAGCCGCCAAAAGAGCGCCCAACATCGGCCCATTGAAAGGCACAAAAATAGCAACGACCCCGAGCGGTTCTCTATATACATAATTAGTCTGTTGGTCGCCGTGTTCGATGAGCGTACCCGCTCCGTCATCGAGCTTGCCCACATAGTAGTCGATGACCCGTTCGATCAGCGGCGGGATGCCTGTCCCACCTTGGGGCTGGACCTTGGCCCCCGCTAGTTCGTCCGCCGCAGCATAGAGCATTTCTTTGAGCTTGGCGAACAAAGCACGCTTGTGTTCTACGCTACAGAACTTCCACTCGGCGTAAAACGCCTCTTGCGCAGCGGCCACGGCGCAGTCCACATCGACCCGAGTCGCATCGGCCACTTCGGCGATTAAGGTGCCATCTACGGGGCTATACAGGGGATAGTAGCGCCCAGAAGCTGGAGGGGAAATCTGACCCCCGGTCAGCAAATCATATTTTTTAACACTCATTCCATATTTCTCCTAGTGAAAATGCTTCTACTGATTCCCAATCAAGCGAACTTGCTTCTAATATTCCAACGGCAGTCTATTTAGCCGTCTCTTGTGGCCTCTTCGTCATGTCTCTCCTCCAGCCGATTATTCTATGGCAAAAAAATAGCCATTGCGGTGATGGGAGAAAACTTTATCTCCATATCAAGCCGGCACCCCTTCTTCCATCGGCCCGCCAACATAGCAGCGCCAAAGCAATGTGCCGTTGTTGGGATCCACACAGTTCATGAATACACCTGCCGATGAAGCAACGATCGGCCTGAATCCTCACGTAATCACCCTCGCTATACGCTCCATCTCCGGAACCGCCGTTTACCCGCAAGATCTGCTCGATCTTATTTGTCGCAGAACTAAGCGCGAAAGCCGGGTTGGTCTCCGCACGGATATCCCCAGACGCTACGAGAGCCGCTAGTATGAGTGCGATTGTGGTTATCGCTTTCAATTGCTGATCTATTAATTGAGCGGCGAACATACAGTGTACCTCGCCGTATGCTGGTCATATACCGGCTGCCTAGTTGCGCAGCTACTCGATGGCATGGACATAACCGTCCGCCGCAAGCACGAAGACTTTGTCGCGATAAACGCACAGCGTCGCCTCCTCGACGCGATGGCCGAGTTTATAGGTCCACAGTGGTTTACCGGTCTCTTCGTCGAGACAGTAGAAAAACGGCGAGGTGCCCGAGGCAATATAGACGCGACCAGACGCAACCGCCGGTGCCGACAGGCCGCCGCCGTCCGGGTGCGTCCAGTAGATTTTGGCGGTCTCGGGATCGACGCAATAGACCGTGGAAAACAGCGGCACGCCGCGCAGCCCCATGCCGCCGCGTGACGAGAAGAATGCGCGCCCGCCGTGAAAGGCCGGCGTGGCGTTGAAGTCAGAGAACGCGCCTTTTTCCTCGTCGTTGGTGTTGCCCTCGTTGAGGACATCACCGGTTTTTCCATCTAGATATTTGAAGATATTACTGTGGTGCGGCAGGTAGACCTTGCCGTCGAATGCGATAAGCGTACCCGAGTCGAGCGCAATGCCATTGGTCTTCCACACGATCGCACCGGTTTTTTTGTTAAACGCGTAGATCGAGCGGCTCCAGGAACCGAAGTAGACGAGGTCGCCGTCAATTGCAGGTTCGGCCGGGATCGACTGCGCGGTCGGGAACATCCACACGATATGGCCTGTTTTTGCGTCGAGACAGACAGCATAACCGCTCACGGTGGGCACATAGACCAGACCATCGTCGACCATCGCCGACCCCCACACCCAACCACCCGGAAGGGTTTGTTTCCAAATCAACGCCCCATTCTCGGCATCTACGCAGTAGAAAAACCGTTCGCCGCCTTGTTGGCCGGCAAAAATCCGCCCGTCGGCACAAGCGGGTCCCGCGGAGATCGCGGCCCCCATTTCAAATTTCCAGATCGGCTCGCCCGTTTGCGCATCGGCCGCATGAAGAAATCCAGACGGGGTGCCAAAGAAGATCTTCCCGCGATGGGCCGTGGGTTTCGATTGGTAGTAGGTTCCCCCCGAAAGTTCATCCGTGAAAATGCGTTGGCCGGTGGGATCAACGAATGCGTTGAGCGTGCTTTTCTCCCATAGCGTCCGTCCATCAGCCGAAAGACAGTACAACATGAGATTGCTGTCGCTAATCAGCAAACGGTCTTCAGCGGATACGAGGTCTGCGTAGATCGGGTGGGTACTAATCACTTTCGACCAGCAGCGCGTGCCGTCCAAGTCGATACAATGCAGTTTGCCGTCGACGGTCGCGACAATAATATTATCACCGCAAACAACGGGTTTCGCCCGGACCCAGTCGGAGACCTCTACCTGCCAAACGACAGTCCCTGTTTGCGCATCCAGCGCATAAACGCAATGGTTGGCCGCACCGACATAGACGCGATCGTCGTGCACGAGCGGCGTGCTGAAATGTTTGCGGGCACGGTGTTCGACGGCCTCGACACGTCTTTGCCAAAGTAACGCGCCGCTCTGCTCGCCCAGACAGTAGACCGAGCCACCATTGCAGCCGAAAAATACTCGCCCATTCGCCAGCGTCACTTGGGTATTCACCGCACCCGACGCCTTGAATTGCCATGCGATGCGAGTCGCCTTGTTGGCTGGCAAAAACTCGCCCGTATCATCAAGGTCCGCCCAATCGAGCCTCAGCGCGTACAGATAACCTTCCATCGTACCGACGATTGCCACGGTCTCGGTTAGCACCGGTTCGGCCAACGCATCGATGTCGCCGACGTTAAAATCCCAGCGCCAGGCGTCGTTGTCGAGGTCTGCGCAAACGAGGCGGTTGAAATTCTGGCAGATCGCAGGAGCTCCGTAGATATCGTGTACTGCAAACGGATACACCATATACTTGCCATTCGTCACAACGGCGGCATATTGGGTCCGATAGTCTACATGTCCGGCGTATTTTCGCTCGAGCGTTTGGCCGGTTGCCTTGTCGAGGTAAACGAGATTTTTGGCCTGCCCTTCGTTGCCGCCGTGGCTGTTGACCTCCCGCAGGACGATCCGGTCATTGAGCACCAAAGGCGTTGAAGCGATGGCCGGATATTTATAGATGCCGAAGAGCGCATGCTCCTGGGTCGATTTCCAGATTTCCTGTCCTGTTGCAAGGTCGAGGCAGAAGCTGGTCGTATGCATGCCGGGCGAGGCGGCATAGACCTTGCCCTCCTCAACGACCGGTCGCGCATACCAGCCAAGGCCGACGGGCAATTTCCATGCACTGCGACCATAGCGAGGCCCCGGCGCCTCGCTATATCCAGTATGATGGATATCGCCCTGAAACATCGGCCACTCGGCTTCCATATCCCCACCCGGCGGGCAGTCAGCAACATCGCCCTCGCCCGGCGTGGCGATCGGCCCCTGCTCGATAAGCCGGGATTGCATGTCTTCCATCACGCCGAAGCCCTCGTCGATGAGTGCGGCCATCTCGGACAATAGACGTTCGTCGGCCCCCGCTACAATTTGATCCTCCAGCAGATAGTAGCGTTTATCCACGTCCGTAAACGGCCGGGTATCTGCCCCCTGCTGCTGGAGCGCGCTCAGCCACATGTAGAGCAGGAGCGATCGCCGTCGGTAGTTGTCTGCACTGGATGGCGATGATGCGATTTCGTGTCGCACCCTGTCGATATCAACGCTGCCGCTCGAATGGAATACTTTGCTTGCCATGGCCATTATCCCTTAGGACGCGAGTTCGCCGCCTTCGACTGTAGGCGTTCCCTGCACATCATTGGCTTCCACGCTGACACGACCATTGTCCCAAACCACGATACCGGTGCCCATCGACTCGATTTCCACTTTCCCCTCCGGCACCGTAAACACCAAGGGCGCCGCCTCGGGGCCATGATACGCGGCCACCCAACAACGACGCTCGGGGCTGGCCAGAATCCAGGCCGCCGCCTTCCCGCATTCGAGCACGGCACCTGCGACCTCTACTTTGCCGTCACAGGTCTGCTTAGCCAAAGGCGATTCCAACATCGGCCATGCCTGGTCTCCACCTTCGGTCCAGCGCCGCTTCAGTTTCCACTGCATCAGATCGACCTCGATGCCCAAACTGCGCCCGTCGCGCCCATACTCTATGTTCCACAGGCGCTCTTCGTCGCCGCCGTCGTAGGTAAACGACGCCTCGGCCTCATCGCTCAATTGGCCGCCAGCGACCACTTTCGCAAACGCCGCCCCATCAGCATAGGCACCCCGCTGGGCCACTTCAGCGTAGAAACCGCACTGCGGCATGCCCTGGTAAAACGAGCCGGGCCAACCCAATTCCCAAAAAGTCTTGCCCCCCCCTCGTAGTTGTAGATCTCCAAGGCCAGATTGCCCTGGTGTTCTACCAGTCGCAACGGCGGGTTGTGACTCAGATGGGTCCGCGTCAGCGGCCGCACTGCCGCCCACATCTGCCCACTGCCCACCACTACCGTTGCGCCTTCGGGCACATCAGCGGGTAACGCTTCGACCTTGCGGTCACCGATCCATATTTCATCGATCAAGTCGCGGCGCATCCAGATCAAGGCCAGCTTAAGCCCCGAACACGGCTGGCGAGCACCGATAACGCGCGGAGCATAGAGGCCGATCGCCCGCGTCTTATCCTGTACACCCCAGAAACGGCCTTCATCCGGCTGCAATTGCGTATTGGAGCGCGATGGTGTCGTGCGAAAATCGCCCAGCCATTTCTCGTCTAAGATATACTTGCTAAGCAGGACCCCGGTCTCTTCGCCACACGTGAATTGCGCAATAAAGACACTCGACTCGCCCTCGACAAAACGATTGGCCTGGCTGCTCAGATCCTTGGAGGCGACGCCCAAAGAAAACGCCTCATCCATATACGTCGTCATCATCTGCTGTCCGGCCGCATCGGAGGTCTCTTTGATTTCCAGCGGCAAGGGTTTGTCCTCTAGGGCCGCGGCAGCCCATTCGGGCAAAATGCCCGATGCAACCCAATGGCGCATCCAGTCGATCTCGGGTGGCGTCTTGGCCTCGACCTGCGGCTGATAGGCGCGACTGAACGGCCCGGACCAGCGGCCCGTACCCGGGTGCCCGTGCAGCAGCGCACTCAAGCCCGCGCGCACTGCGAAAACCCGGGCGATGGTGCGCGTCTCGTCGTCATTGCTCAGCGCCGCCAACTCGGCCAGGCGCTCGATCGACATGCCGGTATAACCGGGGCAATTGTACTCGTAAAACGTGCCGGAGCGATCGGTAAAAGCCAACCAGCGCCGCAGCTTGTCGCGGCCCCGCGCCATCAGTGCTTCGTCGTTGAGCAGTTCGCCGCCGATACAGGTATCAAAGACATCGGCCGCAGCAATCGTAGTGTAGCGCAGATGCACGTCAATGCGGGCGATCGCCTCCAACCCCAAACGAATCCCCTCCAGCGCCTTGTCCCGCAAAGACGCGGGCACCGAATCGCCACAGCGCAGCATAGCCTTGATCAAAGGCATCACGGTAAAGTGCACGGCGTTCAGGTCCTCCACCATCTCGTCCTCGCGCTCCCAGGTGAAGTTGCCGAAATGCGGCGCCCCCGGCCGGCGCTCCTGCGATTCGAAAACCCCGTCCAACACCTTTTCAGCACATTCCATATCCTGCGGCGTGCCATTTTCGATCAGCCGCGTCGCCAGATTCATCGCGGGGATCGTAGCGTGGAAAACCTGACCGTTTTCCTCCCGGCCGGGCAGATTGACTTGCGGGTCGA
>Ga0115002_10008101_pt1 | contig 11691 bp, 11 predicted proteins | sample ArcticOcean_MG_C_8_FD_89576 | JGI IMG/M metagenome (GOLD analysis project Ga0115002, IMG submission 89576) | Marine microbial communities from western Arctic Ocean - ArcticOcean_MG_CB11_86 | ecosystem: Environmental > Aquatic > Marine > Oceanic | place: Arctic Ocean: Canada Basin | collected...
AACGACCCAAAACACATTGATAGAATCCGTATAATGACAGCAAAAATATTAAAATGGCAAAAATCAGTTGATGATTGGCATAATGTAACAATACCAACAATATAGAGGGAATAATGAATTTTACAGAAAACACTGAAATACTTGAATTAGGTAATGGAATATACGCACGTATCCATAAGAACCTTACAAATTCAGGAATTATAATAGGTGATAATGGAGTATTAATCATCGATTCTCTTAGAGTGCCTTCATTTGCTAGAGACTTGAAGTCAGATATTAAAAAAATAACAGATAAACCAATAAAATATGTTATTGATACTCATTCACACTGGGATCATTCTTGGGGGAACGAGGAATTTCCAGAATCTACAATAATTGGACATGACAACTGTTATACCGAAATGACTGATATAGATCTATTAGAATACTGGAAAAAAAATTTAGTTACATCTCCGATGTGGAAGGACGCAGAATGGGTCGCTGAAACTCAAATTGTTACTGTCACTCCTCCTGATTTAACATTCAGTAATGAAATGACATTACATGTTGGAGACCACGAAGTTATTTTAAGGTATTTGGGAAAAGCTCATACTAGTAGTGACATATATATACATTTACCTAAAGAAGACTTGGTTTTTACAGGTGATGTAATTCAAAATCAACGCGTTCCGTATTTAGGAGATAGCTATCCAAAAGATTGGCCCGATACGAACAATAAAATAGTTGACCTTGGTATCAATAATTTCGTAGCCGGTCATGGGGATATCGGAAAATATTCTGATATGGTTGACACAACAAATTTAATCGACAAATTAATCAATGAAACAAATATAGCAATACAAAATGGTAAAAATCCTGAAGACGCATCTACTTCTGTGATAAATTTACTTAAAGAAAAATATGGGACCTGGTGGGGATTTGAGACACTCTCTTTCCAAATCCCAATAATTTACGACAAACTCTCAAAATAGAAAGATAATCTAGGTATATAACATGGATACAGCCTCGGGAGCATATGCTGCCATTCTATTAGGTTTCTTATTGGGACTAAAACATGCTACAGATGCTGACCATGTGATTGCAATATCTACTGTAGTTAAAGAATATAAAAATGCATTTAAAGGCTTATGGGTAGGAATCTCGTGGGGATTGGGGCATACCACACCTCTAATAATATTAGGTTTTATAATTCTAATATCAAAAAATTCTGTAATGAATTTCTATAAAGATGTCGCTCATTATTTTGAATTAGGGGTAGCAGTTATGCTAATTTTCCTTGGATTGCAAGTGTATTGGAACTTGCGCAAAAGCAAATTACACATACACGACCATAACCATGATGGAAGTTCCCACATGCATATTCATGGAACCCATGAATCCACAAACCCTCCCGACATAGAAGAGAACCATTCTATATTTAGTTTTGGTAAGCCAACATTTCGTATGAAATCATTTGTCATCGGAATGATTCACGGGTTGGCTGGAAGTGCGGCAGTAATGTTAGCACTACTACTATCTATAGACTCAACATTAATTGGATTAACATATCTCATATTATTTGGCGTAGGAACTATATTATCTATGTCAATAATAACAATTGCACTAAGTGTTCCGTTCGCATTGTCAACAAATCATGAAAAACTAAATACCGGGATATCTATCATAGCCGGTTCAGGCAGTATTATATTTGGTTTGTTCTTAATGTATAGCATATTAATTGAGCAATCTATCATATGATGATGTATAGGAAAGAGCTACAGCTCTTTGACTAATCTTATATGTACGCAATAACAAAAATAAACATAAATGTTATTAAAGCTTATTCTGTTCACGTATTTACTACCATGGGAATTGTTTGCGGAATATTCGCTGTTAAGGCATTATCTGAAAAAAATTTAGATATTACCTTTCTATGGTTAATAGCAGCTTTGCTTATTGATGGTACTGACGGCTTTTTTGCACGTAAATATCAAGTAAAAAAATTTGCTCCAAGGATAAATGGTGTAATTTTAGACGCTATAGTAGATTTTTTTAATTACGTAATATTACCTGTTTTAATTATTTTACAAATTGGATTTCTTCCTGATCAAATTGAATTTTTATCAGTTATATTAATTTTATGTGCCTCATGTTATACATTTGCTAATATAAAACAAAAAACTGAAGATAATTATTTCAATGGATTCCCTGCTATATGGAATGTATTAGTTTTAGATTTTTATATTTTAAATAGTCCGCAAATGATTAATTTTATTGCAATTGCTTTTTGCATTGTTCTTACTTTTATGCCAATAAAATTTGTCCATCCTTTAAGAGTTAAATCTTATAGATTGTTAGCTATTTTGAGTTTTTCTCTTTGGGGAATTTCTACATTATTTTTATTATTTGGATTTGATGATAAAAATTTAATGTATTACCTTTCATATTATATTTGGATTTTATCTAACGTTTTCATAATGCTATTTTCAGTTATTAGAACTATATATAAGAACCCTTAATTTTATCGACTGGGACTATCGGCATAGGTGTTAGAGGCCTGATAGAGTTTCCTGATACTAGAAGTCCTCACGGCTCTATATGTTCTCGACTCAATGGGAAATAAATAGTAAGACTAAATACCTTCTGGGTAACGAACTTCCAATTTTTCATTAGTTATAATTTCATGGAATTCTATAAAGAATCCGTTGGATAAGTTTTCTAATTTTTCGGAATCAGATTGTGCCTTATCAGGCATATCTTCCATTCTATTAGATTCTATTTTTTCTTGAGTCCACTCGGCACAAACAGTTACCTCAGAATCGGGAGTAGTCCTACCAGTCATATAAACAATCGCCTCACTTCGTGAATTATTTGTTTCATATGAGTTGCATATTCGCTTAAGTATTCTTGCTACTTCCCAAGATTTTGATCTATCGACTTTACAAACACGTCTTATTAAAAACATATACGATCCTTTATCATCAATTCAGACATAGCATATATCATATCTGATATTATTTATTCCCACATGAATCCTATGCCCTACATAAATAAAATACCTTACCAATGGCTAGTATTCTCTACTGCAGCATTTTCAATTTTTATTACTGCAACAGACAGGTCAGCAATTAACATAATTCTCCCTGAAATATCTGAAGAGTTTTCTTCCGCTCTCCCAACAACACAATGGGTAACAATAATATATTTTTTAACTGTCGTCTCAATTTCAGTCCCAATGGGACGATTGTCAGATATTGTCGGTAGCAAGAAAGTGCTAGTAACAGGTTTGTTAATCTTTGCTATAGGAGCTTTAATTAGTACATGGGCACCTTCATTGAACTATCTAATCTTCTCAAGATTTATACAAGGAATTGGGGGGGGGATGATACAGGGAACTTCATTCATAATTGCAGTAAGCGCATTTAATGAAACCCAAAAGGGAAAAGCTATTGGCTTAAACCTAATATTCGTATCTCTTGGGAATTTAATAGGACCACTAATAGGTGGCTTAATGGCGGATTTTATTGACTGGAGAAGTTTATTTATTTTATTTTCAGGACTTGCATTCACTTCAGGGTTACTATCAACAATACTATTATCTAAAAGTTCTTCTAAGGCTAAAATGTCATCTGATTTTGACTGGATAGGTTCAGGTTTATTTATAAGTGCCTTCGCATTTCTTCTATCGGGGATAACATTTGCTTCCCGAATTGGCTTAAGCTCGTTAACTACAATCACATTAATAGTCGTTGCAATAATATTAATAACGTTATTTATTATCAAAGCAATAAATACTAAAAATCCTGTATTAAATATAAGCCTATTCAAGATTCCACTATTTTCATTATCAGTAATTTCAATCCTGACAGCTTTCTTGGCTATGTCTTCCGTCCCATTCTTATTACCTTTTTACCTTAAATATGTTCTTTTATTCTCTACAAAACGTATTGGAACCGCTTTGGTACCTGGGGGCATTTTAATGGGAATAGTAAGTCCCCTATCTGGACTACTATCAGATAAATTTGGCACAAGATGGTTTACCTTTGCTGGTTTATTATGGACATCAATAGGATTATTTATCCTATCTACATTAAATGCAGAATCTAATGAATGGCTTCCGTATATTGGGGTTATCCCAGTAATGTCTGGGGTAGGAGGGTTTTATGGCCCTAGTAATAGTGCAGTACTGAGTGTGGTGCCTCAATCACAAAGCGGCTCTGTGATTGGATTATTAAATCTAACTCGAAATTTAGGAAATTTATTAGCTGTTCCTCTATCTGTACTCATAGTGACCACCGTAATGGAATCAAATGGGTTTTACCCAGATCTTTCATCAGTAACCACATCATCTGACCCTCAATTGCTGAATGCTTTCATACTTGGTATGGATAGAACATTCTTATATATTGGATTACTATGCGTATTAGGCTCAATATTGTCTTTATATCGTCGATCACTAAAAGTAAAGTAAAGTATATATTTCTTGACTTCAATGTTAGCATCTAAAAACTTAAGTGATCTCAAAATTACATTTTAAAAGCTGAAGGTGAAAATATGCCATTAGTACTAGTTCACGGGAATCCTGAAACCGCTGCAATATGGAACGAATTAATTCCTCACTTAAACACCGATAATATTCTTACTTTGACTCCTCCAGGATTCGGAGCGCCACTTCCAAATAATTTTGATGCAACGAGTGATGGCTATCTGAATTGGCTTGTCAACGAACTACAAAATATAGATGGCCCAGTGGATTTGGTTGGACACGACTGGGGTGGAGGTCACGTCGTGCGGCTTGCCTGTGAACGTCCTGACCTTATCCGATCCTGGACTACTGACATTATTGGTATCTTCACTCCTGAGTACGTCTGGCATGACAATGCCCAGATCTGGCAGACCGCAGGAGCTGGGGAAGAGGCAGTTGCGGCTAGGGCAAATACTCCCGACGAGGCCACAGCTCAGCGTTTTGAATCATTAGGAATGACCAAATCAATTGCCGAACAGGTAGCGCCATGGGTTAATGCTGATATGGGTCAATGCGTCCTTTCCCTGTACCGCTCAGCGGCTCAGCCAGCTCTCGGAAATATGTTCGACGGATTAGCTCGTGCCGCAGAGAAACCTGGTCTGGCCCTCATCGCCACTGATGACCCATATGTTGGTGGAGAAGTACTCGGACGGAAAGCCGCTACACAGGCGCAAGCGCAAGTAGGAATCATTGCCGGTGAAGGTCACTGGTGGATGTGTACAAATCCTGAAAAAGGCGCGCAGATCATTAACAATTTCCTGAAGACTCTTTGATCTCCAAAAAGATGTTAAATCTACCAATATCACACTGCTTAAGCTCATCAGATTGTTGCGCCATAGATTGTGTGGCATCCAGTCTCTGTTATCGCTCGATCATATCTTTATATCTCAGACCTCTAAATAAAGTTTAAGTTTCTTGACGGCAATGTTAGCATGTAAAAAACTTAAACTCTCCATTAAGTACAATTTGAAAAGGAGTTCCCATGTCTTCAATGATGTCTGGTAAAAAAGCTATATTAGAAATGCTGAAAGCTGAAGGGGTCGAATATATATTTGGAAACCCTGGCACAAGCGAAGGCCCTTTCATTGATATGTTAGGAGAATATCCAGAATTCAAATACATCATGGCACTTCAAGAAAGTGTAGCTATAGGAATGGGGGAATCATATGCTAGAGCAACAAATAAACCCTCTTTTGTCAGCCTACATGTTGATAGTGGATTAGCAAATGGAATAGCCTTAATGTTAGACGCATTAAACACCGGAACTCCCATGGTAATAACATCAGCAAATTACGATGCCCGGAAAATAAACGAATCCAAAACAGATTTAGCCGAATTAGTTAGGCCTGTAACAAAATGGTCTGTTGAATTAAATTTACCTGATCAAATACCTAGTGTATTAAGAAGAGCATTTAATGAAGCAAACAGTCACCCAAAAGGCCCAGTATATGTAGGTTTCACTGCAAATGCTTTGGAGGGGACGGCAAATATGAATATTTTGCCTTCAACAAAAGCCTTTGATTCAGTATACCCAGATCCTGAAGCAATCAAAAAGGCTGCAAATCTTATAATTCAATCTGAAAATCCTTTATTAATGGTTGGTGACAGAGTATCAGATGACGATGCGCTAAATGAAGCAGTTCAATTAGCAGAACTAGCGGGATTTACGGTATACCAATCCCGGGGAGCTGAAGTATCTTTCCCTTCTACTCATCCTCAATATCTAGGAGTGCATTCTCTTCGAAATAAAACACATAGAGAAGATTTAAAAGAATATGACCTTGTTCTTACTGTTGGGATGGAAACTTTTGAGGAACTTTTTTACTGGGGAGATGTGATACTTGACCAAAATACAAAACTTATCCATATAGATCCTGTATACGATAAAGTAGGTCGCTCAGAACCAACTGATGTAGGAATAGTATCGAATTGCAAAACAGGATTAAATGCCCTTATAAATTCATTGACCAACAAATTAGACGCAAAATATATCATCAATAGAATTTCTTCAATAAAAACAAAGTCTGAAAATCAAAAATTAACATACCAAAAAAGTCTCGAAGAAACATGGGCCACTTTACCTATGACCCCTGCAAGAATGATGTATGAATTATCCCAAGCAATCCCTAATAATTCGATTATAGTTGATGATTCTATTAGTAGTAGAGTTCATCTTAAACAAAACTTCAAATCAGTAAAACGAAATGATATTAGAAGTGTACGTGGACAATCTATAGGTGGAGGTATCGGAGCAACTATAGGAACAAAATGTGCATTCCCAGATAGACCTGTGATTGGGATTATCGGAGACGGAAGTGCCATGATGACAATACAAGGGCTATGGAGTGCCGTAAATGACAAAATACCTTGCATATTTGTAATATGTAATAACGGGATGTATAGAGTATTAAAAGTAAATTACAAAATATATCAAACAGAGCTTTTAGGAGAATCAGAACCGGTAGCAGAAATGTTACCTCATTCTGACTTCAATGCTCCAATTAATATGTGCTATATTGCAAAAGGAATGGGATTAGAATGCGAAAACATAACTACCCCCGACCAAATAAAACCAGCATTACATAAGGCTTTAAAATCCGAAAAACCTTACTTGATTAATATATCAATAGACGGTTCTTTATAAAATTACCCTCTTCCGATATAGGGCATATTAGTTGCCATAATAGTTACCGTTTGTATGTTGGTATCCAAAGGTAAATTACTCATATGCAATATTGTACTTCCAGCATGGTCAACATTAAATGTAGGCTCTACCATTTTAGTTCCGTTTGACTGAAGGATACCTTCTTCCATCCTTTTAGTCAGTGGAGTTGAAGCATTACCAATATCAATCTGACTGCACGCAATATTATATTTCCTACAATCTAACGATATTGATTTAGTCAAACCTAATACTGCATGTTTTGTAGCAGTATATGCAACCGAATATGGCCTTGGGACGTATGCAGATATTGAGCCATTATTAATAATTCTTCCCCCCATTGGGGATTGTGATTTCATTATATTAATAGCATGTTGAGCACACAAAAAACTGCCAGTAAGATTTACATCTACAACTTTTTTCCAGTCTTCTAAAGACAAATCTTCTAATTCTACTAGCGGTGGAGCTCCAATGCCGGCATTATTAAATAAAATATCTAATCGTCCGAATTTATCTTTAGCTTTATTAAACAATTTACCAATAGATTTAACGTCGGACACATCTGATGGAACAATACAAATCTTCTCTTCCGAAGCTTTAGATAAACGGGCTGTTTCTTCTAGAGGTTCCAGTCGCCTACCAGATAAAGTTACTGAATATCCATCATTGAGCAAATGTATAGCCGCACTACGGCCTATTCCTGATCCAGCTCCTGTAATAAGAGCTACTTTATTATTTAAGTTCACAAATAAGCCTCCATATTAAATATAATCATTATTTCATCTTTAATATACTTGTTATATATAACATTATATTAAAGAAAACTTCTATAATCCTTATTATAGGAGTTTATATGCTGAAAAAAGAAATAGAAACCTTGCCCCTTAATCTACATTCGATATGGAGTAATCCGAAAATGTGGGGCCTAGCAACAGCAGAGACATTAGCTTGGGCTGGATTGTTTTATATATTCCCCGCATCTATCTTAAGATGGCACGCCATTTTTGGATGGAGCGTCAGTGAAATATCCTTCGGCATTACATTTGCTTTAATAGCGTCAGCTATAGGAGGGATAGCCTCAGGAAGACTAATTGACATGGGATGGGCTCGGACTTTGATGCCTTTTAGTATTATTATAGGTGGGCTGCTATTAGCCATACTTCCATCGATAAGCTATATATGGGAATTCTATCTTATTTGGTCATTAATCGGATTTTGCTTATCAGGATGCCTTTACCAACCATGTTTTTCTTATATTACTAAATTATATAAAGAACAAGCTAAATCTCCGATAGTAATGGTAACTCTATTTGCTGGATTCGCAAGCACAATCTGTTACCCAGTATCCACTAAATTATCCAATGAATATGGATTCGACAATAGTATTTATATCATTTCCTCTGTCTTATGTGTCATAGTAGCTCCATTGATGTGGTATTCAATGTATCCTTCAAAATCAATAAGTGCCAAAAAAGAACCACTCCAAATAGATTCGATAAAAACCAGTGTCCCTCCTATATTGTCTAATCCAATATTCTGGGGACTTCTAATGACTTTCGGGGCTTTCTCTGCAAATCAAGGAATGATAATAAGTCAAATATTCCCCTTACTTGAAAGTCAATCTCTTACATCAAATCAAATACTTTTATTTGCGTCTTTAATCGGGCCAATGCAAGTTACAGCACGATTGATATTTTTTTTAATTGAATACGTTACTAAAAAAGAATTGCCTATATCCCTTATCTGCGCAATATGTTTAGCTATGATGAGCATTTCTAGTTTCATCGTGGTTATTAATACCACTTCAGTATTTCTCATATCTTTCTTTATAATATTCCAAGGTGGCCCTTACGGTATGGCTAGCATATTAAAACCGCTACTAACAGCTCAGTTAATAGGGAGAATAAATTTTGGGCTCTTATCTTCTATGATTGGAATTGGCGTAGTATTAGGCTCTGCATCAGGCCCGGGAATAGCTGGGTGGGTTGCCGAAAAGTCGAATTATAATACAGTTTTACTTGTAACCTCATGTATCGCTTTAGCTGGCTTAGTGTTCTTGACCTCTACTTTACTAATAAATAAATATCAAAAAAATGTGGGATGCTAATGAGTAATATACTGATAAAAAACAGCACTATATATGATGGGACAGGAATCCCTCCATTCAAAGCAGATATTTTAATAAATAACGATAAAATAGTACAGATCGGAAACCTTGAAAACATATCAGATGCATATACAATTGATGGGACTGCCTTAGCCTCATGTCCCGGATTTATCGATACTCATGCTCATTCAGATGCTGCTCTTTTAAATAATCCATTTCACGAGCACTCTTTAAAGCAAGGAATAACAACTGAAATACTGGGACAAGACGGTTTATCATATGCTCCTTTATCTAAGAGCAATTATTTACTGAATTACGATTATTTATCCGGATTACTAGGAATACCTCCTAATAATTTAGATATGTCATCCGTAAGTAATTTTAAATCCCATTATCACAACAAAGTATCAATCAATACTGCTTATTGCATCCCACATGGTGCGATAAGATTAGAAAGTGTTGGATTTAAAGACACTCCATTAATTGATAATAATCTCCAAAATGCAAAAACTCTTATTCGAGATGGAATGGATCAAGGTGCTGTAGGAATGGCAACAGGTATGTCATATTTCCCAAATGCCTGGAGTGATACAAAAGAACTCATAGAATTATGCAAAGTAGTTGCAGAAAAAGACGGGGTATATGTAACTCACCTTAGGGATAAAAATACAGATCGCGCATTTGGAGGTGGATGGGTTAAAGAAGCTCTAGAGATATCTCGTAGGAGCGGTGTTAAATTACATTTTTCACATTATCGTACTGACAAACACACAGCAGGAAATATCAGTAACAAAATGGAGTTAATCGATTTAGCTATATCTGAAGGCCTAGACATAACGTTAGAACTTTACCCCTACCCAACCGGCAGCACTTTTCCACTAAGTTTTTTGCCGAGTTATGCTCATGAAAATGGTATCCCGGGCGTCATGAAATTATTGTCAAACAATTCATCTAAATCAGAACTTGCTCATTATTTAGATAACGAGTTTACTGGTCCAATAGATGAAGCAATTATATCCTATGCTCCTACAATCCCAACATTAGAAGGCAAGTCACTTGTTTATATAGCGAAAGAAAACGAAACGTCTCTTGGTATGACTATATGCAATTTACTATTAGAAACAAGATGCCAACTGGGTTACTGGGGAACTCCTCCAAAAAATATATCAACATGGAATCAAATAAATATAGACATAATGAATCTATTGTCGCGAGATGACTACATGGTTGGAAGTGATTCTATCCCATTAGGGCGATACCCTCACCCAAGAGCTTATGGAACTTTCCCAAGAATAATAGGCAGATTCCAACGTAAATATAATGTTATGAAACTAGAAGAAACTATCCAACGTATAACAGACAATCCTGCTCAAAGATTTAAATTAACTAATAGAGGGCGTATTAAAAAAGGATACTTTGCTGATATAGTTTTATTCGACCCAGAAACAATTATTGATAATTCCACTTATGATGATCCGAAGCAATATCCTACTGGAATACCGTACGTCATAGTAAATGGTGAAATAGCTATTGAAAAAGGAACGGTACAAAACTCGACTTCAGGAAGAGCTATACCATAAGTTTTACTCTGTCCAATTTAACACGAATTGCCGTTGGATTTCTGTTTCTGGAGAGGCTCTAAAATCTCCAGCTACTCCCTTACGTAAGTGGGGAATATAATCTAGGGCTTCTTGATTTGTCATACCATGCCTAATTAAATAACACGCTACAACAATCCCTGTCCTCCCTAAGCCTCGAAAACAATGTGCGTACACTAAGCTTTTATCAGAAATTTTTTGGTCAATCAAATCTAATATATCTTTCATGACAGAAACATTTGGTATATTTCTATCTATAATTGGAAACCTATAGTATTCCGTCCTTTTACCTCTCCGACGTCGTTCTCGGTGAAGCATCGGTTCGTAAACAGGCCTTTCGCCCTGAACAGTCAAATCTATAAATGTTGAAATACCAGAATCTAATAAGTGGGCTATTTTCCAAGAAGAAAAATTATTTACTTTTAATCCATAGCGACGCATAGCAACAAATTGATGTGCCAATGTAGCTATCGTAGTAGCCGGATTAAACGAGTATTGATTTCCGGGGTATTCTCCTGCTGCAAGCTTGTCTTTAATAACCCAATAAGAGAAAGGGGTTAAAAATGGTCTTTCTTTATCTAGTTTATTTCGTTTAAGAATCATAAAGTTAAGATATCATACTAGCGAGTTATTGTGAGGAGAAACCATTGCAAATCGATAAAAACAGCAATCTTGTCTGGATAGATCTAGAAATGACTGGTTTAGAGGAAGATAAACACGTAATTATTGAAATAGCTTCTTTAGTAACTGATTCAGAATTAAATGAATTAGCTGAAGGCCCTACAATAGCAATAAAAAGATCCTCAAGTGAATTGTCAGA
>Ga0115002_10008106_pt1 | contig 11690 bp, 9 predicted proteins | sample ArcticOcean_MG_C_8_FD_89576 | JGI IMG/M metagenome (GOLD analysis project Ga0115002, IMG submission 89576) | Marine microbial communities from western Arctic Ocean - ArcticOcean_MG_CB11_86 | ecosystem: Environmental > Aquatic > Marine > Oceanic | place: Arctic Ocean: Canada Basin | collected...
AGTCGCCCCGGGAGTTCCAACATCCCAGATGGCTTCCAGAATCTCGTATTGTGCCGGGCTTAGTCGGCCTTAAGGAAGTTGCATATCCGTCTCTCCAATTGATCAAAACTGTTTCTGCCATTCAATTCGACATGTGTCGTATGGTTTATCGCATGGCATTCGACGTGTGTCGTAAAGCCAATTGCAAGAAAATTTCCAGAAAAGGTTCATTTGATGACGCGAATCGCCACAAACCGTTAGCAAGCCATAACTTGAGTGGGGCCAACACAGACTACGAAAAGCGTCAAACAAAATGCCATCTACTCATCGAATCGGCGACGGATGGGACCGGTGATTCTCACATTCCGCACATCTCGAGTGAGTAGTTTTATATTTTCCAGGACTGCTAGCAAGTGGTTTAGCAAGGAGCGTAAATTTTAACGCAGAGGCGCAGAGGACGCTGAGAACCGCAGAGGATTTATAAATTAATACTCAACGTTCATGTCGAAGTATTATGCGATGGCATTTCTCGAGTAGTAAACAAATTACCAGAATAAAACGAATAAGCTCTGCGCACCTCTGCGTCCTCTGCGCCTCTGCGTTTAATGGCCTCTGCGTTTAATTTTAGGATCTGGTGTTGACATCCGATCGTTCTATTGGGATGACACTGAGAAATCAACATTGATTTTCCATTCGATGGATTGTCTGGCAGTCTTCATGTAGTGGAGACTAGTGTGAGGTCAGTGAAATAAATTAAAAGTTGTCAATGCACTCGTTCCGCAAAAAACGGAAAATAGGAAAGCACTACGAAACAAGGGATTTGGGGCAACGGAAGAATAAAAAACAGGGGTCCGCTACATGCGGAATTTGGGCTGTATCTTCCCGGCTCGGTTTTTACGATGGCGAGTCTGTTGGCGGCAATGCTGCACCGGATGAGCGGTCTCTCATTTCGACGAGTGTTCACAATGTCGTGGCCGCCTGCGCTTTGGTTGGCCTGGTGGGCCACGAAGGAGATGTCCTACGGATCACATCACGAATCTTTTTGTATTATATTTTCGTGGGCGGCATGCTAGGATTGTTGGTGGTTAAGTCCGCATTCCCTTCTTACCGAGCCAACTCATGAACGCCGCCCCTCCACTGAATCCCCGCGAACGCATTTTGATGGGACCAGGACCGAGTACCGTGCCGCAGCGGATATTACGAGCGCTTGGCGCGCCGACGCTCGGCCACCTTGATCCACAATACATCGAGTCTATGGACGAAACGTGCTTGGCAGACCAATGACCGCTCTCGACGGACTCTCCTCGATTTTTCCTTCCACGCGCCTCGTGCGTGACGCAGCGTTTCAGGCGGCTTACGAGTCGGACGGACTGACTGCCTTTCGCACCAAACCGCTGGCAGTCGTGATCCCCGAATCATCGGAAGAAGTGATTGCAGTGGTTCGCTGGTGTCACGACAAGGGAGTACCGTTTGTGGCGCGTGGTAGTGGCACGAGTCTTTCCGGTGGATCGCTGCCGGTTGCCGATGGAATCGTGATCGCGCTGAACCGCCTCGACAAGATCCTCGAACTTAATCCGGCCGAGCGGATCGCCGTTGTTCAGCCAGGTGTTGTCAATCAGCACGTCAGCACGGCGGCGGCTCCCCACGGTTTGGTCTACTGCCCCGATCCATCCAGTCAAAGTATCTGCACGATTGGTGGAAACGTCGCCTTCAACTCAGGCGGCGTGCACTGCTTGAAGTATGGCATGACCTCCAATCACGTGATCGGCCTGCGGGCCGTACTGGCGAATGGCGAAGTGGTCACGCTGGGTGGCCGGAGCGTGGAGTCCGTCGGCCCCGATTACACCGGCCTATTTTGCGGGAGCGAAGGACTCTTTGGGATCGCACTGGAAGTCACCCTGCGCCTGCTCCCCAGGCCCGAGATGTTCCACACTGTTTTAGTCGGCTACAACTCGCTGCAAGCGGCCGGCGACGCGGTTTCTGCAATTATTGATGCGGGGTTGCTGCCTGGCGCCCTGGAGATCATGGATGCGCTGGCGATCGAAGCGGCCGAAGCCGCCGTAGCTTGTGGTTACCCGCCAGGTGCGGCAGCCGTTTTGATTGTCGAACTTGAAGGACCGCGAGAGACCATCGAATGCGAACGTGAGCAGCTGGACGAGGTCTTAGCCAAAACGCATCCGACCGCCCAGCGCGCGGCAGCCGACGAAGCAGATCGCTTATTCATTTGGAAAGGACGCAAGTCGGCATTCTCGGCCGTCGGACGCCTCAGCCCTGACTTCTTGGTCCAGGACGGCGTCGTGCCGCGCAAGCGTTTGGGTGAGGCGCTGGTGCGAATCGAGCAGTTATCGCGCGAAGCAGGCATCCGTGTCGCCAATGTCTTTCACGCTGGCGACGGCAATTTGCATCCCTTAATTATGTTTGACGGCAAAGAAGCTGGCGCACTTGTCCGCGCCGAAGAGTTGGCATCCAAACTACTGCGACTTTGCATCGAGATGGGCGGGTCGATCACGGGCGAACATGGTGTCGGTATGGAAAAACGCGACTTCCTGCCCGAAATGTTTGACGAGCCAACGGTCGCGATGATGGATCGAGTGCGACACGCATTTGATCCAAAACTTATTGCCAATCCCGGCAAGATGTTTCCGGGCAAGGAGGCGCCCGCGCTATCAGCCATTGGTCTGCATCCCCTGGAGAAAGCCGGAGTAATCAGCCGTGAATGATGCCCTGCTCGTGCCGGCTCATGTGAATGAACTGAAGCGAATGCTCGCCAACGAAAAACGCCTGTTACCGGTCGGCAACCGTACGAAGCCCCCGCTCAGCGAACATGAACCCTCGACGCTCATCTCGTTGCGCTCGCTTGCCGGCATCATCGAGTATGAACCATCGGAGTTCACATTCACGGCCTATGCGGGAACTCCGCTTGCTGAGCTTCGCCTCGCATTGGCAGAAAAGCGCCAATACTTGCCCTTTGATCCGATGCTGGTCGAGGCCGGCGCGACAATTGGCGGCACCGTTGCCGCCGGCCTCTCTGGGCCGGGCCGTTATCGATATGGTGGCATCCGCGACTTTTTGCTGGGCGTACGATTCATGAGCAGTGACGGTCAGCTAATGACTGCTGGGGGCAAAGTTGTTAAGAACGCGGCCGGATTCGATATCCCCAAGTTTTTCGTTGGCAGCATGGGGCGCTTTGGAGTGCTGACCGAACTGACCTTCAAGGTCTTTCCGAAACCGAGTGCAACCCAAACGCTCCGTATCGTCTGCGACTCGCGCCTGCAAGCGCTCGCTCGGCTGTCAACGTCCGCCTCCTCTCGCTGGGAACTGGACGCCATCGACTATTCTTTCGACGAGCAGGCCCTGGTTCTTCGACTGGCTGGCCCGCCGCGCGCATGTGCCTTGATCGCCAGCGAGATTCGGAACACGTGGGGCGAGGATGTTTCGGACTTGGCAGCGTCTGATGCATTTTGGCAATCGGTGGGTGAGCTAAGTTGGTCGAGCAGCGGCCAGACGGCCGTCAAAGTCCCCACGACGCCGCAGCAACTTTTCGATCTGAACGATTCGCTCGCCCTCGACGAGGGGATCCACTTACATGGAAGTGCCGCAGGGAATGTCGCTTGGATATTGCTCGACACAGGCGAAGGACTCTCGGCGCTGGACAGACAACTGCAAGCGTTACAGATGCCTGGACTAGTGATCCGAGGTCCCTGCGACCGACCGCGATTAGGAACGTGGAAATCGTGGGAAGTCGAGCGTACAATCCAAGCTGCCATGGACCCACCTCGTAAGTTTCCTCGTTGGATGCATACCGCCGAGCACCTGCCGACATAACTCCGGACGTGCCATCGCCATTTCGCTGGCAAACCTCAAAAAGTACATCGATGCTGCACAATATCCAACCCGAAGATCACCCGCCGCTGGGCGCTCGCATGGCGTCGGCAGTTAGCACGTGTGTCCATTGCGGGTTTTGCCTCGCGGCTTGCCCCACGTACCAGGAACTGGGCCAGGAAGCCGATTCGCCGCGTGGACGCATTGTGTTGATGAAGGAAGTGTTGGAAGGGACATTGGCCTTAGAAGCCGCGTTACCGCACATCGATCCCTGCCTGGGATGTCTTGCGTGTGAGCCCGCATGTCCCTCGGGCGTCCCCTATCGCGATCTGATTAGCCCGTTCCGCGCGCTAACCGAACCAAAACGCAAGCGCAAGCTTGCCGAAAGGTTGAGTCGCACCTTAGCGCAACGGACCCTACCGTATCCGGGTCGCTTACGACTGGCTGCGCTCGGCGCAAGAATTGCCAAACCGTTTGCCGGTTGGCTGCCAAAGTCATTGCGAGTGATGCTCGACTTGTTGCCAGAAAGCTTGCCGCGCAAACAAACTTGGCAGGAGATCTACCCAGCGATCGGTCGCCGTCGAGCCCGCGTTGCACTTCTGACCGGATGCGCGCAAAGCGTGCTCGACCCAGACATTAACACGGCCACGATCGATGTACTCACCCGCAATGGCGTCGAAGTCGTCGTGCCTCAAGGCCAGTCGTGCTGCGGCGCGCTCAGCTGGCACATTGGCAACCATCCCCAAGCCCAGGCGTTCGCGCAGCATAACCTGGATGCTTTTCCGCCAGATGTCGACGCCATCGTCACTAATGCGGCAGGCTGTGGTTCGGCGATGCACGAATACGACCTGATTCTGAAAGGAACAGGCGACGACCAGCGGGCCGAAGCGTTTCGCAGCAAGGTGTGCGATGTTTCGGTGCTACTCGACACGCTTGGTCCCTTGCAGCCCATTCCCGCGACGCAAGGGAAGCTGCGCGTGGCCTATCACGATGCTTGTCACTTGGCCAATGCTCAGGGCGTGCGATCACAACCTCGCAAGCTATTGCGGCTGATTCCTGGCGTTGAGCTCTGTGAGATCGCAGACGCGCACCTTTGTTGCGGTTCGGCCGGTACGTATAATATCGACCAACCTGAAATTGCCAACTCCTTGGGCGAGCAAAAGGCCGATCATATCTTGGCGATCGATCCGGTCGTCGTGGCCACCGGCAACATCGGATGCATCACCCAACTGCGAGCCCATCTGGCTAAGAAAGGCTCGAACGTCCTAGTGCGTCACACGATGCAAATCCTCCGAGACGCTTATCAGGAAACTTAACCCAGGTACTTCGCCACCACGGTGCGTGCAACGACGGGGTCGTCGGTGCCGCCGACTAGGGTGCGGCCGTCGCTAAAAACGGTCAGGAGAAATCCTTCGACGGCGAGTCGGACCAGAAAACGATTGTTGGTTACCTCGCCCACTTTTCGAAGCTTGTTTGCCAGTACTTGCAAGTCGAGCGGTCCACTCACGGTCGGCAAAATCTGCACAGAATTCCGGCCGCACAGTCGAGTGACCGCTGAGCCTCGCTCGCCGCTCAGCCAGACGAAATCGCGCTGGCCACACGTCGGGCAATCGTCTGATCGGCTTGCCTCGACCCCGATGGTCCGAAAGCTGTTATTCCACAGGTCCACAAAGGTAATACCCGGATTCAGCTGATGGCGATTGCCACTCAAGAGCTTGATCGCTTCCATGGCTTGCAGCGAGGCGATCACGCCAACAATCGGCTCGAGTACGCCAGCTGTCTCGCAGGTAGGCAAGGCGGTGGCCGGGGGCGGTTCAGGCATGATGCAGCGCAAGCAGGGCGTTTCGCCCGGCACGATCGCCAGTGTTTGCCCCTCCGCACCGACGCAACCGGCGAATACCCAGGGCGTGTTTTGCGCGATCGAAAAATCGTTGAGCAAATAGCGCGTTTCGAAATTGTCGGTGCCATCGATAAGCAAATCGACGTCCCCGGCTAGCCCTACGATGTTGGTCGAATTGATGTCGGCAACGACCGGCTCAATCTGCACGCTGGAGTTTACAGCGCTCAGGCGCTGTGCCGCGGCGACGGCTTTCGGCAATTGGGCGGCAGCGTCGGCTTCGTCAAAGAGCACTTGGCGGTGAAGATTGCCTAGCTCCACGAAATCGCGATCGACGACGCGCGTAAAGCCGACGCCGGCACGCACCAAGGTATCGGCCACGATCGAGCCCAAGGCACCGCATCCACATACGAGCACGCGCTTGGTCATCAACTGCCGCTGGCCAGTTTCGCCCAGAGGAGCGAAGCGCACTTGTCGCTGATACCGATCGAGTGAGGTCCCAGCGGATGTTTCAGCGGATTTCCCAGCGGATGGTTTCGTGGAATTCATGGCGCGACGAAGTACCCTGAAAAGTCAAACTGTGGGGCCAAGTCGCTTTGCAGACGGTCGCAGCCTGCGCGAGCCGCCGATAAGTCTGCGTGAGATTCACCGCGACGAATTGCCAGCACGGGCTTATTGCATGTCGCCAACCAAGCAGGCGGCGATTCGTCAGGGCTCAATTCTATGGCGTAAAGATCACAATCAGCAGCGGCCGCTTCCAGCTCACTCGTACTTGTCGAAATGCTTTGGGCCAAGAGCGACGACGTTCGCGAAGCGCCACGAAGTTGCTCGGGATTGAGCAAGGCGATCAGCATCGCGGGACACCAGGTCAATCGCTGCTGCTGCGCTAGGTATGCATCACTGCCTCGCAAGTCAACCACTAGGGGCACTCCCAGACGGCTTGCCTCGCTACAGAGTTCCGTATGAGGCGCATCGACCAACAAAGCCGTTTCGGCCAGTCGGGCTGCGCTGAGGTCGTCTGGGGTCGCCAGCGAAACCTGAGCACCCCGCAGCACCGAGCGCCGACGTTCTAATCGCAAGTGCCGGCCTTCGGCCCCCCTCCGGCTCAAGCCGATCAAAGTTTTGAGCGCATGCTTTTCGCCGCTGGCATCTTGCAATTCAAGCTGTAGCTCATATTGAAAAGGCAAAGGCGGTGTCCAATAGCAAGGGTCGGTGATGAGCCCTTGGGCCAGGAATTTCTGGTTTCGCTTGCCGGTGAGCTGCTCAATTCGGTGCTCGGCGGCCAGGGTACGTGCATAGTGGCATTGTGGCCCGCGCAGCCGGCCTTGGATGCTGACGATCTCAGCATCGTCATGAGCATGAATATAGATGCGCGCTTCCGAGTCCACGGCATGACCAAGTTGTATCGTAAGATGTTCGTAGAGCATGATCGAGAATCACTCCAACTCTGCGACAGTTTCGGCCGCTGCTTGGAGCTCCTTGGCCAAAAACTTACCGGTAGTCGATTTGGGATTTGCGGCAATCTCTTCTGGCGTGCCAAAAGCTACCACCTGCCCCCCCTCGTCTGCCGCTGCAGGGCCTAGATCAACGATGTAATCGGCAGCCTGCATCATTAGTAAATTGTGTTCGACCACGACCAGCGAATGCCCCATCGCGATCAGCGAATCGAAACAGTCCAACAATTTCAAAACATCTGAAAAATGCAATCCTGTCGTCGGTTCGTCAAGCACAAAGAGTGTCCGTCCACGGCGAGCAGCTGCGATATACGTGGCCATTTTGAGCCGCTGCGCTTCACCGCCCGAAAGCGTGTTGGCCGGTTGGCCCAGACGCAAATAGTCGAGGCCCACGTCCATGAGACATTTCAGCCGCGAAAGAATCTTGCGTTGTGCTCGAAAAAATGCAAAGGCCTCGCGCACCGACAAGTCGAGGACCTCGGCGATGTTGCAACCGCGATATTTTATCTCCAGCACCTCGCGCCGATAACGCCGCCCTTGGCACTCTTGACAGCGCATGTAAACGTCTGCCATCAGCCGCATGTCGATCTGCGTAAATCCTTCGCCCTGGCAAGCTTCGCAGCGACCGCCATCCACATTGAACGAAAAATGGCTGGCCTTGAAACCGCGCGACTGGGCTTCGCCTGTTTGCGCAAACAAAGCACGAATCGGATCAAATGCTTTAATATACGTCACCGGGTTCGAACGCGGCGTTCGACCAATGGGGCTTTGGTCAATCAATACGGCGTCTTCGATTTGGTTGGCACCTTGCAGGTCGTCGTGCGACGCGGGTTTGCCCACATCGATGTGCAAGCTCTCGGCCACCGCCGGAAATAAGGTCTGCTCGACCAGCGTGCTTTTACCGGCTCCACTCACGCCGGACACCACGCACAGCACGCCAAGCGGAAAATCGACCGTCACATCCTGCAGATTATTTCCCTTCGCTCCTACCAAACGCAACCATCCTTGATCGGTCGAGCGGCGCTGAACATTTTGTCCCGAGGTTGAGCGGCCCGCGAGCCAGTCGCCCGTGCGGCTCTCGCTCGAGTTAAGCATTTCGTCAGGCGTGCCCTGAAATACAATCTTCCCGCCGAACTCGCCAGCTCCAGGGCCCAATTCGACAATATGGTCGGCTGCACGGAGGAGCGCTGGATTGTGTTCCACCACGGCCACGGTGTTACCGCGATCCCGCAACAGCAAAATCGCATCGACCAGCCGTGGCATGTCGGCCGGGTGGAGCCCCACGCACGGTTCGTCGAGTGCGTAAAGCATGCCCACCAAATTGGAGCCTAAGGCAGAAGTAAGCGCCACTCGCTGCGCTTCGCCGCCACTCAGAGTGCGCAGCGGTCGCTGAAGCTGCAGATGTCCGACGCCGACGCGGTCGAGATATCCCATCCGCGCTACCACTTGCTCCATCAGCAAGCGGCCGACTTGTTGTTGCCACTCCGTCAATTCGGCAGCTTCGAACCAGCAGAGAGCATCACGAAGTTTCATCGCTGAAATATCCGCAATACTCTGCCCAGCCAAACGTACTGCCAGCGCAGCGGGCTTGAGCCGCGTTCCTTCACATGCCGTACAAGGGTAGTAACTTCGCCAACGGCTCAAGAACACGCGCAGATGCATCTTATATTTACGGCGTTCCAGCCATTTAAAGAAACCATTGAGCCCGCCGAAATCGCGATCCGGCACACCTTCGCGAATCAGCCGAAAATGCTCTGGCCGCAGCTCGCAGAAAGGAACGTCGAGGGGAATCTGGTAGTCACCGGCCAGCGCGACCAACTCGTCAAGCTCATGGGCATAGGCCGGCGTGTTCCACGGCGCGATCGCACCGTCGCGCAACGACTTCGACGTGTCGGGCACCACGCGCTCCATGTCGATGTCGATTACGTTCCCAAAACCTTCACATTCAGCGCAAGCGCCCAGCGGATTGTTAAAGTTAAGCAATTGCGGCTCAGGCGCCGGATAGTCGATCGAACAACCTTCACAGCGAAAATACTGACTGAACTGACGACGCCACCATTTGCGGCCGTCGAGTTTCAGGAGACCCCTCCCCTTGACGGCGGGCCACTGGTCAACAAGCTGGGAAGGGCTACCCGTGTTATCGTCCGCATCTTCAACCCAAACCAAGCAAGATCCACGTCCCGCGTCGAGCGAATTTTCGAGAGAGTCACGTAGCCGCGACAGAGAATCGGCGGAGACAACGGACCGGTCAAACACGACATCGATCACATTCTGCTCGGCCAAATCGCTTGCTTCTGCCGAATCGAGATCGAGCATGCGATCTTCGACTGCCGAGCGGCGGTAGCCAAGGGCAACCAAGTCAGTCAGCCAATCTCGGTCGACTTGGCCCGCACTTCGCTGCACCGTAAAGCCGATCATTAGCCGAGTGCCCTCCGGCAGTTGCAGTAACGCGTCGGCCGCCGATTCGGCGGTATCCTGCTTCACAGAAACTCCACAACCATGACAAACGACGACACCAATCCGCGAAAACAGCAACTGCAAGTGCTCGTTGATTTGAGTTGCGCTGCCCACGGTGGCCCGGCTGCTTCGGCTCACATTCTTCCGCGTGACGGCAATCGAAGGGGGAATTCCTTCGATACTCTCCGCCTCCGGTTTATCCAGCTGCTGGAGAAACTGACGAGTATAAGTCGAAAAGCTCTCAATGTAGCGGCGCTGCCCCTCGGCATAGAGCGTATCGAGCGCTAGGCTCGTTTTCCCACTGCCGCTCACACCGCAGAACGCGAGCAACTGCCGGTGAGGCAAATCGACATCGATCTGACGGAGATTATTGACCGAGACACCACGCAAACGGATTTTGGCTTGGCCAACGGAGTGTGGTGCGCAGTTGAGCATCGGGCAGTCGGGCAGTCGGGCGTAGGCCAGCTGGGATTTGCGCAACCCCCTCAGGGGTCTTTCAGGTTGTGGCCAAACGCTTTATTCTACCGTATGCCCATGCGGTAATACTACCCAGAGAGAAATCAATCAAAATGTCTGACAAGAAATGGAAAAACCCGCTTTATGCGCTGCTCATCCCGGCCGGGGCTGCGTTTTGTCTCTCGGCAACTGCCTACGGATTTATGGCTTTCCAGATGGTCAACGCGGGTCGAGCTGGCGCGGCCAAGTTCGCGGATCACCCGATGTTTGTCTGGCTCAACCGCCATGGCACAACGCTGGTTCTTGTGGAACTGGCAATCTTGGCGGTACTCACCGTTGGCGCAATCAGCACCGATAGCTGGTGGATGGAAAGAAACAAAAACCGAAGCGCGAATCACGCAGATGATCCCGAATAGGTAGGACAGGACGAATTACTCGAGAGAAGCGTTTTTCATTCGCGTTGATACTCGCAAAATGGGCGCGAGCAGAAGTTTTGAATCAGTGAACCCTATGACGAACTCCGACCATCAACAAGAAATCGAGCAGCTTCGCGACGCAATTCGGGGGCACGATCGACGGTACTATGTCGAGGCAATGCCGATGATTTCTGACCAGCAGTATGACCAACTGCTTGACCAGCTGAAGCAACTCGAAGCAAACCATCCAGAGCTCGTCACGCAGGACAGCCCCACTCAGCGGGTCGGTGGCGAACCGCTCGAAGGTTTTCGCAGAGTGGAGCATGCACGGCCCATGCTCTCGATTGACAATACCTACAACCGCGAGGACCTCGAAAAGTGGGCCCAGCGCTGCCAAGTGGCGCTCGACGAACCGGTCAATAACGGGGCGGTCTTGCCGGGCGGCTTTCTCGCGGAGCCAAAGATCGACGGTGTGGCCATCAGCTTGCGCTACGAAAACGGCCTGTTGGTACTGGCTGCCACACGAGGTGACGGCAGTCGTGGCGACGATGTCACTCAAAACGTTCGCACGATTCGCGGCATTCCACTTCAACTTTCAGCAACAGGCGCACAAGGAGTTCCTGAAGTGGTCGAAGTGCGTGGTGAAATCTTCATGTCCACAGCCGAGTTCGCGCGGATTAACCAGGCGTGTCGCGATACGGGACAAGAAGTTTTTGTCAATCCACGCAACACGACCGCAGGAACTCTCAAGCAACTTGACCCCGGGGCCGTAGCACAGCGAAAGCTCCAGTTTCTCGCCCACGGCCGTGGTGAAATTGTCGGTGACCACTGTGCCACGCATAGTGAATTCCTCGCAGCACTCGCGGCCTGGGGCGTGCCTACCAATCCACTCACCAAGTCATGCCAGTCGATCGACGAGGTTTGGCAGCTCATTCAAGAGTTTGACGCGATGCGCACCGATTTGGCTTACGGTGTCGATGGCGTGGTGGTCAAGGTCGATCGTTACGAGCTCCAGGAGCAGCTAGGCAGCACGAGCCGTTTTCCGCGCTGGTGCATTGCTTACAAGTATCCGGCAGAACAGGCCGTTACCAAGCTCCTGCAAGTCGATTGGCAGGTCGGCAAGACGGGCAAGCTCACGCCGCGCGCCACGATGGAGCCGGTATTTGTCGCCGGCACAACTGTTCAGCACGCTACGCTACACAACTACGGCGAAATCCTCCGCAAGGACATTCGCATCGGCGATACATTTATCATCGAAAAAGCCGGGGA
>Ga0115002_10008107_pt1 | contig 11689 bp, 11 predicted proteins | sample ArcticOcean_MG_C_8_FD_89576 | JGI IMG/M metagenome (GOLD analysis project Ga0115002, IMG submission 89576) | Marine microbial communities from western Arctic Ocean - ArcticOcean_MG_CB11_86 | ecosystem: Environmental > Aquatic > Marine > Oceanic | place: Arctic Ocean: Canada Basin | collected...
AGTTCTGACAGAATTTGCAGGCGAGATTGCAACCCGCTGTACCGAACGATAAAACAGGAGTACCCGGTAAAAAATGATTGAGCGGTTTTTTCTCTATCGGGTCGACACAAAACCCACTGGATCTACCATAGGTGGTTAAAACCACTGCATCGTTCTTGCACGCTCGCACAAAACACAAACCGCGCTGTCCTTCCCGTAGTTTGCATGCCCGGGGGCACAGATCACACTGAATCCGGCCATCATCAAGCTTATGCCAGTATTTGGTTTTGACCGTATTGGGGTCATCACCTAGTTTCCAGGTCAGTATAGATGAGCTCATATAAGAAGATGCTGCTCGGGTGTTATTATTATACAAGCTTTATCAGCTAAACCGGGAGACTTGTTATGCAAGCGGTACGCGCACCAGCAGTTGCTGGCACTTTCTATTCAGGTAATCGACAGGAGCTTGCCGACTCAGTTGACTCAATGTTACGTGAGGCGAAGACGGCAGATCCATGCCCCAAAGTTATTATTGCACCCCATGCCGGACATGTTTACTCGGGCGCCAGTGCCGCAACCGCCTACCAGAGACTTAACAATCGTCGACATGAAATCACCCGTGTCGTTCTGCTTGGGCCCTCTCACCGTGTCGGATTCAAAGGAATCGCGGCAACCAGTGCGACCTCATATGCAACACCTCTGGGAGAAATTCCCCTTGCCGCACAGGCAACGCAGCAAATCATCGGTCTTCCCGAGACTGGGTTTCTAGACGAGGCCCATACAGAGGAACACAGCATTGAGGTCCATCTGCCCTTCCTACAGCGCGTACTCGGCCAGTTTGAGCTGGTACCCCTGGTGGTTGGCGATGCCAGCAAGGAAGCCGTAGCGAAGGTCATCGAGCATCTGTGGGGCGGGCCCGAGACTTTAATATTGATCAGCTCTGATCTCAGTCATTTTCATGATTATGCGACAGCACAGAAGATCGATAACAACACATCTCATAAAATCGTCGAACTAAACGACAATCTAACCGGTGAAGAGGCCTGTGGCTGTCGGCCCCTAAACGGACTTCTCCATCTAGCGCGTAAAAAAGGACTCAACGTACACGCGATCGATGTCCGTAATTCCGGCGATACCGCCGGTGATTCGAGTAGCGTTGTGGGCTATGGGACTTACATTATTATGGAAAATTCTACCGAGTACGGGCTGGCACAGCGTCAAAGAATGCTTCAGGTTGCCCGCAACGCGATTGTTCAGCCGCTAACCGGTGATAACAATCTCACCCTGGACCTGCAGCACTTTCCGCAGGCCCTACAAGCCCCGCGTGCTACCTTCGTCACACTCAATATCAACGGCCAACTGCGGGGCTGTATCGGCAGCCTCCAGGCACTTCGTCCACTTATCATGGATGTGGCGAGCAATGCGCAAGCCGCAGCATTCAAGGATCCTAGATTCCCTCAGCTTACCCTCGATGAATTTCATCAGATCGATATTCATATCTCGGTGCTTTCCGTACCGGAAGAGATGCATGTCACGAGCAAACAGGATCTTATTTCGCAAATCCAGCCGGGCATCGATGGGTTAATCATTGAGGAAAGCGGCAAACGAGCGACCTATTTACCCTCAGTATGGGAACAGCTGCCAACGCCCGATGCTTTTGTACAGGAACTTCGCCGGAAAGCTGGATTATCACCAGACGACTGGCTCGAAACGACGAAAGTCTCTCGCTACAGAACCGAGGAGTTTTGTTGAATCAGAAAACTGCATTCTTATGGTTGATCTAGTGAAGCTCCCCACCTCTTACGAAACGGAACGGTTGTTGGTCAGAAAGTTCAACCTTAGCGATGACGAGGCATTTCATACTGCCGCTCGGGAATCAATAAAGGAAGTGTTTCCTTTTCTTAGCTGGTGCCATCCCGATTACAGTATCGATGAAACCCGCCAGTGGCTGGCATCCATGCATTCAAACTGGCAGTCGTCAGATTCACACAATTTCGTGATCACTGAAAAAGAAAATGCTCGAATCGTTGGCGGCATCAGCCTCAACCGTATTGATGAAAATCCTGTGGCCAATCTAGGATATTGGACTCGAACTTCAGCAGTTGGCAAGGGTGTTGCCACCGAAGCAACACTTGGATTAGTGAATTTTGGCTTCAAATATCTGGGTCTTATAAGAATTGAAATTGTCATGAGCGTCGAAAACATTGCCAGCCAAAAAGTGGCAAAAAATGCTAATGCAGAGTTAGAAGGCATTCTACGCAATCGCTTGTTGCTACAAGGCAGAGCACACGATGCCTACTCATACTCCATACTTCCATCAGATCAAGCCGGCAGCAAATAAGCCGAGAGAGCGAACAATGACAGAACCAGACATGCAGGCAGTTTTACAAAAGCAGCGCAACGCCTATCTACAGGAAGTCCTGGTCACCGCTGACACAAGAATCGATAGGATTTCACGTGCGATCGCAATACTTCAAAGCCATGGTCGTGCGCTATGCGAGGCAATGCGTGAGGACTTCGGACACCGCTCGACACAGCAATCAAAGATAACTGACATCGGTGCGTCCATCAGCCCATTAAAACACGCAAAAAAGAATGTGAAGAAATGGATGCGGGCGGAGAAACGGTTCAGCCTACCCTATAGTTTATTGGGGGGAAGAGGTCGCATTCACTATCAGCCCCTCGGCGTAGTGGGTTGCATCAGCCCTTGGAATTTTCCGGTGCAACTTACCTTTGCGCCACTCGCTGGCATCTTCGCCGCGGGCAACAGAACAATGATCAAACCGTCGGAATTCACGCCGACCACATCGGCACTGATGCAGGAATTATTCACGAAATCTTTTGATGAAGATGAGGTCGCTGTGTTTACCGGTGGCACGGATGTCGGGACGGCATTCAGTCAATTGCCCTTTGATCACCTTCTATTTACAGGCGCGGGCGCCATTGCGAAACACATACTGCATGCCGCAGCTGACAATCTCGTCCCAGTCACCCTTGAACTCGGCGGGAAATCACCCGTGATCATTGGCAAGTCTGCAGACCTGTCTCTGGCTGCACAAAACATCATGGCAGGCAAGACTATGAACGCTGGCCAAATCTGTTTGGCCCCGGACTACGTTTTTGTTCCGGAACAGGATACTGATAAATTTGTCGAAGCGGCGCGATCCTCTGTATCAACGATGTTTGCCGACCTAACGGATAATCCTGATTACACTTCGATTATTAATAAACGACATTTTGATCGTCTGCAGGGCTACCTCGACGAAGCTAGAAGCGAGGGTGCGGAAGTTATCGAATTGAATCCTGCCAACGAAAACTTTGATCAGCAGGAACATCTTCGCATTCCACCCACACTGGTTATCAATCCTCCTGACCATCTCCAGGTGATGCAAGAAGAAATATTTGGCCCAATACTACCGGTAAAGTCCTATTCTGAAGTCGATGAAACACTCGATTATATTAATCAACGAGACAGGCCACTCGGTCTTTACTACTTTGGTCACGATCGTGAAGAGGAAGCAAAGGTACTATCCAACACCACCTCCGGGGGTGTTACCATTAATGACGTGATCATGCATATTGCCCAGGAGGAACTGCCATTTGGTGGTGTAGGCCCAAGTGGAATGGGCGTATATCATGGTTACGATGGTTTCAAAAACTTCAGCCATGGCAAGGCCGTCTATTGGCAATCCACACTCATATCCAAACTCGCGAGCGCGTTTCGTCCGCCGTATAAAAGCTAGTCGTCGGCGACCAAAACCAGAGTTCCGGTGGTCGAAAGAGAACCCCCTGTACCGTTGACAATACAGGTCCGGGCGTTGGTTTGTTTACCCTTAATACCATTGACGCCGTCTTCTGCAGTTCCCGACAACTGCCGATAAGCTTCCACCAGAAGCTGCATGCCATACATTCCTGAATGATTAAAAGACAGGCCGCCGCCGTTGGTGTTCATCGGTAACCGTCCTCCTGGCGCTGCATGGCCCTCTTTCCACAACAAATGGCCCTTGCCTCTGGGGGCCAAGCCTACCATTTCTGCCGTCAGTGCAGGCGTGATCGAAAACGAATCATAAAGTAGTGCCAGCTCCATATCCTCTGGCCCCAAGCCCGCCATTTCGTAGGCTGTACGGCTGGAGGCGAATGCGGAAGTCGCTGTAAAGTCACCCATTTCCAACATATTGGAATGGCTCATGTTTTCCCCGGCGCCAGCGATCCAAACCGGATTAGTTTTCAAGCTTCGTGCGATTTCAGGTTTAGCAATCAATACAGCGCCACCATGGTCAGTCACCAGGCAACAGTGCAACATCGTGAGCGGCCATGAAATCATCCGTGCATTTTGCACGTCGTCAATCGTAATCGGCCCACCAAACTCATGGGTTTCTTTGGAAGACATCACAGCACGCGGATTTAACGTAGCCCAATCTCTGGTGACGACCGGGACGTGTGCGAAATCTTCCGGAGTCGTGCCGTATAAGTGGTTGTGGCGAACCATCGCATGTGAATAGTTTGAAGGTGCACCGGAAAAACCATATGGCATGGTCATCTCGGTACCGGGCGAGCCTGCACCACCACCAGAATAATGACCGCCGCCTCCTGCGCCAATTCTTCTTCTAGACCAACCGTTTTCACCATGGGTCACCAACGCTACATCGATCACGCCGGCATAAATTGCCAACAAGGCATGGTGGACATGAATTTCAAAGGAACATCCACCTACCGACGTGGTGTCAATATATTTGGGATGTAAGCCGAGATGCTCGGCGATCTCTGAAGACTGGCCAGCGGAGAAAATGCCGTCAATCGCTGATATCGGGATCCCCGTCTGATTGCTGACATTTTTGATTGCCTCTATATGTAACTCCAGCGATGTCTTCGGTACTTCCGGGTAACCAATCTCATTGCTCTCTGCTGCACCGACGATGGCAGCTGCTTTTGAAAGTCCCATGCCCTACTCCTCTACTACGTGCCAGAAAGGAATATGTATATCCTCGCTAGCTTGATCGAATTCTACTTTAACTTTCGCACCAATCCTGATCGAAGCAGGGTCATTGGCATCGACTCCCCGTAGTACAGTCGCCATTCGGTCACCTTCATTTAAATCTATATAGGCAGTCACAAAGGGGACTTCTTCCGCCCAACCTCCAAACGCCCGATGCTGAACAGCAAAAGTATGTACCCGACCTTCGCCACTACCTTCAATCCAATCAATATTCATTGAGTGGCAAAAAGGGCAAATATGACGTGGATACCAGTGCACGCGATTACAATCCTGGCACCGGGGCAGCAGCAACTTTCCCTCCCTGGCCCCGTCATAAAACGGCTGGGTCAGGGGGCTAGGTGTTGGTATGGGTTTGTTGTAAGACAAATCTCTGGCTCCGTTACGCGATGTATCAAGGCTATCAAATAAACATAGGGTTAGGACACATGTTTGCTCGAAATAAATGTTTGAATATCCGACACCACCTGACTACCACGTCGATGAAAGGGAGAAAAAGACAAAATAATATCTACATGTCCCATATCCTTATAGACCTCCCTAGTTGCCACACCGCCAACTTCACATTGTTTCTGCATCAGACTTTTGGAGTGGCCTCGACGGACTCTCTGGTCATCTTCGCCGTGTAACAGATAAAACGGTGGCGCTGTAGCGCTCACGAAGTTTACCGGCTGGGATATCTCGTAATCGGGGCTAAACAAGTCCCAGTGCTCATCTTCAGTAAACGGATAGAAATCATAGGGACCGGCCATACCGATGAATGCCGCAAGATTAGAATTATCAGGCTCAAGAGCGAGCAATGACCCAAGTTGCGCCCCAGCGGAATGTCCCATAAGAATAATGGGTGTCGACACCTCAGCCTTCACGAAGGCCAAGGCCTGTCTGACATCGTCAAGAATATCCGCGAAGCGAACGTCCGGGTATAAACGGTAATCCGGTATGACCACATCACAATTCAACCGTATCAGCGTGTCGGCGATAAAACGATAGTCACTGCGTTGACCGCTTTGCCAGTTGCCCCCATACAGGAACACAACAACCGGTCGATTGTCGCCATCCCCACGGTACCAATCCAATTGCTGCCTTGGACTATCACCATAGGATTGAGATTTCAGTTCATAGGGGCCCAGTCGTGCGATGATATTAATCGCTGACAGACCCATGGCCTGAATAAAATTAAATATTTTGTCTTTTATTTTCAATGGTTTATAACTTGTGTCCGAGTAGACTATAAACTCTCATTGCATCAATACCAATGTAAACGTATGTCGTATCAAACTTTAATACTACCGGGCCTGCCTCTTGTCGTCAGTGACTAGTCACAACGAGGATCTCTGGATATTTGGCTACGGTTCAATCCTGTGGAAAGTTGATTTCCCCTATATTGAACGGCAGACGGCGGGTATAACCGGCTGGTCTCGGCGTTTTTGGCAGGGCTCCGTCGATCATCGTGGCGTCCCCGGGAAACCCGGTAGAGTAGTCACTCTCGCTGAATCTGCAGACAAGGTTTGTCGGGGCATCGCCTATCGACTGAGTGCCGAGGCATTAGAATCGACCCTCGCCCATCTTGATTTCCGTGAACGCGGTGGCTACGAGCGCCTGCAAATCGAATTGTCTTTAGACAACGGGAAGTCCGTATCCGGCTTTACCTACTTCGCTGACCAGCACAACCGCAATTACCTGGGTGACGCCGACATCAAACTCATTGCGAAACAGGTTGCCACCGCCAGCGGTCCTAGCGGTAGAAATAGTGAATATGTCTATAAGCTGGAAACTGCATTAGATGCCATTGACGCACAAGACGCGCATGTCACGGATATCGCCAACCAGTTACGATTGCTTGAGCGCTAGTCGAATGTCACGCTTTTATCGATCAGCGACCAGGCCAGTTTCGACAACTCTAATGCACCTGCCCCGGCCTCCTCGGCCTGTTTGCTCGCGGCCGTACCATCAAGCACCCGTTTGGCAATACCCTGAAGAATTGCAGACATTTTGAACATATTGAACGCAAGATAAAAATCCCAGTTCTCTATCCCGTCGCGGCCAGTGCTTTTACAATACCGCTCGACATACTCCTGTTCAGAGGGAATACCCAGTGCTTTTAAATCAAGGTCCCGCAACGCTTCACGATACGGACGACATAGATAAGCAAAGTCAACTAACGGATTGCCCAGTGTGCTCAACTCCCAGTCTAGAATAGCCATGACTTCGTTCTTATCGGGATACATAATCATGTTGGCAATCTGCAGGTCTCCGTGAACGATGCTGCAGCTCGGATCTTGAGGAATGTTATTCCCCATATAGTCGATAAGGTTATCCATATACGGATTCGGGGTGGTCTTGGTATATTCATATTGACCGCCCCATCGACTCACCTGTCTTGCAATATAGTCTGTATGTTTGCCGTAATCTGACAATCCCACGGCTTCAAAATCGACCTTATGCAATTGCGCGACGGCATCATTGGCCACGTTCCATAACTCGCCACGATCTTTCGTTGAATACGGTCCGGCAGCAGAATCTTCGACGACGCGCCCCTCAAGATATTCCATAATGTAAAACCAGGTACCGATCACGTTCTCGTCTGTACATAAAGCATAAGTCTTTGGTACCGGCACTTCGGTATTTTGAAGCGCTGTAATGACCCGATACTCTCTATCGACGGCATGGGCGGATTTAAGCAACTCTCCTGGCGGTTTTCGACGCATCACATATCGTTTATTTCCTGCTTCCAGCAAATACGTCGGGTTAGATTGACCATACGCAAATTCTGAGGCCTGCAATGGGCCAACGAATCCGGCCACGTGTTCCTCCATAAAAGTCTCGAGCGCCGCGACGGGAAATTGATGCTTCTTCTGAACATCTATCGTACTTGTGGTTTCTGAGCTCACTTTGCAATCCTTCCTATTTCAAGTCGGACAAAACAGCAAGCACATCATCATGGTGAGTCTTGGTGTTCACCTTTTCTATGACGTGTTTGAGTTTTCCATCTTTGCTAATAATGAATGTCATACGATTAACGCCCATATATTCCCGGCCCATAAACTTTTTGAGACCCCAAACACCATATTTTTCGGCGATCTTGTGGTCCTCGTCCGACAATAAATCGAAATTAAGTTTCTCTTTCACGCGGAACTTTTCTAGACGGGATACGGGATCGGGACTGACACCAAGCACAACAGTTTGTCTGCGGGACAATTTTCTTTTGGTATCACGAAGGCCACATGCCTGAGTCGTGCAACCAGGAGTCATCGCTTTGGGGTAAAAATATAGCACCACATTCTTTTCACCCCGGTAGTCCTTTAAAAAGACTTTTTTACCGTTCTGATCTAGCAACGAAAACGCGGGTGAGATGCGGCCAACTGTAGGTAAAGCCATGTCAACTCCGTGGACTACTAGTCCACTGTCCAGGTATGGCCACCACGTAGTAACGCGTTTATATCAGGAGCCCCTGACGTTAGCCTGACAAACTCACGTTGGTCATAGACATCGGCTTCATAGGACTCAGCAGGATTACAGTACAGAACACCAATCGGTTCAGGGAAGTCTGGACCTTTTAGTTCTGCCAACATTTGAGCCATCACTTTGTTGGATTCATCATGAACCAGAATATCTTCCAACGTGACGCCATCTTCACCAATGGTTACAACTTCGAGGCGAATTGTTTTAGCATCCAAACGAATTCCTTTTTCGTTATCGCTACCGAACGTCATTGGGCTGCCATTTTCAAGTAACAGTCTTGACTCCGCTGCATTCTTTTTATCCTTGATGTAATCAAAAATACCATCGTTGTAGACCGGGCAGTTTTGATAGATCTCAACAAAAGAAGCCCCTTTGTGCTCATGGGCCTGCTCTAACAAGGGCGTCATATGTTTGGTTTCAGTATCGATACTTCGCGCTACAAAACGTGCACCGGCTCCAATGGCGAAGGTACAGGGCCGCAATGGTAAATCAATGGAGCCGTTGGGTGTCGAAGGCGAAGTGGTTCCCACTCTGGACGTCGGTGAATACTGACCTTTTGTCAGGCCGTAAATTTCGTTGTTAAAAAGCAGAATTTGCAGGTCGACATTTCGTCGCAACACGTGCAATAAATGATTTCCACCAATAGACAAACCATCACCATCACCGGTGATTACCCAAACATCCAACTCTGGATTTGCAAGCTTCACACCACTGGCTATCGCTGGCGCTCGGCCATGGATCGTATGAAATCCATAGGTGTTCATATAATAAGGAAAGCGAGACGAACAACCGATGCCTGAAATGAAAACCATGTTTTCTCTGGGCACATCGAGCTCAGGCATGAGTTTCTGAATAGTTTTTAGAATCGCATAGTCACCACATCCTGGGCACCATCGAACCTCCTGGTCAGAGGACATATCTTTCACGGTAAGTTTTTGCACGGGTGCGTTCATGATTGTGACTCCAGCTGTGCTTTGATCTCTGATTCGATCTCGCGAATTTTAAAGGGTTGCCCGGAGACCTTATTTAAGCGCTGTGCATCGATAAGAAATTGCGAGCGAATAACGTCTACAAATTGGCCCATATTCATTTCCGGCACCAGTACCTTCTCAAACCCTTTTAACAATGCTTCCAGATTGATTGGTAACGGCCACATATATCTGACATGTATGTGTGAAACATCCATACCTTCTTCCCGACACCGTTTTACGCCCTGATGGATCGCGCCATAGGTTGAACCCCAACCAACGACGACTAACTCACCAGTCTCATTTCCCTGGTCAACAGTCTGCTCTGGAATAAATTTGGCGATACTGTCAATTTTGGATTTTCTGACATCTGTCATCTTCTGATGATTTTCTGCGTCATAGGAGATATCGCCAGTCTCGTAGTTTTTCTCTATCCCGCCGATCCGATGTTCAAGACCTGGCGTTCCAGGTTTTGCCCAGACCCGTGCCAGAGTCTCTGGATTGCGATTTGCGGGGGAAAAACCCTCTGGATCGGTGGCAAATTTGACCGGAAATGGTTCGTAATCGTTAAAGTCCGGTACGCACCAGGGTTCAGAGGCGTTAGCAACGTAGCCATCACTCAAAATGATGACGGGCGTCGTGAAGGTCGTAGCAATTCGAACAGCTTCAATGGCGACATCAAAACAATCTGCACAGGTAGAGGACGCAATGACGGGTAGCGAAGTATCCGCATGCCGACCAAATAGCGCCTGATTCAGATCCGATTGCTCAGTCTTTGTTGGCAGGCCTGTGGAAGGACCACCACGCTGCGTATTGACAATAATAAGTGGCAACTCCGTTGCGCAAGCCAGTGAAATGGCTTCACCCTTCAACGAAATACCTGGCCCTGAACTGGATGTCACACCCAGTGAACCGGCAAAAGAGGCCCCAATGGCAGCGCAAGCCGCAGCAATTTCATCCTCAGCTTGAAAGGTCACTAGATCAAATTGTTTCTGGCCCGACAATGTATGTAACAAACCCGATGCCGGCGTAATAGGATATGACGCGAACACAATTGGCAAACTCGCTAATTGACCGCCCGCCAACAGACCATAGGACAGCGCTTCTGTGCCCGTGATATTCCGGTATAGACCCGGCGTTACTTCTGCCCTGGGAACTTTATAGACCTCAATACCCGACGGTAGCTCAGCTGTCTCGGCATAGGCATGACCGGCATTCAGCGCGGCAACGTTTGCATCTGCAATTTCAGGTTTAGCTGCAAACTTCTTCTGTAAACCTTCAACGGTTGAATCCCTTGATCTTTCAAATAGCCACATGACCAGACCCAGGGTCCACATATTTTTACATCGCAATGCGAATTTATGGCTTAAGCCAAATGGTTTGACGGCCTCTAATACCTGCTTACCAATGTCAATTGACATCAACCGATAAGCGTCAAGCGAACCATCTTCCAACGGATTACTTTCGTAACCGGCTTTGACTAAATTTTTTGCAGTAAACGCGCCCTCGTCTACAACCACGAGGCCGCCGTTGACCAAATCACCAACGTTGGTAATTAATGCCGCAGGATTCATGGCAACCAGCACATCTACATCGTCACCTGCCGTGGTGACATCCTCTGACCCAAAATAGATTTGAAAAGCAGAAACGCCAAAAGTGGCGCCGGCAGGCGCACGAATTTCAGCCGGAAAATCAGGAAAAGTCGCAAGGTCATTCCCGTAAATTGCAGTCGCCTCGGTAAAGTTGTTGCCGGTTAGCTGCATACCGTCGCCAGAGTCACCGGCAAAACGAACAACCACATCACAGACGACATTGCTTTGTGTCGGTGTGCTTGCTAAATCTTCTAAGACTGACATCTCTCTCCTCTAAGCCACCCGATGGGTAGTTTTGGCCCATAAAAAACGCACTCGGTCGAACCTTGTGCGTTTACTTGTTTGGATTTTCTCGTGCTTTACTCGCGCTTTACTTGTACTACAGAGGACCGAATTTACCGTCAGAGTATTCCCTGCTAAGTAGGTCAGTGAAATTCCGCCGTTAGTCTCTAAAATTAGAGTCTCCGTTTGCACATAGCGATATCTAATTACTTTTACCGGATGCCCGAACTGCTGGTCGAGCAACCGTAATCGCCGTGAATTTTAGCAGAAAAATCAAAGATATGAAGGGTATAGCCTCTTCCAGTATGAAGTGAGTCTAAAGGAGGGCCGTGATTCCAACATGAAATGAGTCTGAACGACACTTTTTTCGTCCATGATGGTGGGATGAACATCATCATGAATATCAAGCAAAT
>Ga0115002_10008108_pt1 | contig 11689 bp, 5 predicted proteins | sample ArcticOcean_MG_C_8_FD_89576 | JGI IMG/M metagenome (GOLD analysis project Ga0115002, IMG submission 89576) | Marine microbial communities from western Arctic Ocean - ArcticOcean_MG_CB11_86 | ecosystem: Environmental > Aquatic > Marine > Oceanic | place: Arctic Ocean: Canada Basin | collected...
CAAATACCGCCCTTGAGAAAGAACTTCTGAATATTACTCAGCTCGGCCGGCATGCCGCTTCTGTCGACGTTGCTTGTATAGGGAATGTCGGATCTAACGATACGGCAGTAGCGCCATCTGTATTCCAGGCGCGCGTGATCGGGACGGTAGTTGCGAATCACCTTTCTTATCCACTCGACATCTTCAAGCGTATAGGAGTCTGGGAATACAAAGCGATAGTTCCATCCTGTACCGCCCAATTTAGAAAAAGCGGGATCCAGTACGTCGTCGTCGTATGCCTTCAGGTAATTCAGGTAGTACTTGACCAGCGTTTCTGCTGCGGGAACGTCGGGATAGACATAGGTATCGCCGGTATTCTGGAGCGATACCGCCAGGGCCCAAACCTGAAAGAAACCCTCGTGAGAACGTTCCGTGGCTTTCTGGATGGCTTCGTAGCTTCGCATCGCCTGGCCGTAATTTCCACCGCTGGCCCCTCCCAGCGTCATGACCTGCAGGACGAGCTTGTCGTCATTGAGGAGCTTATCGATCAGCGTTTTTTCCTCTTCGCCCTGTTGCGCAAACCGGGCTAGGCGATTCGGGGTGGCATCCGTCAGTAGTGCGAATTTGGCCATGATGGCCAGCTCTTTCTCGCCGACGAGAAATGCTTCAATGTCCTTCATGACAGCTCTGGCCGCCGCAAGGACCTCTATCTGTTTTTCAGCAAAGGCAGGGTTGCCCGGGCCGTATTTCACGGTGACTTCATTGCGCATGACGGTCTTGGTAATAGGCGTGACATTCTCAAGCGCGCCGAACTGCTTGGTGAATTCGGCCTTCTTCTTTTCGTCCACCTTGGGTTCCAGACGCGTGATCTCTTCCTTGAGATCAGCCAGCATCTCGCTGTAATGTGCCTCGAGTTTCTTCCCTTCGGGGGTCAGGCTGACCGGCGCTGGTCTCCTCGCCGCAAAGACCGATGTCGACAGGGCCAGGATCGTCATGATCCATACACTCTTGATGATGCCGTGTTTCTTCATGATTCGATCTTCCTTTGTTGTAGGTAAGCGGCGATTCTTCTTTCGCGGCTGTATGGGATGCGGGGCACGCTCCCAGCAGGACTGCCATCGCTAAACAAAACTGCCAATCGTTGTTCGTATGTTCATGGTTTTTGTGTCTTCATTCTGTGCTGCCCGTGATCAGCTTGGACATGGCTTCGCCGAGGCCCAGGCCGACATTCATGTAGGTCTTGGCGTTGCCGCCATAGTGACCACAGGAGCCGCCGCCGCCAGCCTTCAAGGGGTAGCTGTAGACGCCAGCAACGGAGCCCTTGAACTCAGGATACTTCTTGTCGTCGGCGACGTTCATAATCGCCTCGAGGATTTTCCCGCCGCCGTTCTCCACACCCATCTTGTCCTCACCGAGTGAGGCCGCGACGAACTTCGCATTGGGCGCATCGAAGTCCTTGCGTAGAGACTTGATTAGCGCGACCAGGTGCTGTTCGTAACGATTGTAGTAGGCCGGGTTGCCGCGGTCCTTGCAGCCCTGCCACCAAATGAACCCGGCGATTTCGTACTTCGTCGCGCCAGGGTAGTAGGTGTCGAGATTGGCGAGCACTTCCTTGGCGCGGGCGACGTCGCCGTCGTACTGCAGGCCTGCCTTCCAGCCGATGGGCTTGGGCTCGGTACCCTTCTCCCACTTGCTGGGCGACTGTCCGTAGCCGGCGTAGACCATGGTCTTACCTTTTTCTTCGACTTCCCACGACGGGCTACCAGGAGGCAGCAGGTCCCAGCCCAGACCGCGGTTGCCGGTGGCGCTCTTGAGGATCATGACGGGCGCGTCGATCGCGTTGCCCAGGTGGTGGCCGACACCGATCTCCACACCGAACCTTCCGCCCACGGTCATCCAACTGTTGTAGCGGACCCTGATTTTTCCCGGGCCGCCGCTGCCCCCCGCGGCCACGCTGCGAACGTCCTGACGCGTCGTCCAGGCGCCGCTTTTATCCACCAGGAACGGGTAGAGGTCTTCTTTCTGAACGGCGTATTCGAGGGTGCCGTTCTTGTCTCCCTTGACCGCACCGAACTCAAGCATGTTCGACTGGCCCATGAGGATGAAGACCTGAACGGGTTTGCTCATGTCGGCGGGCTTGCCATCAGGGTCGGGAAGCTTGTCGTTGATCGGATTCTCGGCCAGGGCAGTCGAGGCGACCAGTAGCAGGCTGAGTACGGAGGCGAGGAGTTTCGTGTTCTTCATTAAATGCTTCCTTATTGTGCTTCTCATTTTATACTTCGTTGTTGAGGGGAATCCGATTTTATTAACGCATAAATTGCTTGATCGGCCCAAGTTGATCTATCTTATTCGTAGCCATTTCCATATCGAGATCGCCAAAATGTTTGATGGGGTTGCCATAAGCGTTGAGTACGGTTGTCCACCAGTTACCAAGGGTCTTGTGTCCTTCTGCCAAGTGGTAAGGCAGTCGCGTATAACGCCTGGCCATGTCCAGCTTGCAGTTGTCACCTGCTAGAATAACAAACGGTTCTTCCATCCCAATCGAATGGTGTGTTGCCCCACCTTCGGGGAAATAAAAGATCATGGTGTTGTCAAACATGTTGCCTTTGTCTTCAGGCGTTTTTTTAAGGGCGTTTATAATTCTGGCAATTTGCCTGGCATGCGTGCTTAAAACCGCATTTCTCACCTGCAATGCTGTGCGACCACCTATGCCTTGACCGTGACCAACGGTGTGTATATTGACGGAAAACTTCTCAAATCCTGGCAGGCCAGTTTTGTAATTGGTGTGGAGGCTGTCAATGCAATAGGTGATCGAATTTGCTAAGCCCAATTTGAGGCCCGCTATCAAGATATCCGTCATAGCGTCCTGTTTTTCGATGATGCTGGCATTTAGCCCACCATCCGCATGTACCTTTGAAATCGTCGGAAGATTACGGTTTATCTTGTCCGACATGGTCAAGAGTTTTTTATTACGCCTGATAAGAGCGGTGAGACTTGAAATGTTGTCACTAATTTTACGCCTTTCATTGCCTTGGAGCGCTGCTAATTTTTCAGACTCGCTTTCAAGAAGGTGTTCTATCATCACATTTTCAGATTGCGTCTTCTTTGTGTTCGTGACAACTTTGAACATTTCGTTGTAAGCCGTCTGAGGATCTGCATAACAGTAATTTTTTACTTTGGGTCCTAATGTTGAAGAACCGGGTGCAATACCTGAACCAGAAGGTGATCCCAGTGAAAGTTCGATATGCGAAAACGGCGTGGGGAAGAGACGTCCAAGTTCAACATCAACGCTCGCTCGACTGATTTTATCAACATTGTCGGCAAACCTGAAAACCCCTAAAGGGGACGCGTTATGTGGATGCCCGACATCACACATTTTCATCGAAAGACCCTGTAAAATAGCCAAGTTTTTTTTAAAAGGGGTCAGCTCTTCCATCCAATTGGGCAACTCATGCTTGTCAAGGTCGACCTCGAAAGCATCTTTATTTCTTTCGTTCTGCTTGTCTTTATTAGAAAATGATGGCAATTCGAGGGTAGACGTTAACATGCCGTTACCCTTTCTGATGAACACAAAACGCTTTGCGGCCGAAGTCTTATTGGAAGCGGCCATGAGACTGGGGATGGCAGCGCCCATTGACAAAAGCCCTGTAGATAACGCACTTGTTTTGATAAAGTCACGCCTTGTAGTCATCGTTTATTCCTCAATGGTTTTTCGATAGATGAATGAATCTGATGTCAGTAGCGATAAGATAACGGCGTCAAAACTGCCATCACTTCTCAGATAAGCCTGCTCGGCGTCTATCAATGTTTTTGAGTCACTCAATGTTTCATTGCGTCCCATGAAATAGCGGAATGCATGACGGATAATGGATTGGCGAACGCGTGCTGATTTTGCCAGCCTGCCCATCAGCTCTACAGCATCTTTGACAGGGCCGTCCAAGTTTTTGTCACCCGTGCCTGCAAGGTAACCTTTTGTGTTGACAGGAGTGCTTTTATAAACATTGCGCATGTCATTAAACCAGCGAATCTTCGGTGCCGTCTTAGAGACAAGATTAGCTTCATTTTCGAGAACCTCTTCTGTCCGATAACGACCAAAGTCGTCATACATCTCAAAGGCATAACCTAGAGGGTTCATATGCTTATGACATTTCCAGCATTCTTGCTTATTGGTGGCAGAATGAAGGCGTTCTCGCAAGCTTTTATGATGATCTTCTGGGATGTTCGCATCCACTGTGATGGGAACATCGGGCACCTTTCCCGCAAGTAATTTTTCTCTGATCCATTTTCCTCTTCGAACAGGATCAGTTTCAGTGTTAGCGGAATGGGCAATCAGCCAAGCGGGGTGTGTCAGTATCCCTTTACGATGGCTGATTTTTGTAGGTTGAACTGTGGGGTAATCCCATGAAGCTAGATCGAAATTGTAGTAGTAGACAACATTGGGTGCCAAATACCTGGCGTTCATTCGATTCCTGACGCTGATCGGTGAACGCTCATCACCAAGCGGGACACTCATTATGTTTTCGTCACCGCCCAACAAGGCCAATCGCTTCATGGCGTCATGAAAATAACGTAACCGTTTGTCCGTTATGTTGTGTTCCTTTAGAAACGCTTGGCGCCAACCAGAATTGTTTACATAACCATAAGACGATAATGGTTTAAGTAATTCGTGATGCTTATCCAAATCCTGAAGCGTGAAAGCTTTCCAGTCCAGATCCTTCAGATTGTCTTTGGTTTTATCGTAGTTTTCGACATGAAGCTTCTTTTGATCTATTGACCCTTTCAACATGGCCTCATTATCACCGGTATGATAAACATAGAATTCTTCAGTTCCCAGTAGCTCTTCAAATACATGACGGTCCTTTTTCAAAATATGCACAAGTAACCTGTCAGCTTCGCCGACAAGTGTTGCAATGTTCCTGATATGATCACCAGTAATAACCCGTGACTCGTCTTTGAAAATATCAATCGCATTGGCATAGCCAAAAAACTGTCTGAAAAACCTCACTTTTCTAATGGGCATATAGGTAGCTGCTGAGCCGCTGCGGCTGGCAATAAACTTTGGGTCAACAGCATAAAGCTGACTTCTTATTGCGAGCAGCCGCTTGACTTCACGTTTGAAATCTTCACGAGTCTCAAGCCGGCCCGTGTTGGCCGCTTCTTTTAGGGTGCTGTCAGGCATTTGATCGGTCAAGGCATAAGCGATGGCATAACTCGCCTCTGTCGATGTGAGCATTCTTCGGCCATCAGCATCCGCCTTGGTTTGAGGAAACTCACTGCGGTACACGAATTCAGTTTTGAGCAACAGTGTTTGAACGTATTGACTGATGCCACCAAGAATGCCCGTTTGACTTATATAGGTTTTGATTAACTCCAGGTCATTTTTGATTTCATCGTTGCGGGTCTTTCGGTTGTATATTTTTTCATAAAGTTCAATGATTAGCTCAGTAAGCAACTCGTCGCTAGGTGCACCTGTTTTAATGAGATTTTGATTGAATTCGGACTCCCATTGCTTCATGCATTTCTCGACAATTTGATAGTGAAGATCGCCCTTTTTTCTATTATCCTTGATCGTTCTGGAAATTATTTCCATCTCACTTTGACTTAGGGGCCGGTACGCATCTTTGACTTTCTTATGGCTTTTTTCCAGTTTGTCATAGTCCCGAATTGATTGAGTCAAAGCTCGATCAATTTGGCTTCTATCAAGACCCAAGTTGATCCAAAAGCTTTCACACTTTCCCAGCATAATCACTTTGTCATCAACAAAGGTTGCATGCTTTCGGAATGCAGTTGATATCAAATGATCTATGTCACGAGAGCCAGCAGGGTGATCTTTCTTTGCTTGATCTATAAATTCCTTAGTGATCTTTGTGATCTCAAAATTTGCAGAAAACTTCTCATCATCGACACCATAGATATCGGCCAAAACAACATCGCAATAGCGATCCAGGAATTCCTTTCTCTTATTTAGTGCCTGCCTTTGATCATCATCAAGCTTCATGATGATGCCCATAGCCTTAACACCTCTAGAGCGATGATGTCTCATGCTTGTCATGTGATAAGTTATTTCTCTGCTGGCACCCAACATGGTCAGAAGTTGGCCACCAGAATAAGCACTATTATCGTAATAGCTGACACCTGAAGCGTTTGACAAACTGAAAGGATTGGGGATTTTTTGGGTCGCAAAGATATTCAGGAGATTGGAGCTTTTGCCATCAAGAGAACCCTGTTTTGTTGCACCAAGAATCGCATTTACTTTATCATTAAAAATATAGGGGCTTATGAGCCAGCGCCGTGCAGGGCTAGATCCTTTTAAATGCTTATAGTCTCCCGAGAATAATTTATCATGATCTACGTAGTTGCCATGTCCTGGGCTTTTAAGCTTTTCACGAAATTCTGATTTTGTGCCCAGTTCCTGGTACAAGCCTTTCAATGAATCGATTATCACATCCTGTTCAGCTAAACTGGGTTGGTCTTCATCTTTCGGGGGCATATTCTTTAAATAGACTTGTTCTTCAATCTGCCCCAACAGTTCAACCAAGGACTCTTTTGACAAGGTCTGTAAATTATCTAAACGAATCTTTCCCTCACGTGTTTTCTTGGAATGGCAATCTGTGCAGTATTGCGTCAAAAACAAATCAAGTTTTTCCGCATCTTGAACATGCCCAGCAGCCTTGGTAGTACTTTGAGCGTGTAAAAGCGAAAAAGGTAGACAAAGAGCCGTAAGCATAATTGATGCTATTGATAGTCTTACAATTTTCATATTCACATTATCCTTCTCCAGCAATGTCCTGCTTAAGTCGATGCACGGACGAAAATCAGCCTACAAACTGAGGCAACTTCGATTTCTAAACAGCCGACGCTAATAAATTTTTTCACTCCATCGGCTTCAAATTAAAGTACTTGATGCTCACACCTTTATTCGGGGCGTACTGGGTAAATGAGATCCGGTTGCGTCCCTCTTTCAATTCGAGCTGAACGGGTTCGGTATCCATCCAGTCGGCTTTGGTGTAGGGAATGTCGACATCCACGAGAGTTCTTCTGTTGACGCGAAGCAGGAATTTTCGTTCCACTGTCACGGTACATACATGCGCAGTAAATCCGTACTTGCCGGCCTTGGGAATATCTACCGTGTAATTGAGCAACTCCGGGCGGCCGCCAGCTAAACCGTAGTGCACTTGCATTCCGCCATCGATGCTTTCCATGAAGAGTACCTTCTCACCGTTCTCCGGTGATTTGCATGCCGCTACGGGAATGGTGATGGTGCCATCCTCGGCCACGGTGATCGTCCGAAACTTCTCCGGGATCTCTATCTGCGCGATCTCTTCCTTCTCAGTACTCACATTAGATTCTGCGAGTTCTGCACCCGTGGACCCTATGTCTTTTATTTTCTGATCTTCGACGATGGCCTGTTTTCTGTAAAAACCAAGCAATCGCCAGAAGCCACCGCTTGACCCGTAGTTGCTCGGGGCATCTTCGGCCAGTGCTTGCCCCAACCACTCACACATCAGCGCCTGTTTGAGCCCCTGGGGATCTTGTTGCGCCTGTGATTCCAACAGGAACTCCATGGGAGGCATGCCACTGACGTTCTTGCAAAAACTGATATGTGGTCCCAGGACGACGGTCCAACCGTCCGGAGTCCAGTGCGCCATGGCACCATGAGCCTTGGAGGGGGCACGACGAGAAGGTATCCCAAAGGCATACCCCGATACTTGTCCGACAAAAGCGCGGCCGCCGCAGATAGCGCCTTCGAGGAAGTAATCCTGAATTCGCGACAGGTTCAAATCGGGTCGGACCGGCCTTTTGACATTGCTGGTATAGGGAATGTCGCTTCTAACGATACGGCAGTAGCGCCATCGGTAGTCCGGGTTCCTGATGTGGTCCGGTCGATAGTTGCGCAGCACCTTTCTCATCCACTCGATATCTTCAAGCGTGTAGGAGTCTGGAAAGACAAAGCGATAGTTCCAACCGGTACCACCAAGTTTATCAAAAGCGGGATCCAGGATGCCGTCGTCGTATGCCTTCAGGTAATTCAGGTAGAACTTGACCAGGGACTCGGCTGCGGGAACGAACGCCGTCGACTTGGCATGCGGCCCAGGATAGATATAGGTGTCGCCCGTATACTGCAGGGATACAGCCAGGGCCCAAACCTGAAAGAAACCCTCGTGAGAGCGTTTGGTGGCTTCTTGAATGGCCCTGTAGTTCCGCATGGCCTGACCGTAATTGCCTCCAGTGGCTCCACTCAGGGTCATGACCTGCACGGCGAGCTTGTCGTCATTCAGGAGGTCATCAATCAGTGCCTTTTCTTTTTCGCCCTGTTGGGCAAATCCAGCCAGGCGCTCCGGGGTGGCATGCGTCAGTAGTGCGAATTTGGCCATGATGGCCAGATCTTTCTCTCCGCCTAGAAACGCGTCGATCTCCTTCATGACAGCTCTGGCCGCCGCGAGGACCTCTTTCTGTTTTTCAGCAAAGGCAGGGTTGCCCGGGCCGTATTTCACGCTGACTTCATTGCCCATGACGATCTGGGTCACAGGTGGGATACTGCTAAGAGCAGTGAGCTGCTTGGTGAATTCGGCCTTCTTCTTTTCGTCCACCTTGGGTGCCTGGGATACAATCTCTTTCTTCAGATCCTCCAGCATTTTCGTATATTCTGCCGCGATCTTTTCGCCCTGCGCCGTGAGCGCCGGCGCTTCAGCCCCGCGCACCAGAGTCACCTGGGTCATTCCCACCATCACCGCCACGAAGGCCACACACCATGTTGGAATCAATCTCTGCCTGTTCATCGTGTCATCTCCTTGTTTAGTTTTCTGTTGCGGAAAGGCTGTAATCCTCCCTGTAGCCTAGTCGCAGCCTGCCCGCCGTAGCCTTGGGCGAAGGCTGGGCCGCGACTACTGAGCTGGTAACGTCCTCACGAGGCGGAAGCCCAAGCCACTGAGCCGGTAGTGCTTGGGGTTGTCCCCCTGGCAGTTGTTGCGAGCCGCCGACCGGCAATAGGCGGCAGTGCTGCCCCAACTGCCGCCGCGCAAGACGCGGTGACCACGACCAAACTCCGGGAATCCCAACTCCGGGGCTGGTGCGCCCGTCGGATCCTCCGTTTCACCTGCACTGTAGCTCCCGTACCAATCCGAGCACCATTCCCAGACGTTTCCGTGCATATCAAAAAGGCCCCACGCGTTGGGCTTCTTCGTGCCAACCGGCTGCGGACGCACGCTGTTCTCTCTGTACCAGGCGTATTCACCCAGCTCCGTTTCTGAGTCCCCGAAGCCGTAATTGGCTTCCGACCCGGCCCGGCAGGCGTATTCCCACTCGGCTTCCGTGGGCAAGCGGTACTCAGCGCCTTCCGGCAGCTTGCCTTGAGCTCTCTCTTTCTGTGTCAGCAGCTTGCAGAACTCGACGCAGTCTTCCAACGTCACATTCTCAACGGGCCGATCGGCCCCCTTGTATCTGCTTCGATTATCGGGCATCACTGACTCCCACTGCTTCTGGGTGACCTCGGTCACCCCCATGTAGAAACCCTTGGTCAACTTCACGCGGTGCGCCGGCCGTTCGTCGCCTGGCCCCGTTGTCGAACCCATCATAAATGACCCAGGGCCGATCAGCGCCATCTTGACTCCGATCGTGTTCGCGATCTCGTTCCGCCCCGCGCCAGCAGAACTGGCGGACAGACCGGACGTTGCAACCACCATCTTCACCGGCTTCAGGGTGAAATGCTTGATGCTCACGCCCTTGTTCGGGGTGTAATGGGTATATCCGATTCGGTTTCGTCCCTCTTCCAAGTCGAGTTCAACGGGTGCGCTATCCATCCAGTCGGCTTTGGTGTAGGGAATATCGACATCCAGGAGCGTTCTCCTGTTGACGCGAAGTAGGGCTTGTCGGTCCACGGTCACGGTGCATACATGTGCGGTGAATTCGTACTTGCCGGCCTTGGGAATATTTATGCTGTAGCTGAACAATTCCGGGCGCTGGCCTTTGTTACTGTAGTGCGCTTGCATTCCGCCATCGACGCTTTCCATGAATCTTATCTTCTCACCGTTTTCCGGTGATTTGCATGCCGCGACGGGAATGGTGATGGTGCCATCCTCGGCCACGGTGATCGTCCGAAACTTCTCAGGGATCACGATCTTCTCGATCTCTTCCTTCTCGGTACTCACATCGGATTCCGCGAGTTCTTCACCCGTGGTTCCTATGTCTTTTATTTTCTCATCTTCGACGATGGCATGTTTTTTGTAGAGACCAAGCAATTGCCAGAAACCACCGCTTGATCCGAAGTTGCTCGGGGCATCTTCGCCCAGTGCGTTCCCCAACCACTCACACATCAGCACCTGTTTGAACCCCACGGGATCTTCTTGCGCCTGGGAGTACAACAGGAAATCCATGGGGGGCATTCCATTGATGTGCTTGCAGAAATAAAAGTGTGGTCCCAGGACGGTGGTCCATCCGTCCGGCGTCCAGTGCGCCATAGCGCCATGGCCCGGGGAAGGTGCACGACGAGCAGGCATCCCGAAAGCATATTCCGATATTTGCCCGACAAAAGCACGCGGGCCGCAGACACCGCCTACGAGAAGGGCATTCTGAATTCTCGACAGGTTCAAATCGGGGCGTGCCGGACTCATGGCGCTGCCGTAGGGGACGTCGCTTCTCACGATACGGCAGTAGCGCCATCTGTATTCCAGGCGCATATGGTCGGGACGGTAGTTGCGCAGCACCTTTCTGATCCACTCGATATCTTCAAGCGTGTAGGAGTCCGGAAATACAAAGCGATAGTTCCAACCGGTGCCACCAATTTTGGAAAAGGCGGGATCCAGTATGCCGTCGTCGTATGCCTTCAGGTAATTCAGGTAGTACTTGACCAGGGACTCTTCCGCCGGGATGCCGGGATAGACATAGTGCTTGCCGCAACACTGGAGCGATACCGCGAGGGCCCAGGTTTGAAAGAAGCCTTCGTGAGAGCGCTTGGCGGCTTTTTGAATAGCCCTGTAATTTCGCATGGCTTGACCGTAATTGCCGGCTCCACCCAGGATCATGACCTGCGCAACCAGTTCGTCGTCATTCAGGAGGTCATCGATCAGCGCTCTTTCCGCTTCGCCCTGTTGCGCAAACCCGGCCAGGCGATTCGGGGTGGCATGAGATAAGAGTGCGAACTTCGCCAAGTTCGCATAGTGCTTGTCATCGGCCAAGAAGACGTCAACATTTTTCAGAACAGCCCTGGCCGCCAGAAGTACCTCCTTCTGTTTTTCGACAAAGGCAGGGTTACCCGGGTCGCATTTCAGGGTGACTTCCCGCACGACCTGGGCGATGTGGTCCTTGACGTTCTTGGTAATAGGCGGGACATTGCGAAGCGCTCCCAACTGCTTAGTGAATTCGGCCCTCTTCTTTTCGTCCACCTTGGGTTCCAGACGTGTGATTTCTTCCTTTAGATCAGTCAGCATCTCGCTGTAATGCGACTCGAGTTTCTTCCCTGCGGGGGTCAGGCTGACCGGCGCTGGTCTCCTGGCGGCAAAGACCGATGTCGATAGGGCCAGAATCGTCATGATCCCTACACTCTTGATGATGTTGTGTTTCTTCATCATTCGATGTTCCTTTGTTGTAGATGTTTTATCATCGCGGCTGCATGAGATGCGGGGCACGCTCCTAGCAGGTCTGCCATCGCTAAACAAAAACTGCCAATCGTTGTTCGTGTGTTCATGGTTTTTGAGTCTTCATTCTGTGCTGC
>Ga0115002_10008111_pt1 | contig 11686 bp, 14 predicted proteins | sample ArcticOcean_MG_C_8_FD_89576 | JGI IMG/M metagenome (GOLD analysis project Ga0115002, IMG submission 89576) | Marine microbial communities from western Arctic Ocean - ArcticOcean_MG_CB11_86 | ecosystem: Environmental > Aquatic > Marine > Oceanic | place: Arctic Ocean: Canada Basin | collected...
GCGCCAAGTTGGCACCGAACGCGACGTGCGCCGCAAGTCCATCCAGGCCGGTGTTCGCCGTCTCAAGATCCCTGAACATCGGATGGCTGAATACGACGTCACAGCCACCGACTCGTCCACAGGACTGTGATCCCGGCTTCGGGCCAGGCGCCGACAGGTTGACCAGGCCGCCCGGGTTTCAGCGCCGGGTTGCAGCCCTTCTCAGCCGAACCCGGGAGGGGCGTTGCCCGTCTTCCACTTGATGTTGCAGCCGACACTCGGGACCTGGACTTCAGCGGGAGCGGCACCAGCAAGCACAGCGTCACATGCGGCCCGCAAGTCTTCACCGGTGACGGGGGTATCGAGGGAGGGTCGACTCGAGTCGAATTGTCCTCGGTACGCGAGCCCTCGAGTCGCGTCGTACAAAAAGAAGTCGGGAGTACACGCGGCTTCGTAAGCTTTCGCGACTTCCTGCGAGGCATCGAAGAGATACGGGAAGGTGTACGCCCGACGCTCCACCTCGTCGGACATCCTCGGCGGACTGTCAGCCGGGTAGCCTTCGATGTCATTGGAGCAGATGCCGACCACCGCTAGCCCGCGCTCTTGGTATTCGGTGGCAAACGAAGCCAACTCATCTGCCACATGCTTCACGAACGGACAGTGGTTCGAGAGAAACACGACGAGCAGAGCGGGAGATTCCGCGAAGTCGTCGAGTGAGACCGTTTCGCCAGTCGCCGGCTCGGGCAGAGAAAAATCCGCTGCGGGCGTACCGAGTGCGGACATTGTGGACGGCGCTTTGCTCACTTCATTCTCCGGCAGGACGGCTAGGAGGCTGAACCTCGGTTCGCCCGCTAGGTGACCCCGCAAAATCTCGGAGGTGCCGCAGGAAGCCGCCCTCACGGTTCAGGCCCAAGTCAGCGGTATCCCTCGGCCTGCAGATTGAAGAGCTCGGCGTAGAGACCGCGTCGTTCCACCAGTTCTGCGTGCGTCCCGTTCTCGATGACCTCACCCCCGTCGAGCACCAGAATTCGATCGGCCATGCGGACCGTAGAGAACCGGTGCGAGATTAGCACCGCCATGCGGCCATGGGTTAGTTCCGTGAACCTCTGGAAAACTCCATACTCGGCCCGGGCGTCGAGCGCGGCGGCAGGTTCGTCCAGGATCAACACTTGAGCGTCGCGCATATAGGCTCGACCCAAGGCGAGTTTCTGCCACTCCCCTCCAGAGAGCTCCACCCCCCGTCGAACCGGCGGCCCAACTGTTGATCGAAGCCCCCGGCGAGATCGCGTGCTACTTCGTCCGCGAGGCTGTTCGCGGCGGCCATCCGGATGCGTTCCTGGTCGTCCATCCGATCGATCAATTCTGCACCGATGTTCTCCTTGAAGAGGAAGGAATACCGGATGAAGTCCTGGAAGATGACCCCGATATTGCTGTGCAGGTCATCTAGGTCGTAGTCCCGAAGATCCACACCGTCCAGCAAGATCCTTCCTTCGTCCGGATCGTACAGGCGGCTCAGGAGCTTCACGAGCGTCGTCTTGCCAGCGCCGTTCTCACCAACCAATGCGACCGATTCACCCGGACGAAGCACAAAATCCAGGTTCCGGACCGCGTAGGTCTCCGATCCGGGATACTTGTAGCCGACCCCCTCCAGAACGAAGCCCTCGACGATGGGCCTCGGAATCGGCAGCGCGTCCGGCTTGGAGCGGATCTGCGGCCTGACGTTCAAGAAGAGAAAGAGATCGCGGATGTACAGACTCTGTTCGTACATCCCATCACCACAGCGTATCCGCTGTAGAGCCCCACCGAGCCGACGATCGTAACTAGCGCTGCGATCACGTTGCGCCGGAGGGCTAGCTTCTGGCTCTCGAGCAGGAACTCATCCGCGTTCTCCCGATAGCGCCCGACCAGGTACGGAGACAGCCCGAAGAGCCGCACCTCTTTCGCCGCCGTATCGTTTGCGGCGAGGCGCAGCAGGTAGGTGAGCAAGCGTCGACTCTGCGTCCATCGATGCTGCAGCGCATATCCAAGCGCGGCGAAGTGGGTCTCCCCGAAGAATGCCGGGAGCACCGAGATGGCCAGCAGCACGATCAGCCAGGGCACGTAGACGACCAGCATCGCCACCATGGACAACACCTGATCAAGGACTGCACGAGCCCCGACAGCTGACGAAAGAACCCGATTCCCTTGTGCGTCTGCTGGTGGGCGCGTTCGAGCTGGTCGTACACTTCCGCGTCCTCGAACTGTGCGACGTCGAGGGTCGCGGAGTGCTCCATGAGTCGCACCGACACTTCGTTGCGAAAGTGCTCGCCGAGAAAGCCCTCGGTGAGGTTGGAGGCCCGCGAGATGATCTCGGCCGTCGTGGCAACCGCCAACTCGATCGCGACCAGCGTCCACAGGTACGGCCAGTCCGCAGGCTCCCCACCCCGCTAGTAGAGCTCCACCGCCTCGATGATGAGCTTTCCAATCCACAGCATCGTGACCGGCGCCAAGGCTCGAAGTAGCCGGAAGACGAGTGTGGCCACCATGAACCCACGGTGGGCCCGGTACACCATCTTCAGAAGCGGAGGGACAGTCTTGAGTGCCTGAAAGCGCTCGCCCCATGACGATGGGGTTTCCAGGCCGCGGATTGTCCTACTACGGCGGTGGCCGCCCTGGGTCGTGTTGGTATCGCTCACGAGGCCAATCTAACTCGGTCCCGACCTCCTACTCACTGAACCACCGCCACCCGATCCGGGTATCTGGTCTCATGCGCATCGTATCCCTCGCCTGCTCGAACACAGAAATCGTCTGCGCGCTGGGGTGCGCCGACTTGCTGGTCGGCGTAGACGACCACTCGGATTATCCGGAGGATGTTGTCGGCCGCCTTCCGAAGGTCGGTCCCGACCTCGAGATCGATATCGACCGGGTCTGCACGCTGGAGCCAGACCTGGTTCTCGCGACACTCACGGTCCCTGGTCACGAAAAGGTGGTTGCGGGCCTTGAGGCAGCCGGGCTTCGATTCATCGCCCCGGAGCCCGTATCACTCGATGACGTATACAGAGACATCCAAGAGATTGGGAAGCTGCTCCAGGTGCCTGAGCGAGCCGACGCTCTCGTCGCGGATATGCGGCAGACGCTCGACAGGCCCGAGCCACCGAGAGGCGCTCCGTCGATCCTCGTTCAGTGGTGGCCCAGGCCGGTGATCACGCCCGGGAAGCTGAGTTGGGCGACCGACGTGATACGGGCGGCTGGCGCTCGCGCAGTGCTCGCCCACGAGGATGTGAAGAGCCGCCCCATGAGCGACGAGGAAGTGGTCGAACTCGCGCCCGACGCAGTCGTGCTGTCCTGGTGCGGCGTGCATCCGGACAAGTATCGGCCCGACGTGGTCTTGGACAACAAAAAGTGGGCCGAGCTCCCGTTCGTGCGCGAAGAGCGCGTGTTTTGCGTAGGCGAGCCGTACCTGGGGCGGCCGGGTCCTCGACTGGTCGAAGGTGTTCGACAGATGCGGGCGATCGTGGATCAGCTGCAGACCTGACGCAGTCTCCGAGCCGCGCCCTCGCTCAAAGCGGCGCACCCTCGCGAAAGGCTATTGATACTCCTTGAAGGTTGAAGTATCATCCTTCAGTCTGACTAAGGAGGACACAATGACAGCGCCCACAAAACGCGGTTTTCACCATATCACGATGGTTTCCCGGGACGCGGCAAGAACTCTGGCATTCTACGGAGGGGTGAAGCGCACGGTCAACTTCGACGATCCGGGTGCATACCATCTGTACTTCGGTGACGGAGGGGGCCAGCCGGGTACCATTCTCACGTTTTTCGAGTGGGTGCACGCGCAGCCCGGACACACGGGTGTGGGCGGGGTGCACCACCTCGCGCTCGGCGTCGTGACCCCTGAGGCTCAGCTCAAATGGAAGCGTCGGCTCATGGATGCGGGACGTCCAGTGAGCGGGCCCATCGACCGCGGTTACTTCAAGAGCTTGTACTTCACGGACCCAGACGGACAGATCCTCGAAATCGCCACAGCGGGCCCGGGCTATGCCATCGACGAAGCCCCAGACGCGCTCGGACTGGAACTGCTGGTGCCGCCGGCAGGGCGCATGCCCGAGGGTCGCGATGCGCAAGCCATCGCCGCAGCCACCCACCCAGAGCCGGTGCCAACCGTCAGCGAGGACATGAAGCTTCAGAGCATCCATCACATCAGCGGCATCACCGCGGACCTGGAGCAAGCGAGTGATTTCTATGCTGAGGCGCTCGGCCTGAGCCTCGTCAAGAAGACCTACAACCAGGACGACGGTGCAGTAGAGCATTACTTCTGGGCACACTACGACGGCGAGAACGTATCGCCCAACAGCACGTACACCCTCTTTGGGTGGCCGGGATCGCGCCCATGGCTCGTCCAGGTGCCGGCCTGACGCACCACTTGGCGTTTCGGGCGAAGGACGACGATGAACAAGCGGCCTGGCGCGAGCATCTGCTGTCGATGGGCCTCGGCGTCAGCCAGGTCATGGACCGTAGCTACTTCCGAAGCATCTACTTCAACGCGCCGGACGGTCAGTTGCTCGAGATCGCGACCGATGGTCCAGGCTTCGCGGTCGACGAGCCAGTCGAGTCGCTGGGTTCAGGACTCCAACTACCGACGTGGCTCGAGCCACGACGGAGCGACATCGAGAACGCCCTGAGCCCGCTGGCGTGACGAACGCTGCCAAGCGGAGTAGGATGCTTCCTCTCCACACTCCCCCCCACTGACGACGCCGAGCCGACTTGCTTCAATTCGACCACACCCGTCCCGCTGCGCCGGAAGACGGCGCCACCGTCGCCGTGCTTCTTCACGGCCGGGGCAGCCATCGCGGCGACCTACAGGCCCTGCGACCCTTGATCCCACCGGATTGGGGCTTGGTCACGCCACAAGCACCGCACGCCGGACACCCATGGGGCTACGGACCGGGGTGGGCCTGGTACAAGTACGTCGAGGAGGACCGCTTGGTCGAAGAAACGCTGGCGCACAGCTTGAGTGCGCTGGAGACGTTCTTGGACCAGTTACCGGAACTGCTCGACTTCGAGCCGGGTCGAATCGTGCTGGGCGGCTTCTCCCAAGGTGGTACGACGAGCATGGCATTCGCGATCTCACGGCCCGACATGGTCGCCGCGGTGATCAACTTTTCGGGCTTCCTCGCGGACTCCGTCGAAGTCCCGTTCTCCGCACTCTCGCCGGGAACACCCCCGATCTTCTGGGGCCACGGCCTGAGAGACCCGAACATTCCGCATGAACTCGCCGTGAAGGGGCGGCAGCGCCTCAACGCAGCAGGCATGCGGTTGACCGCCCACGACTACGACATTGGGCACTGGATCGCGCCCGAAGAGGCCGGGGCCGCGGTAACGTTCGTGGAGTCGCTCTAGCAGAGGAGGCGCGCGACGCCGTGGTGGTCCTGGAGTCGCTCCAACGACTCGCGTTGCCTCAGGAGTCCTCCGCTTCCATCTGCTGAGGAAGCGTCGACAGTTCCACAATCTTGTACTGACGATCTCCGGCAGGCAGCTGGATCGTCACCTCCTCCCCCTCCGCCGCTCCGAGCAGGCCCCGACCAATGGGTGAGGCAAGCGACACCTGACCAGCATCGAGGTCGATGAAGTCGCCGGCGGTGATCGTGAAGGTGAAGTCCTCTGCCATGTCGATGTCATGGATCGTCACGATGGACCCGAAGCCCACTTTGTCGTACGCCATGTCCGTGACGTCGATCTTGGAGAGCTCCGCCATGCGGACAGTGAGATGGTTCAGCCGCGCTTCGACGAAGCCCTGACGCTCCTTGGCGGCCTTGAACTCAGAATTCTCACGGAGATCACCGTGCTCGAGCGCGACCTTGATGCGCGCGGGCAAATCCACGCTCAGCTCGTGCATCAGAGCGGTGATCTCGTCTTCGATCTGGGAACGGATCTGCTCGAGCATTGGGCACCTCAGGGGTCTAGGACCACGTCATTCGACGTGGTGGCGTCAGGCGTATGCGCACTCGGCCCACCGCGGGCCCGTATAGGAAGCGCCGCCCAGGGCCAGCCAGGGCGGCGTTCGTCTCGCTCATACGATAGGGTGCGGGCGCCCGTCATGGAAGCGCCTCGTTCTCGAAGCCGGGATGCCGCCTAGCCAGTGACGATCAGGGCGTCCATGACGCTGTCTACGAAATCAGATATCGGCATTGGGCAGTGCCACCAACTCAAGCCCAGGAATGTCTCGGAAGTCCTCGACGTTGAGCGTCCATAGCCTGGACCGCCACACGAGCGCGCTCGCTGCGATAGCGATATCCACCTCGCGACCTCGACCCCGGGAAAGCTCTCGATACAATCGAGCCGCAACGTGAGCGTCGTCCGGGCCGAAGGGAAGCGCTTCTGCGGAAGGGAACAGCGCCTCCTGGGCTTCGAGTTCCTCGGGAATGCGAAGTCCCGGTGACCACTCATACAGAACAAGCGCCGGCAACGCGACGCGCTCACCCTGTGAGATCACATGGCGAAGCGCCGCCCTCATCGAGCCTCCAGCTCCCAATGCCTAGACTAGGACCGACGTGTCGAGCAAGATCACGGCAGGTCTGCGCTTCCCCGACCACCCTGCCTACGGGCGTTACTGACCTCGTCGAGCTCCTCCTCCACTTCCGCCCGTGGCCGATCCGGGATCCAGAGGTGACGTCGTCGAACAACTCGAGCACGCGACGGTGCTCGCGGCGCTCGGGTCTAGCCTACAATGAAACGTTCGCCGGGTGTGAAACGCTTACATGCGCCTGCACACGCTCGACCTTGATGAGGCGCTATCCATCGCAACGCGCTACGTTGACGCGGAGTTTCCTTCCGGAGACCGGACTGGCCCGGGAGGAGCTGCCCCTGTGATGCTCCCGGCCGGAGAGCCACATGACGATAGAGAGTCGCAAGCAAGAAGAGGTGAACGAAATGGATCGCAAAACGATGCTGCAGTCGTCGGGAGCCCTGGCTGTTGGTGCGGCAGCCGGATACGCAGTGCCCAGCGAGGCTTCCGGTGAGAAAACGCTTACTCCGTTCGAAGTGAAGCAAACGACGATCCCGATCGTGGGCAGCGCGGATGTGTTTCCCGTACGGCGCGTCTACTGCATCGGTCGCAACTACGCGGCACACGCGATCGAGATGGGCGCCGATCCCACGCGCACCCCACCCTTCTTTTTCCAGAAGCCGTCGGATGCCGTTCAGGTCGTGCCGACGGGGGAGACGGCGGATCATCCATATCCTCCGCTGACTCAGGACTACCACTACGAGATCGAGCTGGTGGCCGCACTCCGCGAAGGCGGACGCGACATCCCCATCGAAACCGCACTCGACCGCGTGTTCGGCTACACGGTGGGCCTCGACATGACGCGCAGAGACCTGCAGGCCGCGATGAAAGAGCAGGCCAAACCGTGGGAGGTCGGGAAGAGCTTCGACCGGTCGGCTCCGATGGGGCCCCTCCACACTGTCGCCGAAGTCGGACATTTCAGCGAAGGCACTCTCTCATTGAGCGTCAACGGTGAAGTCAAGCAGAGCTCCGACCTGAGCCTGATGATCTGGCAAGTGGCTGAACAGATCAGCAAGCTCTCAGAAGCGAATGAGCTCATGCCAGGCGACATCATCTTTTCGGGCACTCCGGAGAACGTGGGCCCGGTGGTTCCGGGGGATGTCATGGTGGGGCACATCGATGGGCTGCCGGAGCTTTCAGTCAGGGTCGTGTAGGGCGCACACGTATTGACGCATGTATTGACGTCGAATCGGCCGACCTGGCAAGCTTGAGTCCGTTCGTAAGCAACTACGTCTGCGCGCTCGTCGAGCAAGCCGCGCAGCGCCACGATCTTCCCCCGCCGGGGTGGACAAATGCGGTGGAGCCACTGTGGGAGCCCTACTTCGCGGCCCCTTTCGTGAGTCTCCGGCCACACCTTCTGCGGGCGTCACCCGTGCCGTTCAAGCGTAGGCAGCTCTTTGTGGATTCGTCAATCGGGGACCGTGTGTGACCGGGCCGGTACGGCTGACGCGTGAGCACATCCTCGAACTCTTCGATCGCTTGAATGAGGAACTACAGCAGGCAGATAGCATCGGCGAGCTCTATCGGGTGGGAGGCGCGGTCATGTGTCTAGCGCTGAACGCTCGTGAATCGACAGCCGATGTCGACGCGCTGTTCGAACCAACGCAAACCGTCCGCGAAGCCGCAGTCCGAGTCGGCGCGGCGGACGGCGTGGGGAGCAAGTGGCTCAGCGATGCAGTGAAGGGATTTCTCAGCCCGAACGGTGACTTCGACCCCTTTCTCGAGTTGTCCCACCTCCGCGTCTTCGTGGCTCACCCCGAGTACTTACTCGCAATGAATGTGCCGCGATGAGGCTCGGTGCCGATTTCCACGACTTAGATGACGTTCGGTACTTGCTGCGGTGGCTCAATATCACCGCGGCGGACGAGGCCCTGTGCATCGTGACGCGCTACTTCGACGAAGACAGACTTCTTCCCACAACGAGGCTCGCTTTGGAAGAGCTGCTGAGGTGAATGAAATGACCAGCAACGCGATGCGCCTGTCCGGCCACCTGCCCGCCGTACTCGCGATCACCGCGCTACTCGCCGTGGGAGCACGGTCCCCGGGCGTCGCTCAAACCGCCCGTATCTCGGAAGAGATCCGGACCCTGGAGACGTACCCGTTCTCCGAGCCAAATCGCGTGCCGATTCTGACCCGGGATACGCGCCTCTACCCGTATCACAGTTTCGAGGGATATGCCGTCGAGTCCGAGCCTCGGGATTGGAAGGTCGTGCGCCTGGAAAACGAGTACATCGAGGTCTTCGTATTGCCCGAGGTGGGCGGGAAGGTGTGGGGTGCAGTCGTGAAGGAAACAGGTCACGAATTCATCTATCGGAACGAGGTAATGAAGTTCCGGAACATCGCGCTTCGTGGACCTTGGACGTCGGGCGGCATCGAGTTCAACTTCGGCGTCATCGGCCATACGCCCGCCACGGCGACACCGGTGGACTACGTGCTGAGGGAGAACGCCGACGGAAGCGTGAGCTGCTTCGTAGGCGGCATGGATCTGCCATCGAGAACCCAATGGCGGGTCGAGATCCGGCTCGAGCCGGATAAGGCCTATTTCGAAACCAACGTGCTGTGGTTCAATCCGACTCCGCTCAAGCAGCCCTACTACAACTGGATGACTGCGGGCGCCTTCGCTCAGGATGACCTGGAGATGGCGATTCCCGGTGACGCCTACCTGACCCATCCCGGCAACGAGATGCAGTGGCCCCTGGACGCCGAGGGCCGGTACCTGCCGCGCTACGGCAACAACACGTTTGCGGGACACAAGTCGTACCACGTCGTGGGGGAATTGAACGACTTCTTCGGCGGTTACTACCTCGATGACGGGTACGGTTTCGGTCACTGGGCCCCGTACGAGGACATGCCTGGGCAGAAGCTGTGGCTGTGGGCGCTCTCGCGTGAGGGCGGTGTGTGGGAGGAACTACTCACCGACACCGATGGCCAGTACGTGGAGTTCCAGGCGGGCCGCCTCTTCGTTCAGTATTCCCCTGACCCGGACGTGAACCCGATCACCCAAGCGGGCTTCGATCCGCTGTCCGCAAGTCGGTGGTCGGAGACCTGGTTCCCGCTGGAGGGCATCGGCGGGCTTACCGACGCCTCCCGTGAGGGCGCCATGCACGTGTCCGTCGAAGACGGTCTCTTGAACGTGAGCGTGAATCCCTTCACGAGCGTGACCGATACCCTACTGGTTTGGGCCGGCTCCCGGCTGGTCGCCGAAGTCCCTGTGGACCTAGAGCCGCTAGCCCTTTTCGATACCACGTTCGCAATCGGCCCGGTCGATCGGTTCCGCGTGCGATTGCCTGCGCTCGAACTCGACTACGACTCGGATCCGTCGGCCCGCCAACTGTCGCGCTCGTTCACCACCAACGCCGAGGCGCTCTCGGCCATCCCGGAAGTGGACCAGTCGGTCTTCGAGGCGCGGGAGCTCATGAAAGGCCGGCGCTACGAGCAAGCCAGCGCTCTGTTCGAGGGGGTCCTGCGCGAGCAGCCCTGGAATCGAGAAGCGCTGCTCGGCGCAGCAGAACTCTCGTATCGCGCAGGCGACTACGTGGATGCCCTGGCGCACACGGACCGGGTGTTGCAGCTCGACGCATACGACGCCGAAGCTAATTTCCTTGCTGGCACATTGTACCGGGAGCTCTTCCGCGCAGCAGATGCCCGAGACGCGTTCGGCTGGGCTGTGCGCTCGACCGCCTACCGCACGGCAGGCTACGCGCAGCTGGCTGAGCTCATGATCGGCGAGGGCAGGTACCCCGATGCCGCGCGGTACGCCCGTCTCGCGATCGATTTCGACCGACACAGCATCCCAGCCTGGCGAGCCGTGGCCGTGGTGGGACGGCGGACTCGTGACACCGAACTGGCCGCAGAAGCCCACCGGGAGCTGCTCGACGTCGATCCGCTGCATCATTTCGTCCAAGCAGAGCGATACCTAGGGGGACGCTCGTCGGGCACACGGGATGAACTCGTGGCTGCCCTAGCAGGCGAGTACCCCGAGCAGACGCTCCTGGAGCTAGCGATCGCATACATCGGCCTGAGGCTTCCCGATGACGCTTGGGCGTTGCTGTCTCTTCAGGCCGAGGTGCTCGCCAATCCGGTGGCTCGAGCGTGGAGAGCGTTCATCTCCGGGGATCCTGCCCTACTCGGTTCGCACGTCGATGTGGACTTGGTATTCCCATTCCGGCGGGAATCCCTGCAGGTTCTGGCCTGGGCATCGAGCGAGAGCGACGACTGGACTTGGACCTACCTGAGTGCCCTGAACCTGTGGGCCGTCGGCCGGCACGAGGAGTCGGCGGGCCTGCTCACGGGGCTCGGTGACACGCCCGACTTCGCGCCCTTCTTTGCCACGCGCGGCCTGCTACTGAATCAACTACGAGGCACCGATCCGGTGACAGACCTACACACTGCGGTGGCCCTCGCACCTGAGGACCGGAGTCTGCACGTCTCCCTCGCGCGCCACCTCCAGAACGTGGGCGACTGGGCCAGCTCCGAGGCAGCGATCGCCTCCGCACGCGCGCGCTTCCCTGACGACTTCAACCTGGCCCTGCTGGCAGCCAAGACGCTCCTCCATACAGATCGGCCCGACGAAGCCATACAGATCCTAGACGCCACGCACGTGCTCCCGTCGGAGAGCGGTCGAGAGAGTCACGCCTTGTTCGCACAGGCACATACGCTCGCCGCGCTGAACGACTTGGACGCCGACCAGGCCACACGTGCCATCGACCACTTGGCCGCCGGGCGGGAGTGGCCTGAGTCTCTCGGTCAGGGGAGGCCGTACGAGCCCGAGGAACGCCTGATCCGGTTCCTGCTGGGGAGGGCTTTCTTCGAGTCGGGACAAGAGGACGCCGGGAATGCCGAGTACCGAGCGGTCGTCGAGGCAAGCACGGGGCTACCGACCGCAACGAGTAGCCTAGACTTGCTGGCCATCGCGGCTCTGCACGCGCTCGGTGAGTCGTCCGAGTTGGCGCAGATCGCGGCAGCTGCAAATGAGCTAACGGACGCACCTCGCTTCACGGCGGGAACGAGCGAGCCCTCAGGCGCGGCTCGATTCGCAGCGCGCTACGCCACGGCACTCGTTGACGGAGATGTCGACGCGGCAGAGGTAGCACGCGATCTGGCGGATGAGTTCGCCCCTCTATTCACGGACTTGGACGGCCAGCTGATTCTGCGAGCCCTCAC
>Ga0115002_10008113_pt1 | contig 11685 bp, 11 predicted proteins | sample ArcticOcean_MG_C_8_FD_89576 | JGI IMG/M metagenome (GOLD analysis project Ga0115002, IMG submission 89576) | Marine microbial communities from western Arctic Ocean - ArcticOcean_MG_CB11_86 | ecosystem: Environmental > Aquatic > Marine > Oceanic | place: Arctic Ocean: Canada Basin | collected...
CGCTCAAAAACGACATGGTGGTTGAAACCAAAACGCTCTTTCGCTCATTACTCGCGGACAATCGACCTGTTCACGAGTTACTTACCGCTAATTTCACATTCGCCAATTCGCGTTTGGCTGCACACTATGACCTAGCGGCAGACCTGCCCCGAGGCGACCGACCTGACTCGTTCACACGCGTGCCACTGTCTGCCGAGCGGGCGGGATTGCTCGGCCAGGCGAGCATATTGACCGTGACCTCGCAACCAACCCGAACATCACCGGTTAAACGGGGCAAGTGGGTGCTGGAACAACTCTTGTGTACCACCCCACCTCCGCCCCCTCCTGGGGTCGCTGGCTTAACGCGTGAAAAAACGCCCTCTGCATCTTTGCGTGAACGCATGGAGGTGCACCGTTCGGAACCTATGTGTTCGGCGTGTCACAACATAATGGACCCGATCGGGTTCGGTCTCGAAAACTTTGATGGAACGGGCAAGTTCAGAACATTGGAGGGCGATTTCGCGATCGATGCATCAGGCACGCTTCCCGGCGGCGAGGCGTTCCAAGGAAGCGTTGAACTTTCAGCATTGTTAGCTAAAGATCCTCGTTTCCCACGCTGTGTCGTGACCCAGATGTACACCTATGCGTTAGGCCGTGCACCCGTATGGGATGTAGGCCCATTCACAAGTGATTGGGTCGGGCGCGGCGCTGGACTGAGCGATTTGGTCACTGCCATTGCGGCGAGCCAGCCATTCCGTCAACATCGCGCGATGAAGCGCGAAGCGAGGTAGAGCCATGAGAAAGTCGCAGCGACCCATCCTTTCTCGACGTAAATTCTTGGGTGGCGCCGGTGTTGCGGTCGCCCTGCCCTACTTTCCGAGCCTTGCCCAACCTGCCCATGCGGCCGCCACAACCAATCAGTCGCGCATGATCTGCTTCTACGTGCCAAACGGCATTCAGATGGCGGGTTGGACCCCAGCGCAAGAAGGCGCGAATTGGGACCTCACTCCAATCTTGTCCCCATTGGTGAATGAGCAACGCGGAATCGACGTCAAAGACGACATACTACTCATCAGCGGCTTGCGCAATGACCCGGCAAAACCCGACGGTCCCGGCGATCACGCTGCCGGAACCGGTTCATTCCTAACCTGTACCCACGTCCACAAATCCGAATCGATTGTTACCAACGGCATCTCGATGGATCAGGTCGCGGCAAACGAGATTGGTGGAGCAAGCCGTTTCGCGTCGCTACAACTCGGCATCGAAGGTGGCACCGACAACGGTGGCTGCGATTCCGGCTATAGTTGCGCTTATTCGCGCAATATCTCGTGGGCGGGACCGCAAACGCCTCTTAACAAGGTGACCCACCCGCGCGCTGTCTTCGATCTGATGTTTGCCGGTCACGACCCAAAAGCCAGTGCCGAGGAACTCGAGAAACGCCGACGCAAGAAGCAAAGCATATTGGATTATGTTCGCGGCGACGCCAAGCGCCTTGAAGGCAAACTAGGGGCTAGCGACCGGCGCAAGCTAGACGAATACGTCACTGGGTTGCGCGGCATGGAGGTGGCCATTGATTCGAATTGTCCATTAGTGGAACGTCCGCCTGCTACCGTCGAATACCAGACCCACGTGAAGACCATGCTCGACCTCACCGTACTGGCACTGAAATGCGATCTAACACGCGTCGTCACCTTCATGCTCAACAACGCTGGCAGCAACCGCAGCTATCCTTTTATTGGCGTGCAGAACGCACACCACGAGATCTCGCACCATCAGGATGACCCGACCAAGCTCGCCGATTTACAGACCATCGCCACATGGGAAATTGAGCAACTCGCATATCTGTTGCAACAAATGAAGAACACTGACGAAGATGGCGTGAGCTTGCTCGACAATTCTATGGTGTTCTTTTCTAGTGAGATCGAGGACGGTAACTCACATAGGCACGAGAACTTGCCCGTGCTTGTCGCTGGTAAAGGTGCCGGTGCTTTCTCCCCCGGACGGCACTTGCGTGCGCAAGACCAGCCGATTGCGAATCTCTTCGTCTCAATGTTGAATGCAGCCGGCGTAGCGACGAGCAAATTCGGGGACAGCACAGGGCCGTTGCTCGGCGTATAACGGATTGTGTATTGCCCCGACCAGGCGAATGAAACGCTTGTGGCCAGGGCGCAGAATGCGCAAACTTCCCCATCAGTTTCATACATTCCATGGAGAGATTTTGTGAGAGCATTAGCACAATTCAAATTTGCTTGGCTGGCATTCGTTGTCGCTGTCGCCATGATAGGTTGTTCAACCACAGGCAGCGGCAAAGCCGACACACCGCAGGGTTTGTTTGACCGGCACATAGCTGCCACCTATGGGTCAGGGGGCTTGGATGCCTATCAATCGATTTCTTCTACAGGCAAAATAGTGATTGCAGCTTTCGGCGTTACCGCACCAATCGTGCTCAATCAAATGGTCCCGGATAGCACATCGTTGACTGTAGAGATTCCCGGCGCGTTAGTGCGCAACGGGTGCCATGCTGGCAAGTGCTGGGATCAACAGCCCGGCCAAGGTCTTGCAACATTGTCTGGCGACCGGTTGCAAGCCGCGTTACAACAAGCCGATTACGATCAGTTCGCGCACATGGCGGATTACTACCCGTCAATGGAAATCGCGCCCGCGGCTGACGGTGAGGCAAGTGATGCGGACACCGTTCGTGCCACGCGCGCAAACGGCGATGCGGATATCTTTCATTTCTCAAAAGAATCAGGACTGTTGGTTTCTTCGACGATCATTTCGGAGACACCCCAAGGCAAAGCCGCTATTACCGCCAACTACAGTGACTTTCAAGAGCATGGCGGTATCTTGCTGCCTATGAAGGTTGAACAGGTGACACCGCAGGTCACCCTGCAAATCGAACTGGATAAGGTGACCTTCGACGGCCTATCCGCGGCGGACTTCTCGATCTAAATAATCGCCGCTTCAGAGGCTGTATACCAACAGCCTCTGAAGAGGGCTTTTCTATGTCGAAACGGCTTTAGAGCCCTCAGCGTGCGGCTGGTCGATCCTGCAAGGTTAACGGGTTAACACCAGGCACTACTGGACCACGATCTCCTTCGCAATAGATCGGCCCTCCAGGGCAGCCTCTAAGAACTCGGGTACCTGATCGAAATTCAGATAGTTGTAAATTTCCGGCCCCATAGAATCGATTTGGGTAGCGTAGGCCAGGTACTCATCGGGCGTTGGTAACTTACCCATGATTGACGCGATCGCGGCAAGTTCTGCCGATGCTAGGAACACATCCGCACCCTGCCCGAGTCTGTTTGGAAAATTACGCGTCGAGGTCGACACACACGTCGAGCCTGCCTGAATGCGGGCTTGATTACCCATGCACAGACTGCATCCAGGCATTTCGGTACGTGCGCCAGCTTGTGCGTATATATTGTAGTAGCCTTCGTCCATCAACTGGTGCGCGTCCATCTTGGTGGGCGGAGCAAGCCACAACCGAGTAGGTATGACGGTTTCGGCAGCTTCCAGTAGTTTACCAGCGGCTCGTTAATGGCGGACATGTCGATCTCGATGACCTCGGCATACTCGGCATCCGCGTCGGCACGCAACAACGTGGGCGCTTCGAGCCAGGCTTCCATTGCTTGCGCGCGACGCTCTAGTGTGCGCACATCACCGTAGCCCCGGCTGATCATCCAGCGCAGCATCACGACATTGGAACGCAAGTATTCAGCCACAGACTCTTCTGACAAGTTGATCGTGCAGCCGCCTGCAGAGCGCTCAGCAGATGCATCCGATAGCTCAAATGCTTGTTCTACTGTTAGATCTGGCAGCCCTTCAATCTCTAGAATGCGACCGTTGTAGACGTTCTTTTTGCCCTTCTTCTCAACGGTCAACAGTCCGCGCTGCAGAGCGGCGTACGGAATCGCATTTACCAGATCGCGCAATGTAATGCCCGGCTGCTTTTCGCCGCTGAACCGCACCAGGACGGACTCCGGCATGTCGAGCGGAATAACCCCAAGTGCTGCGCCAAACGCCACCAAGCCGGACCCCGCGGGAAACGAAATGCCGAGTGGAAATCTGGTATGCGAGTCGCCGCCCGTTCCCACCTGATCAGACAGGAGCATGCGGTTGAGCCAGCTATGGATGATGCCATCGCCCGGTCGCAGCGCGACGCCGCTGCGGTTTTGAATGAAATCGGGCAACGTGTGTTGGGTTTCGATATCCACGGGCTTCGGATATGGCGCAGTGTGACAGAAGCTCTGCATCACCAGATCTGCAGAAAAACCGAGGCACGCGAGTTCTTTTAGCTCATCGCGCGTCATCGGGCCGGTTGTATCTTGCGATCCGACCGTTCCCATGCGAAGTTCGCAATACGTTCCGGGGCGAATACCTTGGCCCTCGGGGAGGCCACATGCGCGACCTACGGTTTTCTGCGCCAAGGTGAACCCATTCGAACTCTCGCTAGGGATTGCCGGCCGCCGAAAAGCATCTGTCGGACCCAAACTCAAGGTTTCTCGCGCCCGCTCAGTAAGGCTACGTCCGATGATCAGCGGGATGCGACCGCGCTGCGGCTAGGTTTAGAGTAGACCGTGTCCAACCGAATTGCACAAGAGGTCCTGGCGGTAACGCAGGGCTGGGAAGAAGCAATACGCTAAGCAGAGGTACTCGCAACAGCCATTGCAATTTTGCAGCGCTGTTTTTTCCACCAAAGCATACTGGCAAACTTTCTTCAAGCGTAACGCAATCGCGGCTGAAAAAAACTGCGTTAGAGCAGCTTAAGCGGTATCGTTAAATCGTTGTTGTCTTGTAGGAGCGGCTTTTAAGCCGCTCCTACTGACTTTTGCGACACCCTCTAAAACCGCTCCCACACCCTAGTCGGCAACCTCGCGTTCAAATTCGATCGGCGCGGAAGCCTTTCGTTCATCTAGGGCGATTGTTATCTCTACGTGGCGTTTTCGGTCTATGCGGTAGCTCAGGTAGAACAGTAGGGCCAGCAGCGAGAATATCGAGGTCGCCGGGCCAGCAATCATTCCCAACGTCCAGACCGTATCCGCATCGACACTGCCGCGAGTGGCGTATTGCGGAAAGTCGATCATGCTCAATAGAAAACCGCCGATCATCGTGCCGAACGCGGCGGCACCTTTCTGGGAAAACGTACGCACGGAATAGATCACGCCTTCACGTCGAATCGAGGTATCCAACTCGTGCTCATCGGCAACGTCGGCGAGCATGGAATCGCTACTCGCTCCAATGATCGGTGCACACAGAGCACCCACCGTCGATGCGGCCAGGAAGATAATCAGGACCCATGGGGATTCGTTGCCGGGAAACCACGGCACGTCGAGCAATCGCAGACAGATTGGAATATTGACCGCGATGACCCAGGCCGCCAGCCCAATCATCACCGCGTATTTTTTTTCGAACCAAAAGGTAAGTTTCGGGGTTAGGTAAAAGGCAATCGGGAATCCGAACCACCCGACGAACATAAGCAAAAACAAATCTTCGGTAGTAAATCCCCAGAAATGCACGCCCAGGAAAGGCGTGAATGCGGACTCTACGCCTTGAATTACGGCATACAGTATTACACCAAAAAAGACCGCACGAAAATTCGCGTTGCGCAAAACGATAAATAACTCGCCAGCGAGTTCTCTAATCCCTGCCGTCGGGCGTTCCTGGGGCTCACGCAAATGCGGTATTTCCCGGCGCGTGCCCCATAAGCACAACAATATGCTGATCGCCATGACAAAAGAAAACGCAACGGACATCGACAGGTAGGCATCCGGATTCAGGAACCCTGGATCATAGTCGGGTGTGGTTGGGAAGTAGTATCCGGTGATCAGCCCGTAGGCGATGGACACGGACATTGCCCCACCGAAAGCAGAGTATGCAAATAACGTCGATCGCTGATCATAGTCCTGCGCCATCTCCGCACCCAGCGCAAGATGTGGAATGTGATAAAACGTAAAGGCCAAACGTGTCACCACGCCGAAGAACAAGAGCCAAAAGAAACCCTGCCAATCACTTAGATCGTCCGGCGGATTGAAGAGGCCAAAGAACCCAAGCGCGAGTGGAATCGATGCCACTAACATCATGGGGTGGCGTCGTCCCCACCGCGTGTGTAGTCGATCCGACCAAGCTCCGATGATTGGATCGCTGACTGCATCGAAAATGAGTGCGATCGCTATCGCCAACCCAACCAACGCGGCATCCACGCCGACAAGCTGTTGATAAAAGAAAAGTAGCAGGACACCCCAACCCATACGCATGAAGCCTTCGGCCGCTTGGCCAAAGCCATACGCGCTCATCGTGGCGACAGGAATTCGACGCGGCGCAGCCACTACTGCAATCTACCTCGTTCGCGTAAGACCTTCGCTACCCCTTTCATGGAACAACGCTTCACCACCTTGGTGGTCCCCGGATTGTTCCACGCGCGATTACGCGTGCCCGGGCCCGGCACGCTGAGGGCTCTAATCAAACTGTCCGCCGGGACTCATTGCAAACTTCGCCCAGTCGGGACCGTCCGCGTTCCAGCCATAGCCTTGATTCTGCCCAAGAATCTGCAACATGCGCGGGTTGTTAGCGTGGCGCTCGAGGAATTCGGCCGGTACGTATTCGCCGAATTTTTCTTGCGTAACGACGTAGTGGCGGGCGAAATAAGTTGCCAAGTTCATCCGAATACCTGGCATCTTGCGCTCAAACGAACCGTGCCAGGTATTTCCATGCCATACGACGGCATCCCCCGGTTGCAGATCCATGGCCACCGCGTTGGGATTGCCGTGCTCGCCTCCGAGCATTATTTCGTCTGGCCGAGGCTGGCGGCACAGCCTATGGCTACCGGGAACCATGCCCAAGGCGCCGGCTTCTTCGCTATACGGAGTGAGCGCATAGTTGACGTTGGCCACCTGCGAGACCATCGAGAACGGCGCGGGCATCCCGTTGCCCGTGTCTGAGTGCAACGGCAATGGCGAACCGCCCGGGCCTTTGAAATGACAGGTCATGCTGCTCAATTTACAGCTTCGACCCAACAAATAGCTCATCAATGCCAACGGCTTGTCAGCCATCGCGATGTCTTCAAAGACAGGGGCTTCAAACAAAAGGTAGTGCGCCAGCGACACGCCTTCAAATAGGTCGCCACCTTCTTGATCGATATCCACGGCATGTCCAGTCTTGCGTTGCATGACGCCGACAGTCGCTTCGCGTGCGCGCGCGGCAGCTTCAGGGGGAATGGCTCCCTTCACGGTCGTATACCCAAGCAAATCCAATTCCGCAATATTCGGGCCCAATCCAAGCCCATCTATTTCAGCAAGGGTTTTATCGCGTGCAACCCTATCCGGATCGACCAACGCAGCACCCATCGCTCGTTCTTTTTCGCGGGTCTGCCGCATATCCTCGTAGGTCGTTTTTTGCTCTGCCATCGTAGCTCCTGTACTTGCCGCCAACGTCGACTGTTAGTCAAATTGTGAACCGGAGATTGGGCCCATGCCCAATCGGGCTGGATCAGGGCCATCCTGAATCCATGGTCCTGCCGAGGTCAACCCCATTAACGTTCCGAAGCGCGGCGAATTGCGTTCAATCATCTCCGGCGTGACTGATGCCCAAAATAGTTCCTGCGGCTGAATCGGGTCACGCACATGTGGCAACACCAAGGTCATTCTTCGACCACTCGCTGTGCGAGGGACGGCTCCATGCCACAAGCTGCCATGCCAGATGATGACCGATCCCGCTGGCACTTCCAAAACACGGATCTCCTCGTGATCATGCGCCATCGTCATGTCGGCAGGTACCGGTTTACCCCATAGATGGCTTCCCGGCCATACGCACACAGCCCCATTTTCTCGCGTGTAATCCGTCAGGACCCAGGTCACAACCGAATAATTTGATACTTTCGACCACGGGGCCGGAAATTTGCCACTATGGTCGGCATGCAACGCCAGGGCAGGCGCACCGCTTTCCTTGATCAACCCAGTGCATTGGCTGAGCTTGGCCCGAAAGCCCAATAAATAGGTTACCAACGTCAACGACGGACCGGCCATCAGCGCTTCTTCGAACACAGAGTTTTCTGGCAGCATGTGAAATAGCGTCGAGCCTAAACCAGACCCCGCACCAAAGCGGTTCGTCTCCACGCGTTCTTCGATTTCCAACATGGCATCTTTGATTCGCTCAATGATCTCAATTGGCGCGGCTTTGCCTGGCGCGAGTATCGTGTAGCCGTCCGTTTCGAGTTGTACGACATTGCGATGAAGTTCGTGAAGATCGATGTCGGCTTGCAATCGTGCAGTTGCGTCAGGGCCCGCCGGCAACGGGGCCTGCTGCCACTTTTCCTGCGCTAGACCGCGCAACTGCTGCATGTCTTGGGCGAGTTCAAAACGGTCAATGGACATACTGTCTCCTCAAGGTTTTAGCTGCCGTTTTAGTGGCGTTTAGGATGACTCGGAAGCCAAGTCCACACTTTGCTTCCATTTATTATGGTAAGTAACCTCGGCCGCCGGGCGTCGTTTAGACGGGACAAAACCATCCCCGGTAAAGAACCCTGTCGGCAACAAGGCGATCTGGGTGACGGTGTTAGGAAGGCCTAGCACCGCGGCGGCCTCGTCTTCATGCTCCAGATGCAATGTCGTCCACGCAGAACCGATACCGCGCGAACGCAGAGCCACCTGCAAGCTCCAGACACCCGGCGTCACTGAACCCCAAAATGTCGCCTGCTCAAACGTCGACGTTCCTGGCCGATCCAGGCGCAAAGGGACAATCATGAGCGGCACTTCGTGCAGGTGTTCCAACAAATATTCCGCCGACTCGAGGACACGAATCGCGGTGGCATCGCTACCGACCGCTTCAACTTGATCCCGCCCCGCTTGCGCATAACCTACGCCGAACTTGCGATAGATGTCCGCTAACTTGGCTTTCGTGTCGGCATCGTCGACCAGCAACCAGCGATTGATCTGAAGATTGCCACCAATGGGAGCTCGCGAGGCGATGTCTATGCAATCCATAACCACATCCAAAGAGATCTGGCGGGTCAGATCCAACCGTCGACGCACTTGCTTTGTAGTGGTGAGAAAATGCTCTAGCGTATCAACATCTTTCATTCTACATTCCATTAAATATATACATCTATATCGCCCCAGGCGAACCAACACCTTGCGAATAGACAACAATAGAGCTTACTCTATTCACGAGCACCGGCTAGCTACTTTAGTGGTTTGCAGGCGTTTGCCAATCCAAACTCGCGGAGAAATGAACATGACCGCCAATGTACTCAGCATAAGTGACGAAATAAAGGCGCTTGGTCTAGAAAACAACGCCCTTGAGCTTGAACGCGATGGCCTTACCATCATCCCACCTGAAGTGAACGCGTTCGGCCTTGAGCGGATCGACGAGATCGTGGAGATCATTCTTGACCGAGCATACCAGATGACCGGATCGAAATTTACGCTAGAAGACGGTCCACTCGACGAACTCGAGTTCCCTATGCCGGATCTTACGCCGGAGGAACTCGAAGCGCTCAGAGCCATGAAACTCGAAGACGCGATAAAAAACCCTTCCCAATTCTTATTTCAGAGGCTGACCCAGGTAGACCGGCTGTTTCGCGATCTAGCATTGAATCCCGCATCAATGGCGCTACAAAACTACATGATGGCAGGTCAAACTCGATTATCCAGCGTGAACTGTTTCGTTAAATGGCAAGGTGACTTTGGGTACGGCCCAGGTCTCGGCTTGCACGCCGACCAAGGCGCCACGCCGACCCCATGGGGCGCGGTGGCACATACCGCCAACAGCACCTGGTGCCTGACTGACTACACATTGGATGGCGGCGCGTTGGCTTATATTCCCGGGTCGCACAAAGAAGGGTTGCCCGCACCGCCGCCCGAGCGCGTCAAGGACGCTATTCCTGCCGAAGCACCCAAAGGTTCCGTAATCATATGGCACGGTGCAACCTGGCACGGTGCATTTCCACGCAAGGACCAGGGAATGCGTTTGGGGCTCGCGGTCTACCATCGACACGCTGCGAATTTGCCGCAGGAGGACGTGCCCGGCAATACCACACCGGAGATGGTCGCCGACTGCGACAATCCAGAGGTCTATCAGGTAATCGCCGGGTTGAACGACAAATTTCCCTATCGCGAAACGCAGAGTGAAACGATTCCGAAGGTAAAAACCGCTGCGGCTGCGACCGCTGGTTAGCGTAGATCAGGACCGAATTCCCCAACAAACTAATAAGAAAGTGAGAATGTAGGATGGGAAATGACAAGTTTGCCTTTTGTAGCAAAGAGTGGGTCGCAGTCGCCGACCAGTTCCTAAAGGGCGCCGCTAAGGATGCCGACTTGAGCGGTATCGAGTACTCATTCAGTGAAGTATTCGCGAATGCGCCGGCAGAGCTCAACCCAGATGCAGAGGGACGCGTCGGTTGGTATTTCCGCGTGCACAATGGTGCAGTTGAGGCAGGCTGCGGTATCTTGGAAGACCCCGACGCCAGCGTTGTATCAGATTACGAAGCTATCGTGCCACTCGCGCGCATGGTATTTGCTGATGACCCGGACGCGGCAACCGAAGCACAAAAAGTTATCGAGAGTTTAGTTGAATCCGGCAACTTCACCCGAACCTCAAAGCTCGAATCGCCCCCTGACCTGCCGTGGACAGGCAACCTTCACGATGTGCTCGCGAGACACACGCTCTAGGCTTTTAGAGCTGCGAGATTGATAGCCAACAACGACAACCTCAGACTGGGGGGTGTCGTTAAATGGCGGGTGTCGTGTGGGAGCGGCTATGGGCAATCCGTTGATAGGGGTCGGGAAGGCCTCGCCTCCCCGACCTCCGAACCGGACATGCGGTGCTCCCGCATACGCCTATCGCTTCCTTGCATCAGTACTATGAGGGTTCTGACTCCTCACTTTCGTCACCCAACGACGCATGAGGTCTCCCTGCTTATCCCACTTTAACTTCCAACCGTTCCATCCCCAACCACACACAAGACCGATGCGTCGTTTAACACCCGTTAACGCACATCACGAGTTTCGGGCTTCGCCACCTCTCAGCGGGCTCGACAATGCTTGCCTCATAACCGGGTCAATACAATGACCGGAATCACACGCGACGTCTTCGCAGCGTATTCATTGAACGCAGGCATGGCGCTGGCCATTTTCGCGTATTGATCTGAGCGCTCCGGTTCGCCGAGTGGCGTAGCCCGTGCCTGGTACGTTTCGCTCCCCACTTCAACGGTAACCTCAGAGTTCGCAACCAGGTTGTGGTACCACGGCGGATGCGTCGGCGAACCTGCATAAGAGGCTATGATGACTAGCCCATCCCCGTCTTCAACATACACGAGTGGGTTCGTTCGTTGGGCACCGCTTTTGGCGCCAATCGTGCCTAACAACAAAAGTCCGGCTCCGGCAAACTGTCCGCCGACCACCCCATTATTCGTGCGAAACTCTTCGATTATCTTTTGGTTGAATTCCTGCATCGTTTGTCTCCGATTTGCATGACGGTGAAGTCCTCTATCTCACTTTGCCACATTAGTCCGGCGTTCTCATCGAAATAAGTGTCATTCGAATCGAGGCGACCTACGCAGTCCGTGGCAGCGGGGATCGAACGAGAACACCAACGGTTTATTGAGGCCATACTTTCCGAAGGGAACGGATATCTCGGTCTACTCGCAGAGTGAACTGAACGCGGTGGCGAAGCGGCTCAATGGGCGGCCAAGAAAAATGCTGGGATATA
>Ga0115002_10008123_pt1 | contig 11678 bp, 7 predicted proteins | sample ArcticOcean_MG_C_8_FD_89576 | JGI IMG/M metagenome (GOLD analysis project Ga0115002, IMG submission 89576) | Marine microbial communities from western Arctic Ocean - ArcticOcean_MG_CB11_86 | ecosystem: Environmental > Aquatic > Marine > Oceanic | place: Arctic Ocean: Canada Basin | collected...
CCCTGTTCCGACAACACCTTCGTGATCGCCGCCGTCAGCGTCGTCTTGCCATGATCAACGTGGCCTATCGTGCCGATGTTGCAATGCGGCTTCGTCCGCTCAAATTTTGCCTTCGCCATCGTTCGCTCTTTTGTTTGACTGTCCTAAAATTCTCAAACCCTTGGATCAACCCGCTCTGTCATTGCAGATCAATGCCGATCCAATTCAATCTCTACTGCCATCAGGCTACACTGCCATCAAGCGCCTCATCCTCTTCCTGCTCTCCAACCGGCCGCACTCGCAAATTGGAGCGGGTAGGGGGAATCGAACCCCCGCGACCAGCTTGGAAGGCTGGGGCTCTACCACTGAGCTACACCCGCGTACCATCCTCCGACACACCCAATACAGAGTGGTGGAGGGAGTTGGATTCGAACCAACGTAGGCGTGCGCCAACGGGTTTACAGCCCGTCCCCTTTAGCCACTCGGGCACCCCTCCGGACGACGATGAAAAACTGCAATGTCTGGTTGGCCGCACTATGGGAATTTGCCGCCTGATGTCAACTTCAAAAAGACGCACAAGCCTGCTGACTGCAGCATTTTTTTTTGCCAGCAGCGCAGGTCTCGATTCTTCACGGAAAAGACTATAAGACTGACAGCGCCCATGCGCAAGACATCTTCATCATCGAACGACCGTTCGAATCACTCCAAGTCCAAACGTGGCCGCGGCGCACGGAACAAGGCGAATCTGAGGCAAAATCTCTGGCTTTACGGGCTCCACGCGGTCTCTGCCGCGCTCAAGAACCCGTCCCGGAGCTGCCAGGACCTGCTGATGACGCCCGATGCTGCCGCCCGACTCGCGCCGACACTGGAGTCGCTGGCAGCCGGACAAGTTCCGTCGATTCGGACGGTCGGCGTTGCAGATGTCGAGGCCGTGCTGCCGAACGGCGCCGTACATCAGGGAATTGCGCTGAGAACCGACCGCCTTGATCCCACATACCTCGAAGATTCCTGCGCTCCCCGAATAGACGCGAACAATGAACCTAAAACCAGCAATCTGGTTATGGTCCTTGATCATGTGACCGATCCGCAAAATGTCGGTGCGGTCCTGCGTTCCGCGGCCGCGTTCGGCGCCAAGGCCCTGGTGGTCACCCAGTCAAATGCACCGGCCGAAAGCGGCAGCCTCGCCAAGGCGGCCTCCGGAGCACTCGACATTCTGCCCTACATCCAGGTCACCAATCTCGCCCGCGCGCTGGATCAGCTCGCGGAACTGGGCTATTGGCGAATTGGGCTGGCAGCTCAAGCGGAGTCACTACTCGGTGAACTCGATCTAAGCGGCAATGTCGCGCTCGTCCTGGGTGCAGAAGGCAGCGGCCTCCGACGGTTGACCGCAACCAAGTGCGACATGCTGGCCCGCCTACCGACACAAGCGGGGTTCCCCGACCTCAACGTCTCCAACGCGGCCGCTGTGGCGCTCTACGAGATCGCGCGCCCGAAAATCTAGCGGAACCCAATTAGCAACTAAGTTTCTCGAAATGGGGTCGGACCTCAGGTCCGACCCCAAAACCCAAATCCTTAGCTGATCACGCGAAAGCGGCCTGACGGATCAAAATCTCAGCATCTCCGCGCATTCCATTACCGCTTAATTTTGTCGGCTTAAGGAGAATTGGGGTCAGACCTCAGGTCCGACCCTAAACCCCCAGCTACTCCGCGGCCTGGCGGTAGCCGCCGTCGAGGTCGTCGAGGCGGGAACGTACGTAGGCGTCGCGCTTGTCGCTCGGCAGCTCGTCGGCCTCCTGCATGATCGCCAGGATCTGGCGGCCATACCCCTTCATCAGCTCAGCATCGTCCGTGCCCGACTGCATCGGTACGTTGAGCACCGAGTCCTGGGAGTACATATGCAACGTGTCCTTGCCACCGGCGCTGATGGCGCGCGAGGTATCGGCCGGTGTCTCGCCGCGTGCGAGACCGCGCAGAAGTTTGCGGCAAAGATACACGCCCATGTCGGAGTGGCCGGGATTTTCCAGCGCGTGGACCGCGATGGGCCGCTGGCTCCCCAGCGCCTCCCAGTCGCCGGGAGCGCGCTGGCCTTCTTCGTAGCTGCGGCCGCCGGTCTGCCCCACGAGAAAGTCGATCCTGTCGTAGCCGCAGTCCTCTTCAAGTCCCGCCTTGTCCGGATCGATTTCGTCATTGAAGTGACGGAAGCCGAAGATGATCATGTTCTCGTTGTCTACGGGCACGTGCCAACGCGTCAGGCAGACGGCAGAATGCCGCTCGCGGCGCGCCGACGGGAACAGGCAGCCGATCTGCAACAGATTGGGGAACGACATCTCGGTGATGCGGACCCAGATGCTCTGCTGGTCGGGATTGCGCCGGTTGGCGATGAACACCATGCCGTTCCCGTTCCGCGTCTGCTCCCAATCCATGATGGGAAAATCCTCGAAGCCATCGAGGTTCAGGTCCCCCTTCGTCGAGGCATCGACGCTGTCCACCGTCATGTTGGTGTGCAGCAACGCGGTGTGGATGTGGTCCATGATGTTCTCGTAGACCTGCAGCCAGTTGCAGGGATAGATGTTCGAGAACGGCACCAGCTTCGTGCCTTTCGGGTAATGGAAGCCGTCGAATTCGGGAAAATCAGGCTTCTCCGCCGGATCTCCCATGTAGGCGAAGACGAGTCCGTCGCGTTCCAGGGCCGGATAAGAGCCGTGGACCACGGAGTCGTAGATCTTGCTGTCCTTTGGCTCCGCGGGCATTTCGAGGATGGTGCCGTCAACGTCGTAGACCCAGCCGTGATAGCAGCAGCGGATGCCATTGGGCTGGATGATTCCGTATTCGAGCGACGTGCCCCGATGGCTGCAGTGACGCTGAAGCACGCCGACCCGGCCCGAGCGGTCGCGGAAGGCAACCAAGTCCTCGTTGAGGATGCGGATCGCCTTGGGCACATCCGTCAGCTCTTCCGACAGGCACACGGGCTGCCAGATCTTGCGCATCAGCTCACCCATGGGTGAGCCGGGCTGGCTCTCCGTTATTTCAGGATCGTGGGCGGGAATCTTGGTCTTGTGATAGGCCCCGTAAGGCACTTGCTTTGTCTTGCTATCGGTCATGGCCACTAAAATCTCCGGCAAATCTCATGCTGATGAAATTCAACCCAATCCACAACGAATGCTATTCAGCCGCCTCGAGCAGGCCGCCGTCAAGTTCATCGAGGCACGCACGTACATGGGCGTCGCGTTGCGCGCTAGGCATGCTGTTCGCCTGCTTCATGATCTCCAAAACCTTGAGTCCGTAGGACATCATCAGCTCTCCATCGTCCCCGTCCGGGCTCTTCGGGACGTTGATCACCGCGTCCTGGGTATAGACATGCAAAGTGTCGTTCCCATCCTTGGCGATATCCCGCGTCGTGTCGGCCGAGCTATTGCCGCGAACGAGCTCTCGCAGGAGTTTGCGGAGCAGGTAGACACCCGTATCGGAGTAGCCCGGGTTTTCGAGCGCGTGGACGGCGATCGACCGCTGGCTGGATAGCGCCTCCCAATCACCCGGCGCCCGCTGGCCGGCCTCGTAGGTACGGCCCCCGGTCTGACCCTCGAGGAAGTCGATGCTGTCGTAACCGCATTTGCTCTCGTCGCCTTCGCCGTCCGGATCGACCTCGTCATTGAAGTGCCGCCAGCCGAACAGGATCACATTCTCGTTGTCGACGGGCACATGCCAGCGTGAAAGCGCCACTGTCGAATGACGAATGCGCCGTGATGCCGAATACAGCCCGCCAAACTGAATGAAGTTGGGAAAACTCAATTCGATGGAGCGGACCCAGAACGTCTGGTTGTCCGGGTTGCGCCGGCAGGAGACGAACATGATGCCGTTCCCGTCGCGCGCCGTTTCCCAATGCACAGTCGGCAGCCCCACGAAACCGCCCAGAGTGATGCTCTTCTTGGTCGCTTCGTCGAGGCTGTCGACGGTCATGCCGTTGTGCAGGATCGCCGTGTGGAAGTGGTCGACGACGTTCTCGAAGGCCTGCAGGAAGTTGCACGGATAGATGTTCGAGAACGCCACGAGCTTGGTGCCGTCGGGTCGCGTGAAGGAATCGTACTCGGGAAAATCCGGCTTCTGTTCGGGATCGCCCATGTAGGCGAATACCAGCCCGCTGCGCTCGAATGCCGGATAGGCGCCATGCACGACGGTGTCGTAAATCTTGCTGTCCTCGGGCTCGGCCGGCATCTCCATGATCGTGCCGTCGATGTCGTAGACCCAACCGTGATAGCAGCAGCGGATGCCCTTGGGCTGGATGATGCCGTATTCGAGCGATGTGCCGCGGTGGCTGCAGTTACGCTGGAGTACGCCGATCCGCCCTGCACGGTCGCGGAAGGCGACCAGGTCCTCGCCCAGGATCCGGATCGCCTTCGGCACGTCCGTGAGTTCTTCCAACAGGCACACCGGATGCCAAAATTTGCGCATGTACTCGCCCATCGGTGAGCCCGGCTGGACTTCCGTGAGTTCCGGATCGTGCGCGGGAATCTTCGTCTTGTGATATGCCCCGTAAGGCATCTGAATGGGCTTAGCTTCGGACATTCCAGCAGCCTCCGTCATCAAAAGCGACCGTCGATCTTATCAATCCCGGTCACGGCATTCAAAATCCGCGGTCTGGCTCAGATTGTTTCTTCAACCGCGGGGAATTTTGGCCAGCTTGGGGTCTTCTCCCGGCGCCGGTGTGTAGGGGAAGTTTCCGCGGGCAAGCACGGCATCGAGCCCACCAAGTGCTTCGATACGGGCCTCCTGGTCGGCAAAGGCCTGGGCGGTCGCGGCATCAGGATCAACCACGGCGCGGAGACGGCGCTCGCACTCGTCCACCACGTCCGAATTGTCGGGATCGGTACCCAGGTCCACCGCCTCGAACGGATCAGCCTCAAGATCGAAGAGTTGCGGCGGATAGCCGGTGTAGTGGACATATTTCCATTTGCCTACCCGGATCATGAAAAAACCGGTGATCGAGCTGGCCGCGTGGTACTCCACCAGCGGAGTCCGCTCGGGTGCCGTGCCGGCCGCGATGTCGAATAACGAATGACCCGGCAGGGTGTCCCGTTCTTCCGTGGTCAGCTCCCCGCCGACCGCCGCGACGGCCGTCGGGTAAACGTCAACCAGCGTGGCCGGAGCGGAGACCGTTTGGCCCACCGGAATATCCGGCCCGGCCATGATCAGAGGCACGCCCGCGCTTTCCTCATACATCAGCGCCTTGCCCCAGTAGGTACGTGCGCCGAGATTGTCACCGTGATCGCTGGTGTAGATCACCCGAGTCGTGTCGCCGAGGCCGTTCGCCTCCAGGGCCTGCAAGACCTTGCCGATATTGTCGTCGAGGAAGGAGACCATGCCGTAGTAGGCGGCGATGGCGGTGCGTCGGTGATCGTCGTCACGGAAGAAGTCGTCGTAATTCTGGATGCCACGAAGCGCCTCCAGCACGGGATGTTTGGGCTGTTCCTCGACCTCGCGCTGAATCGGCCAAGGCATGGCATCCGGCGGGTACATGTCGAAAAATTCCTCGGGCGCGCTAAGCGGGAAGTGCGGACAGACGAGCGACACGAACAGCACCCACGGCTTATCGGTGTGCTTTGGCGCTTCTTCCGCCATCCACCGGCAGGCCTCGTCCGTGATCGCCCGATCGTATTCGGTGTAGGTGGATTCGCCACGGCCCACCTCTTCCGCCAACAGCCGAGCGTTGGGACGGGGCGGTGGCGGTCGCCGCACCAGGCCCACCGTGTCGCCAACGCCGTTGAGCACGTGCATGGGGAGCAGCTCTTCGTCGAAGCCGTTCGGGTCGTTGCTGTCGCGATAGTGCAGTTTGCCGATCGAGGTCACCCGGTGTCCGTCCGCCATAAGGCGGTGACCCCAGCCCGGCACGCGCCCATCGTAATGATGACCGTTGTCCCAATAGCGGATCTGATGCACGTAACGTCCCGTGGCGAACGACGCACGCGCCGGCACGCAGATGGGACAGTTGCTGTAAGCCTCAGTGAAACGGGTGCCACGCGCCGCCAGTGCATCCATGTTCGGCGTCTGAACCAGTGGATCACCGTGGCAGCCGAGCACGCGGCGATTGTGCTCGTCCGACATGACGATGAGCAGATTGGTCGGCTTCATCCCAGTGCTTTCGATGCTCAACGCAACAGCCTGTTGTCGCCTACTCCGCGGCCTGTGTCGACTCCGCGGCGGCGGCAAGCTTTGAATAACCGTCCCGCGTTTGCGGGACCTTCATTCCCAGAATGGAACCGGCCACCTGGGTGCGCAGGATTTGGGCCGTACCACCGCCGATGGTGAACATGCGGGCGTCGCGAATCATGCGCTCGATGGGCAGATTCCGCGAATACCCCGCGGCCCCATGAAGCTGCAGCGCGTCGTTGGTGACCTTCACCGCAGTCTCCGACGCCAGGATCTTGGCCTGCGCTGCCTCGCACATATCCGGGAAGCCGTCGCCGGCATTGCGGGCCGCCTTGTGGAGCAGCGCCCGCGAGGCCTCGATACCGATCGACATGTCGGCAAGGATCCACTGCAGACCCTGGAATTCGGCGATCGGCCGGCCGAACTGATGCCGGTCTTTGACGTACTGTAAGGCTTGCTCGTAGGCCCCCTGGGCGATGCCCAGCGCCATGGTCCCGGCGCCGACGCGCTGGCCGTTGTAGGCATTCATCAGTCCGGCGAAGCCGCGCCGAAGACCTTCCGGTGGAATCACGATCATGTCCTCGGGAACTTCCATATCCTCAAACACGATCTCCGCTTCCGGGATTCCCCGCAGGCCCATCGTCGGTTCGCGCCGTGGAATGGACAGACCTTTGGTCTCGTCCCGCACGGCGATGAACCCGGCGATGCCCTGAGACTGTCCGTTCTCCATCACCCGGGCGAACACCAGGTGCAGCCTGGATACGCCGCCGCCGGTGATCCAGTGCTTCTTGCCGTTGATGATATAGCGGTCGCCCTTCTTGACCGCCGTCGTCGTCATCTCGGTGGCCGCGCTACCGGCTTCCGGCTCGGTGATGCAGATGGCCGGCTTGTCCCCAGCCAACACGATCTCGGCCGCCATCTTCTTCTGCTTCTCGCTGCCGAATTTCAGGATGGCGCCGATCGCGCCCATGTTGGACTCAACGACGATCCGCCCGGTCACGCCGCAGACCCGCGCCATTTCCTCGATGACCAGGACCGCGTCGAAATAGGTCCTGCCCTGACCGCCATACTCCGGCGGGATCGTCATGCCGATGAAGCCGGCCTTGGTAAGTCTCTCGACGTGATCCCAGGGGTATTCCTGGGTCTCATCAACTTCCGCGGCACGCGGCTGGATCTCGCTCTCGGCAAGTTCGCGCGCTCTGGCTTTCAGGTCTTCCTCGGCTTGGGTCAGGCTGCTCATGGTTCAAGTCGCTCCCATCATGTTTCGTGCGGTCGATGTCATTCGGCGGCAGCGGGCTCACCGAGGATCTCGGAAATGATCTCGTCCGTGTGCTGGCCGCAGGTCGGGGGGGCGTGGCGATAGGTCACTGGGGTGCGGCTGAAGTTCACGGGATTCCCGATCAAATCGATCTCGCCGGTTCCAGCCAGCGGATGCGGCATCGAAATCTTCATGCCCCGCGCGATGGCCTGCTCGCTCTCGAAGACTTCCGACACCCTGTTGATCTCACCGCCAGGAACGCTACGCGTTTCCATGGCCTTGATCAGGACTCCTTTTTCGGCCACCGCGATAACCGGATTAAGAAGGTCGATGAGCTCATCTCGATTTTCCAGCCGCGCCGAATTGGTGGCGAACCGGGCATCATCGGCAAACTCAGGCACGTCGAGAATTTCGCAAAACGCTCGGAATTGACTGTCGTTACCGACGGCAACGACCACGTGGCCGTCTGCGGTTGCGAAGACCTGGTAGGGCACGATGTTGGGGTGCTGGTTGCCCCGCCGGATCGGCTCCTTGCCGCTGGTCAGAAAATTGACGCCTTCATTGATGAGCCATCCGATCTGGGAATCGACCAGCGCGACGTCGATGTACTGGCCCTCGCCAGTCGCGTTGCGGTGGTTCAAGGCCGCGAGGATGGCGGTCGCGGAGTACATGCCGCACATCACGTCGGCGATTCCGACACCCACCTTGGTCGGCTCTCCTTCCGGCTCACCGGTGAGACTCATCATTCCGCCGTAGGCCTGCGCGAGGATGTCGTATCCCGCGCGGTGGGCATTCGGGCCCGTCTGCCCGAATCCGGTAATGGAGCAATAGATCAAACCCGGGTTGTCGGCCGATAAAGTTTCGTAGTCGAGGCCGAATTTCTTCAAACCACCGACCTTGAAATTCTCGATCAGGATGTCGCAATGCCGCACCAGCTTGCGGACCGTGTCGGCACCTTCCGGCGAGGCAATGTCCACGGCGATGGACCGCTTGTTGCGGTTCGACGACAGGTAATAGGCGCTCTCGTTGGTCGGCTCGCCATCCTTGCCCGTCACGAAGGGTGGACCCCAGGTCCGCGTGTCATCGCCGGTCCCGGGACGTTCGACTTTGATGACGTCCGCACCGTAGTCGCCCAGAATCTGCGTGCAGGTGGGGCCGGCGAGAATACGGCTCAGGTCCAGCACCCGTACGCCGGCGAGCGGTCCCGAATTTCCAACTCCCGAATCATCTGTTCGGTTGCTCATGCCCGTCCTCCGCATGTGAAATATGGCTCAAGGTCGCCCACGGCAGACCGTGCCAGCGTTTACTTACGTGGAAATCGGTCGACTGGCAAAGCACCCCGCATTCGGCCTGGAGGCAGCAGGCTATCGTTTTACCAGAGAGGCACAGAGACCCTTCGAAGACTACTCCGCTACCTCTTGTATGCCACCGTCGAGGTCGTCGAGGCGCCCGAGGATGTAGGACCGGCGATCCTTGGAATCGACCGCATCGGCCTCTGCCATAATACGGAAGATATTCAGGCCAACCTCGGCGATGCGCTTACGGTCCGCGTCACGGTCGTCCAACCGCGGAAGTCTAACCGCTGAATCGTGGCCATAAGAATGAAGGGTCTGCGAATCGTCTTCATTCATCTGCCGGGACGTATTGGGCGGCGCCTCGCCACGAACCAGATCACGAAGAAGCTTGCGGCACAGGTAAACACCGACGTCGGAGGTGGCCGGATTTTCCAGATCGTGGACGGCAATCGCACGCTGGTTGTTTATCGCCTCCCAGTCCCCGGGGGCACGCTGACCGACGTCGTAGGGCCGTCGGCTTTGCCCGTCTATGAAGTCACACTTGTCATAGCCACAGTCTTCCTCGCGCCCGTCTCCGTACTTGTCGATCTGTTCATTGAAATGGCGCCATCCGAAGATGATCATGTTGGTATCGTCCACCGGCACATGCCAGCGCGACATGCACAAGGTGGCGTGGCGTGCCTCGTGTGCGGAGCTGAACACGCTGGGAATTTGCACCAGATTGGGAAAGACCAGCTCGGACGACCGTGTCCAAACGATGTCGTCGTCGACCCGCCGGCCGGAGATGAAACACGCGCCATGGCCGTTACGGGTTGATTCCCAATTCACGACTTGCAGATCCGAATAAAACGCCTGAGGCGCTGTCATCCCGCCCTTTAATGTGGCGTCCACACCATCCACCGTCATCTCGCCGCTGTGGAGGAATGAGGTATGCACCGGGTCGATCAGGTTCTCGAATACCTGCAGCCAGTTGCACTGATAGATATGTGAGAAGCCGACCAGCCTGGTGTCCTCGGGATAGCGGTAAACGTCATATTCGGGAAACGCCGGCTTCTCCTCCGGTGGCCCCATGTAGGCGAACACCAGCCCGCCCCGCTCGAAGGCGGGATAGGCACCGTGATAGACCGTGTCGTAGATATTGCTGTCCTTGGGCTCGGCCGGCATCTCGAGGATGGTGCCGTCGATATCGTAGACCCAGCCGTGGTAACAGCAGCGGATGCCTTTAGGCTGAATGATACCGTACTCGAGCGAGGTGCCGCGATGGCTGCAATGGCGCTGCAGTACGCCGATCCGGCCCGCGCGGTCGCGAAAGGCAACGAGGTCTTCCCCCAGGATACGGATGGCCTTCGGCACATCGGTCAGTTCTTCCGACAGGCAGACGGGCTGCCAGGACCTGCGCATAACTTCGCCCATCGGCGTTCCCGGATCCGTGCTCGTGAGCAGCGGGTCGGGACCCGGAAATTCGCGAGTGTGGTAGGCGCCATAGGGCATCAGGGGATTCTTGGCGTCAGACATGGCGGCAGCAACTCCTTCGGAATAGCGCAGCGCGAATTTTACTGACCCGGATCACTTTGTGAAGTCCGACAGCGGTACCGTCCTACCAGCCGCCTGAATTTTGCGGCCCTGTTCAGGAATTTGGTTTCATAAACGCGCGCGAATGCCTACATTCGCGAAGTTCTCACGGCGCCAGACTGGCCCAGTGTGGGAACAGCTCAGTGCCGGATTAGCTCAGTGGTAGAGCAGCTGATTTGTAATCAGCAGGTCGGCGGTTCGAATCCGCCATCCGGCTCCAGTCTTTTCAAGGGCTTAGCTAGAAATAGCTGAGCCCTTTTTCCTTCGTGTCCGTCTGGTGTCCGCCTCAGACACAAAAACCCCGATCATTTTCATCAGTTCTTGAAGCCCCCTAACCGGCTCAGGGTGGAAATTTAAATGTTGTTCCTGGGAGGTACATAAATCGTGATGTAAGTGGTGTGTCGGATTTCAACAGAAAGGTTGTCAGAGATGTCCGGCGTAAACATACCCGAAGGTTATTTTAGCGAAGAACAAACAGCAGCCCGACTTTCGGTGAAGGTTCAGACACTTCGTGTCTGGGCATGCAACCGAAGAGGCCCACCACGAACTGTCATAGGCAGGAAGCCAATTTACCGACGCGAGGCACTGGAAAACTGGCTCCGTGCCAGGGAACAAAATTTCGACTTCCAGCAGGCGAGTCGTTGTGGTGAGTCGGTAAATTCCACACGAAGAGCTAGGTAGCTTCGGGAAGAGTGACTTTCTGTGAAGCCCAGGAGGTTCATTACTAAAAAGGAGCGAAGGCTCTTTGGCCCTCCAAGGGACGAACCATGGGTTTGGCGTACAACGGCATTGTTATTTAGCGCCTCATGGCGAGCGATGTCCGCTAATACCCGAAAGTTGATTGATTTCCTGCTAATCGAACACAGCAACCACGCGGGATATGAGAACGGTGCCTTGATGGCTACGCATAATCAGCTTGCTGAATATGGACTAACGCCGTGCCACATAAGTGAGGCAATCAATGAAGCAGAATTTCTTGGGCTTATACGGGCGAAACGTGGCGGACGCCGCAATCTCACTAACCAGCCATCAACCTTCCGTCTGACTTGGATTGCGGACAAGGACTTTGCCGCACCAACGAATGAATGGAAGGGAATAACTGTCGAAAATATCTCTAATTGGAGAGAAGAGAGAAAGTCTCAACGGAAGGCTAGACGACTTCGGAAATTAAATAAGACACCTGAAAACAAGTGTACCAAACCCCTGCATGCAGATGTACCAGATGCTTAAAGCCGTCTACCCAGATTCCAGAAACCCAGTGTTACTGCGGCATTTGAATTATGCCGCTACCCCTGAATTACGAAGTCCTTATATATCTCCACCAAGGGGGGGCGATTTTTAGTACTGGCAAACAACACATATTGCGTAAGCAAATAGACTCAACCGGAGCAAAAATTATGGACTATCACTCAAGAGTCCATTCCAGATCA
>Ga0115002_10008124_pt1 | contig 11677 bp, 9 predicted proteins | sample ArcticOcean_MG_C_8_FD_89576 | JGI IMG/M metagenome (GOLD analysis project Ga0115002, IMG submission 89576) | Marine microbial communities from western Arctic Ocean - ArcticOcean_MG_CB11_86 | ecosystem: Environmental > Aquatic > Marine > Oceanic | place: Arctic Ocean: Canada Basin | collected...
AATTCGATGAGCGCGATGGTGAACGCGGTCGGCGAATGCTCCATGAGAGCGATGCGAAGCTTCACATTACTCATGTTCATAATCGTATCGTAGGAAGACAAGTTTTCCCGATCCGCCTCGTATACCATCTCGAAACCAAGCAGATCGCGATAGAAGTCGACTGAGCGATCAAGATCGCTCACGCTGTATTTGACGTGGTGTACTTTTTCAAAAGCCATAATGCTTTGATCTGACGAGGGAAAAAGATCAGGATTGCCACTCTCGCTGGCTGGTGGCGTAGTGATGAACCGCACCGAGATCCACTTCCACTCCTAAGCCAGGACCTTCAGGAACCATCACGTGTCCGTCGCGTATTGTAAAGTCTTCAGAGAGCAATTGCGACTCCCGCAACCAAGGTTCGATGATCGTCGGCCGTGTCATTGCTGAATTCCCCGCTCCGCAAGCCACTGGGCGACTGCTTTTTCTTTATAAAACTTGAGGGTGTCGCGGTCATATCCTGCCAACTCAGACGCGACCCACCGTCAACGTCGAGAATGGCGCCGTGAATAAAGCGCGCCTTTTCAGATAGTCAGCCACAAAGGTGCCAGAAAATTGACGGCAATGATCTTCTGCGCCGAGGCTTCGGTTACCTGCTCCAACGGTACGCGATCGTTCGTGGCGGCATTGTTGACAAGTAGACTCAGCGGACCGAGCTGGTCTTCGACCGTTTGAATCAGCTCGCGACAAGACTGTCTGTCGAAGATTTCTGCCACGAAAGTTGCTGTCGCCGCGATGGGCTCGCCCAGATTTCTCTCCGCGTAGGCAAACGATGCTTCGGAAGTGGCACAGGCCGCAACCCGCCAGCCCTCCCTGCGCAATACACGGCAGATGGTCGGGCCGATGATGCCGGTGGCCCCGTGACAAGGGCCAGTTTGTCCTCCAGTCGGTGAGAATCGGCATCAGCTATGTTGTTCTTGACGCTTTCGCAAGGAGTCGCTTTCGCCGAAGACGCGCTGGTAGCTCTGCCCCGACATTTGGCCACCGTCGGCAACGATGCCTTGGCCGGTAATGAACGCCGCCTCGTCCGAAGCCAGGAAATAGATCAGATTTGCCATGTCTTCCGGCTTCCCGAACCGATTGAGGGGAATCAGTTTCAGGTAGTTCTCAGTATAGACTCGATCCTCGAGCAGATCACCGTGTACCGGGGTATCGATGAATCCTGGAAGTATCGCGTTGACTCGGAATCCAGAAGGGCCTAGTTCGACCGCAAGCGTTCGCGTCAGCGCCAGCAAGCCGGCTTTCGAGGCATCGTATGCAGCCGCTCGAGGGCTGCTGGAAAGTGCGTTCCGCGAGGAGACGTTGACGATCGCGGCCCCTTGGACCCGTTTCATGGCTGGCACGAAGCCGCGAATCAGAGCCGCTGCACCGATGAGGTTGACCTGGAGAGAATGCTGCCAGAGTTCATCGGTGAGCTCCGTGATATCGGCGTAGAGGCTAATGCCCGCATTGTTGACTAGCACGCGGGGACTTCCCATTTCCGAAACGATCTGCTCGGCCAATGGAGTAAGCGTCTTGGCCTCGGTTAAATCACAGAGATAGGTTTCGATATTCTCCTTGTCCTCAGAGTTCTGGAGTTCAGCGAGGCCCGACTCCGAACAATCCAACGCAGCTGCGCGGTAACCTTCACGAACAAATCGCACCACGGCTGCCCTGCCAATACCGCTGGCGGCTCCAGTAATTACCACAATTGGTTGGCGAGCACTCTTTGCCATTGAGACTCCAAACGAGACGATCGTTACGGCTGGTACCTGAAATCAAACGTCAACGGCTCTTTGACGAAACTGTAATAATACGAATCACCAAAACCAATTGCCATACCCACAACCAAATCTCCTTGCCCGTATAGGCAACGCTGTGAAGGATATTTGGCCAACGGCCTTTGTCACCGTAGACTGGGGCGATGATGCTCTCCGTGACTTCGGCACATTGCCCACATTGGATATCAAGCGATTCGAGCGCTGGCGGTCGGTCCAAAAAAGCTGCTGGATCAATCGTTTCTACTGGATCGTGCCGCTCGCCAAACGTGCGGCGTGACGCGCAACACGAAACTCGCACGCCTGGTCGCCGTTGGTTTGCGCCACTTTATCGATACGTGCCCTCCGCAGCCGACAAAGAGTGTTTCTTAGCTAGCTGCTCGGACAAACTCCACCAACTTACGCGCATACGCCTCGTTACCGTAGTCGTTCAGAATACGCTGCTGCGCTCTAGTCGCCGCTTGTTCACGCTGTTTATCATGTGCCAGCCACCACTGGGCCTTCTCCTTGAGTTCGTCGAGCGTGCGCCAGGTATCGATCTCTGTTCCGATCTCAAAAATCTCTTCAATACCTTCCACGTAGTCGGTAAGCATAAAGCCTCCACTACCGGTAATGGCTGTGTCGCGTTGATTCAGATAGCCGAGCGACTGCGGCGAATTGTGCTGGTTGAGATTGATCTTGGCGGCGTTATACACGCCTGGAAGTTCTTCGTAACTTCGAAAACCCCGATAGGCATAGCGGGGGACGTCCTCAAACGTGCCAAATCCCATGCCGCCGTAAATATGGAGCCGCCCCATATCTCGAATCGTGGCCACTATCTCGTGCCGGAGGGCGCGCTGTTCTGGAAATGGGATGGTGTGCGTGATTCGCTTCACAAGATCCGGCGAAGAGAGATAACTTTTGTCGCTACCCCCTTGGCGCGCATAAAGCGACAGAGCCGTCAGTGAAAAATCGCACGACTCGTGCGGCGCCGCTTGCGCGGCACCGTGAAGTTCATGCGCTGGCGGCGGATAAAGCAAAATCGGCTTTATCCCTCGGCTTTCATAGATCGGCAAACTTTCCTTGCAGCACGTTGACGCAAATTCAAACTCCTCAGAGAACTCCGGACTGCGCAACAGATCCCACGGATCGTCCTGCGTGTGCGTGACGGTCTTACACCAGGGAAACTTGTCCCTTAAATCCTGGATCAGTCCTCGGGGCCGGTCGTCCTTGCTGCACCACCACCAAAGTAACTCCGGTTTCTCATTAGCGATGCGCTCGAACAACTTCTGTTGGAAGGCCTGGTCGTTCTCGAACGCGAAATTCCATCCCGACGGATCTGGAATGCGATCCGCCTCTTCGTTGGCCAGGGCGATATCGGCCTCGAGACGCAAGCGCGTGCAACCCCGCGTCGGTTGGTAGCTGACGTCGAAGCCGATGCGCTGAAAGCCTGTTTGGACGCTCCAGAGCGATTGGCCGGGAAAAAAGCCACCCAGTAATAGAACTCTGCTCATCGTATTTCACTTTCGTCCGTCAAGTGTTGGTCGACGACTCTGCCGTCGTCGCGCTCGAGCGTGCTGAGACGATGATAACACCGCCGCAGGTCCCTGCAACCGCCAGAGTATCAGCGCATTACCCAGCAGGGATTTTCCTTCATCAACGAACCCGTCGATGTCATGCGAGATGCTAAATTCGTGGCCCGGACTGCTTACCTCAAGGATCCGGATGGCATCGTCATTGAGTTGTTTCAGTGCTCTCCCGATGCAACCATGATCAAACCTGAGCGAGCGTAATATCTCACCTTACCAATGTCTAAAATCGTCAAGATCAATCAATATACTGTCCGCGTTCCGTAACTCTTACAGTCGAGTTATTTCCAAAAATCGGGTATTGTCTTGACAGGCAATCTGGCCTCCATCGACGATGATTGCCTGACCGGTCAGGAACGATGCCGAATCAGAAAGCAAAAAGGAAATCACCTTGGCAATTTCTTCAGGTTTTCCATAGCGACCCATCGGAATCTGTTTGGTGTACGCCGCCTTGAAGAGCGAATCCTCGGCGTCGCTGTTGCCAGGCGTGCTGATCACTCCCGGACAAACGGCATTGACCCGAATATTGTCGCCTGCGAATTCACCAGCGGCTGTTCGAGTGAGCGCCACCAGGGCGGCCTTCGATGCGTCGTAACCTGCGTTACCTGTGCTTGAGCGAAAGGCGTTCCGACTGGCAACTGTAACGATCGCACCGCCACCAGCTGCCGCCATGACGGGTGCCAGACTCCGCATCAACGCGAACGGAGCATCGACATTGATGGCGAAAATCTGACGCCAGATCTGGACGTCCAGTTCCTTAATTAGACCACCTGGCCAAATGCCTGCGTTGTTGACCAGCGCAGTAATCGCACCGTACCGCTGGGTGAGATCTGCAATGAGACCGTCAATCGCTCCCAGCTCACTCAAATCGAATAGGCAGGGAATGACTGCTTCACTCAACTCCGATACCAGGCCATCGAGCAGACTTGACTGTCGATCCAGGGCGACGACACGCATCCCTTCACGAACCAGTTGACGAGTTATCGCAGCACCGATTCCTTGCCCTGCACCTGTTACCAAAGCTAATTCTGATGAGATGCTTGCCATGTTACGGTTCTAACCGAACAGCGATAAGTCCGAAACAACTCAAAGCGACGACCTCGAGGTTATCCTAGGCAAACTCACGACGACCAGCTACCTAACGGCCAGCCACAGGAACATGGTGAGTCGCATCATCGATCTGGACCTTCTGCCCCTGGCACCGTGGCCATGTGTATGACGACATCGATCCCCAGTATTGTCGTGCTCACGCTCTCGCTACGGATAATCAGTTCGTTTGTTCCGTCCTTAATGGCGCCGGCGGGCACGTTGAAGACGGCGATCTTGCTTTTGTGTTCGGGTTCATCTTCCTGCTTGCGTTCGGGCCCCTCCCGAATTTCGACGGCGTGCCCCGCCGAGTGCAGCCCGATTCTGAGCCAAAGATTCTCCGCTGTGGCGTCGCCATCATAACAGACCAGTGCCTCCACTCTTTGGTCGGCACCTTCGGCAGCCAGTAACATCTCAAGTCCTCGCTCCGTATACGTGTCGATGGTCAACGGCACCTGCTTGGGCATGTCGCATTCCGTCTGCCAGTAGCCGGCGGTAAGCAGGTGAATGCGAGATTGGCTGCGGGCCTCTTCCAGTGACCGCAACTGGCGCAGGCCCCCGTAGAACTCCTCGGCCGGCACCGGATGATGGTAACGAGCCAGGAAGAAGTTGAACGTGTTGATGCCGTCGGCGCCTGCGGCGAGGTATCCGGCGGCGAACCCCCTGAGCATTTCAGCGCTTTCGGCGACGTAACGCGTAGGCAGCCCGTCACGACGATCGGCCGATACTTCCATACCCGCATAGACCGCCACGTCCGGCCCCACCAGGCTGCGGAACTCGGCAACCTGCACGTCCCAGGCGCCCTCCACGAAGTTTGCGGCGGTGATGCCGTCGACCAGTCCTTGCTCGGCCCAGGCTTGCACATCAAACCCCAGCAGGCGCGCGGCGCCCGGACTGGAGGCAACTCGCGGAATGAGCGCAATCGGCCGGCCTGTGGCGTCCAGGATCTGGCGAACCTCGTGGATGAACCCGGTCATCGTCTCGCAGTGCCGATCGATATCGTCTCGGCTGAAATAGAAGGGAAATCGCAGAAAATCAAGTTCCAGCACGTCAAGGTCATAGTCCTGGGCCAATTCGCGAATCAGGGACAGGAAATACTCCCGCACTTCCGGATGCGCGTAGTCGAATCCGGCTGAACCCCAACTGCGTCCGTCCCAGGGTTTCAGGCGAAACTGCGGGTTCTCCTTCCAGAAACGGCTGAAGACATGAGACGTCGGCGTGGGCGCATCGTGCATATCGTTCATCCGCAGTGAGACACCCGGCGCTATACCCTTTTCACGACAGCGCGCCAGTGCAATTGCCAGGTAGTCGCCCTCTTCGGCCAGGCGCGCCTTGTTCTTTACAATGCGCTCGCGCCGCGGGACCGTTTCGTCAGGAATATCGCCAAAGAACGATCGGTCGCCTTCCGTGTATCCCTCCCAGTCGGTTTGCCATGCCTTGCTCGGATAGTTGACAAGCTGGGCGTTCGGGTTCACCAGAAAGACATCCGCACCGCCGTCAGCCACTTCGTCGATCATGAGCTGCACGGCTTCCTTCGTATGCTCGCCCCGATCGAAAAAGTTCGTACAATCCTGGTTGAAAAGGACACGGTATTTCGGTTTGACCCGCGCCGATTGTTGCTCTGCTGCGGCGCCATCGTAAAGTCCCGTGCACGCGATTGCCGCCAGAGCGGCGACCAATGTCTGCCATCTAAATCGTTTCATCTTTATCCGTCAGGTAAATTAAATCGTTTTCTCGGAAATACTTACAGCAAATGGCGGGGGCAAGATTCAAACCTGCGACCTCGAGGTTATGAGGCTCCCACTCAGGGCAGACAGAAACTACTGTATCTGCAGCTTCGAACGCAACGTATTCTTAATTTCAAAAGGGTCGCAGTTTAAGCCCACATTCCGCACATCTCGAGTGGGTAGTTTTATATTTTCTAGGACTGCTAACAATTAAGGTTCAAGCAGAGTGATCGGCCACCGCGGATGCTTGAATTCCTTCGAAATCCGCCTCTGTTACACCCAGATCGCGCAGACAACGGCACGCTACACAGTACTACACTACCTGCCGACGACTCACAGAGGGCGCACCACGGACATGATCCGCCAATAGTCCATGAGTGTTTCGATAGAGAGGACTCCTCCCCCCAAACCGCTCTTATGTACGCCCCCATAAGGCACGCCATGCGCAAAGACGTTGTGGGCGTTGATCCATGCATTTCCCGCGCAAAGAGCTTCTGCGATGCGATTGGCGCGATTCTTGTCAGTCGTCCAGACGCTGTTGGCCAGGCCATAGTCGGTGTTATTGGCCATATCGATCGCCTGCTGCTCGTCTTTGAACGAAGCCAGATAAGCCACTGGGCCAAAAATCTCCTCCTGAGCCGCAATATTGTCCAGCGAGCCAGCCAGCAAAGCGGGTTTAACGTAGTGACCGTTGAGTCCGGCCACCTCCGTCGCGCCCCCTTCGAGTACCAGTTCGGCCCCTGCTTGCTGGCCTTTCTGCAGATAGTCCACGATACGTTTTTGTTGTTTCTGGCTGACGACAGGACCCATTTGTGTGTCGTCATTAAGTTGGTAGCCAATTTGGATCTGTTGAAGTCGCTGCGTACACTCATCGACGAATTGGCTGTAAATACTCTCATGCACAATCCAACGAGTGGCATCGCAACAGACCTGCCCTGTATGGAATGTAATCGCGCCTACCAACTTTTCTGCGGTTTCGGCTACGTTCACATCATCGAGTACCACGGCGGCGCCTTTGCCACCGAGCTCCAGCTTGACCGGCACGAGATTACGACCGCAGGCCTCAGCAACCAAACGTCCCACTTCGGGCGAGCCGGTAAACGACATGCGCCTGATGTCGGGATGGTTGGCTAGAGCGGCGCCCGTAGTCGTCCCCCTGCCGGGCACCACGTTGATCACCCCGTCGGGAATGCCTACCTCTTTGGCAAGTTGGGCCAGGTAAATCGTTGATAAGGGAGTGTCTTCGGCAGGTTTTATCACCACCGTGTTGCCGGCTGCCAATGCCGGTGCGATCCCCCAACCAACTAGCAACAGCGGAAAATTCCAGGGAAAAATAAACCCGCAGACCCCCCACGGATGCCGCACCGTCCAAGCCTCGTGACCCTTGACTGCGAGTGTCGTGCGATGTTCGACGTGAAGCGCCAAATCGGCAAAGTACCGCACCGTATCCACAAAGTTTTGGACGTCGCCACAAGCCTGCGCGTAGATTTTACCCGCGTCGAGCGATTCGATCTGACCGAAGATAGGAAGCCGCTTTTCTACCGCGTCGGCCAATCGGTGCATTAGCGCGCCCCGTTCATTGGATGACAGGCGAGACCAGTTGGTTTCGCGAAAAGCGCGAGCGCCAGCCTCGACAGCCTGACCTACCTCCTCGGCCGACATGTCACAGACTTCGGCAAGCGCTTCGCCAGAGCCGGGATCGTAGGTTGTAAACGTACTTCCCGACGACGACGCCACTTGCTCGCCGCCAATTATAGCGTTATGCGTAGTGCAAGCCAGAAACTTGGCGACTTCGGGGAGGAGTTGCTTCGACTGGTCTGTGAGAATCGACATGACGAAATCCTTGTAGCGATTGAAAAGATGGAGGCTGTCCTAAGGTAAGTCAGCAATCAAATTTGGGGCTCCCAGGCAGGGCTAAGATTGAGTGGGGCTTACAAGCCTTTTGGTATTCAGCATTGTTCATCACGGCAAGCTCAAACACAAGTGTGGCCCGCTCAAGTTGGATCGCAAAACCGTGCAGAAAAGGCCGCCCAGGCTGATTGATCACGCCTCCGGTCGATTGTACCGCGACTCCCGAATCCGTGAACCCTTAAAGCGAATGCCAATGCTCCGGTAACTCATTTCGCTGGGAGCCACGGGTTGTAACGGCGCTGGGCACGTTTACAATTCTCCTGGTAGGATTTCTAATGTTGAGGTCCAACCATCCCCCGCAGCAGGCCGGACAACTTAACTAGAACCCCTTGCCAATCTACCAGGTGGTAACAGCAACATTAGAAAAATGGCAACCACTGGCAGGTTTTGAAACTGGTTCCAGCATTCTCTCTTGTTCCGTCTGAAAACCTTACCTTGAGACAGCTTCGATGAAAGCGACCCTTCCAAAACGACAAACGGCCCTCGCCTTTCTGGCCCATCCCGACGACGCAGAGATTCTCTGCGCTGGGACGCTGATTCGGCTGGCTGCTGCCGGCTGGGATATTCACATTGCCACCGCGACACCCGGCGACTGCGGCTCGAGTACGCTACCGGCCGACCAGATTGCCGAGATCCGTCGCGGCGAAGCGGCGGCGGCAGCTGGCATCATTGGCGCTACCTACCATTGCTTGGAAGAGCGAGACGTGACTGTCGTTTTTGACAAGCCAGCAAATCGCAAGACGATCGATTTGTTTCGCAGTGTTGCTCCCTCGCTAGTCTTGACTCATTCGAGAGTCGACTACATGATCGATCACGAACAAGTGCATCAATTGGCGCGCAGCGCGGCATTCGCGTACTCCGTCCCTAACGCGTCTTCACTACCGCTAGTTGAAGGGTCGATGATTCCCTGGGTCTACTACTGCGATCCAATTGAAGGAAACGATCCCTATTCAGGCGAACCGGTGCGTCCCACGGTTCGCGTGGATATTTCTGAGGCAATTAATAAAAAGATCGAGATGCTGGCCTGCCATGCATCTCAGCGAGAGTGGCTGAGAGAGCATCATGGGATGGATGAGTATATCGAGGCGATGAAACGGCACAGTGCGATGCGCGGCCAAGAATTAGGCACCACTTACGCCGAAGCGTTTGTCCAGCACCGTGGACATCCCTATCCCCAATCCGACATTCTTGAAGACCTTCTGGGAGGCAAGTAAATCCTATGGCACGTCCAATCAGCAAAGTTGCTCCTGCATGGTGGGATTACACAACCCTAGAACCCGACCTGCTCGCCGAGGCTGCCCGGCTAACCGCCGATGACCTGGTGGGCCTATCGCGCGAGGGGTTTGAAGTCACTCTCTACGACACCTTGGAGGAATTTTACTGTGCCGAGGCGCTCGAATACGTGCAAGTCTGGCAGCAGGCAACACCGGACAACCCGGTCGGAATTTGTGGTCCGATTGGTCCCACCGAGCAGTTGCCATTGGTGGCTCGGATCGTCAATGCGCTTGAGGTGAACCTCGACAATGCCCATTTTTGGGGCATGGATGAGTGGATCGAGAACGACCAGCCCGTACCGGCCGATCATCCTTTGTCGTTTGCCAAAGCCGACATGAAACTGTGTTTTAACCGCATCCGGCCGGAGCTGCGGATGCCGCTCGAAAACATTCATTTTCCCACAGACCTCGAGGCTTATTCCAAAAGTTACGACCAGGTTCGCTGCTTGCTGATGCAAGGCGGTCAGGGTGAAGTCAAACACTGGGCCTTTAACGACCCGCCTAAACGCGAAGGGCAGTACCAGGATCAGCCTCCTTCGCCGGCAGAGTATCGCCGTCTGGGGACGCGCATCACGGATCTGCACCCGATGACTGTGATTCAAAACGCCCGCACCTCGGGGGGAGGATACGTTTCGCAGGTTCCCATCCGCGCCGCGACTGTGGGTCCTTTAGAAACGTGGAAGTCTGACTGTGTATCGATTTGGCATCCGGGGCATCACGACAATCCGTTCGGGATTCGCCTTTCGGCGCTGATGATTGCCAAAAAACTCCCTGACAGTGCGGTGCCCATGTCGCTGTTGGCCGATCATCCGCAGGTGCGTTTCAACTACTACCGCGGTGGCATCGGCGCGGTCGAAGTAGAAATACACTAATCGATTGCAAAACAATGGCCAAGCAATTTGACGTCGTCGTCGCGGGACACATCTGTCTTGACATCATCCCGGCGCTCACCGAGTCCCAATCACGGGCAGAAGATCTCTTTGTACCCGGGCGATTAGTTTCTGTGGGCCCGGCAACCATGACGCTCGGGGGAGCGGTTGCCAATACGGGTATCGCGCTCTATCGACTGGGCACCTCGACTCAACTGATGGGCAAAGTGGGCGATGATCTCTTGGGAACTCTTATTTTAGAATCGCTCCGGAAAATCGACAGGTGTTTGGCCGAAGGAATCATCGTAGCGCCTGGCGAGTCGACCTCTTACACGATTGTGATTAGTCCGCCTGGAGTCGACCGCAGCTTTCTTCACTGCTCGGGGGCGAACGACACGTTTTCCGGCGCTGACCTAGAGCTGGAATCCTTGACGGATGCACGGCTGGTGCACTTCGGTTACCCACCGCTGATGCAGCGGCTGCTGTCTGACGGCGGGGATGACTTGGCCCAGCGACTTCGGCATGCACAGCGAAGCGGTGCGCTAGTTTCGCTCGACATGGCGATGCCCGACATCAACGCACCCGATGGCCACTTCGATTGGAAAAAATGGCTTCGTCGCGTGTTACCTTCGGTTGACTTTTTTATGCCAAGCTTTGATGAAATCTTGTGGATGCTCGACCCGGAGCGTTACCAGCAGTTGGCCGGTTTGGCCGAGGGAAATAATCTCGCTTCAGTCGCCGACTTGTCCCTGTTTGAAAGAATTGCCCAAGAGTTGATCGAGCTGGGATCTCCGCTGGTTGCCATCAAACTGGGAGATTGCGGGATCTATTTACAGACCCATCCGCACACAGCCCAGTTGCTGGCAGAGCGGAGCGAATGGCAAGCCTTTGATTGGCAAGCGTGGCAAGGGTGTCGTTTGTGGGCTCCTTGCTTCGACGTGGAGGTGGTCGGCACCACCGGGGCAGGCGACTGTACGATTGCCGGCATCATCATGGCGCTGTTACAAGGCCTCGCTCCTGCCCAGGCGCTGAGCCATGCCACGGCAGTCGGCGCATGGTGCGTGCAAAGTCGCGACGCCACGAGCAACATTCCAGCCTGGTCGGTCGTCGAACAGAAGAGGCAGCATCCCTGGCCACTACGCCAGCCGACCTTTCGACTTGATGGCTGGACGCTTTGTGAACAGACGGGCGTTTACGCTGCACCGGGTTAAGCCCCATGGAATGATCAGATAATCAAAGTGGGTGGCTACGGTTCGCAGCCTTCGCTGCCGTTTCGCACGGCGAGAAGCGACCATGCGATGTGTGGACATGAGAAGTGAACTCCAGAACAACGTCGGCTTGGCGTTCATGTTCTAATCGGTGAAAAGTAGTCGCTCAAAGGCCGATTAACCGCCCACAAATCCATAGGTTGCACGCGGCGACCGGCAGGGCAGCGAGCAAGCCAAGCAG
>Ga0115002_10008125_pt1 | contig 11674 bp, 11 predicted proteins | sample ArcticOcean_MG_C_8_FD_89576 | JGI IMG/M metagenome (GOLD analysis project Ga0115002, IMG submission 89576) | Marine microbial communities from western Arctic Ocean - ArcticOcean_MG_CB11_86 | ecosystem: Environmental > Aquatic > Marine > Oceanic | place: Arctic Ocean: Canada Basin | collected...
AATCGTGGAAAAGTTCGTCCCTGAACAAGACGAACACGGATACTACATGCGCGTGTGGGTATTCTTTGGCGATCAAGAAAGGAGCTTCCGATTTCGCGCGAACATCCCAAATATTAAATCGCACCACATACAAAAGCGCGAAGCAGTTGCAGTCCCGCAGGAGATCCACAATTGGCGACGGCGTCTTGGCTTCGACTTTGGCAAGTTCGACTACCTTATGCCTCACGGTGAACCAATGTTGATCGACACTAATCGAACACCTGGTACGCCACCGGACTATGTCTCGAAACCCGATGTTAGTGCAGGTATGGGCATTCTTAGCCAGGGACTCGACTCATTTCTCAATAGCAATTGAGCCCGGGTCGAAATGGCAGTGAATTTCTGGTTCGGCTTGAGTGATGAATGCCGGCAGCAATAGAGATCACCGGGGTACAACGACAGTCGTGTACCAATGCGTTGATCACATCTTCTTTTCCAATATCAAACGGGGAAAGTGCTGACCATGTGGATAGTTCGGAATATCGCACTGATGGATGTGGAAATCAGGCGCGGCGATCTCCTTTAATTCGGCGATCGTCGGGTAGACGTAACTATCATCTAGTACTCGATAGCGTTCGATATTTGCGATTTCTTCGGGGATCCAGCCAAAGCGTTCTATGTACTCGTCCGGGTGCGGCACTCGCTCGTGCCAGACTCGCCAAAGCTTGTCTAAGCGTACACCGTCACGTTGCTCGCCTTGCAGTGCCATCATTAAAAACCAGCGAAACAAACCGAGATCGGTGTGTCGACCTGTAAGTAGTTCATCGAACAAATGATCGACGTCGAGACTTTCCTCGCTGCGCGAGATGCAGCGTATCGCAAACCTACCCTCTGGTCGTAGTACGCGGCTTACCGCGCGATTAAGTGTGTCTGCCTTATCCAACGAGCCGAGCGCCGTGTAGCATCCATCTCCTACGACGAAATCTAGACTACTTTCCCCCAACGGCATGTCGAGCCAGTCGGCACGAATCACCGCGGCATAAGGTGGTAGACCAGCGACCGGCCAAACGCGCTTGATCATGGCTTCAGCCCAGTCGACTGCAACCAAGTTGGTCCTAACCGGCCAGTCCATTGTTGCGATTTCTGCGGTGACTCCTAAGAGCAATGCCCGTAACGGCGAATTCGTGACACATCCACCGCGTGCCGCTTGCTCATACCAGGCCATATCCTCCGGTGCCGGTGAGATTGGCGGGCGGTGCTGCCAACTAGCCGCTGCCGATTCCCAGTTAGCCCGACCTTTAACGTCCAAGCTCGGCCTCAGCATTCGTGGGAGTACCGTTGCATGGCACGACGCTCCAAGGGGCATCAATAATTTTCGAAAGTTTTCGCCGCATCGGTTTAATATAGTCTGCAGTCCGGTTGATTTTACTCATTTTATACTGACATCCCTAGTGATGACGTTTGGAGAAATATAGTGACAACGAATGCACATCGAATTAAAACCGATCCAGACAACTATGAACCCTTCAAGATCGCGCAAGCCTATCGCGCGGGCGACTTGATCTTCGTTTCAGGCCAAGCCGCAATCGCCGATGACGGTGCTATCGTCGGTGCCGGAGACTTCGAAGCTCAGGCGCGTCGGAGTATCGAGAACCTCGGGCGCGTCCTCGAGGCCGGCGGTTCCGGGCTCGACAAGCTGGTGAAAGTGACGATCCTGGTAACGGACATATCGAATTTCGAAACGGTCGTGAAACTGCGCGAAGAATACTTCACCGCGCCGTACCCGGCCGATACGATCTTCGAGGTACGCTCGCTCGCGCTACCGGAGCTACTATTTGAGATCGAAGCTGTAGCACTTGCCGACGGTCGTATCATTGATGCGTAGTCAAATTACGTTCGCTAACGATCTATAAGTCGACGCAATGTGGTTGTAAGTTAACCACGAGCTCCGAGGCAGTTTGATATCGGTCGGCCGGATCTTTCGCCAACAAATGATCGATGATCGACTGATACTTGGCAAGGTGCGAGGGCAGCGTCGGAACGTCTGCATAGAGGTGTTTGTATACCAAGGCGCCGGGCGATCTCGCACGGTAGGCCTTCTCGCCGGCTAGCATTTCAAACATGATCATGCCGAGGCCATAGAGATCCGTGCGTTGATCAACCTGTTGCCCCAATCCTTGCTCGGGGCTGAGGTAATTAAGCATGCCTAAAATGCTACCGGTCTTGGTCAAATCCCGAGATCTGCCGAGGTCCTTCGATATGCCGAAATCCGCTAGCGCGAGGCTGTCGTCCGATCGAAACATGATGTTGCCGGGCTTTAAATCACGGTGGACGATATTGCGTGTATGAATCGCTTCTAATCCGAAGGCAATGTTCAACGTATAGAGCAGTGATTCCTCTCGGTTGACCCCATTCTCGATGCGTTGCTTGAGATCGCCACGGGTAAAAAACTCTACCGCGATGTAACCATATTTTGTTGTGAAGTCATGGCCGTAGAACTTCACAACATAGGGGCTATCGATCTCGGACAGTAAGGTGGCTTCTTGCGCGAAACGCTGGGTCACGGTGGCATCGTCGATGGACTGCAAATCCATGATCTTCAGCACCAGGGTTAATTTATCTTCGAGCCGCTCCGCTAGATAGACGCGCGAGTGCGCGCCCTGGCCGATCAAGCGGACAAACTTGTAGCCATTATCGACTTCACTTTCGTAATTCGCCAGGTCGCCAAATATTTTTCGATCGCGCTCATACATGCTGCCTTCGAGCGGATCAGGTTTCCCAGCACGGCGCTCATATACGCCGAGTGACTGCAGTATTCCGGGAAGGGTGTTGGCGGTTAACTCCGACTCAACCACGTAGGTGGTAGCGTTCATCTCGGCGACTTTACTCGCCACGAACATATCGTTTGTCCCGGCCAGCATGATGGTCGGCGGCAATTCTGTGTCGAGCGAAAGTAACGCAAGCCACGCGAGTCCGCTTTCGGTTCCACCGAGCTGGTCTTTTATGATCAATAAATCATATAGGTTCCAGGCAAAGCCACGGTCGGGTCGTCCAACCTGCTCCGGATCGTGTTCGGTTACTTCGACGTTGGGGTCGAACGCGGCGAACAAACGCCGCAGGCCGGCCATCGCCTCTTTTGATTCATTGATGATGATTCGCATATGCGATGTAATCAATTATCAGCCAAGGTGCTAGCGAGTGTGATTAGGCAATAGCCTGTAATTATGGCATGGCCCAGCGCTATGGCAGCGAACCGGTGCGCAGAGTTGTAATTCAGGTATCAAGGAGAGGTGACAGTTGACGGCGAGACGGATTCGATTTGATGATGCTGGTCGCCTTGCCGCTATTGCCGATCTAATGCTGAAACAGCTGGCGTAAGGTTCGGTCGCTGACTATGCGCCTCGGTCTTATTACAGCCCACACCATCGCTGTAATACGTCTGTTGGGGGTGTACCTCGCCAGTAAAAGATCCAGAGACGATGGTCAAGATACCGCCGTAAGTCGTCAGATAAGTCCGGTCGGGTTTGTCAATGCAGCTGCCAAGGTCACACTGTTCGGCGAGGCTGCTTGAGTCGCGAATTCCGATCATGGCAGTTTCTGTTGATAGGCGGAAATTCCTGCGATTAGCTTCGCCAATTGCGCCGGTTACGCAACGCACCCCGCCTTTAAGTAACCGAAAAAAGCCCCGCTCGCTGCCGTCGGCCGTATCACGGTAGACATATTCTGATAAGGAGAATTCGCTCTGTGGGCGCATCGAGGCGTAGCCACCCTCGGTAAATTTGATCTGCGCCTTACCCTTCTCGATGATGATCGTATCGCCCGAGAAAACCTGATCGCCGCGAATGAGGCCGCGCGCCGCTGCGTGCGCATCAACGACTCTAACCTCGCTATTTGCGAAAACGACCTTACCAGCAGGGTCGGCCGCCCGTGCGGTCGACACTGTCAAGATCGCGAGCGCTAAACAGAAAAAAGGAGGTCGCAATTCAATCATCGCAAGCTATCGGCTCGCGGCGTCGTGAATCCGGGACATTCACCGTTAAACCGTGCCGAGCATGCGCCACGGTGCTCGCTGATTGAACCACAATGCCGCCGCCGCCGACGCAAGCGAAAACAGCCATTTCAGTGACGTTTCGCTATCAAACTCAACAGCGTTACAATCACCGGTCCTTAAAGCTACGAGTGGAGCAACCGTGACACAGATCCAATTTTCCGCACCCACCTCAGTGGATGATGCAGTGCGCCAACTCGCCGACGGCGGCGATGCTGCGAAAATCCTAGCGGGCGGTACCGACCTGCTAGTGCAACTCCGCGCTGGTTACAGCCGCCCGAGCTTGATCGTCGATATCAAAAAGATCCCTGAACTGCGTGAAATTAAGCCCGAAAATGACGGTTTTCGTATCGGCGCAGCGGTCGCTGGGGCAGAGCTAAGCGAGCATGCGGCGGTAAAGGATAGCTGGCCGGGTGTTGTCGAAGGATTGGACCTGATTGGTTCTACCCAGATTCAAGGACGCGCTAGTCTCGGTGGCAACTTGTGTAACGCCTCACCGGCTGCCGATAGCGTTCCCGCGATGATAGCGGCCGCAACGACTTGTACGATCGCGGGTCCCAAGGGCACTCGCGAAGCGAACGTTGAAGATATCGTCACGGCCCCCGGCCAAACCTCACTTGGGGCTGGCGAGTTTATTGTGAGTTTCTTTTTACCTGCCAGGCCAGCACATTCCGGCGATGCCTATCTGCGTTTCATCCCACGCACAGAAATGGACATCGCTGTGGTCGGTGCTGGAGTCAGCCTGAGCTTGGACGACGCTGGCAAATGTGTTGCGGCAAGGCTTTCATTAGGCGCGGTCGCACCACGTCCGCTGCTGGTCGAAGCCGGCGCTAAGGCGTTGCTTGGAACCAAGGTCGACGCAGCAGCGCTCGCCGAGCTTAGCGCTGCCGCGAGTGCAGCTTGCAACCCGATCGACGATAAACGTGGAACCATTGAATACAGAACAAAAGTAGCCGGGGTCTTGGCCCGTCGAGCTGCGGAAATTGCGCTTGAGCGCGCGAGGGCTAACTAATGTCGAAACATCACGTGACAGCCACAATCAATGGCGACCCGGTCGAATACCTATGCACCACCGAGCAGACCTTGCTCGACGTCTTGCGCGATGATTTACAGCTTACCGGAAGCAAGGAGGGCTGTGCCTCGGGTGACTGTGGTGCTTGTAGCGTCACGATCGATGGTCGCCTCGTATGCGCCTGCTTAGTGCTTGGGGTCGAAGCCGGCGGTTGTGAAATCGGCACCATCGAAGGCGTCGCCGACGGCGATAGTCTGCACCCACTGCAGCAACAATTCCTGCAAGAAGCAGCGCTACAATGCGGGATCTGCACGCCAGGTTTTATTGTTGCTGCAAAGTCGCTACTCGAACGCAATCCAAACCCAACTGAAACAGAGATGCGTTACTGGCTCGCAGGCAATCTTTGCCGTTGTACCGGTTACGACAAGATCATCACGGCGGTGAGCAATGCCGCAGCCGAACTTCGTGGAGAATAATCATGGGTAAAGAAGAACAATTCAAAACCGCCACGCAGAGTGCTCAGAGCAGCGGATATAAGGTCGTCGGTACGCGGCCAATACGGCCGGATGGTATTGAGAAGGTTACCGGCCGCGCGAACTTCGGCTCCGATTACAACCTTCCGGGGATGCTCGTCGGCAGAATAGTTCGAAGCCCACATGCACACGCACGCATTGTGTCGGTCAACACCGATAAGGCGATGGCGCTGAAAGGCGTTAAAGCCGTCGTAACCTCTGCCGACTTCCCCGAGATAGGCCCGAAAGCTCGCGGCGCGGGTGAAGCGCCAATTAGTTTTCGCGACCTCTCGCGCAACGTCATGGCGCGAGAGAAAGCTCTCTACGATGGGCACGCCGTCGCCGCCGTCGCCGCCACCACCACTGCCATCGCAGAGCAGGCCGCAGGACTGGTCGAAATAGAATACGAAGTGCTGCCACACGTGCTCGATGCGCGCGAATCGATGAAGCCAGACGCGCCTTTGTTACACGACGACATGTTTACTAAAGGCCTCGATCCAAAACCAGAGACCGCATCTAACATCAACCAACGGTTTGAATTTGGTATCGGCGATATCGCCGCAGGGTTCGCTGCCGCAGACGTAATCGTTGAGTACGATTTCACGACCCAGTGTGTCCATCAAGGCTATATCGAACCCCATGCCTGCGTGGCGAACACCACCGAAGACGGCATGTCTACGGTGTGGGCAAGTAGCCAGGGACAGTTCATGGTGCGCAATTACAGCGCCACTGTATGCGGCATGGATATCTCTAAAGTTCGTGTACTGCCAGCGGAAATTGGCGGCGGCTTCGGCGGTAAGACGACGGTTTATCTTGAACCAGTCGCGATTATCCTCTCTAAGAAGGCGGGTAAGCCAGTCAAGATCGTGATGAACCGAGAGGATGTCTTCCGTGCAACCGGTCCCACCTCAGGCGGGCATGCGTACGCCAAGATCGGCGCCAAAAAAGACGGCACGATCACCGCCGGCGAATTAACCATGGAATACGAAGCAGGTGCTTTTCCGGGCTCACCGGTGCAATTCGGCTGCATGACCGGATATGCGCCCTACGATATCGAAAACGTCAAAACCGTCGGTTTCGACGTCGTCGTAAACCGCCCCAAAGTCGCGGCCTACCGCGCGCCAGGCGCACCAGTTGCTGCCTTCGCGGTGGAATCAGCGTTAGACGAACTTGCTAAAAAACTCGTGATGGACCCAATAGCGTTGCGTGAGAAGAATGCCGCTACGGAGGGAACACAATCTGCCTACGGTCCGAAGTTCCAACGCATTGGTTATCTTGAAACCTTACACGCGGCGAAGAACCATCCGCACTATTCTGCCCCACTCGGGCCTAACCAGGGTCGCGGCGTAGCCTCTGGCTTTTGGTTCAATATTGGTGGCGAATCAAGCGCCGCGATGCACATCAACGAAGACGGTACCGTAGAGGTCGTCACTGCGAACCCAGACATTGGTGGCTCACGCGCATCGATGGCGATCATGGCAGCGGAAGTCCTCGGCATTGACGTCTCACGGGTAAAACCACTCATCGCCGACACTGCGTCCAGCGCCTACAGCATGCTAACTGGCGGCAGCCGCGTCACCTTTGCCGTCGGCAAAGCAGTGTGCGAAGCAGCGGACGATGTGATCGTTCAATTGCGCCAACGCGCAGCCAAAGTTTGGGATGTCGACATTGATGCAGTCGAATGGACAGATGGCGCGGCCATCAACACGAAGTCAGACGCGAACGATAGCCTGACGCTTGCCGCGATTGCGAATACTGCAGGCAAGACGGGCGGACCCATCAGTGGTAAGGCTAACATCAATGCGACCGGTGCTGGACCTGGCTTTGGTACACATATTTGCGATATCGAAGTAGACCCGGAAACCGGTCGAACCACGGTGGTGCGCTACACCGCGATCCAGGACGTGGGCACAGCGATCCATCCGAGCTACGTCGAGGGTCAACTCCAAGGCGGTGCTGTACAAGGCATCGGCTGGGCCCTTAACGAGGAATACATCTACGACGACAAAGGCTGTTTGCAAAACGGTGGGTTCCTCGATTACCGCGTACCGGTTGCGTCCGATCTACCGATGATCGACACAGTATTAGTCGAAGTGCCAAACCCGGGCCACCGGTTCGGCGTGCGCGGGGTCGGCGAAGTACCCATCGTCCCACCGTTGGCCGCAGTCGCGAATGCAGTCGCCGCAGCCGCAAATGTGCGCATGACCGACTTGCCCATATCGCCGCCGAAGCTACTGGCTGCGATCGACGGCTCAAAGTAGACCACTGGGAAACGATCGACGCTGTATTTTGTCGTGCACTAAATAGTGGCAAAGATTGTATTGCAGCGTGAGGTCGCGCGCGACTTTGCTAATGGTGAAGCCGAAATTGAAATTCTGGCGGACGATGTCCGTCAGTTGATCAAAAAGCTCGAACTAAAATTCCCTGGCATTGGCGACCGTCTGCGCGAGCGCACCGCGATCGCCATCGACGGTGAGATCTTCCAAGATCCGATGTTGCAGCCGATCCACGAACACAGTGAGGTCTATTTTCTGCCGATGATTGAAGGCGGCTGATGACCTCACTATCCGATCCGACGAGCTTTTCCGGACGCTTCGCCCCACCGCCTTCGGCCCCAACTTGGTTTTCGTGGGCTTTAGAACACCCATTAACCTCGAATTTCGTTGATGTCGCGGGTTGCCCGATCCATTATTTGCGTTGGCCCGGTCCTGAGACCGGACAGCAAAAACGGGGTTTGCTGCTCGTCCACGGCGGCGGTGCCCACGCGAATTGGTGGCGTTACATTGCACCGTTTTTTACCCGTGACTTTACGGTTGCCGCGCTCGACCTGTCGGGGATGGGTGATAGCGGTCGGCGTAGCGAATACAGTGCGGCGCAACGCGCCAATGAAATGCGCGCGGTGATCGAAGCAGCTGAGCTTGGACCCAGGCCGTTCGTGATCGGGCATTCGTTTGGCGGTTTTATGACGATGCGTTTCGGCGCCGATTACGGTGATGAAATCGGCGGCGCAGTGATCGTCGATTCGCCAATACGACGTCCCGAGGAGCGTGATAAATTCAAGCCACCGACCGGCAGCCGGGTGCATGTGTACGACAGCTTTGAGACTGCGGCGCAGCGCTTTCGCCTCCTACCTAGTCAAAAATGCGCGAATGATTTCATCGTCGATTTCGTCGCGCGTCATTCGATCCGAGAAATTGAGGAAGGCTGGACTTGGAAGTTTGACATCGGGGTCCTCTCATTGCGGCGTTTTGGCGAGCCATTTCACGAGCACTTACAGAAGGTTCGCTGCCGCGCGGCCTTAATTTTTGGGCAAGATAGCGCGCTAGTCAGTCGAGAAACCGCCGCCTATATGTCCGATCTAATGGGGCCAAAAGCCCCGATTGTCGAAATTCCGGAGGCACAGCACCACGTTATGCTCGATCAACCCATAGCCTTCATCGCCGCGCTACGCGCACTACTCGACGGTTGGGTTAGAGCCGAAACCGATTGACCGAGACTAACCCGCGTTACCGAACAAAGTTGACATTAGCCGTCAATCGACCGACGATTTTCGGTCACCACAACAATAACCCATGTCGCGCAACGTCCACGACCCTGCCTTGGCGAGTTCGATTCCGCGATCACTAAAAGGACTACAGCATGAAACTACTGAATTCGTTTGGCCCGAACCCGCGCGCCGTGCGCATGGCATTGCTCGAGAAAGGTATCGAGATGGAATTTGTAGAACACGACCTCATGGGCGGCGAAAACCGCGCTGAAAAGTACTCTGCGAAGAACCCGGGCGCCCAGATGCCATCGCTCGAACTTGACGATGGCACGGTCTTTGGCGAGACGACGACGATCTGTGAATATCTTGAAGAAAAGCATCCATCCCCGGCGTTGATCGGCACTACGGCGGAAGAACGCGCGAATACGCGCCAATGGATCCGCCGTATCGAACTCGGTATCACCGAGCATATGTACAACGGGTTTCGTTATGCAGAGGGGATCGATCTTTTTCGTGATCGGATGGTCGTCATCCCCGAGGCCGCGGACGGGCTGAAGGCCAAAGCGGCCGACGCACGTAAATGGCTCGATGGACTGATCGCTGGGCGCGACTTCATTGCCGGCGACAAACTTACGTTTGCCGATATCATCCTCTACTGCTGTACGGATTTCGCGAAAGGCGTCGGACAACCGATCGAGGGTGAGCTTAAAAACCTTACCGCGTGGTTTGCACGGGTGGACGGTCGACCGAGCGCCGCTGCGAGCCTGCATCCGGCTTCGGGCGAGGTGAAGATGCGCGGCTAAACCAAATGCTAATTGTTGGCGGGACGGCGCAGGCGTTCGCGACTGGGTCGTCCCCCCCATTAGTTTATAAATCGTTGGGCCAGACACTCAACACCGCCCAATGAACTGGCAATACGAAGTCGATAAGATCACGTCACGCTAGGCATTCGCGCGCGCCCCAAGTGGGTCGAAAGTGTTTGCGACCAACTCATCGCAGCGTCTGGGTTGCATCCCGAAATTCGCTTACAGGATCCCGGTGCCGGAGAAGTAAATGAAACTGTTAAATTCTTTTGGTCCCAACCCACGGGCTGTGCGCATGTTCATTCTCGAGAAAAACATCGCTATTCCGTTCGAAGAACACAATATTGCTAGCGCCGAGAATCGCGGTGCGGCGTACGTAAAAAAGAACCCAGCCGGTCAGATGCCGTCGCTGGAACTCGATGACGGCACCGTCTTCGGAGAGACCACGGCTATTTGCGAGTATCTGGAGGAGAAACACCCGCGGCCTGCGTTATTCGGCGAGAGTGCTGAAGAACGCGCCAATACCCGTCAATGGGTCCGCCGGGTTGAATTGAACATCACCGAGCACTCCTACAATGGATTTCGCTACGGCGACGGAATCGAGGTTTTTCGCGAACGGCTTTTCGTTATCCCCGAGGCAGCAGATGGCTTGAAAGCTAAAGCCTCCGAGGCAAAAAAATGGCTCGATGGATTGATTGCAGGTCGCGATTTCATCGCTGGCGACAAATTCACGTTTGCCGATATCGCCCTATATAGCTGCCTAGATTTCATCAAAGACGCCGGGCAGCCACTCGATGACAATCTCAAAAATCTCGCGGCCTGGTTCGCTCGAATCGACGCCCGGCCGAGCACGACCTCAAGCCTTCACCCCACCGCTGCCGAGAGAAAACGGCGTGCTTAGTGCTAACTCGTCAATCCGGTGAGCATTTGCATATGAGCTGGCAAGACCATGTTGACAAGATCGTGCAACGCCGAGCTCTCGCACGCGCCCAAGGCGGGCCCGAAGGCGTGGCGAAACAACATGAACGCGGAAAATTAACTGTTCGCGAACGCATCGATCTGCTCCTCGACGACGGTTCTTTCCGCGAACATGGGCGCATAGCTGGGGGTGCGCTGCTCGATAACGCGGGCGAAATCGACCAATTCACACCGGCAAATTATGTCGTTGGCTTCGGCACGATTGCCGAGCGCCGGGTTGTCGTCGGCGGCGAAGACTTTACCCTCAAGGGCGGATCACCGAACGCTGCTGGCTTACGTAAAAGCGTCTATGCCGAACACCTCGCGGTTCAATATCGAAGCCCACTGATCCGTCTACTTGAAGGTGGCGGCGGTAGCGTCACTGCCGGTGACAACGATCCACGCAAGCCGAAGACCGTCGGCAGCCCCCTGTACGATCCGCCACGTTTTGCCATTATCGCCAAAGCAATGGGCAGCGTCCCCGTAGCCTCGGCAGCGCTCGGCCCAGTCGCAGGATTTCCTGCCGGGCGCCTAGTCGCTTCGCATTTCTCGGTAATGACGCAAACCACCGCACAAATCATGATCGGCGGACCCGCTTTGGTTAAACGCGCACTTGGGCAATCCATGACAAAGGAACAACTCGGCGGCGTCGCAGTGCATGCCCGATCGGGTGTGGTCGATAATATCGCGGTTGATGAAGCGGACGCGTTCAACCAGATCCGCACCTTTCTTAGTTACCTACCGGGGAATGTTTGGGAGCGCGCGCCGCGGCATCCGTGCCACGACCCACTCGACCGCTGCGAAGATGAGTTACTTTCGATCGTTCCACACAACTCTCGCCACGCCTTCGACATGGGGCGCGTCATCGAATTAGTC
>Ga0115002_10008126_pt1 | contig 11674 bp, 9 predicted proteins | sample ArcticOcean_MG_C_8_FD_89576 | JGI IMG/M metagenome (GOLD analysis project Ga0115002, IMG submission 89576) | Marine microbial communities from western Arctic Ocean - ArcticOcean_MG_CB11_86 | ecosystem: Environmental > Aquatic > Marine > Oceanic | place: Arctic Ocean: Canada Basin | collected...
ACATCGCTCAGGCTTTCCGGCGGGACCGTCATCATCTCCGTGATCGATGGCGAGGACATCATTTACTCGGAGAAGTTCGCCTGCGTTCACTGCGATCTGAGTATTGGAGAGCTTGAACCACGCAATTTCTCTTTCAACACGCCTTACGGCGCATGCCCCACCTGCACGGGCCTCGGTTTCCGGCTCGAGGTGGACCCGGACCTCGTGGTCCCGAACCAGAATCTCTCGATCCGCACCGGCGCCATAGAACCATGGTCCCGTGCAGGAGAGCTGCTCCCAGAACGATTATCTGTAATGGAAGCTGTATCGGACCATTACGGATTCTCGCTGGACATATCGTTTCGCGAGTTGACCGAAGAACAACAGAACACCGTGCTTTACGGTGAGGACAACAAGCGAATCGACGTTCTCCACACAACGCAGTCCGGGCGTTCATATCGCTGGCGGATGCGTAACGAGGGCGTGATCCCGCACCTAGAACGCCGGCACGAGAACACCGAATCCCAGAATGTTCGTGACGAAGTCGGCCGATATATGGCGCAACGTCCGTGTGCGTCCTGTTCCGGTTTCAGGCTCAAGCCAGAGTCACTCGCCGTGACCGTGCTTGGCATGAATATCATCGAGGTGACACAGCAGTCGGTGGAGCGGGCGCTTCAGTGGATCGAAGCCTCACGAAGCGGTGTGTGGCCAAAAGAGTCTGAACACGCTGGACCAGCGATGGAGCCCTTATCAGTGCGTGAACAGGCGATCGCCGACCAGATATTAAAAGAAATAGAGGCACGTCTCAGATTTCTCGAAAGGGTCGGACTTGAGTACCTGAGTCTGGACCGCACGGCATCGACACTGTCCGGCGGCGAGGGGCAACGTATCCGGCTGGCGACACAGATCGGCTCCGGGTTGATGGGCGTGCTGTACGTCTGCGACGAGCCGTCGATCGGCCTGCACCCGGTCGACGGCCACAGGTTAATCGCGACGCTAAAACGACTACGCGACGTAGGCAATACAGTACTCGTCGTGGAGCACGATGAAGCCGTGATGCGGGCGTCTGACCACATCATCGACCTCGGGCCCGGCGCGGGCGAGCACGGAGGCCACATCATCGCCCAAGGCGATGCAGCGACTATCGAGGCATCCGAGGCTTCTCTCACAGGCGCGTACCTGTCTGGGCGCAAGAAGATCCCGATCCCTGAGAAACGACGCAAAGGCAGCAAATCCTTCATCGAGATTAGAGGCGCAGCCGAGAATAACCTGAAGGACATCGACGTCAAGATCCCACTTGGTGAGCTGGTGTGCATCACCGGAGTGTCCGGCTCTGGTAAGAGCAGCCTAATAAACGAGATCCTCCAAAAGAAGCTGGCCCAGACCTTTTACCGATCGAAGGATCGGCCCGGCAAGCATGAAGAAATTCTCGGGCTTGAGCACGTAGATAAGGTCGTCAACATCGACCAGTCTGCGATCGGCAGAACTCCGCGTTCAAACCCCGCCACCTACACCGGCGCATACACGCCGATACGTGAGCTGTTTGCGACCATGCCAGAGGCACGTGCACGTGGCTACAAGCCTGGGCGATTCTCCTTCAACGTGAAGGGTGGACGGTGCGAATCCTGTAGCGGTGCAGGGTATGTTCAAATTTCGATGCAGTTCCTCCCGGATGTAACCGTCCCGTGCGAAATCTGTGACGGAGCCAGATACAACCGTGAAGCACTAGAGATCAAGTTCAAGGGCTCGAGTATCGCTGAAGTCCTCGACATGACGATCACGGAAGCCTGCGAACTTTTCGAGAACATCCCGCCAGTCATGAATCGGCTCCGGACGCTGGTCGACGTAGGGCTCGGCTACATGCGCCTGGGTCAGCCGGCGACAACACTGTCTGGTGGCGAGGCGCAGCGGGTCAAACTGGCGACCGAACTGTCGAAACGATCGACGGGGCAGACGATCTACATCCTGGACGAGCCTACAACCGGTTTATCGTTCGAGGACTGCGCAGCGCTGATGCGCGTCCTCCATCGACTGGTCGATGCCGGCAACACCGTGATTTTAATCGAGCACCACCTGGACCTGATCAAGAACGCTGACTGGATACTCGATCTCGGCCCGGGCGCCGGCGAGCGGGGGGGGGAACTGGTGGCGCAAGGCACTCCTGAGTTCATCGCATCTGTAGACGCGTCTCACACGGGGACGTATCTGGCCGAAGTGCCGGGCATCTATGCCGACAAGAAGGCGCCCGGATCCGCGCGACCAGCGCGCAAGCGCAAACAAGCCGTAACAAAGATCCCTAAGGCATCGCCATCCCTGGCAGGCCTCTCCCGACCCAACGGAACGAACAAAACGCGAACCCTTGCCCCGGACCCGACATCAGGTCGAGACCCCAAACGACGGCGGCGACGTAGGCGCCGGGTGGCCGGATAATACATCGTAGAGACTCCCGATTGATCAAACTCAAAATGCACCGATGGCGTCAATAGTGAGTAATTCCCGTACCCCCACGTGCAGAATGCTCAGACAACTCCCCATGATGTTTGTCCCAGCTTTGCGCGGTTGGGACGATGGGAGCTGGTTCTAACACGAGAGCGTCAACCGGCCCATATGGTGCTTCGCATCAAGTAGTCCTTCCGAAGTTCGGCATGGCCGAAAATCTGCCCGGTCTGGCAGGCGGGATGACGGCTGAACTGAGTTTCAACGTCTGTGCATCTTCTTGACGAGTAAGTCGCAATGACAGTAGCAGATCAGCGCCAGCTCGGTTGAGAGCCCGCATGTACGCCCTTGCACCCAGTTATCTCGGCTCCGTGAGATCTTTTTGGGTCCGATACAAGATATATCGACGTCGGGCCGCACATTGAGCCGAGCAGCACACTCCGTTAGCCTTCCTGTTGTATGGCTGAATCACGCGCAATATCTGAACAAACCTCCAAAGAACAATCGGCAACGTCGTTGGTCGATATTCCTTACCGGCAAAAACTTCTCGTCGTAGCCGGCCTCACGGTCACGCTATTTGTGGCGACAATGAACCAGACCGTGGTGGCAACGGCCGCCCAGAACATAGTCGCTGACATAGGTGGCTTCGATCGCTTCGTATGGCTGTTCGCTGGTTTCTCGCTCGCGGCGACGGCTAGCGTCCCAATCGTCGGAAAACTCTCCGACATCGCTGGCCGCAAGTTAATCCTCATCGGTTCCGTCATCTTTTTCATGGCAACTTCGGCCGCCGCTGGTTTTTCCACGGACATGACCCAGTTGATCGTGGCCCGGGTTTTTCAGGGCGCTGCATTTGCCGGAGTGATGGGTAGCGTGTGGATCATCATGGCCGCACTGTGGGCGCCATCCGAACGCGCAAAATGGATGGGGGTCGCGACCGCCGGGTTCACATTGTCTGGTGTCATGGGACCTATATTTGGCGGAATCGTGAGCGACACCCTGAGCTGGCGCTGGGTGTTCTTCATAAATATCCCGACCGGCGCATTCAGCCTGTTACTACTGTGGATCTGGTTCCCGAACGTGCCTCGCGCCGAACGTAAAGGCCGTCTCGACCTAATAGGCGCCGTGCTTTTTGTGGGAGCGGCGACGGCATTGCTTCTCGCCCTCACATGGGGTGGTCGCGACTATGCATGGGATTCGCCGAGAATTCTGGGCCTTATCATCGGCTCACTGGTGGCGTTCCTCGTCTTCGCTCGTGTCGAATTGAAGGCGGACGACCCGATGCTCCCGCTCAATTTGTTTACACACCGGATATTCGCCTTCGGCTGGCTCGCCTCTCTCACGACCACAAGCACATTCATCGCTATCACCGCGTTCCAACCGCTGTTTGTGCAGGGCGTCATGGGCAAATCAGCTACCTCGGCCGCAATTCCATTGATCGCACTGGCCATAGGGGTAGCCTGCGGCGCCAACGTTGCCGGCCAGATCCTTTCACGACGAGGCCACGCGAGAGAACTCGGCATATCTGGACTCTCTATAACCGCTGTCTCACTGATCTTCGTGAGCATGCTGGATAGTGAATCTTCCATCTGGTCCCTGTTCGTAGTGACTGGATTCATCGGATTCGGCATGTCGTTCGGCTTCACCTCTTTCACGGTTCCGATCCAGAACGCCATGCCTATATCGATACTAGGTGTTGTCACGTCGACGCTCCAGTTCGGGAGGCTGTTCGGTCAGGCGGCCGGAAGTGCGGTGTTCGGAGCGGTGTTATTCGCGTCCGTCGCCGTGAGTTTTGTTGGCTTGGACGAAGACAGCCCTCAAGTTCGGATCGCAGATCCCGGGATAATCGTCGCTGCGGACGAACTTGCGGAAATCCGGTCTGAATATCTGGCAGACCCGAACCTTGGAGAACAGCGTTACAAGTCAGATCTCGCGACTTCCCGAAATAATCTGAGTGCAGGCCTCTCCACGGTGTTCCTAGTCGCCGCGGCGTTCAGCATTATTGGAATCGTTCTCGCATGGTTCACGTTCTCAGGTGGGGCAAGGACCGTCATAGCCCGAAGAGAAACGGAGATCGCCGACACAACGGGCTGAATGTTCTCGTAGAATCGCACCGTTCAACCTGCGACTGGCCCTCAAACAATGGGTCGTGTCGTGATCGCCTGAACTTGAATCCCAGAAATCCCGGATAAACTCAAAATCAGGGAAAGGCTCTCAATTGGCAGAACTACGCGTCAATAAAGCAAAGCAGAAGCTGGCAAATGGTGAAGTCGCCGTGGCGTTTGCCTCATGGGGCTACGGTGGTGCGGATGCCCTTGAGCGGCTGATCGATCTGGAGCCAGACGCAATCTGGCTTGAAGGTGAGCATGGCGGTGTCGATTTCTCCAATATCGGCGAACTGACACGTGCGATTGACCTAATCGGGGCGTCTCCGATCGTTCGGATTCACCAGAACGAACCCGGCGTCCTATACAGAACGTTGGACCTTGGCGCGCAGGGCATTGTCGTACCGCATGTCAACACACGGGAAGAGGCGGAAGCTGTCGTTCACGCCGGGAAGTTCGCCCCGATCGGGCTCCGGGGTTCATTCACGAGCCGCCAGGGTATCGGGGTGGCGAACTATCAGTCGCTGGCAAACGACCAGACGATGTTGATCATCCTGATCGAAGACATCGTGGCCGTTAACAATCTTGATGAGATCCTCAAGGTGGACAACATCGATGTGTTCTTCGTGGCGCCGGGTGACCTTGCGCAAACGATGGGCCACATTGGTGAGCCACATCATCCAGAGGTACAGTCGGTCGTCGACGAATCACTACGCAAAATCGTGGCCGCAGGCCGGACGGCCGGCGCACTAGTATCTAACGATAACGCAGCCCATCACCTCGAACAGGGCGTCAAATTCTTCCTCGGCGGCCCGCCTGCATGGATAGAGAGCGGATTGATCGAAATGAACCAAAGGGCGGAGGCTTAGCCATGATCGGATTCAGCCATTCCATTCGAACACTTCGCACGAACAACGCAAAAGCAAGGCTAGCGGCAGGCCAGCACGTCATCGCACTGGAAGGCCTCAACGACGCCGACACAATCGAGCGCCTCGGCCCTATGAATCCCCACGCTGTATGGCTTGAGGGCGAGCACAATCTCGTCAGCCCGCCGAACATTGCGGATATGACGCGCGCCGCAGACCTTGCGAATACGACCTCGATCGTCAGGGTCAACAGGGTCGAAGAAGGCCTCATTTATCAGGCGCTGGACCTTGGCGCGCAGGGAGTTGCCGTCCCACACGTAGACACCCGTGAGGACGCCGAAACCGTGGTCCGGGCGGCCAAGTTCTCGCCGCTCGGCAAACGCGGTATGTACGGAAGCCGTCAGGGGCTCGGTGATCCGGACTTCTTCAAAAAGGCCAATGACGAAACGATGATTATCGTGTTCATCGAAGATGTGATTGCATTGGACAATCTGGATGAAATCCTCAAGGTGGACCACATAGATGTATTCCTTGTCGGCCCGGGCGACATGTCCCAGTCGATGGGCCACCTTGGCGATCCATTCCATCCTGAGGTGACACGTGCTCTTGAAGACGCCGTTCGCAAGATCGTCGCTGCTGGCCGTACTGCCGGGACGGTAGGCAATCATGAGAACGTGGCGAGGTACATGGAGTTGGGCGCGCGGTTTTTCCTGACCAATCCATTGCCTTGGATTGGCGCCGGTTACGAAGATCTACGTCAACGAGTAGGTGCGGAGCGTTGAATTTGCAAACCCGCTGGTTTTTAGTGATGAGTACCGCAGTCGTGGCGATGATTGCGGTGGCATGCGGTGGCAGTAATCCCAGTTCCGATCGAAACCTGGGGGACGTGCTTGTCCTCACGCCGACTCCGGTATCTGTGACCTGCATAGATCCGTACCCCGCCAGTGCGCCGACATTTGACGACGATAACGCAATCGCGTACGAGACGTTTCCTTCCGGTGTTTCTGTTTTTGATCACAAAGTTGGTGATGGATCAGCGCTGGTGATGGACAGCAACATGAGCGTCCATTACACCGGGTTCTTTGACGATGGTTGTGTTTTTGATACGAGCCATACAAGAGGCGCTCCGGTGACGTTCAAGCTCAACAATCTGATTCAGGGCTGGCAGATCGGAATGGCGGACATGCTTGAAGGCGGCAAACGCCGGATTCGTATTCCTTCCGATCTTGCGTACGGCGATGCCGGACTCAACATCTCCGGATTCGTTATTCCTGGGGGCGCAACGTTAATTTTTGAGGTGGAATTAGTTGAGGTGGTCCAGTAAATATCTGAGCCTGTGCATCACGATGAACAGATGACACCTTCCCCGATAGACCGCGCCCGAGTGCAGTCGGTAATCTTGGACGTGCTGGCCGCGGAGCAGTTTTGTAAACGCGCTGAACTCCTGGACGGGCAAGTTCACATCGTCGAAGCCGAACCTGTAGATCCGGAGACGCAGTGGGTGACTGGTGGCCGTTGGTTTGATATTCCCCGGCCTTATTTCAGCCTCGTATCGATGGGGGTCGGCGGTGTAGTAACGGCGTCGCCGGAGTTGATATCGTGGGTCCGTCCGTTATATGAAGGCGTTAATCGTGACGAGATGATGGAACCGGTGCGCATTGCCGAGGTCTCTAACCGCATGGCGGAGCACGGCCAGAAAACGTTTGGCCCGTTCCCCCGATGGGTGTGCGCAGAGGAAGATCTCAAGGAATACGCAGCACCAGCGGGCTATACAATCGAGCTTCGGGACGATGAAGACGATCGGCATTCCGTTATGAGTCGACAGACAATCAGCCGGAGACCCGGAGAACGCACCACACACCAGTTCCGGGTCGTGGCGATCGGTTCAGACGGCCCGATCGGTTCGGCGGGAGTTACATCGGACGGTGATGGGTTGTACCAGATACACATAGCCATAACGGAAGGGCATCGTGGACGCGGGTTGGGGCGTGCCCTCACATATGCGATCACGCGCGCCACGTTCGATCATGGAGCTGTGCCCTACTACGGAACTACGTCGGTCAATACATGGTCTATGCGAACAGCCATCGCCTGCGGTTTCTACCCGTCATGGGTACACCTGTTCTCCCGTGACGTGCGCCCCGGTTAAGCTCGGTACACGAAATTAAAGGACTCGGCGTGTAACATCTAGCGCCTGATATCCAAGATCGGGGACCCTAACCCCATCCACGATGACGAGGCCACGCAAGGAATGCTCGGCGATTTCGAAATACTCCCATTTACGGCCCTTAAAGGGGTCGAGATGTTGTTTCACATATCACTTGCGGCGTTCGTGGGCGGCATGATCGGTTACGAACGTCGCCACTCATCTGCCCCGTCCGGGATTCGTCCCCTGGCATTGGTGTCCAGCTTTGAACGGTCCTAAATTTGTGGACGCTGGTATCAGCACCCAGCGTCACAGCAAGTAACCGTGTCACCTGATTCCGTGCCCTCAGTACTCCGCTCACGGGACCGCATGATTACGGTTATGGTAGCGGCAGCCGGTCTATTTCTCGTCGCGTTGGATTTCTCGATCAACGTGTCCCTCCCCACAATGCGTGATTCGCTCGGGGCATCGCTGATCTCGGTACAGGGAATCATCATCTTCTATCACGCTAGCCGAAGCGGTCTAGCCCCGGCTGCCGGCGGACTCGGCGATGCTTTCGGTTTGCGTCGCTTGTTTCTATGGGGCGTTGTCGCGTACACGGCAGCGGTAGGTCTCATCGCCCTCCAGGATTCGCTCGGGGCTGTGGTCGCGCTCCGCGTCCTGCAGGGAGTCGGGGCGGCGATCTTGTTCACCACCGGCCCGGCGCTCGTCGTCCGGGCATTTGGCCCGAAACGGCGTGGCACAGCACTCGGCGTAACGCTCGCAGCCGTGAGCGCCGGTCAACTCACAGCGACACTCGGGGGTGGTTATCTGTCCGAGACGATTGGGTGGGAAGCCATTTTCTACGCCCGCGTGCCTATCGGCGTGGCCGTTCTGGCAGCTGGCATGTTTATGCTCTCACGTGATCCCGCGAGTGGAGACCGAAGATTCGACTGGTCTGGCGCGATCGTGCTGTACGGGGCGCTGTTTGCACTCGTTTCGGCGATATCTTTCGCGCGGCTGGACGGCCTGCTATCCGGGATTGTGATCGCGCTGGCGGTGCTCACGGCGCTGCTGTTCGCAGGGTTCAAATTCCTGCAGAAACGCGTCAAACGCCCGATGCTTCCGAGAGCGCTCTGGACCACACAAGGTTTTGCCGTAAGCGGGATTTCCAACTTGCTTTTGTTCATGGCCAGCTTCCTCACATGGTTCCTGTTTCCGTTCTTCATCACGGACGTGCTCGGCAGGGGCGTCATGATAGTCGGTTCGATGCTGGCGGTCGTTGCGGGCGCATCCACGATCGGCTCAATAACAGGGGGGTGGCTGGCGGACCGGATCGGAGATCGGATCGTTACCGCCTCAGGGGCCGGAATCACGGCCATCGGTCTTGTGTGGATCTCCGGGCTGAACGCCGAATCATCGCTACCCGGCATCGGAATGCGCGTTGGGCTTGCCGGTGTGGGATTCGGGTTACATCAGGCGGCTGTCTACTCGCTGGCGATGCGTAAAACCCAACCCGAACACGCCGGTGCTGGATCAGCCGTTCTAGCCGTGGCGCAAACACTGGGCACCCCGCTATCGATCTCGTTCGGGATGGTGATCTTTACGTGGCGCAAGGACGATGCCATCGACGCAGGAGTGCTGGCCACAGACGCATTCGTCGGCGCGTTTCACGACGCCTACCTCGCGGCAGCCGTGATCGCTGTACTGGCAGGGCTCGTGGTGATGACCGTGAGGCGACAACGCGTGTAGGTTCGCGGCTTCACCCGGCCGCGCCAGTTCCAGCCTACCCGTAAGCGGCGGGCACAACCTCCGTCACCTCTACGGTCAGATCTACACCTAACGTCCGGAGACCAATCAGCGTCCAGGCAATCGAGGAATGCCGAGCACTTCCGCAGCAGCCGACAGCTCTGCATCATCAGCGTCTCCGGAATGGCCTCGCTCTCAGGGGCAATATCGCCGACCTCGCCCTGCGTGGCACAATCAACGTGAACTTCCACGCCAGCAACCGCATAGTCTGAGATGGTCGATCCCATAGAGAATGTCTCGTCGTCCGGGTGAGCGACCGTGAAGAGCATTCGGAGGAGCGCGGGTGACGAGAGCACCGTTCTTTCCGCGGCCGTGCGGCAATACAGGGTATTCAGTGGGCCAGGTTCAGCCGACGATCTCGGTCGATCACACGTGGAAATTTTAAACTTCGATGCCGAATCAGGCCGTCCGCGCAGTAAGATCGCCCGATACTGACAGTCCGCGGTCACGCGATGTCCGAAGAAGAAATTCCGTCAACATAAATCCGGGGGGACGATGTTCCATGAAGATCACACGGGTCGAACCGATATTTCTGGACAAATTTCTGCTCGTAGAGATCGAAACCGATGAGGGGATTATCGGGCTCGGGGAATCTGGCTCCTGGGGATTTCTGGAGGCTTCCGGGGCGGCCATCGAGAAGTTCGGTCGTTACCTGATCGGCAAAGACCCGCTTTTAATTGAACACCACTGGCAGTACATGTACCGCTTCTCCCATTTCCGTGGCGCGGCGATCATGGGTGCACTCTCTGCTGTCGACATCGCCCTCTGGGACATCGCAGGCAAGCACTTCAACGTTCCCACCTACGCCCTCATGGGCGGCAAGGTCCGAGAGAAGGCACGCGTCTACTACCACGTGTTCGGTGACACGACGGAAACCCTCGTTGCGGGAATCGTTGACGCCAAGGCTCAAGGCTTCACCGCAGTAGGCCACCTGACCCCGTTCCTAGACGAGGACCGAGACGTCCCCTATTTCAAGACGCACGCGAACAAGATCGCCGACGCTATCGATACGGTCCGCAAATACAGGGAAGCCGTAGGCAACGATGTAGACCTTTGTATCGAGATCCACAGGCGCCTGACACCCGCCGAGGCAGTTCAGTTGGGGCTCGGTATTGAGGAGTTCCATCCCTATTTCTACGAAGACCCGGTGACGCCGGACAATTTCGACGAGATGGCATACGTGGCGGACAAGATCAACATCCCGATAGCGACCGGAGAGCGATTCACCACGCTGTGGGAGTTCCAGATGCTGCTGAACAGGAGCGCCGTCCAGTACGTGCGGCCCGATGTTTGCATGGTGGGCGGCATCAGCGGCGCCAAGAAAATCGCAGCGCTAGCGGAAGCGCACCACGTCGGCGTCGTGCCCCACAACCCGTTATCGCCAGTATCAACCGCCGCGTGTCTGCAGATAGCAGCCTGTATTCCAAACTTTGCCCTTCAAGAGTACCCAACCGGCGAGGACGTGTTCCCGAAGATCGACATGGTCGACAACCCGGCCGAACACGACGGCACCGGGTATCTTATGATCTCGGATCGCCCGGGAATTGGCATCAATCTGAAGCCGGGTGCCCGCGAAAACATCCCCATGACGCCTCGCGAGGTGGTCACCCGATTGCACGCAGACGGGAGTGTCATGGATCAATAGGGGCCAACGGGCCGTTTATTTGGACGAACATTGCGGTATGAGTTGCAGGTTTTCTATCGATTTCGGTTCTTGACTTGGTTTGAGCGTGAGGTGAGAATCCGGGCGGACGTCCGAAACCTGCGATCCCCGTGTGACCGAGGAGGTCTGATTGCTCTACGAACTGCGAATTTATGAGTGCTTCGGTGGGCGGTTACCCGCGCTCCACAAGCGGTTCAACGATCACACAACGGAGATCTTTGAAAGACACGGCATCAAGAACATTGGCTACTGGACCAACGAAGTTGGACCATCAAGCGTAGAGCTTATCTATATGATCGCTTTCGAAGACTGGGGTCAGCGCGAACGCGCATGGACATCGTTCCAGAACGACCCTGAATGGGCCAAGGTTCGAGCAGCATCGGAAGAGGACGGACTAATCGTGAAGAACGTCCGGAATCAGCTACTCAAGCCGACCCCATACTCACCTCTGCAGTAAGAACCCGACTGATGTCCCCGGCCACTTCACGGCCGACCATCGACCACTATCTAGGAATACGCCCGGTGATCTAGACCGGGTGAATCCGTAAATCCAACCCGCGAAGAAAGGGAACAGCCCCATGCCTGTAATGGACAAGCTAAAAAATCTCTCCGGAACGGCCGCCATCGTCGGCGTCGCCGAGTCGGACAAGATTGGCCGAACCCCTGACAAGGGTCCGCTGGAGTTGCACGCCGA
>Ga0115002_10008128_pt1 | contig 11671 bp, 12 predicted proteins | sample ArcticOcean_MG_C_8_FD_89576 | JGI IMG/M metagenome (GOLD analysis project Ga0115002, IMG submission 89576) | Marine microbial communities from western Arctic Ocean - ArcticOcean_MG_CB11_86 | ecosystem: Environmental > Aquatic > Marine > Oceanic | place: Arctic Ocean: Canada Basin | collected...
ACGGGTCTTTTTCTTTTTGTTGTCGTATTCGATCTCGGCGAACGACTTCTACTTCATCCCTCTCCCCTCATGCGTATCGTTAGTATCAGCATGCCATAATCGACAACTAATTCAGAAGTTCCCTAGTTCTTGAAGGTGTTGACCCGATTGGCGTTCTGCGCGGCTATGAACTGCTGCTGGCGAAGGAAGTCGGCGTTGACCGAGATGCCCATCATCGGGTTCGCCTGCGTCAGTGCCTTGGCCGACTTCCAGTCGACGTCCTCGTCCACCTCATAGATGACCACGAGCAGCTCGCCGTTCTGTATCGTGCCCTCGAGGACCTGCTTGCCCTCCTGGTACTTCCCATAACATGGCAGGGCGAACAGCTTGCCCGCGGTCGTTGTGATGACCGCTAATGGTTCCTGCCTGGCACCCATGCCGGTGATCATGGTGTCGTAGCGGTCTGAGTTCTTGTGCTCGTGGTACTCGCCGATGAGCGCGCACGAGGGGCTCGATCCATCACCCGGGTTGCCGATGATCGGTTCGAACTTGCCGCCGTCGTCTGCAATCGAGATGTTCGAGGCGAAGGCCTCGACGCCATAGTGACTCACCAGCGCCGGCGTCTTCTGGATCATCAGCTTCGCTGGTTTGAAGATCACCAGTGCCTGCGTCTCGGTCGTCGCCCCGGAGTAGAGCTCGGCACCGGCCTCGCCACCCACCGCCAGCATGAACAGCCCGATCGCGGCCGCCAGCATCGACTTCGCATTCTTTCTAGCCACTTGGAAATACACCTCTCTGAATCGTCGGAGAAAAGTCTGCTTGTGCACCCAGCCGAAGATCGACACGATCAGGAAACACTGACAGGGCTGGAGCTTGATCAGCTCCTTGCGTCTGGCCCACTCGCCTTTGGTGTGGGGCAACAGCTCGATGAACTCGCAAGCGTCTTCTGCGAGGTCCTTGTCGAGCGTGTATCGGTGATTGCGGCGCACGGACGCCTTCAGGTCATCCAGGTAACGCTTCCAGACGAGTCGAATCGTGTGTGGTGCGGTGATCTTTCCGGCGACCACCTGCCGTGCGTATCGGTTGGCCTTGGTCACATGCGGATAGGCCATCGACCAATTGGCTCCCCTAGTGCGATTCGAAACCCGCCATCCAAAGGGTAGAATTCGGACGCAAGTCCGACAAGAAGGATGCCGATGTCAGTATTCTCCGTAGCCCTAAACTATGGTGGCGTGCTCTTGCCCGCTACAACGAAGTCCTTCAGGTTTGGGCGGCAAAAAGTTGCTCTGTACGCCGGCGGAGCGATCGCATCTTGCGAAATCCAACTGGACGATCAGATTACGCTAGCTCTCTTCGACGCAGTGAGATCGACCAAGAGCCCCGTGCCCAGCTACGCGCCATGCTTCCTGCCAGTTAGTTTGTTGTTCGGTCATGGCCTTGAGTAGCGGGCTCGGCTTGTCGCCGCCCTGAGCGGTTGATTCGGTGAAGCCGTAAGGAAGGAACACCTGCTCACCTTCGTCATCGAGCCTAGGCTCACCGTCCATAATCGACGCGCAACTTGCCTCGACAAAACTTCTGCCCCATTGCGAACCAAAGGCTGTACGCGACGCACAAGGCGTAGAAGTTGTGCACGTCGATAACGGTCAGCACCTTCGTGACCTCGAGCTCGGGCGCGTACTCCTCCCAGATCTCAGCACGATCGGATCGTCATGCAGAATCACCGGCGGCGTCGACGGGCTCGCTGGATCGTACTGCGGTTCGTCCAGGTTGAGGGGGCGCTTGCCAGGGTTGCCTGGGACGATCTTTAGGCGCGTCGGCTTAGTTGGGCGGCCGCGTAGGCTAGGAATCGGTAACGTTCCCATCTGGAATATACGCAATCTACCGTTTCAACCACTTGTCGCTGGACTTGGTCTTCTTTTGATGTGCAACTCTAGATATATATACGGGCAGCCGACAATAGTGCTTGCAGATGTGCGTCAAGGGCCAGGCAAAGTGCGTGTGCTGTCTCACGAGCCGCGGCAATTACCTTCGAAACGAGCAGAAACGAGGAAAGTGTGAGACATCTCGGAACCGATTTTTACGAGCAAATTCCGATGGTTATAAGACAGCAGGTCGGAATCTGTTTATCGGTGGGTCATCACGCGCTTGTATGCCGGCATGCTCCCGTACCACTGAGTTGATCGGGGGAATCGGCGGACCGGTAGGTCTACGTCTTATAGTGTAGATTGGTCGTCAGTTTCTTAATCGTCGAGAGGATTCCGATGCACGATACGGTCATTAAAAACGGGTTGGTTTATGACGGCTCAGGCGCTGATCCTGTTGCCGCGGACGTTGGCATCAAAAATGGCTTTATTGCCGAGGTCGGTGATGTTGGCGCTGGGGCCCGAACAATCGACGCGGATGGTGCAATTGTCACTCCGGCCTGGGTCGATATTCATACCCATTATGATGGTCAGGTGACCTGGGATTCAGAGATGAATCCATCCGCCAGCCATGGCGTCGGAACCGTAGTGATGGGTAACTGCGGCGTCGGTTTCGCGCCGGTTGCGCCTGGAGCTGAGCACGACCTTATCGATCTGATGGAAGGCGTAGAGGACATTCCGGGCAGTGCCTTGTATGAAGGCATGCCCTGGGGTGCCTGGGAAACCTATCCGCAATACCTGGACTTTCTCGACAACCGCAAGTACGCGCTCAATATCAGTTCGCTCGTGGCGCACGGTGCCGTTCGAAACTATGTCATGGGCGAACGAGGTCGTACGAATGAAGCTGCAGATGAGGGCGACCTCGATGCGATGGGACGCATTGTCGAAGAAGCATTGAGGGCTGGTGCCGTCGGTTTTTCGACATCACGAATCCTTGGTCATCGATCCATACAGGGCGAACCGGTACCCGGCACTTTCGCGAATGACGCCGAGGTCAAGAGCATTGCACAGGCGCTGAAACGTGCCGGTAAAGGTGTCTTCCAGATCATTCCTTCGAGCACGCTCGGTCCTGGCCGGCCTGGCTTTGAAGAGCACAACTCCCTGGAGCAAGAGATTGACCTTATCGCGACGGTCAGCCGGGAGAGTGGCAGGCCATCCACGTTTACCTTGTTTCAGGTTGATCACTGGGCGGATAAGTGGCGCGAAGCCATTGACCAGGTCAAACAGGCCAATCAGAACGGGGCGAATATCTTTCCCCAGGTTGGCAGCAGGCCCACGGGTCTGGTGTTCAGCATGGAGACCTATCATTTGTGGGGGTTGAAACCTACGTACAAAAGGTTGCGGTCTCTGCCCCTTGCCGAGCGCCTGGTGGAGCTACGTAAGCCTGACATCAAACGCGCCATAATGGCTGAGTCCAGCGATACTGAGGGGGTCCTCCCAGGGTCAATGGAATTTGGAATCTCGCGCATCGAACCGAATTTTGAATATTTGTTTCGGCTGCACAGTGACAGCACCTATGAACCTGACCGTGCTGAGAGTTTTGCTGCAACATCAGCGCCAACGAACATTGCGCCAGAATCTGCGCTCTATGATTATCTGGTGGGCGCACCTGATCGCATGGCGATACTGTTTTTCACTAACTACAGCAACTTTGACCTTGATGCGGTCCGGGAAATGCAGTTGGATGAAGCGACGGTGACCGGGCTGTCCGATGCGGGCGCGCACGTCTCATTGATCTTTGATGCGGTCAATCCAACATACCAATTGACCTATTGGAGCCGCGATCGCGAGCGGGGTGACACCCTGCCATTGTCACACGTGATTCATCGGGCTACGCGACGTAATGCGGAGCTTTTTGGTTTTACAGATCGCGGGCTGGTTGCGCCTGGCATGCGTGCAGACCTCAATGTGATTGATTATCCAAACCTGCGGTTGGGTGAGCTCGAGTTGGTGCAAGATTTACCCGCAGGTGGCGTACGTCTTATGCAAGGTGCCCATGGTTATCTGGCGACGTTAATTAATGGCGAAGTAACCCGTCGATTTGACGAAGACAGCGGCGCAAGGCCTGGCAGACTCATTCGTTCGTAGTGCGCATACGGACTGACGACCTCGCGGTGCACGCCGGGCGTTATGAGTTGGGCATGTGGGTGAGGCACCAGACCCGCCCACGAAGAATGTTTGCCGATCGGGATCCATTCAAAAGGGATTTACCGTCGGCAAGCCCAACACGTGCCGTCCAATCTGTTCGCTAACCCTGTCCTGATGGGCATTGATATGCAGTGGCATTGCCTGAAAGTCACGTAGCCGACGCTCAAAGTCGACACCTTCACGCAGACCATTACCCCCCATCACTCGTTGTATCAATCGCAACGCGTCATCACACAAGATCAGGGCTGTGGTCGCGGCCCCCAACTGGCGCAGGTAATCGTCTTCATCCGGAGCCATGTCAGCCGCGATACGCTCATCTGCCTCACCACACGCAGCAAGTACCGTATCTCTTGCGGCTTGTACCTTCGCTTTCGCATGCCCCAGGTTTACGTGCACCGTCGGCCGTTCAGCAATCTTCACGCCGGCGATCGCAATGCGATCTTTGATGCCCATGGCCACTTCATCGAGCGCCGCTGACACGACACCAACCGCCATCATGCCAAGCCAGGCATTAGAAAGCCCAATCCAATCTTCCCGGTATCGGGCGTGAATGACCTGGTAGTCGGCGTTACGAAACAGCCTGCGGTACATGAAGTGGAATGGCACAACACGGCTTGCCTCTACACGCGCCTCTTCGTAGTAAACGGTATCCGTTGCACTGGCGCGCAAACTCATCGCGTTCCAATCTGCGTCAATCCGCACACCACTTTGATCGAGCGACACCAACGCAAAGCTGGGTTTGTCCTCTCCGGCCATTACGAACGCAGCGCCTGCCCACTCTGCGTAACGTGCACCAGAACCGAATGCTGCTTTGCCGGTGAGAACGACCTGATCACCATCCACTTCAGCACGGATGCCGGTGCTGGCACCGGCTGGAAAGCAAACCCATTGGTTTCGGATGACAACATCCCTGAGTTGCGCCTGGTTCTGTGGCCCTAACATACCGGCGAACAAGTGAAACGTCGCAAGATGATTCCACAAAACCCACGCCGTAGAGGTACAGCGTGCGGCTACAGCCTCCAGCTCGAGGCCAACGCGCACAGCGGATTGGTCGGTGCCGCCAAGCTCTTGTGCCGCTGTAAAGCCCATGATCTCGTTACCTTTGAGACCCGAAATCACTGCGGCAGAGATCGACCTGGTTTGATCGGCTTGTTGAGCCTGTGCACCTATCAACTCTAATAACGGTGTAACCGCCAAAGTCATCCGTAATACCCCTGTGTTGTATGTGACAACAAGCGCGTTGTGCCAGCCAACGGATGTTCCGGCCATCCCTAAGTGGGCCAGAATTCTCACGCGGCTCGTCGCGCCCTATAGCGGAGCCTACTACAACAAAGAGGTTAGACGTCGATTCTTCGACTCTTCAACTTTGGCAATTGCGCTATTGCATTGGGGAGTGCCCACTGTTCCCGCCTGTTGTATCCCTCTTAAATCCGTTAAATCCGAGATCGAGGCGATGGTGTCCGCCGAGGCTTCATCGAGCCTCGAAGTGGCTGCGAATCGGTTGCGCCCGGATCCGGTTGGCCCGACAGGTGCGACACGTTGGGTTCAGCATCGGTTCAAGTGATCAAGTCGGTTCGCCGCTGCCTGGTGCTCACGATTGGCCTGATGCCAGAAGTGTTGGTTGCCAGCAAAACACCCGATCAACGCCGTATTGAACAACTTGAAAAGGATAACAAGCGCTTAAACCGGAAACTGGAGATAGCCAATGATTGCCTGGACCTCCAAAAAAAAGCCTTGTCGATGCTCGACCATTCGAACAATGGGAGCGATGTATGAACGCTGTGATTGCGCAACGTCCAATGCGTTTGCCCTTAACGCAGGCGTGCTCATCGCTGGAGCTGAATCGAAGCTCGGTCTATGCCCGGAAGGCGCGTGCGGCCAATGATGAACCGCCCAATCGTGCTCGTCGAGACACTGTCCAGCCAAGAGCCTTAAGCCCGGACGAGCGTAGCAAGGTCATCGAGGTATTACGCAGCGATGCACATTGTGATCAGCCACCAGCAGAGATTTATCAACGATTGCTGGAACAACAACAGTACTTGTGTTCTGTGAGTACAATGCACCGGATTCTTCCCAGCATTGGCGAGAGTGGTGAACGGCGAAATCAACGAACCGCCCAACACCATGCTGTGCCCAGGCTTCTAGCTCAGGCGCCAAACGAGGTCTGGACCTGGGACATCACGAAACTCCCGTTGATACGCCGAGAAGTCTACTTATCGCTATATGTTGTGCTTGATCTTTTTAGTCGCTTCGCTGTCGCCTGGATGCTTTCCTCTAAAGAAAACAGCGCACTCGCAACACAGTTGATGGAGGAAGCAGTAGCCCGGTATCGTATCCAACCTAACCAACTCACCATCCATCAAGATCGTGGTTCGCCCATGACTGCCCATAGTTATCTGGATCAAATGCGAGAACTGGATGTGACCTGCAGTCATAGTCGGCCTCGTGTGAGCAATGACAACCCTTTTAGCGAAAGTCAGTTCAAGACCCAGAAACAGCAGCCTGATTATCCTGGTCGGTTCAGTTGCTATAGAGCTTTTCACGTCGCAATAAGCCACCGGGTTCGCCGTGCTTGCAAGCATCAGCTTCAGCGATGATACGTAACTTAAAGTCTGCGCTGAACTGACGACGCGTTCGCTTCTCCAATACCGGATTGGGCATAACCTGCGTATTATTTAAATCTGATGGTGGTTTTGGCATTTTTCTAACCTGCATGATTCACCCTGAAATCTATGTTATCCCAATTACGTGCTGTATGTGATCAGGTTGACACACAGGGCTACCTAGGGAGCGAAAAAGTGTAAGGAAACTCAGGCGGTATCAGCTCGCAATCTGCCATTAAATATAACCAACCCTGCAAAGATACCAAAGAACAGCATGGTTTCTTTTATACTTAAAATCACGTCACCAAAAGTGGATATCACGATAATCAGTAACAAGAGTTGCTTAATAAACAAAGCTTCTCTACTTTCCACGGGCGTTCTCCAGAAGCAGTAATAGGTTAGTAGAAGCAAAAACAGGCCTATCAACCCAGTGTGAACATACGATGTAAGGTAACTGTTGTGTAAATGGTCATAGCGACGCTTCAGGATTCCGGTTCGCTCGGTAATCTCGTTCAAGCTAACAGTTAGCCCCCCCGTTCCAGCGCCATAGATGATGCTGTTTTTAGGTTGATCCAGAATATCTTGGGCGACCGAGTACATTGCGATTCTAGCACCTGTACCCGTATCGTAGTTCTCAGCGGTGTTAATCGATTCGACTGCGTCAAGCGAAGCCTTCACTCTAGCTTGCACGCCCGCATCCAAATTGTAAGCCAATGCGAAGACTACAATCGGAAAAATGAGCACCTGCAAAAAATTCTTAATCGTGAGGGTGTAGTAACTAAAAAAAAGTATGATCAAGCTGCCGAAGTACGCCGCATAACCAGTCCTTCCGCTTGAAATCACCAAATTGACAGTCATTGTTATAAAAAAGGTAACATATATAGCTCTCACATAGCCGTTGTCCATATGCTTGGCTTGGAAAAGTATGAGAATCGCAGTAAACGCAACTAAAACGCTGTAAGGGATGTGGTTAATAAAACCAACTGGAAATTGGTTAATTTTTGAAAATTCGGTTTCATAAAGATCAAAATATATAAGGTACGAAATGATTTCATTAACAAACATACCCAATATGAATGCAGATATTATAAATTTAACATTGCCTTCCTTAACGACGCTAGCATAAATTATCATCGGTAAAAACACGTAACGAATCATACGGCTTATGGATTGGGCGCCATTTATTGCATGCTCGCTCCACATTAAGGAGAACAAGTGCATTAATATGTAAAGCATGAAAACGATGACTACTTTTTGCTGAAAAATGTAACTGACGTCACTTTTCCTCACTACAAAAAGCCAAGTTAAGAACATGACGGGTAAAATTTCCCCGCCATAATCGGAGCCGAATGCGATGCTGAACGGAAGCGCCATCATCTGAAGTAGTAAGAAGTTGTAGGTTTTCGTATTCTGCTTGAGTTCTTCTAAAAATGTAGCCATAAACTTTTTGGGTAAATTTGTTCTTTAGCAATCATCGCATCGTTTGGTTCTTATTTGTTTCTCATTGGTAAATGCTGCCCGAGCAGATTGAAGCTCGTATTCTGCAGGCTGGTGAGCAAGAGAAATTTGGATGAATATCCCAATGGTATCAGCAGTGATAATTTTTTCAGCGATAAAGAAAAGCGAAAACGTTTCACGAAGGAAGCACTCGATAGCCGATGAGTTTGTAAACTGGTACCTTCCCTTCTCTGACCCGTATATTCAAGCCAGTAACGGTGGTTAGTAACTTGGTCGGGACGGCAGGATTTGAACCTACGACCACCACACCCCCAGTGTGGTGCGCTACTAGACGGCGCTACGCCCCGGAACGTAGGCGTGATAATACAGTAATAACTTTGATAAAACGAGGGTTTTAGCCATCTCTTAACTTCTTTGGCTCACTAATCATCCAATGAATCAGTTGTCAGGAATGGTGTTGTCTCCTGCCTGATCATTGCCAGTCAAACGCTTCTGTTCTAAAGTCTTAGACTAAAAATAACGATGCTAGCTGGCAGGTCACCTGGACGTCTCGGTGCTGATAATAACGGCCATTTCAGCGACCCTTACGAAGCTTCGATTGAATGGTCATTCCCCCCCAAATACCCGCAAGCATAAAATTTTAGCGGTTAAGGACTGTTGGCTTTACGGATTTCAAAGTGATTTTTTTCAGGAATTAGCGGTAATACATTTTTATGAGTTGGGTCCGGCACAAGCATCGGCTGTTACATTTAGTTTATAACCTGAGCGAAATGCCAGCAATAGTTGCGCATCGAAGGGGGTTGCTTTCCCGCTTTGTGTATTCCCATCAGGATGTTGATTTTAAGCTTAAGGTAAAAACTTTCGCAATCAGACAGCTTTACTTGTAGTGGTCTAATAGAACCGGACACCTTCAATGACGCCCTCACCTCTTCACAAAATAATTTTACGACTTCAGAAACTATTTCCGTATACAAGGCCCGCTCTTCATTGCTGTTCTGACTGTGTACTCTTGGGAGAAAGCCATGTAGCACATAGCCTTCGAAGCCATCAAATGTCTTTCCTGCCTGCGTTAACTCCTCAATAGACAGGGGGCAACAAATGCAGCAAGCCCGTCCGGCCTGCCAGGGACTGCGTTACCGCTGCACGTAGCTCCAACTGATGAGAGCCGGTTAAGACAAATCGGCCATTTTTCTGCTCTATGTCTACTATGCCCTGCAGGTAGCTTAACAGCATTGGCACACGCTGAACTTCATCAAATATAGTATTGTCAGGATAGCGCCGTAAAAAGGCTCTTGGATCCTCTGCGGCTAATATGCGCTCGTCCGGATCTTCTAATGAAACATAAGCATAATCGGGTAGCTCGTGTTGAACCAAGGTCGTTTTCCCGGCCTGCCGAGGCCCCAGCACGGTGACTATGGGGTACTCCTGCAACAACAAGTGCAATTCTTTGGTGACATTCCTCTTAATCAATGGCAGCCTCAGTTATGCAAAAATGGTAGTAGAACTCCATTATTACATCGTATAAGCAGGGTGTCGCCGTTTGTTAAACGCTGTCCGTGTGGCAAAGAGATGCCCGCTAACTAACGGGTGATAAGGGGAGTTATCATCAATTAGGTATTCCATTAGCTATATAGCTTTTCACCTTGCTGATATTCTGCCAAAGGAGTGCCCGAGGGACTGAAACATCCATGGCCTTCATGCAACGCTCAAGTAATCCATTTGCCTCGCTTAACATATCAATCACTTTGGCAAGGTCTTTTAAGATTGCTTCACCATAGGCTGCCTCACCCTTTGTTGTCGCCTCGGCAAATTCTGACTTACTCAGATTAAGCATGGCAATGTCTATTACATCTCGACAATGCATACCCACATCCAGGCCTCGATCAGAATTGGCGAGCAGCTTACTTACAGCCATATCTATTTTCATCAAAGTGGCCACACCCAATACACTGTCTTTCTTTCCAGGCTTAGCTAAACTAATTCGCCCTTCAAGAACAATCTCGAACTTGATTGGTTTGCCTTCCACAAATACTTTGGTTCGGATACCGTACTGATCACTACGAATATCCGACGTTTGAAGTTGGCTGGCATCGGGGCTTTTCATTAGCACTTGAAGACCCTGTTCACGGACTGAATTGCGCAGGTATCGGTACGAGGCTAAGTCTGAGACTAAAAAATCTATATCAACCGATTCACGATACTCACCATATCCCAGGGCGATTGCTGTGCCCCCAGCAAAAAGGCAGTTATGCCGCTTAAGTAGATCTGCATCCAGCGACTCAAGTACTTTTGCTGTTCGTTGGTGATGTGGACGAGTAAACATCAAGACACCGCTCCCTCAAAGGCAACGCCAAGTAGCTCGATAAGCTCCTGCTCACTGTCACTAAGGTTTTCGATATCTAAGAAGCGCTTGTTACGCTCATAGATTGAGTGGGCCTCAACAAGAGATAATTCATCAACCCCCTGCACATGCCATGCAAGCTCCTTTAACTGGGGATAATCTGAGAATGATAGTCGAACCGGCAGTTTGCCCACATCGTCTCCATTAACCTCATACCCTTTGCTCCCTTTTGCGGACAGGTGCAGATTCAAATCTAAAGCGCTGGCTACATTCAGGTAGGCACCCATACTCACGGTGGGCTCACCCTTTTCAATACGGTGTAGCGTCACCCGAGAAATGCCCGCCGTCTGAGCGACGGCGTTTGCCGTGATCTTAAATGACTTACGATGCTGTCTTATCAACTGACCAATATCGACGAGCTGATCAATCGCGTCATTTGATATTTTTTCTATATTTTTCTTCATAATGTTTCATAAAATATACATATATGCAGTAATGTCAATTATATGAAATATTTTTGATCTATTAGTCAGTTCAGATGCTTACAGCAATTAATAAGCCTAATTATCGTGCCTCAAAAGATGTTACGTATTTACACAACCGCCTGGCGAAGCCATTGAGCAAGATCAGTCTCATCAAACTTGGATTGCGACAGTAACACCATTTTTTGCCCCACCGTCTCTGTATCCCAAGTCACATTAATGCCATTTAAATCGAGAATGAGGTCCATCACCTGAAATGCTGTTCGTTTATTTTCGTCATTAAAGCAATGAGCCTGAGAAACAGCCACTGCGTAAGACGCTGCCAGCGAATAAATATTCTCTATTAGGCCATAATTGAGCCTGTTTTCCACTCTTGACAGTGCGCCCTCAAGTGACTTATCACCAGCCATTCCTTGAAGCTCATTGAGCTCTAACACCTCATCATGAATCGCAATAATGTGATCAACCGATAGCAGTAAAAAGCTCATTTGTCTTTCAGGTAATCCAGTACCGGCTGGGTAATTGCCTTACGGGACTTGAGACTATGTCTTATTTCTTCAATCGATGCCGTACGATGTTGCTCGTTGGAAATCGCCTCAGCGGGCACAAAATAACCGACGAGGGCTGAGTTTTTTAAGACTGCCACAGGCTCCCCGACTGACTTTTCTAGCACCTTGTGAGGCTCTCGCATCTCGGTGATGGATGCAATATTTCGGGTTAATAGAGTCGCCATAGTAA
>Ga0115002_10008133_pt1 | contig 11669 bp, 12 predicted proteins | sample ArcticOcean_MG_C_8_FD_89576 | JGI IMG/M metagenome (GOLD analysis project Ga0115002, IMG submission 89576) | Marine microbial communities from western Arctic Ocean - ArcticOcean_MG_CB11_86 | ecosystem: Environmental > Aquatic > Marine > Oceanic | place: Arctic Ocean: Canada Basin | collected...
CACCGGACCGTTCTTTTTTGGGACCGGCGGTGAGGATTAAGCCGCATACTCACCCTCAAAAATATCGGATGAACTGAAATCGTCTATGATAGGCTCCGGGCTCTTTTGCACTACAGTGGCGCGCAGTTGGTCGCCGATTTCGTCGCCGAACACCCTACTATCTTGCGGCGGGAAGGCGTCCTGTTCCACTCGGTTGAGGGTGGATTGTAGTGTAGATACTGCCAGATATCCTGTTGTCGTCGGCGGATTCGAAGAACGTACGGACACTTTTTTGATATCGTTCGTTACAGGCTAAATGTTCGGTGTGAGCGCTGGGGATATATCTAAGGCAAATGATTAAATGGTTTTCCCACTGTCAGTGAAGACGAGGCGGTGGGCTTATGCACGATCGCAGCTTTGGCTGCGACTGGCGTTAAATTGGAATATGAAAACAAAGGTAGCTCTGATCTTAATACAGTTGCTGTTTAGTAGGGTTTTCTTCTTCGGTGTTTGCGGAGCCCTTTATAGCTAACCAAAAAAAGAGCTTCTGTGAGCCAAGATTAACTGATTCCAGAAATTATTCCTAAGAATGTAAAAATAAACAGGTATTATTACCTAGGTTCAGATATTTGGTTATCCTCTACGTCAGTCCATCTTCGCCTTCAATGTCCGTCGCTTCCAAGCCGCCGACGCGGGCGTTGAGCTGACCACGATTAGCATAGCAGCAGATTACCGCGATTTCATCGGGCAGCGGCGCGTCTGGGATCATGACAGTCATCGTGTCGTAATGTGACCTTACATAGAGTGCGTCTTTATGCGCGAGTGGTACATCAATGATGCCGCCTGGCGCCATCCGTTTTGACGTCGAGGAAATCCAAGCAACACCACCGTTGGCAGCTTCGCGCAGCACGTTACCATATATTGTCGTGACCATGGCAGAGCCGTGTTGTTGTTCACCCATCATGCCGACGATGGACGCCTTGCCATAGCTTTCCATCGCGTATGGTTTCATCGCCGCTGCCGCCATATTAGTGATTTGTTTGCCAAGCGCTTCGCTTGCCTCCGTCAAAGAGGATAGGTCTTCCTGATAGGTTCCTCCGGCAAACGGATTTTTGACCACCGCGATGACCGCAACCTTGCGTAGCGGTGTGTTGGCTTCTTGACCCGCTTCACTGAAAGTCTCTTCAATCGCTGTAACGATCTTGCGAATATGCATGGGCGAGTTTCCTTAATGCGCAGCGCCAGAGAAATCGAACGGGATGTTATTCCTTATCGTTCGGATTGGCCGTGTGGTTGGCGGCGTATTGCGGCTGCGCCCGATAAACCTTGGTACGCCATCAGTAATGACTGCCCCAACGGCGGCGAGATCACCATGTTTGATGGCTTCAAGGGCTGTCTTTTTGCTGCCACCCAGCGGGGCATCTATCAGCAAGACATCAGCGTCCTTACCTCGTTGGATAAAACCCGAGTTGAGCCGATATATCCTGGCAACACTGCCGGTCGCGGCGGCAAGCATCCATTCGGCCGGGTAATCTGAAAGGGTGGCCATCTCGGTCACGGATTTGATCATGCCGAGGGGCATGACACCGGTACCCGTTGGCGTGTCTGTGGCAATCAAGAAGCGGTCAAACTGATCGTTTTCGACAGCAAGCTTGAGACACATCAAGGCGGTGCGGATATTACCCGCCTGACATATTTGCAGCGCTATTTTAGTCTCGTTGACGATCATTGGAAAATCTTTGTCTGGCATGGCGATCGGCCCGCCATTGATATGGAACGAGACATCCGGGCGCATATCCATCAGATGCTTGCCGATGATGGGAGAAGAGCCAGGAATGGATGCCCCACCGGTGTGGCAATTGACCAGCATGCCGGCCTTTTGAGCCATTCTGACCAACGGCGTGTAATCAAACGGTGTCTTCACCGCGCCGAACCCTGCTTTGGCGAACCAGATACCTTTTTTGGCAACTTCGTTGAAATCTTTTTGGGTGAGCCCGGGCTCCAAAATGATGCAGCCCGCGTAAACCCGTGAACCGCCGGGACGGATATTGTCGAAACATTTTTTGGCGGCAACAGCGAGTGACTTAACTCCTTCGGGGTCTGAGGGGCGACCGGGTACATGCACCTCACTGGCCGACAGACAGCTGGTTACCCCGCCATGGAGGTAACTTTCAATGAAGCCCACGGTTTTTTGCCGTGGTGTGTAGTCACCAAACGCGATGTGAACCTGTGAGTCGATCAAGCCCGGACATGCCGTAGTTTTATTGGCGTCGATGACGACATCACAGTTCTTCAATTCCGCCTTGGTGAGTGTACCAACTTTTTGGATCTTGCCCTTGTCCATCAGAATAGAGTCGCCTTTTGCAAACGGCTTGCGCCAGTCCCCAGTGAAAATGGTCTTGATATTGACGATGGCGGTTTGCATCTTCGCTACTCCCTAAATTTAAGATGAGATCTTGTGGGGCGCGGTCGTGCGGGTCAAGCGATGGCTCTTCTTGTTGGGGGTTAATACGACTGATATCGTCCGCGCCACGTGAATTAGATTAAAAAGGGGAGGTATTAGTTATGGCTGTAAAGAAATTCAAAACGATCCTGATCGAAAGGGGCAAAGGCGCCCAGAAGGGGATTACCTGGCTTATTCTTAACCGGCCCGAAAAACGCAACGCGATGAGCCCTGAGCTCCATTTTGAAATGAGTGAAGCTCTCGATATTTTGGCGGAAGACCCGGATACTCACGTGCTTGTGCTAACCGGGGCGGGGAAATCCTTCTCTGCGGGGCAGGACCTTGCCCTCTATTTCCGGGCCAATGAAAAAGATGCGATTAACCGGGTTCGTACTCAAAAGGCATCTCATGCCTGGCGTTGGGAGAAACTTGTCAGCTTTCCCAAGCCGACAATTGCGATGGTGAACGGGTTTTGTTTTGGCGGTGCGTTTACGCAGTTATGCGCTTGTGATTTCGCGATTTCTTCACACACGGCGACTTTCGGTCTGTCGGAGGTGAACTGGGGCATTATCCCCGGCGGTATTGTGAGTTGGAACGTTGCCGATGTACTGAGCTATCGCGACGCATTGTATTATGCCGTTACCGGGGACCCGTTCGACGGCAAGACCGCCGAGAAAATTCGTCTGGTGAACTATTCGGTCCCGGCATCGAAGCTGAAAGCAGAAACCGTCAAGCTCGCTAAAAAGCTTATGACCAAAAGTCCTAACGCAATGCGTTACACCAAAGAAGCGATACGGGCTGTACGCCGGATGGGGGTCAATGAGGCAGATGATTACCTTACGGTGAAGAACCAGGCTTGTAAAATGACCGACAAAATTCCGGGGCGGGATGAGGGGATGCGCCAGTTTCTTGATGAAAAAAGCTATCGCCCGGGCCTGGGTCAGCTTGATCTCAAGAAGGCTGCCCGGCGCAAGGCATCAAGTGCTGCGACGCCGACCACCCGTGTGCGGGCTAAGAAAATAGCAAAGAAAAAGAAGTAAGCGGGCGCCCTTAGCCTGCTAATTCAGCCCGGACAATTGCGGCGCCTTCGGCCATGGCTTTGAGTTTGCCGAAGGCTACTGGGCGGCTGAGGTATTTCATGCCGCAATCCGGCGCGACAACCATTTGGTCCGCCGGAAGGTGTTTCAATGCGGCGCGAATACGGTCAGCAATAATGTCTGGCGTTTCGATGTTTTCGTCTCCTAAATTGAGAACGCCGACAATTATCTTTTTGTTCTTGAGAGCATCGAGGGCTGCGGGGTCGAGACCAGGTTGCGCTGCTTCGATTGAAATCTGGTCGGCAGTGCATGTGGCAAGTTCCGGCAAGAATGAGTAACCGTTTGGCTTATCTTTAACCGCGTGGGCATAGCCAAAGCACATATGGACAGCAGTTGTTCCGGTTGCACCATCGAGTGCTTTGTTGATGACTTTGACAGCGTAGCGTCTTGCCTGTTCTGGTTTGGCCTGCATCCAAGGTTCGTCTATTTGCACCACATCTGCACCGGCCGTAAATAGATCACGGACTTCTTCATTCACAGCTTCAGCGAACGCCATGGCACATGCTTCGTCGTCTTCATAATGCTCGTCGACCGCTGTATGGGTCATTGTAAATGGGCCGGGGAGGGTGATTTTAATTTTTAAGGCGGTGTTGGCGCGCAGAAACTCAACGTCACTGACTTCAATGGGCCCGGTTCGTTTGATCGCACCTGTAATACGCGGAACCAAGATAGGACGGCCAGAACGGCCAGGTACCTCGGCAGGATTGTCGATATCGATGCCGTCGAGGGCGGTGGCAAATCGATTGGAATAGCTTTCCCGGCGAATTTCACCGTCAGTAATGACATCAATCCCAGCACGTTCCATGTCGTGAATTGCAGCAAGCGTTGCAGCATCCTGTGCTTCCTCAAGCTGTTCAGGCGCAATACGCCAAATTTCATGTGCGCGGACACGGGGCGGGACGATCGCCTTGAGCATCTCTCGATCAACTAACCAATCAGGCTGTACATAGCTACCAACGACAGTTGTCGGCAAAAGGCGGTTACTCATGAATTTCACTCCGTTGTCTGAACGCGCTGTTTGCACGATAATCCGCCCCAATTCAATGCTAAGAAATGCTGACTAAAGACGGAGAAGGAATTGGGATGATTGAGCTCTATCATAACGGGATGTCGACCTGCTCACAGAAGGTACGGATAACGCTTGCGGAGAAGGGGCAAGAATTTACCTCACACCATTTTGATCTGCGGGCCCGCGACCAGCATGATCCCGACTATCTAGCAATCAATCCTAACGGCGTTGTCCCAACGGTCATCCACGACGGCAAGATTATTTATGAATCCGCTGTTATCGATGAATATCTTGATACGGTCTTTCCGGAACCATCGTTGAGGCCGGTATCACCCTATGAATGTGCGAAGATGCGTATCTGGGTGAAACAACTCGATGAAGGCTTACATGCAGCAAGTGCAACTATTAGTGCCTGTATCGCCTTTCGCTACCAATTCATTGAAGGCAAAACGCCGGAGCAATTGAAAGAAACTCTCGATGGTTACGTTGATCCGGGAAAGCGTGCCCGAATGAGCGAGAACGTTATGAAGGGGGTTGAGTCGTCATTCTTCAAACCAGCAATTAAACGTGTCGTAAAGATGCTGGATGATATGGAGAAGGCGCTCGGAGAAGGGGCATGGATGGCCGGCGATAGTTACTCATTGGCCGATATCGCCTTTACCCCTTATGTGACGCGCGTATCGCACCTCCAGCAGGGCTGGTTATTTGATACTCGCCCGGGGGTCGCAGACTGGTTTGCCCGAATTTGCGCCCGGCCATCCTATGAAATCGCGTTGTCTGATTGGTTTAATCCTGACTTTCTAACTCTTATGGAAGAGCGGGGTGATGAAAATCAGGATGGTGTTCGGGCGGTTCTGGAAGCTGACTGACGCGGTTGGAGATTTTTGCGTGGTAACTACGTGATAAATTGACGGTTGGCAGATCACGCTCAGACGTTACTATCTGAGAGAATTCAAAGCAGGGAAAAATTTTACCCTGTAAAAATCGAATATGGGAGGAATCGAGGATGAAAAAGACATTTATTTTAGGAGTTTCAGCGCTAGCGCTCACGCTTGCTGCTCCGCAGGCCATGGCCGCAAAAGCCAAGGAAATCAAAATCGGGTTTGTGACGACCCTATCTGGTGGTGCGGGTGTCATTGGGAAGGATATGCGCAACTCAGTGCAGATCGCCCTTGATCACCTTGGCAACAAGATGGGCGGTGTTCCGGTTAAAGTCCTCTTTGAGGACGACCAAGTCAAACCGGAAGTCGGCAAACAGAAAACTGAAAAGCTGCTGTATAAAGACAAGGTCGACATAATATCTGGCTTTATCTGGTCGCATGTCGTTCTGGCCTCGCGCAACAGCGTTGTGAAGGCTGGCAAGTTCCTGATTATCTCCAATGCCGGCACGTCAAAAATTGCGGGCCGGCTTTGCCACAAGAATATCTTTTCGACTTCCTGGCAGAACGACCAGGTGCCGATGGCAATGGGCGAAGTTCTTAACAAGCGTGGGGTAAAGAGCCTCTACATTATTGCGCCGAACTATGCAGCGGGTCGCGATATGGTTGCCGGTGTGGAACGCACTTTTAAAGGCAAGATTCTCGGGAAAGATTTGACCAAATGGCCAACTCAGCTTGATTTCTCGGCTGAACTTGCCAAAGCGCGTGCGTCCAAAGCGGATGGCGTCTTTATCTTTTATCCCGGTCGCGCAACAAATGCCTTCATGCGCCAGTATGCACAGGCTGGCCTGACAAAAACGCCTCTTTATTCGGTGTTTAGTGTCGATTCACTGAGCCTTCCGAAATTGCAGCAGGCGAAGCTTACCAATGTGCTGGGAACTTATTCCACCCAGTTCTGGGCTCCTGACCTTGATACGCCAGTGAACAAAAAGTTCGTTGCCGATTATCGCAAGAAGTTCGGCAGCTATCCTTCGCATTATGGTGCGCAGAGCTATGATTCGATCATGCTGATCGACAGCGCCGTTCGTGCTGCCGGTGGTGATCTTAAGAAAATGGATACGATGCGTGCTGCTTTCCGCAAGGCAGATTATGGTTCAGTCCGTGGCAAGTACGTTTATGGCAACAACCATTTCCCGATCCAGGATTTTTATCTGCGCAAAGTGATTGCTGATGCAGACGGCAAATGGACTACGAAGATTGAGCAGAAGGTCTACACCAATCATCAGGACGTTTATGCAAGTAAATGCAAGATGAAGAAGACCTGGTAATTGGGGTTGTTAGTTTAGTGGCGGGGACGCAGCTGCGTCCCCGTTTCACGTTCTAATACGCATGTTCTATGGTTGATCCCCACCTGCTTTTCGAACAGCTCTTTAACGGAGTTCAGTACGGTATATTGCTGTTTCTGCTTGCTGCTGGGTTAACCCTGGTGTTCGGCATCATGGATATGATGAACCTGGCGCATGGCTCGCTCTACATGCTGGGGGCCTATATTGCGGCGACCGTTTCTTTGGTAACTGACTCTTTCTTGTTGGGGATCGCCGTTGCCCTTCCTGCGACGTTGGTCGTCGGCATATTCTTAGAAGTTGTCATCCTTCGAAAGCTTTATGATCGAGGGCATCTCGATCAGGTTTTGGCAACCTTCGGGATGATCTTGTTTTTCAATGAACTGGTCCGGTTGATCTGGGGCCCCGCTGGCATTGAAGTCCCGTTGCCCAGCATTCTCAATCAGTCGCTGACGCTGTTTAGCATTCCACTTCCTCTCTACCGCATTCTGGTGATCGGGGTTGGGCTAGCCGTTGCGGGCTTCCTTTACGTTCTTGTGGTGAAAACCAAAGTTGGCATGTTGATCCGCGCAGGCGCCTCCAATCGTGAAATGGTTGGCGCCTTAGGCATTGATATAAAAAAGATATTTACATTGGTCTTTGGATTGGGCGCGGCCTTGGCCGCCTTGGCTGGTGCAATGGCGGGCCCGATTTTTGCTGCCACTATCGGTATGGGCGAGAATATTTTGATTCAGGTGCTGGTGGTTATTGTGATCGGTGGCATTGGGTCTATCCGGGGTGCCTTTGTCGGCGCCTTGTTGATTGGTGTGATCGAAATTATGGGACGGTCATTCTTAGGTGATTTTTTCAAGCTCTTCCTGCCGGATAATGCGGCAGAAACAGCAGCGCCAGCGGCGGCATCGATGTTGATCTATATCCTGATGGCCGGGGTGCTGTTTTTCCGGCCACAGGGCCTGTTCCCAGCGCGGAGCGGCTAAGAAATGATACCAACTCGCGAGACTATGGTCGTCATCATCACATTTTCCCTGCTGGCGCTTGTCCCCGTTATTGCCTCGATAACGGACGTGCCGTTTTATCTCGATCTCGGCCGACGGATGATGATCCTCGCGATTGGGGCGTTGAGCCTCAACCTGATTATGGGTTATGGCGGGATGATCAGTTTTGGTCACGCCGTCTTTGTCGGTATTGGTGCCTACGTCGTCGGGATATGTGCTGAGCATGAGGTTGTCAGCGGTTTCATCCAATGGCCTTTGGCTTTGTTGGCTTGCGGTATCTTCGCTGTAATCTTTGGTGCGATCAGTCTGCGGACACGCGGCGTCTACTTCATCATGATTACGCTGGCTTTGGCACAAATGATGTACTTCCTCGGCGTTAGCCTTGATCGCTATGGCGGGGATGATGGATTGCCGCTCGCTGAACCGAGCTACTTCTCCGGCCTGATTGATCTCAGCGAAAAAACCAGCCTGTATTATTTGGTCTTTGTCTTGTTGCTCCTGTGTCTTTGGATTTGCAAACGGTTGATCAATTCACGCTTTGGAATGGTTATTCAGGGCGCGCGTTCTAACGAAGCGAGAATGCAGGCGATTGGGTTTCCGGTCTTTCGTTATCAATTAACTGCCTTTGTTATTGCCGGTGTTATGGCAGGTCTCGCAGGGATACTGCTCGCCAACCATACGGAATTCGTCAATCCGGATATGATGCATTGGACCCGCTCAGGTGATCTCATTATCATGGTTTTGCTGGGCGGCATGGGCAGCCTTGCCGGTCCCATCGTGGGGGCGTTGGTATTTATCCTGTTGGAGGAAGCGCTATCGGGTGTCACTGAGTACTGGCAGCTGATTTTCGGCCCATTCCTTATCCTTGTCGTGTTGTTTGCCCGTGGCGGATTGCTTGGTTTTCTGGAGAAACGTCAATCGCCGAAAAAAACATCGGAGGGCGGAGATGACTGAAGCCCTTTTGAAAGTCGAGAATCTTCGCAAGAGATTTGGTGGTGTGCTTGCCACGGACAACCTTTCTTTAGCAGTTCAGCCTGGGCAGATTCACGCCGTGATTGGCCCTAACGGCGCTGGCAAGACAACGATGATTGCGCAGCTCGCCGGGGCGTTGGATTCTGACTCCGGCCGCATTCTATTTGATGGTGAAGACATTACCGGGTTGGCACCGCCGGCGCGGTCACGTCGAGGCATTGCCAGAACGTTTCAGATTACCAGTATTTTTCATGAATTTACGGCGCTGGAGAATGTCGCCTTGGCAGTACAGGCGCATGATGGTCACTCTTTTCGATTTTGGCGCGCGGCGCGCGATGAGGCGAGGCTCGTAGAGCCGGCCCGAGCAGCATTGGAAACCGTAGGTCTCGTAGACCGAGCCGATATAACAGTGCGCAATCTTTCGCATGGCGAGCACCGTCAGCTCGAAATTGCCATGGCATTGGCGACCAAGCCAAAGCTCTTGTTACTCGATGAACCCATGGCGGGGATGGGAGCGGAAGAATCTCAAAAGATGGTGTCGATCCTCAATGGGCTGAAAGGTGACCATACGATTTTGCTGATTGAGCATGACATGGATGCAGTTTTTGCCTTGGCCGACCAAATCACGGTTCTCGTTTATGGCAATGCAATTGCATCCGGGGCACCAGATGAAATTCGCGCCAACGAGGAAGTGCGGACCGCCTATCTCGGAGAAGAGGGGACGGCAAACTGATGTTGCGGGTCGATGCCATTGAGTCTTCCTACGGCACCAGCCAGGTGCTGTTTGGCATGTCTTTGGAGGTCAACGCCGGTGAAGTGGTAACCCTGATGGGCCGCAATGGGATGGGTAAGACAACAACCATTCGGTCGATTATGGGTCTGATGCAGCCGCATGGTGGCGCGGCGTATTTTGAAGATCAAAAAATTTCTGGCCGACCGTCTCACGAAATAGCAAAGCTCGGTATTGGGCTGGTACCTGAGGGCCGACAGATTTTTCCCAATTTGACGGTCCGGGAGAACTTGATCGCAACCGCTCATAATATGGCAGGAAATCCTGACCCTTGGACATTGGATAAGGTTCTTAAACGGTTTCCGTCTCTTGAGGCCCGCATTAGCGGTATGGGTAATGAGCTATCGGGTGGTGAGCAGCAAATGCTGGCAATCGGTCGGGCATTAATGACAAATCCCAAACTGCTGATTTTAGACGAAGCTACCGAAGGGCTGGCGCCGCAAATTCGTATCGAGATATGGCAGTGTCTTGAAGATCTCAAAGCGCAAGGGCAGTCCATTCTGGTTATCGATAAAAATGTTGCGGCGCTGACCCGCATTGCGGATCGGCATTACATTATTGAGAAAGGCCAGGTTGTTTGGTCTGGTACTTCAGAGTTACTTTTGGCAAAACCTGGGATTCAACAGCAGTACCTTGGCGTTTAAATAACCGGCCGGTTTCGACGAACCAGATCCGATCCTTGGAATCGACCGCCATCCCGTATGGGCGTGCGCCGCGGCCGGATGGCATCTCCCATTCGTCGATCATGCTGGTTTTGGGATCAAGGCGGCCTAAGAATCCCCGCAGGTAGTCGACATAATAAAGCCTGCCATCGGTCGTCACGTCGACCAGGCGCGGTCGAGAGCCGTTAGGTAATGCATGTTCCGTTAATTTTAGTGTCTTGGGATCAACTGAAGCGAGTTTATTGGTACCGAACAACGCCACCCAAGGCGTTCCATTGGGCGCAACGATGATGCCATAGGGGCGCTAACTTGAGGTTGGGACTTGAACGAGGTCTACTTTGCGTGATGCGACGGTCAATCGGCCGACAAAATTTCCACCCTGAACGGTGAACCAAATGTGTTTTTGGTCCTTATCGAATACGAGCGTATGCGGATCGTCGGCGTCTGAATTAGCCATCGGGATGCGTTCGATCTTGTCGGCCCGGGGATCGTAGCGACCGATATAGCCCTGTAGATTGCCGGAATACCAAATGATGCCATCGTCCGCGACGATCACATTATGAGGGCCTGCGCGGTCATCAATGTCACGACGCGTAAACTTGCTGGTCGTTACATCGAGCTTTGCCAGGTACCCGCCACTCTGGCCGACAAACCACACGGTATTTGCGTTCTGCGCGTCAGGATCGCGGGATCGTCCGCCGTAGGGAACCTTCCATTCCTTAATTTCGAAGGGGTTTATAGCATCTGCGGCCACCGACGATGTGGGTTGAAGAAGACCTGCCGTCACTAGTAGGGCGGCGATCAAGGTCCAGGCGCGCATGAATATCTCTCCTTTTGGATTACTCGTAACGAAGGGCGTCAATTGGATCGAGCCGTGCGGCTTTGCGGGCTGGATAATAGCCGAAGAAGATGCCGACAACGGCGGCGAACCCGAACGCTAGGAAAATCGATTCAGGCCGGATGATGGTTGGCCAGTCGCCGAGCGATGCCATTCCGAGAATGCCACCGAGCCCGAGGGCGACGCCAATGATACCGCCGATCAGGGACAAGGTTACGGCCTCGATAAGAAATTGCAGCAATATGTCCCGGCTCCGGGCGCCGAGGGCCATGCGGAGGCCGATTTCTCTGGTGCGTTCGGTTACCGACACCAGCATGATATTCATGATACCAATGCCTCCGACGATTAAGGATATCGATGCCACGGCGGCGAGAAGGAACGTCATTACCCGAGTCGAACTGGCTCGGGCTTCCAGGATCGAAGAAAGATTGCGGACAAAAAAATCATCGTTTTGGCCGGGCCGAATGCGGTGGCGTTGCCGCAACAAGTTTGTCATATCCCGAATGGTGTCATCCACCGCAGCGGCACTGACCGATTTCACGTACAGGACATTAACCAACTTACCCGACAAGCGACGCCCCCCCACAAGTCGTTTCTTGGCCGTCGAGAGCGGAACAAAGACCGTATCATCCATGTCCGTGCCGCGCGGCGTTTCACCCTTGG